>Ga0209504_1000139_pt1 | contig 68590 bp, 55 predicted proteins | sample COGITO_mtgs_1005_FD_184791 | JGI IMG/M metagenome (GOLD analysis project Ga0209504, IMG submission 184791) | Pelagic marine microbial communities from North Sea - COGITO_mtgs_100511 (SPAdes) (version 2) | ecosystem: Environmental > Aquatic > Marine > Epipelagic ... | reverse complement strand
GTGAAAATCGTTTCCGTCAGCAAGCGACGTTGCTCCCCAACAGGTATTCCGGATGCCCAGCGCACGCTGTGCAACCCGCTGCCCAAAACCGGACCAATCACCCGAACACGAAATGTAAAACGTCCATCCTTGCCATGCAGCCAGCGACTTATGAACGAAAACCAAGAGCGTTTCACAGCAATGTGACTGTCCAGATTGATACTCTCCGCAACGGCGTCTTCAACCAAGGCAATGCCGACCATCTCGTCGCCTTTGAACCAGCTAATTGCAGCCAAATTGCGTTTTTCCGAGCGCATCAAACTCTTCATCATTCGACTGTCCAGAAAGACCGAAGAATTGCCCGATGCCGCAATCAATGCGTCCCAAGTTGCCCAATCAACGGATTCAACACCGGGTGCATTCCAATGCCATTGGGCCTTGATTCCCGAATGGGCAGCTGCGTTATTCGTGCTCAATGAATCCTAATTTCGACCGCTTAACCCCCCACCAAGAAGCTCCGAACACAAAAATTACCAGCAACAGATTTGCTGAAATCGTCAGCGCATTGTTCGACTTGTTTGCACATCGCCACACTACTTCGTGCTCACCTGCAGGTACCTTCAGCGCCCTCAGGACATAATTGGCGCGAATCGGTTCAGCAGGATTGCCATCAATGGTTGCTGTCCACGTTTGGTCGTACCATACTTCAGAGAACACCACCAATCCCTCGGCATCAAGGTTGGCCTGATACTGCAAAGCATCTGGCTGATAAGAAACCAACGCTACCGCTCCCTCTGCTCCCGGAACGAGGCCGTCCATTTGATCGGCAAATTCAGAATGCACAACGGCAGAACGAGGCGATTGCAGCGCTTCCGTCTTTGCCATTTCGTCGTCGTGATTCGCCGCAATGCTCCACTCCGGAGCGACCCACGCAAAACCGGGAACGTCGGGCATCAAAATGGGATCGTCAAATTGATCAATCAAAAGATACCGTGTGTTCAACATCCGCAAACCGACCATTTGTGTCAGGCCTTGCTCCAATTGTCCTTTTTGAGCAAACGCAACGAAGCGTTCTCTTTCCGGCATGAGCACGCGTTCAACAAAATCCTGATAACGCCTCAGTTTAGCAGCATGATACCCCCCGACCGAGTTGAAAAAATAAGAAGCCGAAGTATTCGTAAATGGATTTTCCCATTGGAAAACGCGAAATGGTGAATCAAATCGCAAGGCACCGTATTTGGCAATCAACTGGAGCTTTTCTTTTTGACGCCGGTTGGGCTTGATCCGACTTCTGGCCAGCTCATCCACATATGACACGTACAGATCATCTGCTACCGCATTGATTGCAGGCGAATCACTGTACTCCCTTTCCATCACCTTCGCCATTTGCGGACTTGGATCGAATGGAAATCTCGCATCGAACGCCTTCGACCAATTCCTGTACTGGCCGTTGACTTTTTCATCGTTGAAATAGCGGGCATCAACATTCCATAGATCCAGGCCCGTAACTACCGTTAGGGCAATTATTGCCCAATGCATAGCTAACTTTTCCCACAATGTGGCGGCTAAGACAATGGCCGCAAAACAAAGCAACCCCAATGTGCGGGCAACATCGGAACGAAAGATTTCCAACCGACTACCCAACGCTGATTCATAGCCCAATTGTTCAACCGCCATGTCAGGTTTGATCGTTGATCTGAATTCAAAAAACACCTCCGGAAGTGCGTAAAAAGCCGCAAAAACCGAGATGATCAACCCCATCACTCCCATAAACCAGTTGCGTCTTTTCTTCAATTCTTCGCCTCCAGTCCTTACGAGCTGACCCATTTCAATTAAAATCAAAACAACTCCAATGGCGATGGAATTGTGCACGAGGACGAGCATCATTTTCGTGTCTCGAAACTGATTGAAAAAGGGCACGTGGTCCAGGAAGAAATCTGTCAAAACACCTCCTCCCCTTCGGGTAAGCAGGACCGTTACCACGGTAATGACAGCCAAAGGCCACCGCAACCGATCACGACCGATTACCAGAAAAACGAAGAAAAGCGCACATAAAATGGCGCCGAAATACAGTGCGCCACCTGAGAAATTTTGTTCTCCCCAATAATATGGACTATTCCCTCCTTTGATGTCTGGACACATAATGGACCACCATTCACCATCGCCCATGCTGTATTCAAGAATGTATTCTCGGTCCAACCCGACATCCTCCACTGCCACGTTCCCTTCTCTGGTGAGAATGTGTTCGCCTCGTATCGTATCTGTTGCATACTCCTTCGTTTCGAAAACTTCCGATACGCTCGGCAAGACCCCTACAATGCCCGCAAACAAAAGTGCCAAGCTCGGCAGCAAAGCACGTTTCAAGGCCCCCGTTTTCCTCCAAATTCCAACCGTTTCGGTGATGCCCAACGCACCCAATAAGAACAAACCGTAATACGTGATTTGATAGTGGTTGGCGTGGACGTGTAGGCTAGTGTAAAGCGCGGCAATTGCCATTCCCCAACCCACGTTTTTTCGATAGGCCCAAAGGACACCCGCTAAAATACCAGGCAAATAGGCCATGGCCCTGACTTTCGTATTGTGACCGGCCGCATAGTAGAGGACTTCAAAGGAAGACAATCCGAATCCAACCCCACATAATAGAGCGATTGTCGGAGAGGCACCCAAGGCAATGGCGAGTAAATACGCCGAAAGCATCGCCATGAAAAAAACGAACACACCCGAAGATTGAAACGGTTTGGAAATCATCCTTCGAACCTGCCAAGGGACACTCCAAGGACTCCTGTTTTGAACGATGTGGTTCGTCGGCATTCCCGCAAACATGGATCCCGTCCATGCTGGGAATTCCCCAACCAACGCACGGTGATCCGAAGCCTCTCGGCTCATTCCCTTGTGATTTTCGATGTCTCCCTGGCGCACGACATAGCCATCGTACGACTTTGACAATAAAGAAACACTGAGCACAACAAAAACAAGGATGCTCAATCCGTGCATCCCGTTCCCTTTTAAAAATGTAATCATTCGCTCCTTCATTGCACTCTATTTGGATTGTGTTTCAAGCAAAGAAATACCCAAAATACGTTTTGAAACTCGTCCTTGCGAAAATCCCTCCACCAAAAGGCGTGCAATACTTGAAACAAATGCTTACCCATCCATAAAAAGACGAAGAACTCAATCGTCAACCTCCTCAAAGTCGATGTAGTCTCCCAACTTAGTGTCTTTCGGTTGGGTTGATTCGTCACGCTGCGGCGGGTTCGTCCTGTCGGAATTCCCCCGTGAGGCGCTATTTCTTGATCGCCTCCGCCCACCGAACATTCTATCCAACCAACGAAAGACAAACCACACCATGATGATGGTGCCCAACGTCCTGATCAATCCTGCTAGCATATCACTTGCTCAGATAGAGGTTCCGTTCGCTGTATACCTTTCGGAAAAAGGGGTCTCGCAGGTCGGGAATGAACCGGATACCCTCTCCCGTTGATTTCATCTCTGGGCCCAACTCCTTGTTGACTTCCGGGAATTTTTCATAGGAGAAAACAGGAATTTTCACGGCATAACCATCAAGTTGGGGCTCGTAAGGCAAATCCCGCAATTTCACTTCTCCCATCATGACTTTCGCCGCGTGATTTACGTAAGGCTGACCATATGCTTTCGCAATGAATGGAACGGTTCGTGATGCCCTTGGATTGGCTTCGATGATGTATACCTTATCATCTTTCACGGCAAACTGAATATTGATCAAACCAACGGTCTCGAGCGCCAAAGCTATCCGTTTGGTGTATTCCTCAATTTGAGAAATGATCAAGTCCCCTAAATTATATGGAGGCAAAACCGCATAGCTATCACCGCTGTGAATGCCAGCCGGCTCAATGTGCTGCATGATTCCAATGATTCTGACCTCGTCGCCATCGCAAATGGCATCGGCCTCGCACTCAATCGCACCGTCCAAGTAATGATCGAGCAACACTTTGTTGTCCGGCATATCTCGGAAAATATCAATGACATGGCGTTCCAATTCATCCTCGTTGATGACGATTTTCATGCGTTGCCCCCCCAGAACATAGCTCGGGCGGACCAACAAGGGGAACCCTAACGTTTTGCTCAATGCATTGGCTTCATCAGCGGTTTCAACCACGCCAAATTCGGGGTAAGGAACGCCTTGCTCGCGCAAAAGAGTAGAGAAAGAGCCCCGGTCTTCTGCCAAATCAAGCGCTCGGTAACTCGTGCCGATGATTGGGATTCCAAACCGCTCCAGTTTTTCAGCAAGTTTTAGCGCGGTTTGACCGCCAAATTGGACGATTACCCCTTCTGGCTTCTCGTGCAAAATGATGTCATAGATGTGCTCCCAGAATACCGGTTCAAAATACAGCTTGTCTGCAGTGTCCGAATCTGTCGAAACCGTTTCCGGGTTGCAATTGATCATGATGGTCTCATAACCGCATTCTTTCGCAGCGAGTACACCATGAACACAGCAGTAGTCGAACTCAATTCCTTGCCCGATGCGATTCGGACCGCTCCCCAACACCACAATTTTCTTTCGATCGGTGCGGATGCTCTCATTCTCGTCCTCAAAGGTCGAATAGTAATAGGGCGTTTTCGCTTCAAACTCGGCCGCACACGTGTCGACCAATTTGTACGTACGAGTGATTCCCTGCGCCAACCGATGTGCATGGACCTCTGACTCTACACAGTCCAGCATGTGTGCAATTTGACGATCTGCGTATCCCTTTTGCTTGGCTTCCAACAGGAGAGACCGTGGCATCGTCTCAAGTCCATACTGCCCAATTTCTTCCTCAAGCTGAACCAATTCTTCAATTTGACGCAAGAACCACGGATCAATCTTTGTGACTTCGTAAATCTTCCGGATCGGAATGCCCAATTTCATGGCGTCATACAAGTGAAAAAGACGATTCCAGCTCGCGTGCGACAGACTCTCCATGATGGCGTCTTGGTCCCGCAACTCCCTTCCATCACAGCCCAATCCGTTGCGTCCGATTTCCAGTGATTGGGCCGCTTTTTGGAGCGCTTCCTGAAAAGAGCGCCCAATGGCCATCACTTCTCCGACAGACTTCATTTGCAATCCCAGCTCGCGATTTGCGCCTTTGAACTTATCGAAGTTCCACCTTGGTACCTTGACAACCACATAATCCATGGTCGGCTCGAACATAGCGCTTGTTGTTCCCGTGATGGGGTTGGCCAACTCATCGAGGTGATATCCGATGGCCAATTTCGCTGCAATTTTAGCAATGGGGTATCCAGTAGCTTTGGATGCCAAGGCAGAGGAACGACTGACGCGTGGATTGATCTCAATCGCAATGATGTCCTCTTTTTCGTCATTGGACACAGCAAATTGGACATTGCATCCGCCTGCGAAATCACCGATTTCCCGCATCATCCGAATCGCCATGTCCCGCATGCGCTGGAACGTAGTGTCACTCAACGTCATGGCAGGAGCAACCGTGATGCTATCTCCGGTGTGAATGCCCATCGGATCAAAGTTCTCGATCGAACAGATTATGGTCACGTTGTCATTTGAATCCCGCAACAATTCCAATTCGTACTCTTTCCATCCCATGACCGCCTTGTCGATCATCACTTCATGGATGGGGCTCAAATGCAGCCCACGGGTGAGGGCATCCTCAAATTTTTCGGGGTCATAAATGATGCTCGCTCCGGCACCGCCGAGGGTGTAGCTCGCACGGATGCAAAGTGGAAATCCAAATTGTTGCGCGGCTTCCTTGCCTTCCAAGAAGCTCTTCGCTGTGGCCTGAGGCGCCATGGCAATATCCAATTCCTCCATCAACGAACGAAATCGCTCGCGGTTTTCTGTGATTTCGATGGCACCAATGTCCACGCCAATCATGCGAACACCGTATTCTTCCCACAGCCCCATTTCATCGCATTGGATGCACAGGTTCAAGGCCGTCTGCCCGCCCATGGTGGGTAGGACTGAATCAATATTGTGCTTTTGAAGGATGCGTTCGATTGAAGCCGGCTCCAAGGGTTCGAGATATACATGATCGGCCGTGACCGGATCCGTCATGATGGTCGCAGGGTTTGAATTGATCAAAATCACCTCAATCCCCTCTTCCCGGAGAGATCGCGAAGCTTGCGATCCAGAATAATCAAATTCACAGGCTTGTCCAATGACAATCGGTCCACTCCCGATGAGCAAGATCGATTTGATGCTTTTGTCTTTGGGCATTTTTTTTTTACCCCGCCAAATCAAATCTTGGCCGGGGGATGCAAAACACAGAAAAATGGTGGATTAACCGGTGGCAAAATTAATTGGTACACCTGTAAGATTTGGATAAAATCATCCACAATTTCCACTGCTTTTTAACAAGAATCAAGAGGCTGGCTAATTTGAATGAATCAACACGACCTTTGAAGGGTGGAATTCGCGAAACCGTCCGACCATGCCCATCGCAAAACGCACACCAACCTTGGATGGTGTCTGGAGTACGCCGTGGCCGAAACTGGCGAAAACCCGGCAGGTAATAATTCTCCCACAAAACAGCGGCGAACCCTGTTCGCGTTCCATGGTTTCGCGCGCCCATTGGAAGATTTGATGGCCCTAACGCAATCTTGGCCGCTCTGCGGCACAATTATTTCTGTGCATCTGCCGCACCATGGGCAATCAAGACCGGTAGATCCATCATTGCCAGATGATGCTCCCTTAGACCCCGCGACGCTGAATCAGCTGCTGGTGGAAATTGCACAAAAAGAAGGGGCGTCTGCACCGCAATATGACTTGATTGGTTACAGCATAGGAGGGCGCATTGGGCTGGCCCTTTTTTCGGATTCACCTGCCATGTGGAAGCGGGTTGCCTTACTGGCCCCGGACGGACTTAAGAAGTCCCCGTTTTATCAGCTCACGGTACACACGGCATTGGGAAGGATTCTTTGGTTCGCAATCGATCGTCACGCTGCAGCTGTCCTGCGCTGGAGTGACCGACTCTTGAAATGGCGGATTATCTCACCGCATCTGCACGGTTTTTGTTCCTTTCACCTCTCGCACCATGCGATGCGCATGATGGTATGGAAAGGGTGGCGAGCGCATCGCATGTGCTGGCCCAAACATCGGGAAATTGTTCGCGCACTCGAAAACTGGTCGGGACAAATGGATTTGGCTTTTGGAGCACATGACCGCATCATTCCCCCGACCAACGGTCAGCGCTTGCAGCAGTTGACCCATCGAAACGAGAAGGTGCGTTTTCACGTTTTGCCTTCTGGACATGGAATGCTCAAGCCCGAAATCGTCCAAAAGTTGATTCATCGTATCTTTCCGACATGAGTTGGTTGGAAAACCTTGAACGCGACCAGGCGGCTGGAACAAAACGGCTTGCAGCACTGCTCGACCCCGATGATTTGCCATCAGGGCGGGAATGGTTGCGATTTCTAGATCGCCTTCAAAATTCGGCTATTACGGATGTCTTCATTGGAGGAAGCTTGCTCATCAAGCAGAATGTCGCAGACATCATTCAATCCGTTCGGGATCGATTTGATGGGCCCATCACTATTTTTCCAGGCGCTCCTGACCAAGTAGTCAAAGGTGCTGACGCACTTTTATTTCTTTCCCTCATTTCCGGTCGCAATGCCGATTTGCTCATTGGACGCCATGTGGAAGCCGCTATGCGCATTCGACGATTGGGAATTGAAATCGTACCGACGGGCTACATGCTTTTTGGCGATGGCCAGCTCACCACTGCGGCCTACATGAGCCAGACGATGCCGATTCCCTTAAACAAGCCTGAAATTGCCGCAGCAACAGCTGTAGCTGGAGAAATGCTCGGGCTTCGCGTTTTGTTTGCAGACGCAGGCAGCGGAGCCAATCAATCCGTAACCGCCTCCATTATCGCAGGCATCAAGGAAAACACATCGTGTCCGCTTATTGTCGGCGGAGGATTCAATGATGCGGCCTCGGTGATTGCCGCCTGGAATGCTGGTGCCGATTTGGTCGTGATTGGGAATGCCATTGAAGTACAACCAAACGACCTGACCTGGTTGCCCAATCCAAATGGGCATTCACAGGCGACAAAGCTTGCTTGACGAAAGCCTTAAAAATTAACCTCCAGCGAAAGCATGCCGTGGGCACCGGCCTGAGGATATACGTAAACTTCCGTCGTCATGCTCTCCATCCCACCATACAAGTAACTGTAGGTCCATCCATTTGCACTGTATTGGGCATTTAAGAAATTCCGAATGTGGACGGACAATGCGACATTCCCCGATTCCGCTCGGCTCCGAATCCAACGCAAGCGCAAGTCATTGACCTCGTAGGCCGGAAGCGCGCGGTCTTCGTTGGAAGTGTTGTCCAAGTATTGCTTTCCAACATACCGCGCACTCCACTCAATCGATGCTGCGGTAGAATGCGAGGCGGTAGTGCGATTCCAAAACTCAAGCGTTGCGACGGAAACACCTGTAGTTCGCGGCGAAAAACTGATGTCTGTCCCGGTATGCGCGACCGAAACAATCGGCAATTCGTCATTGCCATAGTCGAAGAGTGTTTCCTCCAATGCATCGATGGTATTGACGGACTGTGTCACTGTTCCGAACCATGTAAACCCATTCCCAGGTCGCCAATTCAAACTCAACTCCAATCCTGTTCGCTGACTGGCTTCAACATTCATCCGCACGGGAGACCCAACATCATTCAGCGCCCCTGTTAAGACCAATTGATTCTGGTACCGCATGTGATAGGCAACGGCCTCAATGCTCCAATGGCGTGTCCCATGCTCCCAACCTAATTCTAAATCCGTGAGGGTTTCAGCCTTGGGGTACGCATCGCTCGACCGGTCAATAAAATCATTCCGCACCGGCTCGCGACTGCCTCGCGCGACCGACACAAACATTCGATTGGCGTCGTTGAACAACCAGTCTGCACCGAATTTAGGGTTGACGAATGCCATTATCGTATCCACTTGCAACATTCTCAAATCATTGTCAGAACCAATTACTTCATAGCCAACTTGACGCAATTGAACTTCGCCTCGCCATTGCATTCTGCCATCGAAGGCGTCGGAAGAAAGGGCAGAAAAGGCATATCGATCCGACTTCTTTCCTGTATTGTCGTAATAACGATGGGTTGGCGCAAGACCCGTGGCTCCGAATTGCATCCAAATTGGAACACCAAAATGCCCGCCTATGTAATCAAATACGCCGGCCCCCAACTGCAAGGACACGCCTTCCCATTCGCGTGTCGCCTGCACCAACATCCCATAAAAATCATTGTCCAGCCAGCGTCGGCGAATCACGTCTCCCGTTGTAATAGAGGAATCTGCCAATCCCAGAGGACCTGCGCCGTAAAGGGCCAAATCGTCATCGGCCTTGAATTGCTCATAATACCCATTTCCTCGCGTGTAATGCACCGTTGCTCCCAAATTCCAGGCTCCTTGCTTTTGGCTGAAGTGCAATTGATGATGGTCTTGCCGATAATCGTCCACTTGATCAGCATAGCTGTAGTAGTTGTGCAATCGACCGCGCTCAATCAAATCAGAAATGCGTTCATCATCCCCCCCATAGCCGTATTCATAAGAGTTTGCCGCCCAAGCCACAATGGCTGCAGAATCTCCCGTCAATCCGATGCGAGGGACACCGTACCACGCCTGTTGGGTTCGCTCATGACCGAGCATTGCGCTGTACGCCAAATGGCCGGAATCCCAGCGGTACCCCAAGCCCATTTGCACACTGGATAAATCACTGGCAGAGCGATCGAGGTATCCGTCGGACACAATGCGAGAGGCTCGGCCTTCGATGAAAAACCCCGATCCCAATTGACCGGTTGACCACTTCAGCATGGAACGAAGGGTGCCAAAAGACCCACCGCCTAGGACCATTTTACCACCGGGTTCCGTGTCAAAATTCATGGTATTCAAGGAGACTGTAGCGCCAAAGGCACCGGGCCCATTGGATGAACTGCCCACACCGCGCTGGATTTCCAGTTCATCGATGCTGCTCGATAAATCCGGCAAATCCACCCAGTACACCTGATGCGATTCCGCATCGTTGAGCGTAACACCGTTGATGGTCACATTGATGTGGCTTTGGTCCGAGCCTCGGATTCGCATTGACGTGTATCCGACACCGGCACCCGCATCGGAGGTAACCACCAACGAAGGCGTGAAACGCAACAAAAACGGCAAATCCATGGAACCATCCCGTTTGGCGAGCTCCGATGCGTTCATTTTTTGAGTAGCATAAGGCGCGCGATCCGGCGATTGAATGGACGAAACCGTTGCTGGAAGCAGCTCGACCATGCGCAGAATCGAGTCCGATTTTGATTGACCAACGAACTGAGCGGGAAGGCACATCGCACCCAAAATCACGCAGAAAAAAACAACTTTTGATGATGACATGCGTCTAGATTTTTTACTATTCTGACGCAGTACGTACCCGATGATATCGGAACGAAACGGCCTGCTCCCCTACCGGTATTATCCGGTCAGGTTGTGAGGGTATCATCTCAGCTCTCCAAATTGGAGGCACCCCTGCGCCGTGGCAAAACTATTCATTGAATACCTTGCAATGCAAATGAATTCGTCAAAAATTAAAACGTGCCTCGAATTGGCCATTAAAGCAGCCGCAGAAGCAAGTCGCGAGCTGCTCAGCCATGTAAATGACCAGAATGAATCGCTGGTTATTCGCGCCAAACGCGATGGAAGCTTGGTTTCATCGGTGGATCTCGAGAGCCATCAGATCATTGAAGGCATCCTGTCTGAAATCGGAATTCCCATCATCAGCGAAGAAGGCAAATTGCCTTCGTTTAGCGAACGGAAAGACTGGGCTATGTTCTGGCTCGTCGACCCTTTGGATGGGACAGAATCTTATCTGAAAAGCCGATCGGGCTTCGCGGTCAACATAGCCTTGTGCGATCAGAGCGGCCCTTTTTTAGGCGTCATTGCAGATCCACTTGCCGGCATCATTTATGGAGGTGCCAAAGGCATTGCCCCATTCACATGCCCCATCGAATCCACCACTAATCGCACCGCAATCCAGCAACAACCTGCCCGTTCACCCTATCTCCTCGTCACCAGTTGGAACGAAAGCATTCCCTGGCCCGATTTGCTGCCCAGCGGATTGAATCCAAACGAATTCACCAGCAAGCCCGTGAGCGGTGCTCTGAAATTTTGTCAAATCGTCACCGGACAAGCGGATGTCCATGTCCGTTCGGGTTCGTACATGGAATGGGACTGCGCTGCAGGAGATGGCCTTTTAAAAAGCATTGGCCTTCAAATAAGAAGCCGTGAAACAGGACGTCCATTGGTTTATAACTCCATGAGCCTCAGGGTGGGCGGACTTTGGGCGTCGCGCTTTCACCCCGCAGATTGACGATCAGCGGTATTGGTTGTCCGCGTCGAAATTTTCGTACAAATCGAGGTAATTGAGGTAGCGTTCTTCGGCAATCATGCCTTGTTCAACAGCGCTTCGAACCGCACATTTTGGCTCTGCACGATGCAAGCAGTTGTGAAACTTGCATGATGAGAGCAACGCGAATATTTCGGGGAAGTAGTGATGCAAATGTTCTTTCTCGAGCTGGACCAGTCCGAATCCTTTGATGCCAGGAGTATCAATCAAATAACCCCCTGATGGAAGGGGAAACATCTCAGCGTACGTGGTGGTGTGCTTTCCCTTTTGATGGGAATCCGAAACATCGCCCGTTCGCAACTCCAATCCCGGCAGCAATTGATTGATCAGGGTGGTTTTGCCAACACCACTATGTCCGGACAACATGTTCACGCCAGAGGCAGCAATAGCCGCTCTCAATTCGGGCAAACCCTCGCCAGTTTGGGCGGACACCCGAAGGACGTCATAACCTGCCATCTGATACAACTCTGACATGTAGCTCAACGCCTCTTCATCCCGCTCACTGGCGGCAACGAGGTCGCACTTATTGAAAACCAAAGTGGTCGGAATCCCATAGGCCTCAGCAGTGACCAAAAAACGATCAATAAATCCCGTACTCGTGGAGGGTTGACTGATGGTTGCGACCAAAAAAGCACGATCCAAATTAGCCGCTACCACGTGGGACTCTTTGGAAAGATTGACCGAACGCCGGACGATGGCATTTTTTCGTTCTTCACGCTCAGTGATCAACCCCGCTTCCGTTTGGCCATTGGATTCAAACTGTACGATGTCGCCAACGGCCAATGGGTTCGTGCTGCGCTCACCATTCAAGCGCATTCGCCCTCCTGCTCGGCAGCCATATACGGCACGGGAATTCCATTCGCTCACCTGGTACCAAGATCCGGTAGAACGCAAAATAATTCCCCTCATGGCCCCAGCACCTTCCTGAACAGGCTCATCTCGCTGATTGGTCATGATTCTACTTCCAGTTCATGAAAAGCGGACTCCAATCCTCCTGGGCGGCTTGCAAACGCCGACAGCGAATCGTCGGCCACAATCGTTCCTTGATGAATCAACACGACACGATCGCAAACTTCCTCTACTTCTTGCATGATATGAGTGGACAGAATCACTGTTCGATCGCGTCCAACTTCCCGGATCAGTTTGCGAATGTCCACCAATTGAATCGGATCGAGGCCAGAAGTTGGCTCGTCCAATATCAGCACTTGCGGATTGTGAATCAGCGCTTGAGCGAGGCCGACACGTTGTCGAAACCCCTTCGACAATTGACCTATAACCTTGTGCGATTCCGAGGTCAAACCAACTTTTTCAATCATCCCAGAGACGGCGGAGGCTACGTCTTTGATGCCATGCAAACCCGCAGCGTATTCGAGGTACTCTCGTACATACATTTCAGTGTGAATCGGATTGTGTTCCGGCAAATAACCGACCCGTCTTCGCGCTTCCATTGGGTCCGATAACACATCGAACCCGCAGACACTGACCGAACCACTCGTGGCTGGGAAATAACCGGAAATCAAACGCATCAACGTGGATTTTCCAGCACCGTTTGGCCCGAGCAGCCCCAGCACTTGCGCGGAGGGAATTTGCAATGAGACATTGGAAAGTGCCTCTTGATTGCCAAACACCTTGGACACATTTTGAATGCGGATTGCCATCGGCCGCAATTTACAATGGATCCTCCGGTTCAAGGCACAAAAAAAGCCACCCCAGAACTGGAGTGGCTTTTCCCTTTATCGTCTCGTGAGGACATTTACATCATTCCGCCCATGCCTCCGCCCATGCCTGCCGGCGGTCCTGCTGGAAGCGCTTCTTCTTCTTCATCGGAAACCACACATTCGGTGATCAACACCATTCCCGAAATGGAAACCGCATTTTCCAGTGCGACACGGGTCACTTTGGTCGGGTCAATGACGCCTGCTTCAAACAAGTTTTCATAGACCTCCGTCCGTGCATTGTAACCGAAGTCACCTTTTCCTTCTCGCACAGCATTGACCACCACTGCTCCTTCTCCACCCGCATTGCTCACTATCTGACGCAACGGCTCTTCAATGGCGCGCATCACAATCTTCATCCCCGTCGTTTCATCCGCATTCAGCCCTTCCATCGACGCGACGGTGGCCGCCGCTCGAATGTAAGCGGTTCCACCACCAGGTACGATGCCTTCTTCCACCGCAGCGCGGGTTGCATGCAACGCATCGTCTACACGGTCCTTCTTTTCTTTCATTTCAACCTCAGTCGCCGCGCCCACATACAAGACGGCTACTCCGCCTGCAAGCTTAGCCAATCGCTCTTGCAACTTTTCTTTATCGTAGTCTGAAGTGGTCGTTTCCACCTGCGCTTTGATCTGACCGATGCGTGACTCGATTGCATCTTTCTCACCCGCACCGTTGACGACGGTGGTGTTGTCTTTGTCAATCGTGATTTTCTCTGCGCTGCCCAAATCCGCTAACGTGACGTTTTCCAACTTGAGTCCTGTCTCTTCTGAAATCACCTGTCCACCGGTCAAAATCGCGATGTCTTGCAACATGGCCTTCCGTCGGTCTCCGAAGCCCGGTGCTTTCACGGCAGCCACTTTCAGAGATCCTCGGATTTTGTTCACCACAAGAGTCGCGAGCGCCTCTCCGTCCAAATCCTCTGCAATGATCAATAGAGGGCGGCCGCTTTGGGCTGTTTGCTCCAAGCTAGGGAGCAAGTCTTTCATGGTTGAGATTTTCTTATCGTAGATGAGGATGAAAGGGTTGTCCAGTTCGGCCTCCATCTTCTCGCTATTTGTCACAAAATAAGGCGACAAGTAACCGCGATCAAATTGCATTCCTTCCACGGTTTTGACTTCCGTGTCGGTTCCTTTCGCTTCTTCGACTGTGATCACCCCTTCATTGCCAACGACTTTCATCGCTTCAGCGATCAAGCTACCGACCGCCTCGTCATTATTGGCGGAGATGGTTGCGACTTGCTCGATTTTAGAAATATCACTCCCCACTTCACGTGAAATCTTCTGCAACTCCGTGACAATCGCCTTGGTCGCTTTGTCCATCCCGCGCTTCAAATCCATCGGGTTGGCGCCGGCAGCGACATTTCGCAGACCTTCACCAATCAAGGCTTGTGCCAAAACAGTAGCAGTCGTTGTGCCATCACCGGCCACGTCTGCGGTCTTCGACGCTACCTCTTTTACCATCTGTGCCCCCATGTTCTCCAAAGGGTCCTTGAGTTCAATTTCACGCGCCACCGAAACGCCATCTTTCGTGACTGCCGGTGCTCCAAATTTCTTCTCAATCACTACGTTGCGGCCCTTGGGACCCAAGGTTACTTTCACTGCGTCAGCAAGCTTATCAACGCCTGCTTTCAAGCCGTTTCGGGCGGCTGTATTGAATTGAATGTCTTTAGCCATTTCAAATGTTTTTTTTATTTTCTTTCAATGCTTTGTTCGTCCTTGACTCAGACGATGGCGAGGATATCGCTCTCGCGCATGATCATGTAATCGGATCCTTCTACTTGAAGCTCTGTTCCGGAGTACTTGCCATACAAAACGGTATCTCCAACTTTCACAGTGGTCGGCTCTTCAGGTTTGCCAGGCCCCACAGCTACAACCGTCCCGCGTTGCGGCTTTTCTTTTGCGGTATCTGGGATGATGATTCCGCTGGCGGTCTTTTCTTCTGCCGCGGCTGGTTCCACGAGAACCCGATCGGCAAGCGGTTTAATGTTCATTGACATGCGTCTTGGTTTTTAAGATTTGATTACCCTGAATCGATTTTCGTGCCAATCCACTTTGGCCTGTAATTCACTGCCTCCGTGTCAGGTTTTCCCTCTCAGCCACGCAATGTTGTCAGCATTTCAAATCGTTCCAAAAAAAAACGTGTCAACCTTGTCAGGCTGGCACGTTTTCAAGTTCCGTTGCAAATGGATGCCTTATTCTGCTGCTGGCGCTTCCATAGGTAGCGTCGTGGTCGGCAAAATGCTCTCGTCAATTCCTACATCCTCATTCATGTTACCGAAAAAGATTCCGGCCACAATGCACAAGACAAACAGGGCACCGGTCAGGACCCACGTGGCTTTCACCAAAAAATCCGTGGTTTTTTGCACACCACCCAGCTGGCTCGCTCCTTGAAAACCTGTTGCCAATCCCCCTCCTTTCGGATTTTGGATCAAGATGACTCCTCCGAGAAGGACGCATACCAACAAAATGACCGCCATTAAAAAGTATCCCATGATTCCGTTTTATTCGTTCGATGTTCCCAATCCAGATGCTGGGTCCTCCAGTTTTTTCAATTGGAGTGCAAAATAAGTGCTTTTTGCTGGATATTTCAATGATAAAAGGTGGTAAGCTTTTCGAGCCTTCTCAAAAAGGCCTTGTTTGGCATACACCCGCGCCATCGTCTCCGTCACCAATGAAGGGTCTTCCAGGATGCTATCCGACACCCATGGCTTGGACTCTAGCGATTCCCGAATGGGTCCAAGGCGAGGTTGTTCAGCGATGAACCGATTGATCAAATCCATTTGACTTTTCTTCTCATTGGATTCCTCCGGAATTGAGGCTGCCCCTGATTCAGGAGCGGTGCTTGGTGTTTCAGAAACGTCGCCAAACCCTACTTCGGAAGCGCGCTGCAAGAGCCAATTCGAAAAGGGAGAAGAAACCGAAGATTGAATCAACTGAATGTCTTCTGGCAGCGCAACAGTGACGGCTTGTTCTTCCACCACCGCATTCGAATCCCAATGGGTCACGTCGTGTTCGATGGTGCGCTCAATTGCTGAAATCAACGCCTCTCTTTCGACAGGCTCATCGGGATTCAGCCCCGAGTTATTTCTCCCGTCCGCACTGGATTCCATCCGTTCTTTTTCGTCTCCTTTTACCTCATCGCCCGAGCCATTCGACAACGACTCATGCACGGACCGTGCCTCCTCCACCAACTTCGCCTGAACAATCAAATCAAACAGGGGTTGACGAAACGAAGCTGCGGAGGCCGCTCGCAACAAATCCTTCTCCTCATCCATGTGCCCTTCCACGGCACTGCAACGGGCGAGTAACATGGCAAAGACGCCCGCATATGGATACCGATTGCACCACTCTTCCAATCCCTGACGATCCGCAGGAACGACCTGTTCAGGGTTCGCAATCAATTGTTGAATTCGATGAATTTGCATGATCGGTAGGGATGGGTCAGCTCACCAGTTGCCTAAAGTAGCATTGAAAATATCTTGGGACAATTGCGCTCCTATTTCTCCGACCAATTCATCTTCAACCTGCAGCAAATCTTGATCGCTAGTGTAGTCTGCGAAACGCGTAAACGTGCGTTCAAAACTCAGATCAGGAACCAAGGTATTCTCGTAACTGAGCCGCAGCCCAATGGTAAGTCGATTCGAAGCAGCGGTCTCATCCCCTTGCACATTCACTGGTTTCACGTCCCAAACCGTAATATCCGCAGCGAATTGTAGTTCGCCTTCACCGTTAACCAAGCGCAAAGTGGATTGCCGTTGAATCCGATCCCTCAGCTCTTCTGTCAACGCCAAAGCACTTGCAGCAGTGGCCAATGGAGTTACCAACTCAAACGCCGACACGGAATACGTCTTGGCACCCGATGTTTGCGCACCGTACGGGGAATAAATTCCGCAACCAAAGGCAAATAAAACGAAGGCAAGCGCTGGAATTAGCGAAGTTTGAATCGCTTTCATTTGAGTCCGTATTCTTTGATTTTTCGGTACAGCGTCCTTTCCGATATGCCCAATTCTAGCGCCGCATACTTCCTGCGGTTGCGGTGTTTGGAGAGGGCTCTTCGGATCAACTCCTTTTCTGAATCCTGCAGTGAGAGGACTTCCTCCACCTCCTCCACTTCTTGTGCCTCATTTGCGCCCAAAGGCACAGACTCCAGTGAATTGGCATTCAACTCACTGTCCCAAGATGGGGCGGACCAGTCCGTTGATTTCGAGACTGCCGTGTTTTCCTCCATTCGCTCCGAACCTGCTGCAAGTCTTTTCTGAGCCGTTTCAGGTGCCCTGAAGATTCGATTGGCCAGTGCGGCCTGCGTTTCCGACATCTGGTCATCTTTCATCATCTCAAAGACCAGCTTCTTCAAATCCTGCATTTCCTGGCGCATATCGAACAACACTTTGTACAGGATTTCCCGTTCATTGAGTGTTGATTCATCATCTTCCGAACGGCTGTGCACAGGCAATCTACTCCGATGAGATTCGGGCAAATACCCCAATAAGGTGTCGGCATTGATGGAGCGATTTTGCTCCAAAATAGACATTTGTTCAGTCGTGTTCTTGAGCTGCCGAATATTTCCTGGCCACGGATAATTCTCCAACACTTCAATGGCATCAGGGCTCAAGGACAGCGGGGGCATTTGATACTTTTCCGAAAAATCAGTAGTGAATTTCCGAAACAAAAGGTGAATGTCCTGGGCACGGTCGCGAAGACTCGGCACTTCAAGCGGCACTTGGCTCAATCGATAATAGAGGTCTTCTCGGAAGCGCCCTTTGCTAATTGCCGCATCAAAATCCACATTGGTAGCCGCCACGACGCGTACATCGGTTTTTTGAACCCGGGAGGAGCCCACCCGAATAAACTCCCCAGTCTCGAGCACGCGCAGTAATCGCACTTGAGTGGTCATGGGCAATTCGGCAACCTCGTCGAGGAAAATGGTTCCGCCATTTGCCTCTTCAAAATATCCTTTTCTCGATTCCGTAGCACCCGTAAACGCTCCTTTTTCATGCCCGAAAAGTTCAGAATCAATCGTGCCTTCCGGAATCGCGCCGCAGTTCACGGCAATGAAGGCACCGTGTTTTCGTTTTGAAAACTGATGCACCACACGCGGCATGATTTCCTTTCCAACTCCGCTCTCACCCAACACCAAAACGGAAAGATCCGTAGGCGCCACCTGGGACGCTACGGTCACCGCTCGGTCAAGCGCCGGGCTGACGCCAATGACTCCAAATCTTCGTTTAATTGCTATTGCATCCATTGCCTAAGTATTCATGCGTCTTCCGAATCCTGTGTGATTGTGCCGATGAGGGTTACCGGCGTGCAATCATGCACATGGACATTGACATAGGTCCCGGGCTGGGCATCTTCTTTGGGGAAAACAACTACCGTATTATAAGTGGTTCGACCAAAAAATTGATCCTCTTTTTTCTTGGAGGTGCCTTCGACCAAAACGCGGTAAGTACGGCCAACGTATGATTTGGTTCGGTTCGCTGCATGCACTTTCTGAACCGCCATGATCTCCTGCAAGCGTCTCTTCTTGACTTCCTCAGGCACGTCGTTTTCATACTTTCGCTGCGCCAAGGTCCTTGGCCGTTCGCTGTAAGAAAACATATAAGCCATGTCGTAGCTCATCATTTCCATCAGGGAAAGGGTGTCTTGATGCTCCGCTTCTGTTTCGCCACAGAATCCCGAAATGATATCCGTTGAAGTGGCACAATCGGGCATGATGCGATGAATGGATTCCATGCGTTCCAAATACCATTCTCTCGTGTAACCTCGATTCATCCGCTTCAAAACATCGCTATTTCCCGACTGCACGGGCAAGTGGATGTATTTGCAGACATTTTCGTGTTGGGCCATCACTTCGAGCACGTCGTCGGTCATGTCCTTCGGGTGGCTGGTGGAAAAGCGAACACGAAGGTCCGGATTGACATGGGCAACACGGTCAATCAATTCTGCAAAACGGACCACCGGCTGCTCCTCATCTTTGATGACGCCCTTGTTGTCAATGTTCCATTTGTAGCTGTCTACGTTTTGGCCCAACAACGTCACTTCACGGTAACCCGCTTCAAACAGCTCCTGTGCCTCACGAACGATGCTTTCCGGATCGCGGCTCCGCTCTCTTCCTCGCGTAAATGGCACAACACAGAAGCTGCACATATTATCACAGCCGCGCATGATGCTTATGAATGCTGTCACACCATTGGCATCCAAGCGCACCGGACTGATTTCCGCATACGTCTCTTCTCGGCTCAGCAAAACGTTCACCGCTTTTTGTCCACCGTGCACTTGGTCGACAAGGTTGGGGAGATCGCGATACGCGTCCGGTCCCACCACCAGATCTACCAATTTTTCTTGCTCCAATAATGACTCTTTCAATCGTTCAGCCATGCATCCCAACACCCCCACCACAAGGTGAGGCCGAGCACCTTTGGCTTGCTTGAATTGTCGGAGCCTGGCTCGAACACGTTGCTCCGCATTCTCGCGAATCGCACAGGTATTGAGCAAAATCAGGTCGGCCTCGTCCTCTTCCCGGGTGGTTGAAAAACCGGCATCACTCAGGATGCTCGCAACAATTTCAGAATCACTGAAATTCATTTGACACCCATAGCTTTCAAGGTACAGTTTTCGGGTATGCGTGGGCTGACTGGGCACCACCGTTGGCGTTCCTTGGAACGACTCCCCCAACAATTCTTTTTTATCGCCTGCTTCCATGTTCGAGTGCTCTTAGTGTGCCTTTATCGAGCAAATTTACGGCGAAAAAAGCGACTGACAGAATGTCAGCCTAGCAGACTTGACATCCGGATGGATCAACCAAACAACTCGAAGCCGAAATAGATCACAGCGAGCCACACGAGCCCTTTGATCAAGAAGAATAAAAAGCCAGCCAATCCGAGGCGTTTCAACCAGGTCATCTTCGGCTTTTGATGGTCATTGTCTTCCATGGTCCGGCAAAGGTGGTTCAGAATTCAGTAAGTCAAAAACCACCAAGCCATCCAAATCAATGATCGGCTGCTGCAACCAAGGACTTTTAGCCCGTTCCTGCAACCACTCAGCACTGCTGCAGACCAGGAATGACGCGCCTTTTTCCACATAAAAAGCAATCCGTTCGTCGCCTGTCATAGTTTCGTCATAAAGATCCGTAAACCCTTTTTGATCCAGTAAAGACAACGTGATATTGGGACTTGGATCCGGAACAGAAATGATCCGGTCATCCCGTTTGATTCCATATTCACGCATCGCTGATTTGAGTTGTTGGAGATTGGTCAATCGCATTTCTTGGTCCCAGTGAAACCAACTCCAAAGGTCACGATCCCGTTGCGTCAGAATAACCTCCGACAACCATCCCTTGGGCGGCATATACTTCATTCGAGTCCGCAAATGAGCTTCTAACAATTGAAATGACAGTGCCACAATCAACACGGACCAAATGACACGATTCAAACGCCCATTCCGAACCCGAAGCTGTTCCAACCGCTGGATGCACCACCAAAGAACCAAGGGCACAATCAATTGGAATTCGATGAGGTAATAATCGTGAACGTCCAAATTCTCGAACCAAAGGAAAAAATACAGCACCAGCCCAAGCGCCATTAGCCGAATCATCGCTGGCAGGTGCAATTCTTTCGTTTTCCGTTCGTTTTTCTCTTTGAAGGAGTCCGCAGAAAAAAGATGTTTGAACGCCAGCACAAGCACAACAGCGACAAGAATGCCCAAAACATACTTGTGGTACCATTCGGGCAAAACGTCTTCCCGAAATGCGCGCCATACTTCCTCAGAATTCTGCGTCGCCCAGAGGGGCCGAATGGAAGTGAGATAGTACACACTCCCGGCAGCAGCATTAACAGACTTGGCCCAGAACACCCAGAGGAGACCCATACCAAGCGGAGCCGACAGCCTCAAAACCCAATGCTTCCATTGGCCCCGATGAAAAGCCCAAATTGCAATGGGCACCCAGCCAAGCACCATGGTCGGCCGGAATAAAACAGAGCAACTGAGCACAATAAAAAGCATGAGTTCCGTGCCCCACCGAAAACGCTCGTGTCCAAAGATTTTCCATGCCAGCCGCCAGCCCACAAATACCATTGCCAGGCCCGCCACATTGACCATATAACTCGCAGAATAAAATGCAATAAGCGGTGAAGCCATCACGAATGTTGTGGCAAAAGCAGATTTTCCGGAGCCAAACCATTCTCGGCCCAATTTAAAGATGGCCAAACAACCCAAAATCCAGAGCAACATATGGGTCCACCGCATGGTATGCGGTTTCAAGCCAATGCCGTTCCAGAGCTTGGCGTTGAACCAATAAGTGACCGGAAACTCTCCTACTGAACGTCCTGAACCCAGACCATTTCCATGCTGAAAGTGCATTCTCGGATCAAAAAACCCTGCCTCTTCTTCATAATAGTTCAGCGCCATGGAATAGGCATCACATTGACGCCATTGATGCTTACCGTATGGCGTTTGCATCGACACAGAGGGCCACGAACAAACGCCACTAAACACCAACAAAATCAGAGCAAAACAACCTTTCTGGAGCATGTGAAGCAGCCGACCAAATTCCATTTCACGATTGATTTTCACAAGTGCTTTCGCTGCCGGTTTGCGCGCCAGTCAATTTTACATTACAGGACCAAATTCAGAAACTCCTTTGCAAACATCCGAATTCCATCCCTTTCTTTGCAATCCTATTTAAACGCATTTCATGTCTAAAAATCTAGTCATCGTCGAGTCGCCTGCAAAAGCCAAGACCATTGAAGGTTATTTGGGGAAAGATTTTGTAGTCAAATCGAGTTACGGTCACATCCGAGACCTCTCCAAGGGCAATGAAAGCGTGAACGTAGAAGATGGTTTTGAGCCGAACTATGTGGTCTCCGATGACAAAAAACAGCTCGTTAAAGAACTGAAACAAGCAGCGAAAAAGGCGGAAATAGTCTGGCTTGCGACGGACGAGGACCGCGAAGGGGAAGCCATATCGTGGCACCTAGCGGAAACATTGCAATTAAAGCCTGAAGCAACCAAGCGCATCGTGTTCTCCGAAATCACGAAAAAGGCGATTCTTAAGGCCATTGAACGCCCACGCGATGTGGATGTGAATCTCGTGAATGCCCAACAAGCACGGCGTATTCTGGATCGCCTGGTGGGCTTCGACCTCAGCCCAGTGCTGTGGCGAAAAATTAAGCCCGGCCTGAGCGCCGGACGCGTTCAATCTGTGGCTGTCCGAATCATTGTTGAGCGAGAACGGGAAATCACCTTGTTCAAGCCAAAGGCGGATTTCCGAGTGGTCGGTGAATTCGTTGCCGACAAAATGGGCGTCAAAGCGCCACTCAATAAGCGATTCGGCACCGAGGAGGAAGCAACTGCATTTGTGAATGAATGCATCGGAGCGGTGCACACGGTGGATTCTATTGAAACCAAACCGACTTCCCGAAAGCCTACTGCGCCTTTCACCACTTCTACGTTGCAGCAGGAAGCGTCGCGCAAACTTGGTTTCTCCGTGAGTCGAACCATGCGTGTTGCACAGTCTTTGTATGAGTCTGGGTTAATTACCTACATGCGAACGGATAGTACAAATTTGAGTGATGATGCCATTGAACAGGCCAAGAATTTCATCACATCTGCATTTGGGGATCATTATTCCAATCCCCAACAGTACCGTGGTAAGAAGGCAAAAGGAGCGCAAGAAGCACACGAAGCGATTCGTCCTTCTGATTTGACTCAAAATGCAACGACCGGGGAACGCGACCAAGTGAGGCTTTATGACTTAATTTGGAAACGTGCGATCTCCTCTCAAATGGCAAATGCCAAATTGGAGAACACGACTGCTGTTATTTCAGTTTCTACCCGCCCGGAAGCGTTTATGGCAAAAGGACAAGTGATCACATTCGATGGCTTTTTAAAAGTTTACCTCGAAGGGAATGATGACGATGAGGACAAGGATAAGGATAAGGATAACCGATTGCCAGCCATGACAATTGGGCAGGAACTTCCTCGGAAGACAATTGTTGCGACTGAGCGGTTTTCCAAGCATGCCCCCCGCTTCACGGAAGCGAGCCTTGTCAAGCGGTTGGAAGAATTGGGAATTGGCAGACCCTCCACTTATGCCCCAACCATCAGCACAGTCCAAAAACGAGGCTATGTCGAAAAAGGCGATCGCGATGGAACACCGCGCAACTTTCAACTCATCACCTTGGAAAAGGAAACGGTGTCAATTTCGACGGAAACAGAGAACACCGGCGTGGAGCGATCCAAGCTGTTCCCTACCGATATTGGGATCGTGGTTAACGATTTTTTGATGCAACACTTTGATCAAATAATGGACTTCAACTTCACTGCGGATGTGGAGAGCCAATTCGACGTAATTGCTCAAGGTCAAATGGATTGGAGGACCATGCTGAACTCCTTTTACAAAGGATTCAAAAAAGACGTAGACGAGACACGCGAAAACGCAGAGCGAGCCTCTGGAGAGCGTATTTTGGGCAAACACCCCGAAAGCGAAAAGACCATTCTCGTGCGCATTGGACGCTACGGACCAATGGCCCAGATTGGCGACCCTGAGGATGAAGAGAAGGAATTCGCTTCCTTGCTCAAAAATCAAAGCCTCGAGAGCATCACGTTGGAAGAGGCGCTGGAATTATTCAAACTCCCGCGAAAATTGGGAGCGCTGGAAGAGAAAGTCGTCACCGCGGCAATTGGGCGATTTGGACCCTATGTGCGACACGATGGAAGTTTTGTTTCGATCAAGGCAGACGACGGAGATGATCCGCATACCATCACGCTCGAGCGTGCCATCGAATTGATCATCGCGAAACGCGCCGCAGATGCGAAAGCTTTGCTCAAAGTCTTCGCTGAAGACGAGACGGTTCGGATTTTGGAAGGGCGCTATGGTCCATACATCAAAGCGGGCAAAAAGAACGTCAAAATCCCGAAAACGGAAGAGCCAATGTCCATTGATTGGGCTCGTGCGCAAGAATTGATTGAAGAAGCAGCGAAACGCCCACCGCGCAAGCGAAAAAAGAGCTAAAAGCTGAACGATTAATCCCCGTTTGGGTGTCAGCAACCTTCAAACGACGGAGAGAAAACCCGTTGCCTTTGCCGCGATATTGCGGCTATGTTGGAAGGAATTTATGATCTTTTCGAATCGGTCAATACCCCGCATTACTCCAATGCGGATGGGTCGCAGCGCATCGCAGATCGAATGGAGGTGCATCGCTTTGATCATCAGCCAGAGCTGGAAGGTGTCAAAGTGGTCTTATTTGGGGTCATGGATGGCAGGAAAAGTGGCGACAATGAGGGGTGCGGTGGAGCTCCGCAAAGCATAAGAGAGTGCCTTTACCGACTTACTCCCCACCATCACTGGGGGGCCACCGTTGACTTAGGTGACTTACGTCCAGGAATTACCGAAGCCGACACCGCGGCGGCCGTTCAGTCCGTATCGGCGGAACTCATGCAAATGGGCATCATACCCCTTGTCATTGGCGGCGGTCAAAATTGGACCTCACCCCTTTACCGGGCACTTGAGCCGTTCGGGCAGCCCGTCGAGATGGTCACCATTGATGCCCGACTCGACTTTGGCGCGGATCCCGACGATTCGAATTCCAGGAATTTCATGAACGACATCATCCTTCATGAACCGAATTATTTGTTTGACTACACGAACATCGGTCATCAAGGCTACCTCACTGATCCGGACACCCTTGAACTGTTGGAAAAAATGCAGTTCAAATCCGAACGTTTGGGAAACGTCATGTCAGGAGCTCATCGCATGGAACCGATTCTTCGGGATGCCGATTTGGTTTCCTTCGATGCCAGCTCCATCCGTGCCAGTGACCATGCGGCTCACAGTGAAGCAGGACCCAATGGAATCGATGCTGTCACAGCATGCCAACTTGCGCGCTATGCAGGCATGAGCGACCGCGTAAAGAGCATTGGTTTTTTCGAACACAACCCCGATTTGGACCAGCGGAATCTCGGAGCACAATTGATGGCCCAATTGATTTGGCATGCCCTGGATGGGATTTATGCTCAGAAGGCAGACATTCCAAAGTGCAGTTTGGATGAATACACGAAATACGTTATTGATCTCGATGAAGTGGATCAAGACGTTATATTTCACAAGAGTCCACGAAGTGACCGTTGGTGGATGGAAGTCCCTTATCCGCCGCAAAAAGGAAACCACAAACGAAAATCCCATTTGGTGAGCTGCGGGCATGAAGACTACATCGAAGCAACCCAAGGAAAGCTCCCAGAACGATGGTGGGAAACCTTTAAAAAATTGGCCTAAAAACCCCTTTGAGGTTGAGAATTATCCTATTGATATTCACAAGTTTTAGAATTTCTCTATATTAGCGTTCTTGAGCAGATTATGCTTCAAGAAAAACCTGCTGACAACCAACTAGTTAACATGACTCGAATCCTCCTACTCGCGAGCTTTTCTGTGGCCATCGTATCCACAACGGTCGCCCAACAGGACCCCCAATTCACACAGTGGTACATGGAGCCTGCCGCATTCAATCCAGCGGTAGCTGGCAACAGTGAGCTAACATGCGTTTCGGGAACTTACCGCAACCAGTGGGAAGGTTTGGACCGTGATCCCAACACAAGCATGCTGACGGCCCATACGTTTGTGGATGCCCTGAAAGGTGGAGTGATGCTGAGCGCATACTCCGATGCTTTGGGGCAGGAAACGAATACCTTGATGAAATTGGGATATGCCTATCACCTCGAGCCACTCTCGAACGGTGCCATCGTAAGCTTGGGCATGGCGGCTTCAATGTTCTCAAAAACCCTCGGAAACGAATGGATTGCGATTGATGATTACACGCAAGACCAGGCGATCCCGAATGCCAAAACAAGCTCGAGTGCAATTGACCTGGATTTGGGCATTTTCATTCGAAAACCCGGATCTTTCTATGCCGGTTTGAGTACAACGCACCTGATGGAAACAGAGCTTGCCGATTTGAGCATGCAACCTCGTCGTCACGTCTACGCGATGGGTGGTTATAATCACCCTTTGGACGGCGATTACCTGGTACTTCGAACGAACGTTCTTGCGAAAACAGATCTCGCTGCGACCATAGCGGACATCAATGTCAACGTCCTTTGGGACAATATGATTTGGGCAGGAGTAAGCTGGCGACCGACGGATGCAGTCGCGCCAACATTTGGAGTGGAGTACGCCATGGAAGACAAGCAGAGAAACACTTACTCGAAGCAGATTTTTCGACTCGGATACTCTTATGATGCGACCACTTCTGAACTTCGCAACTACTCCTCAGGTTCTCATGAAGTGTTCCTGAGTTACTGCTTCAAATTTGAAAGCATTCCCGTCAAGAATCGTTACGCAAATCCACGATTCCTCTGAGCGCCTCATACGAAATGGCAACATTTTCGAGTTATTATTCGTAATCCTACCTGGATTCATAGCCTGCAAGCAACATGAAAAAGACACTCATTATTCTCATCACAGCGGCCACATTGTTCGGATGTTACGCTGGACCCCAAGGCGAACTTATTGGGGTTTATCCGCGTGAAAATTGGATTCAAGTGAACCCTTACGGAATGAACTACATTCACCTCGGTTCATACACCATGGGCCCCAGTGACCAAGACGTCCCGTTCGCTCTAAACACGCGTTCAAAAACCGTGAGTATTCCAGCATTCTACATAGACGTGCATGAGATCTCCAATAACGAATACCGCCAATTCACAAGTTGGGTGAAGGATTCGCTTTTCCGCAACACCCTTGCCGAAGACGATAACGAGGACTTCTTCTTTGCAGAAGACGCCTTGGGACGGGAACTGGATCGCTTTATCGACAAGGGGTACATTCTGAATTGGGAAACCCCGATTGATTGGCAAGACGAAGATATTTTCGATCTTCTGTATGATGAATACTTCCTCCAAGGCTCTGATCAATTTTACAACACAGCGAGTTACGACACCCGAAAACTGAACTTCCGTTACTGGTGGATGAATTTCGATGCTGCCGCAAGCAAAGGAGGATTGGACGAAGAGTTCGGCGAGGTAAATAGCTTGAATCAATTGCATAGCGTCCGCGGACACAGTGATCGTTCTCAGTTCATCATTGAAGAAACAATCAATGTTTACCCCGATACGCTGGTATGGGTGCGTGATGCGACTTATTCTTATTCCGAGGACATGATGCATTATTTCCACCATCCCGCCTATGACAACTATCCTGTGGTGGGCGTGACGTGGAGCCAAGCAAAAGCGTTCAACGCATGGAGGACGATACTCATGAACAATTTCCGTGCAAGCAATGGGCAATCCGAGGTACAACGATTCCGCTTGCCGACAGAAGCAGAGTGGGAATATGCCGCTAGAGGCGGTCTGCAATTGAGTCCATTTCCATGGGGAGGACCGTATATGCGAAACGCTCAAGGATGTCCATTGGCTAATTTCAAGCCGATGCGCGGAGACTACGTTGAAGATGGGGCAATTCGAACCGTATCAACCGACAGCTACAGCCCAAATGACTACGGTTTGTTTAACATGGCTGGAAATGTAGCGGAATGGACGAGCACAGCCTATGACGAAACGGTGTACGATTTCTCGCATGATCTGAGTCCCGAATACAGTTATCACGCGAAAGTTGATGACCCACCAACCCTGCATCGTAAGGTTATACGCGGAGGATCTTGGAAAGACATCGGATACTACTGCCAAACGGGAACACGTTCATTTGAATACCGCGACACCAGTAAAGCATACGTTGGTTTTCGCAGCGCTATGACTTACATGGGGCGCGGCAAGAGCGGACCTTCGGAAGATTGGAACTAATCCAATAGGGAGGTCGAAACTGCGACTCAGCGTAGCAACCCGCCCCCATTAGAAAATAATTGAAACCACATTTAAAGACTTTTTTGAAATGAAACCAGGAAGCAAAGGCTGGAAAAACTTGATGGCGAAGATGTACGGGATTGGCGCAGCCGTCGTAATCGTTGGAGCACTATTTAAAATCAATCACTACCCGTTCGCTTCGGAGATGCTGATTGTAGGATTGGGTACGGAGGCGATCATCTTCTTCTTTTCAGCGTTTGAAAAACCACATGAAGAGCCCGATTGGTCTCTGGTTTACCCAGAATTAGCAACTCCTGCAGATGGATCCCCTCCCAAAAAGAATGTGACCGGTCAATTGGACGACATGTTGGGACAAGCCAACATCGAGTCCGAGTTGATCGAGCGCCTCGGAGATGGTATGAGGCACTTGGGTGACCAAGCCGCCAAAATGGGCGAAGCCGCTGACGTTTCAGCTGCTGCGCAAGACTATGGCAACGCCTTGAATTCGGCCACTTCAAATGTGGCTAAATTGGCTGATGACTACACGAAGGTTTCGGAATCCCTCACAGGATTGCAGGCTGCTGGAGACATGAGTGAAACAGTTGGAAATGCGATGAATACCATGACTCAAAATTTGACTTCGTTGAATGAAATGTATGGATCTCAATTGGAGCAACTGAAGGTCAATTCGGAATTGTACGCGGGAATGGGAGCTTTGGTCCAAAACCTCAACGACTCTGTGGAAGACACCAAGATGTACAAAGAGAACATCGCGGAACTTTCCCAAAAGCTAGCATCGTTGAACACGGTTTACGGAAACATGCTAAATGCAATGGGTCGATAAGCCATGGGGCTTTCGATGATTTATTACCATTAAGAATCAACCATGGCTGGAGGAAAAGAAACACCCAGACAGAAGATGATCGGAATGATGTACCTGGTACTCACCGCTCTTCTCGCCTTGAACATATCAAAAGAAGTCCTTAACGGATTCGTTAAAGTCGAAAACAGCTTGCGCAACACGCAAGGAACACTCGACTCCAAAGTGAATGAAACCTCTTCTGCACTGCAGGCCAAGTACCTGCAGAACAAGGAAAAGGTTCAACCATTCTATGACCGAGCTGAAGTCGTTAACCAGCGTTCTGAAGCGTTGATCGGTTATGTCAATGAACTCAAGGCCCGGATCATGGCAGCGTCTGCGGGCGACTACGACGAAGTGGGCGATTTGAATTATCCCGCCTACATTGGAAAGGACGAAAATGGTATGGATACCGTCTTGAATTTGAAACACGTCCCCATCAAGGACGAATATCAAAATCTCACTACCTACATGGGTTTGGCTGAACCCGCAACCCCGCTTGAAGGTGAATGGACGGCAGTTGACCTGAGAACCAAAATGAGCTCATACGCTGAGTACCTCAGCAATATCTCAGTCACGGATAACTTAGGACTACGACGAGAATTGCCGGAAGTAATTAAAGCTCAGATCGAAGAAACATTCGCCTTTCCGACCGAAATCGTTGAAGACCGTGAGGTCAGCTGGGAACAAGCCAACTTCTATCATGTGCCTCTGGCTGCTGTCATGCCGCTCATGACGAAAATGACGTTGGACGTGCAGGACATTCAAGAAGACATTCTCTCTTGGTTGCTCGGAAGCGTTGACGCCAAATCCTACAAATTCACCAATTTGTTACCCTTGGTGGTACCAGAGTCGAACTATATCCTTCGAGGAGACAGTTTTCGTGCGGATGTGTTATTGGCGGCATTCGACGGAACCAACCCACCCGACATTTTTATCGAAAACAAAAAATGGAACGGACGCGATTCGAGTATGCTTGACTACGAGGAAATCGAAAGCCTACCCATTGGTGCCGACGGGCTTGGAAAGCTGCGAATTTCGACCCGCGGGATGTCCCTCGGTGATGTCAATTACAAAGGTTTGATTCGATTCCAGGGCCCTGATGGAAATGTTGAGCCCTATGCATTCTACACTCCGAGTTTCACGGTTGCAGAACCCGCATTGGTCGTGTCTCCCACCAAAATGAATGTATTCTACCGAGGATTGCCCAATCCCGTGGAAGTTTCGGTGCCCGGCGTACCCGGTGATCGACTCGATGTGCGGATCTCAGGTGACAACAAAATCAAAAAACAGCCCGATGGCTCTTACGTTGTAGATCCTGGCAAAGCGAAAGATGCCAAAATCAGCGTTTCTGCAACCATGCCCGATGGCACGAAGAAGTCACTCCCCCCTCGGGACTTTCGTGTGAAACGAATTCCTGACCCTGTGCCTTCATTCGCCGGAAAAGCACCGTCTGACCGCACCATTAGCAAAAACACATTGCTCGGTGCTCCCGGAGTAGCAGCGAAAATGGTCAATTTCGATTTCGATGTAAAAGTCATTGTCAAGAGCTTCAGCATATCCGTTAGCCGAGACGGCACCCTGGTGGAACGAAAATCCAACAGCAACCGTTTAACAGACAATATGAAGGAGCTTCTTAGCCGTGTCACCCGAGGCAATGTCATCTATATCGAAGACATTGTCGTCAAAATGCCTGATGGAACAGAACGGCAATTGGCGACCATGAAACTCAAAGTATCCTGAACAATCTGAACACCATGAATAGGTTCATCATCCCCACCCTGCTCTGCATTCTAGCGATTGGTAACACTGCACAACTTGATGCGCAAGTTTCCAATGTCTTGGACGGAGCATATGTCAAGGAAGCCAACATTACGAAGCGCGTAGTGCCTTATCCTCACCTCCGCGAAGCAGATGTGATGTATACCCAGCGAATTTGGCAAGAAATTGACCTTCGGGAGAAGATGAATCATCCCTATTACTATCCCATCAAGCCCATTGCTGATCGCAAAAGCTTGTTTGACGTGATCCGAAATGCATTGCTTGTTGAAGGTTCTCTTGTCGCCTACGGGACCGGCCCCGCAGGAGACGATGATGAATTCCGATATCCGCTCACGCCAAACCAAGTCGATTCAATTTTGAACCCAACAGTGCTCATTCCCGAGTTTGATTTGGAGACGGGCGAAAAGATTGGCGATCGTCCAGAACAAGTAGCCATCGAAACAGGTGCGATTACACGGTACCTAGTCAAAGAGGACTGGATATGGGATCGCCAGCGAAGTGAGCGATACGTGCGAATCATTGGAATCGCTCCTCGACTGGAGGAGTTTGATGACGAAGGTTTGTCCAAAGGATTCAAAGATTTGTTTTGGTTGTATTACCCAGAATGTCGCTACGTATTTGCAAATTCAGAGGCCTACAATCCACTCAACGATGCACAGCGCCGAACGTATGAGGATTTGTTTCAGAAGCGATTCTTCAGCAGCTTCATCGTCAAGGAATCCAACGTGTATGACCGCCCGATTTCTTCATATGCTCGTGGGCTCGATGCATTGGCCGAATCGGAGCGCATCAAGGAAGAACTATTCCTATTGGAGCACGACCTCTGGCACTATTGATTTAATAATAAACAAGAAGCCGGTCTTTCGAGACCGGCTTTTTTTTGCTCTGCTAATAAGCGAACTTTGCCGACCTCATGCTAAGCATCTCCAACATTGCGGTCCACTTCGGCCAACGCACGCTGTTCGAAAACCTCGACCTATTCATTGGTCTTCGCGAGCGAGTGGGCTTGGTGGGAAGAAATGGAGCGGGTAAATCAACCTTGCTGAAAATCATAGCAGGCGTAAACCCACCTTCTTCCGGCAGTGTGACCATGCCCAAAGGGTCAAAAGTTGGGTACCTCCCGCAAGAGATGGAACATAACGAGAATGCAACTATTCTTGAGGAAGCCAGCAGTGCATTCGTCGAGGTACAAGACCTCGAAGGGCGCCTCGAGGAAATCACGAAAGAACTCGGAGAGCGAACCGATTATGAAAGCACCGCATACGGTCGTTTGATCGAAGAGCTCACCACCACAAATGAGAGAATCGACCTGTTAGGTGGTGCTTCTCAGGAAGAGCTAGTTCAGCGCATCCTGCAAGGATTGGGCTTCATGCCAGAAGACATGGGTCGCACTATGAGTGAATTTTCTGGCGGATGGAAAATGCGCGTTGAGCTGGCCAAGCTATTACTCGCAAGTCCGGAACTGCTTCTCTTGGATGAGCCGACCAATCACCTCGATTTAGAGAGCATTGAGTGGCTAGAAGGCTTTCTGCTGCAATCAGCTAGCTCCATCCTTCTCATTTCACACGACCGGACGTTCTTGGACAATTTGACAACGCGAACCATTGAAATCACCCCCATCAAGCTCTTCGATTTCAAATCAAGCTTTTCGAAATACCAAGTATGGCGTGAGGAGGAACGCACAAGGCAAGAGCAGGCATACAAAAACCAACAGAAATACATTGAGGACACCGAAGTCCTGATCAATAAGTTTCGCGCCAAAAAAAATAAGGCGGCCTTTGCTCAGTCCTTGATTAAAAAACTAGACAAACTCGAACGGATTGAAGTAGATGCTACTGACAAAGCCGACATTCGTTTCCGTTTTCCTTCTGCCCCGAGATCGGGCAAGGTGAGCATTGAAGCGACCCGTCTTTGCAAAACCTACGACCAAAAGCCTGTATTCGAAGGGGTCGACTTCATCCTAGCTCGCCAGCAAAAAGTAGCACTGGTTGGAAAGAATGGCGCCGGCAAAACGACCCTCACCCGTATTTTCATGGGACTCGAATCCCATGTGGGAGATTTGACCATTGGGCACAACGTGGACATTGGATACTATGCCCAAAACCAAGCCGAAGAATTGGATGGCGATCTCACGGTGTACGAAACCCTCGATGATGTTGCCGTAGGAGAAATCCGTAAAAAACTGCGCAGTATCCTCGGTGCATTTTTATTTTCAGGCGAAGACGCCGACAAGAAAGTGAAAGTCCTTTCGGGCGGCGAAAAAGCCCGACTCGCACTCTGCAAATTGCTCTTACATCCTTACAACTTGTTAATCCTTGACGAGCCTACCAACCACCTGGACATTCGAGCCAAAGGAGTGCTCAAGGAAGCGTTGCAAGCCTTTGACGGAACCCTGATTGTGGTCTCACACGACCGCGATTTTTTGAATTCACTGACGGAGCTAGTTTATGAGGTTACCCCAACAGGATTGAAACAATACATCGGCGACATCAAACAGTTCTTGCACGAAAAGCACGCGAATAGCATTCGTGCGTACGAAGCTGAAAAGGGAACCAACGTTCCCACACCGAAAACGAAAACCACGACCAACACCTCAGACCAAGGGAAGGAAAATCAACCAAGCATTTCCAATAAAGAATCATACAAAGCACGGAAAGAGCGGGAAAAGCAAGAACGAAAGGATCAAAATCGGTTCAAAAAGCTGGAAGGAATCATTGCCCAAAAGGAAAATGATTTGAAGGCATTGGATGAACAAATTACCGCGGTTGGAACAGAGGATCGAACCAAAATGACCGAGCTATCCTACCAATACGAAACCGTTCAAAACGATCTCAATGCGGCCATGGAAGAGTGGACTCTTCTCGGGGAAAAATTGATTTGAATGCCGCAGAAGCGACGAAGGAGTCTGTTGAATAAGTAGGCCTCATTGTTAATAACCCCTGTTCAAAAGTCCAAAATCCAGCGCCTGCGGAATCTTGACAAACTGCAACCTATTCTCCACCTTCGTCGTATGCAGAGAGTGAAGAATACAATAGCCATTTTGACTGTGCTTTTGGGAACCCTAACGGCACAGGGACAGAACACCCCATTGTCCATTGGTATGTCCATGGGAGGATCGAACTACCTCGGTGAGATCGGCGGGAAATTCGACCCAAGAGCGACCTTGTTGGATGCCGACATCATCGCGACGTCACCAGCCTTTGGTGCTTTTCTGCGTTATGCGGCCAATGACTATGTGCGGGTTTCGGGTGAAATCAATTACGTTCACATCCGCCAAGCGGATAAAAATGCCGAAGACCCAGCGCGACAAGCGCGCAACCTCAATTTCCGAAATCGCATGGTCGAATTCGGATTTCGCACGGATTTTACGCTCGTAAACTTCGGCCAATCGAGTTATCCTCGAAATTTCTCTCGGCCGGGTAAAATGTCCTTGAAACTTTTCGCTTTCACTGGCGTGTATGGAGTACTCCACAATCCACAAGCACAAATCACAGACGACCCGAACAACGAATGGGAAGACCGATGGTATGATTTGCGTCCGCTCCGCACAGAAGGACAAGTGGAAGAATATGCCGCTCTTATCGCCGCAATCCCCATGGGATTCGGACTTGAGTTTGGATTAGGCAAAGGATGGATTTTCGGTGTGGAAGGCTCATGGAGGGCTACATTTACCGACTATTTGGACGATCTCTCGGGGATGTATGCGAATCCAGACTTTCTTTCGCCATTGGCAGAAGCCATTAGCACCCAATCCAACGCGAGTGTCCTGGAGGCCATCAACGATCCCGCAGCCGGTAGCCTAGGCAACCACAATTACAGCGAGGGTGGAACGTTCCGGGGCAATCCAGAAACCAACGACAGTTACGGGACAATCCAGTTCACCATGACTCGTGTCATTGATACCCGAACCTCGTTCGAGCGCGCGTTGGACCACATTGCACGCAAACGGTAAGGCCATCTAAACAATTGGCAACGCAGGCCGTCAGCGGCCTACACCCCTCCTAGATAGGACTTCCAGCGGTCAATGACCGTATGCATATCCATGGGCAGTTTGGCTTCAAAAACCAACCGCTCGTGACTAGTGGGGTGTGTGAAAGCCAATGATTTCGCATGAAGCGACTGCCGCGGCAATACTTCGAAACAATTATTGAGAAACGCCTGGTATTTGCCTCCTCGGACCCCCTTGACGGCACGATTGCCGCCATATGACACGTCGCCGAATAGAGGATGACCGCTATGCTCCATGTGCACACGGATTTGATGCGTGCGACCGGTCTCAAGCTTGCACTCCAATAATGTCACCGGACCGAGGCGCTCCAAAACCGTGTAATGCGTCGTGGCGTGCTTTCCTTCGTCACCATGTGGGAATACCGCCTGAATTTTTCGGTTGCGTCTGTTTCTACCAATGTTTCCTTCAATGGTTCCATCTTCCTCTAAATCACCCCACACCAAGGCCAGATAACGCCGGTCCACACTGCGCTCAAAAAACTGCTGACTCAAAGAGGTCATAGCGTGCTCCGTTTTGCCCAGGACCATCACGCCCGTAGTGTCTTTGTCCAACCGATGGACCAGACCCGGCCTCGGAATCACTTCATTGAATTGCGCATCCACTGGCCGACCATTCGATAAATCCGGTGGAAGATGGTTCTGCTGTTGCAACAGATGCCAGGCGACTCCGTGCACCAATGTTCCTGTATAATTTCCGTTGCCGGGGTGAACCACCAATCCTGCGGGCTTGTTCACCACCAAAACGTCCTCATCCTCATACATCACGTCCAGTTCCATCTCTTCCGGAATCAATTCAAACGTGCGAATTGGATTGGGCAATTCAATCGTCACCACATCCAAGGCTTTGACCTTGTGATTGGGTTTGACCGGAACACCATTAACACGGACATAGCCCGCCTTGGCCGCTCCTTGCAACCTTGTCCGTGACATGTTCGAAACCAAGTTGAGCACAAATTTGTCCACCCGCAGAGGAACTTGGCCCGGGTCCGCAAGCAACTGGTGATGCTCAAAAAGCTCTTCTCCCACTTCTTCTGCGGCCTCTGTGGCCTTTTGTTCGTCTTCTGCTTCCGATTGATCGCCGTCCATGGGATTAATTGCGTAAGATTCGCACGCTGTGACCGGCATCATTCATCAGCACATATAGCCCAGCAGACAGTCCTGACAAATCACACGAGTAAATACCCTGCGCTGGCCAACGACCTGATTGAATCAGCTTTCCTGAGGCACTCCAAAGTTGCCATTCTGCAGCGGCCGAAACTTCCACCTGGCAAGACGCACCACTGACTGGGTTCGGATAAATACGCAGTGCCGGTGCAGCGGAAACATCAGTCTCGGAGACGGCATTCCAAACCACTGACTTATTGGCTCTAAGCACGGGCCGAATCATCACAGATCCTTCTATTTCCGAATTGAACCAGCTGCCCCCAAGCCCGAGGGAATAATGAAGCTGACCCACATTTGAGTTTGTGTTCTTGTCCAACCCAAAATTCAGGCCAACTTCGGTCGCCTGAACGATGCCCACATGGATATTGCCATCTACTGGGATTGGATCATCGTATTCGTAGAACGCAAAAAGATCAAACCCGTCATTGAAGTATTGCGGGGAATGAAACTGATAATTCTCGATAAGCTCCTCGCCAGGAACCCCATCGTTATCTTCCCAAGCCCGTAACAAAAATGTTTCATCATCCGAATTGGTGTAGTAGGGCGTGAAATGAATGGCCACTCCGAGCAAGGTGTCAGGCACTTCAAGTTCATAACGAACCGCCACTTTACCTCCGGCAGCCGTCAGTGCATAGGCCTTTTCGGCCGTACCATCATCATACGCGAAATCATTCTCAAAAACTTGATGAAATACAATGCTATCATTGTCTGGGACGCCAACTTTCTCGGTGTGCAACAAACCAATCGAACTCTGCCAGACCGAAACCGCAAACGTGGCGGTGGTGTCTGCAACTTCCGAATCAAAGACAAAATTTTCTCCCAATGGGTTGTTGCCGATGAATAACGTTGTGTTGAACGGAGTCAGCGGCTGAACATTCGTGTTTTGCACTGTGGTTTCGTAGACGCTCACGTCCCCTTCATAATCGATCGAAAAACCCCAATTGATGTTGTCGGCTTGGGTTCCAAAATTACGCTGCTGCATCAGCAAACTATCACGCATGTAATACGCGGGGTTGGCGATGAAGTGATTCCATGGCATTCGAGTGAAATCGCGCAGAAAAGTTGTTACCGGTTCAACAATGGCCACTTCGCTCACCACATCAAATTCAGCCGGTACAATTTGATCGTCGAGCAACACATAATCCAAATGCCAGAGGTCAACATTTCCAGCAAGCGCTCCGAAATTTCTGAAGCGAAATTGAAAATCATTCACCAAGTATGGAAATTCATTGACCGCCACGTAAACCCGCTCAAAGGCATTCGTTGCTGTGCTATCCGAAGACCATACTTCTGTCCAAAAGACTTCCCCACTCACATCATCCGTAGATTTAAACTCAAGCACCAAAAAGTCCTCACCAATATCAGGTGCATTCCCTCGTCCGCCTGCTTCGTAGTGAAACATCAAGTGCACATTGGACTCTGGGAAATACCCATTCAGGGCAATGGGCAGCGAAGTCAGTGTATCGCACCAGCCTGGGGTATTCACTTCGACGAAGTTGTAGGGTTCACCAAATCGGTTCAAGCCGTCCAATGTAGCTGCCCCAATGGTTGGAGCATTGATCGCGAACGTTTCTGTCCGTCGTGCAGAGCCTGTCTCCCATCGTTGAAAAGCTTCAAACCCAGGAAGTGTACCATCAGAAAGAGGCATGGAGAGCGTAGAAAAGTCATCGAAAAAAGGCAACGACAGCGCACTGCCTCGGTGGTTCGTGCCCGCGAGGTCTGACGGCCTCATATCGCGCACAGCAATCTCCTCCATGGGCATGTAGAGCAAGTCTCGCTCAATTTCCTGTGGTTGCAGCGATTGTGCCCAAACCGGACCAAAACCCAGTATCAACGTGCAGGCCATCCAACCTGACATCCAACTCATTCGACTTCCTTTTCGCATGCTCAACTATTCTATAAGGATCAACGCATTCATTCCTGCCTTCCCGAATCCCAGCGCAGTCCAAGGTACAAATCAATTTCGGTGCCAGCGGCTACTGTTTTTCGCGCCGAAGGCTTCAGGTGCTGCTCCAACACTTTCGCCTTCAATGAATCCCCTTCATCTTCCACCGAAGGAGCATATTCAACGAGGCCTAAACTGAGTTTGGCTTCCGTCAGGCGGGACCTAACTTTCTCTAACGTAAGCCCAGAGAGATTGGGAACCGAAACCAACTCATCCGTCGTGGTACCGGAAATCAACTGCAGGAAAGATCCCTTCGGCATCTTCTGGTCTGCACTCAAGACCTCCCCTTTGCTATTTTCGATTCGAATCACTCTCCCAACTAGCGCAACATTGGGTTCCAAAACATCTTCGACCTCAAACCCCTTGTTCTCTAATATAATCCGGGCAATTCCGGGCTCCTGACCTTCCTTCACCCCGATATTCTCATAAGGTGGCGTGCTTCGGTAAGTGGTTACATAAATCCGCCGGCCTGATTTAATTTTGGAACCAGGAGGAGGAACCTGCTCGATCACTTGAAATGGTTTTCCATTGCGGCTGTATATACTGTCCAAGTGAATGGTTTCTAGTCCCAGCGCATCCAACTTCTTTTGCACTTCATTCAGCGTGAACCCCTTCAAATTGGGCAGGTCCTGGATAGCTCCGGGTCGACTGTAAAATTTGAGATAAAACCAAAGTCCCCCGATCATGAATAGCCAGACCAATCCAAGCCGGACAAGCGACTTGAAAAAAGAGCGACTAAAGAGAAAAAGGAACCACTGTTTCATCGCTTTTCTAACGGCATTAGAATCAAATTGTTTTGCATGCTGAATGGGTACTGGTAGCAGGTTACGATGCTCAATCCATCAACTCTTCTTCCAACGCATTATCGTAGGTGTTTCGCCATTCTTGACAAAACCCAAACGCCTCACCATCGACATGAATTTTTCCTTTGGTCACATGGCCCAACAGCACAATCGGGATGTCAAATTCTTCAATCAAATCCAGGAGACGATCCTGCTGATTTTCCTTGCAACTAATCACAATGCGCCCTTGCCCTTCTCCGAAGAGAAACGCATCCAATCGAATGTCATCATCGGTGACAACATCGAACCCTAGTCCTTTGGGCATCGCCATTTCCAGCAACGTCACGAAGAGACCTCCATCCGAAACATCGTGCGCAGCTTCAATGCAACCGCGTTCGATGGCTTTGCGCACGCAGCCTTGTACCTTCCCCTCCGCTTCCAAGTCAAAATGAGGGGCGGGTGAACGTTTCACCCCAACAATGCTGCTCAAGTATTCCGATGCATTGATGCAATTGGTTGATGCGCCGAGCATGAAAATCAATTCACCTTTCTCGCTGAAATTAAGCGACATGTGATGGTCGGTGTCTTCAATAATTCCAACCATGCCTATGGTTGGCGTTGGAAATACGGCAACCGCTGTCCCATCGGGTTTCGCCGATTGGTTGTAAAAACTGACATTGCCGCCCGTCACCGGCGTATTAAAGAATCGGCACGAGCGGCTCATCCCTTCAATGGCTTTGACAAACTGCCAGTACACTTCCGGATTGTAGGGATTGCCAAAATTGAGGCAGTTGGTGATTGCACTGGGCGTGCCTCCGCTGCATGTGATGTTTCGGGCCGCCTCCGCGACAGCAATTGCCGTTCCCACTTCCGGGTCCATTTCGACGTAGCGCGCATTGCAGTCAACGGTCAAGGCAAGTGCTTTTTTCGTTCCTCGAACGCTTACAACTCCTGCATCCGATGGACGGTTCGTGCCACGATTCAAGGTCCCTACCATGCTGTCATATTGCTCCCACACCCATCGCTTCGATGCGATATTGGGCAGTTCAATCAACTGTTCCGCGATGCCCTGGGCTTCTTTCAAAGTCGGGACTGGCACCGTGGATGCGTCCCACGCTTGTGCATCAGCGAACCAAGCTGGCTCTGAGAATTCGCGGTCATAAACAGGAGCGCCACCACCCAAAACCAGCGTATCAGCCGGCACCTCGGCGATCAACTCTCCTCCTTTAAAATAACGCAATTGATTTCCCTCCGTCACCACTCCAATTCGAACCGCGTGCAAGTCCCACTTTTCAAAAATTCCTTCCACCAATGACTCTTGACCTTGGGCAACAACGACCAACATCCGCTCTTGGGATTCGCTGAGCAGAATTTCAAACGGTTGCATGTCATCCTGCCGCAACGGCACCTCATCCAAGTGAATGTCCATACCGACTTCCCCTGCTGCAGACATCTCAGAAGTGGAGCACGTGATGCCCGCAGCTCCCATGTCCTGCATGCCCCGAACGGCATCCGTAGCGGCGAGTTCCAATGTTGCCTCGAGCAACAATTTCTCTTGGAATGGATCGCCTACTTGAACCGACGGCAGATCATTTGCACTGTCCGCGGTGATGTCTTTTGAAGCAAATGAAGCACCTTGAATTCCATCCTTACCGGTGGCCGACCCCACAATGTAGACGGCATTTCCAACCCCTGAGGCGGTCGCGCTGATGATTTTGTCTGTCTCTAAAATCCCCACAGACATGGCGTTCACGAGAGGATTTACTTGGTAACAGGGATCAAAAAACACCTCACCACCTACCACGGGAACACCAAAACTGTTGCCGTAATCGCCGATGCCTTTCACAACACCCTCGAGCAACCATTTCGTACGCGGATGATTCAAATCCCCGAAACGCAGACTATTCAGCTGCGCAATCGGACGCGCCCCCATGGTGAAAATATCCCTATTGATTCCCCCGACCCCTGTAGCCGCGCCCTGGTATGGCTCCAAAGCGGAGGGGTGATTGTGCGATTCTATTTTGAAGGCACAACCCAATCCATCCCCAATGTCAACAATCCCCGCATTCTCCTCTCCAGCCTTCACCAGCATATGCTCACCCTCTTTCGGAAGCGTCTTGAGGTATTTGATGGAATTCTTATACGAACAGTGCTCACTCCACATCACCGAGTAGATGCACATCTCAGTGAAATTGGGCACGCGACCAAGGATCTCTTGAATCTTTTGAAATTCATCAGGCGTCAGTCCCATTTCCTGGGCTTGTTCCAAAGTAGCTGGCGCAGTAGAGGCGTTCATGGCGAAATTTTCGTTAAGCCTGTAAAATTAAGTTGAAGACCATTTTTTTTCCTGTTAAAAAGCACCCGATTTACCACCAATTGTCCACGAGTTTTTGCCAAGCTGTGAATGGCGTGCACCCATCTTTGGGCTTGTTGTAATTTGCAGCACCATGCGCGCAGTCATTCAAAGGGTATCCGAAGCCTCCGTCTCCATCGATAGCATCATTTGCGGAAAAATCAACCGTGGCTTGATGGTCCTCGTCGGCATTGAAGAAGCAGACAACCCAGAAGACGTCAATTGGCTCGCCAATAAGATTGCGGGGATGCGCATCTTTACAGATGCCGATGGCAAAATGAATGAATCCCTGATCGACATCTCCGGAGAAGTGTTGATTGTTAGCCAATTCACCTTGCATGCCTCCACCAAGAAAGGCACTCGTCCCAGCTTCATTCGTGCCGCACGACCCGAACACGCCATCCCCTTGTATGAAGCGTTCGTAGCAGCCATGGATGAGTTGACTGAACCACCTATTGCAACCGGAAAATTTGGCGCTGACATGCAAGTTCAGATTATCAACGATGGCCCTGTAACCATTTGGATCGATACCAAAAACAAATCATGAATAACGAAGCTCCGAGTTTGCAAGATCTCCAGCAAGAAGTAGACCAATGGATCACCACGACAGGTGTACGCTACTTCAACGAACTCACCAACCTCGCGATTCTCACGGAAGAAGTCGGTGAATTGGCTCGGATCATCGCCCGACGGTACGGCGAGCAGAGCGAAAAGGAATCCGACCGAAACGCCGACCTCGGCGATGAAATGGCCGACGTGCTCTGGGTACTGATGGCACTTGCCAATCAAACAGGCATTGACCTTACCGAAGCTTTTCGCACCAACATGAAGAAGAAAAGCACACGCGATGCCCAACGTCACATCAACAATCCAAAATTGAAATGAACGCCCCTCTCCTCCCCACGATTGCACTGGCACTTGCTTCCATTTTCATCTTTGGAGAATCTGCAAGCGCGCAACGCAATCGGTCCAAAAACTCGCTTGCGCCGACTACGACCGAACAACGAATGGCAGCTCAGGAGGAAGTCCGAAGCGCCTCCGAAAACACGTGGACAGCAGGATTGCCTCTACGCAATGTTGGCCCTTCCGTCATGAGCGGTCGGGTTGCCGATGTCGCGCTTGCAAGTGCTGATGGTCGGTCGTTTTATGTTGCATATGCCTCCGGGGGCTTGTGGCACACGGAAAACAACGGCACGAGCTTTGAGCCGCTGTTTGATAACGCATTGAGCATCACACTCGGAGCGGTCGCCTATCACGCGTCTTCAAAGCGCATTTGGGTGGGCACCGGAGAAGTCAATTCATCCCGCAGCTCGTATGCCGGTACCGGCGTTTACGCGAGCGACGACCACGGTATGACGTGGGAGCACCTCGGATTGCCCGAAACCCAGCACATCGGCCAAATCGTCTTGGACCCCAACAACCCCGCCGTGGCACACGTTGCTGCACTTGGACCCTTGTATTCTACCAATCACGCAGGAGGCATTTACCGCACCGTAGATGGCGGGAAATCCTGGCAAAAAACACTCGAAGTGCCTGGCGCCCATGGAATGGCCGGTGCGGTAGACCTCGTCATGGACCCCAATGATGCACAACACCTTTTTGCCGCTACATGGGACCGAACACGCCGCGCATGGGATTTTCAAGGCAACGGCCCCGGGAGCCGCATTTGGGAATCCAGCGATGGAGGTGATTCTTGGCAAGACTTGTCTGCCATTGAAGGATTTCCGCAATCCGAATTTACCGGGCGCATTGGACTCTCCTATTATGCCGGCGGAATCAACAGCGAAGACGCGCAGCTCTACGCCTTATTGGACAATCAAACACCAATGCCCTCCGAGGATGATGATAGCGAAAGCTACCAAGCCGATGCATTCATCGGGATGGACCGCCTCGAATTTGGCCAATTGGACACTGCATTGCTCGATGCTTTCCTAGCAGACAACAACTTCCCAGAAGAAGTAACGGCCAACGCCATTTTTGACCAGATAGCAAACGGTGATTTAAAGCCTGAAGCACTGCATGATTACCTGACAGACGGAAATAAAGCCTTATTTGAAGCGGAAATTGCAGGAGCGGAAGTTTATCGGCTGAGGCCGTCATCTGGAGCGAACTGGGAGCGCACGCACACCGAACCGTTGGAAAATGTCTGTTACACCTACGGGTATTATTTCGGATTGATTCAAGTGGATCCCACAGACGCGAATCACCTGTGGATTGCCGGCGTGCCGTTACTCGAATCCCATGACGGCGGAAGTGAATGGCATTCGATTGGAGCGGCCAATGTGCACGTCGATCACCACTTCCTCTGGTCCAATCCCGCGAATCCAAAACACCTCATCAATGGCAACGATGGAGGCATCAATATATCGTGGGATGGCGGAGCGCATTGGATAAAATGCAACAGCCCGGCCGTAGGACAATTTTATGCGATTGAAGTGGACAATGCGAACCCGTATAATATCTACGGCGGACTTCAAGACAACGGCACTTGGGTTGGCTCCTCGCGGTACGAAGCGTCGCCAGGATGGCAGCAAAACGGGCATTACGGCTGGAAGATGATTGGTGGGGGCGATGGCATGCAAGTGGAAGTTGACCCACGCGATCCCGATGTGGTGTTTTCCGGCTCCCAATTTGGCTGGTACAGCCGGCAAGACCGCCAAAACCGATCGTACAACAGCCTTCACCCTCAGCACGAGCTAGGCGAAACACCCTTGCGCTGGAATTGGCAAACGCCCATTTGGCTCAGCCGCCACCAGCCCGACATCCTGTACATGGCGTCCAATCGGCTGCATCGTTCGTTTGACCAAGGAGGTCAATGGGAAACCTTGAGCGGCGACCTGACCCGAGGCGGCGTTCCTGGCAATGTCCCCTTTGGCACCATCACGAGTCTGCATGAGAGTCCGCTGCGGTTTGGACAGCTGGCCATTGGCACCGATGACGGTTTGATCCAAGTGAGTCGAGACGGCGGATACAGCTGGACCGCCCTGAGTTCTCCGGTGCCGCAAAACTCAGAAAAAGAACAAACTTTATGGGTCAGCGAAGTGCTCTGGAGCCACCACGCCAAGCAGCGACTTTACGTCGCTCTCAACGGTTACCGGCTGGACCATTTTGAATCGTACGTCTTTGTAACGGAGAACGACGGCAGGACGTGGGAACGATTGGGGCCACCATCCAATTTGTACGGTATTCCAGGTGAACCCGTCAATGCCATCATTGAATCCGACTCGCATGCAGACCTGCTCTTTGTCGGGACCGACGGAGGCGCCTATGCCAGCCTTGACGCAGGAGCGACTTGGGGTGTCTTGCACCCGGATTTGCCGAAGGTGCCGGTGCACGATCTTGTGATTCAAGAACGTGAAAATGAATTGGTCATCGGTACGCATGGCCGCAGCATTTGGGTGCTCGATATCAATCAACTCTTGGAAAAATGGCCGGCCAATCAAAGCTGGGTCGAGGCTGCTCCCAAAGTCCTTGAATTGGATACCTTGGTTGCAATCACCTGGCGTGAAAGCTGGGGAGAACGCGGTTGGTCTTGGCAAGAACCGGCTGCTATTACCGCACGTTTGAGTTGCTTTTTTCCCAATGAAGAAACGGGCGCTTGGTGGGCTGAAGATTCCGCTGGTAACCGAACCCTCTTGGCCGACGCAGTGCAAATGGAGAAAGGTTGGCAACACGCAGAAATCCCGATGCGACTGAACGCTGATTCGGACTTCTTAGGCATCGGCGATTACCGACTCATTTGGAAAGGAACATCGGATGAATACATAACCCGTATGAGCATTCAGGCCAAAGAAGAAGAAGAAGAAGAATAGGGTCAATCCGTTGATCGGAAATCCACTGGCAATACACACACCGGAATGGGCTGCATTTTGTGCTGATTCGCCTGATTTAATTTCCGGTAAATCGCCATTACCTCGTGTTCACGAGCAGACCAATTTTCACCCAACGAATTCACCTCGTGCATGGCCCACTCCAATTCGGCATAGGTGGCGCCAAGCTGATCTTCATCCGTTCGGTCATCCCCCCACAACCCATCCGTGGGCGGGGCTTCTTGGATGGACTCGACCACGTCCAGTGCTTTCCCAAGGGCAAAAACTTCGGATTTCATGAGATCCGCGATTGGGCTCAAATCCACTCCACCATCGCCATACTTCGTATAAAAACCCACTCCGAAATCTTCTACTTTATTGCCGGTACCAACGACCAGTGCCCCTCGCTGCGCTGCACGCGCATACAAAGCGGTCATCCGGATTCGGGCGCGCGAATTGGCCAACGCCAGACCATTTGACTGATCCGAATCATTGGGAAGCGCTGAAACCAAGCTTTCATAAACACCTGTCAAATCAACCGACTCGACCGTGACATTCGCATATTGAGCTTGCAACGAACCCATATGCTCTTGGGCTCGTCCCACCTGATCTGCAGGCTGGTGAATGGGCATTTCCACCAACAAGGTGGGGAAACCCGTGCGCGCGCAGAGCGAAGAAGTCACTGCTGAATCAATCCCACCGCTCACACCGACGACCCACCCCGCCGTTCCTGCTTTGGCATGGTAGTCTTTCAACCATTGTTCGATGTATTCAATGGTTCGAATTGGAGAGTGTAGGTGCGGCATATGGAATTAAAACATGAGACCGAAACAAAGTTCAATCTGCCCCGTTTTTCCTTGCATTTGAATGGGCACTGGCAATTCTTCCCCTGTTGTGCTATCAAACTCAAAAACGAGGGACTCAGCTGCCTGGGATTGCAAAACACCAAAGTCTTCGTATTGGCTTCGAAGCCCCACATTGTAGCGCAAAGCGAACACCAGCGCAGTGGAACCCGTCAATCTCCGTTCTGCCCCCAACCCAATGATCATGCTTGGGCGAAACAGGCGAGTGCGGTCCGCCATCGAAACTTGTTCGCTCTCCGCTGCTTCAAGTGCAGGCTGGCTAAAAACCACTTCCATAACGCTTCCCAGCGAATCGAGCGTCGCAAAAGAAGTGGTTTTTTGACTTCCTTCTGAACGCACATTCAATCCAAATCCCGCCCCGAATTGACCAAAATAAGTGGTATAACCTATCTCATTGGTGCGCATCTTAAAGGTCAATGGGATTTCCACATACTGCTGCTGCTGAACCAGCTGAACGGCCTCAATGAACAAACCGTTCTCGTCCTCTTGAAATGCCAGGTGCTGGGTAATGCCTCCGTTGTAAAAGACATTCACCCCGGTGCCAATCGCATATTTATCGGTGAACATGGCGTCAAACACAAAACCATATCCAAAATGAGCCTCCGACTGAATGGCCTCGTGGGAGAGCTCTCGAGGCTCTGCCATGGAGATATTGGGAGCCAATTGCAATCCCAAATGATAGCCTTGGCTTTGCGCGTCATTGGGACTAAAAAAGAGGACGGCCAAACCAGACGTTGCCAATAAGGTCCTCAAGAAATTTCGAAAGCGAGTTGACTGTTCCATCTTTGCAATGATTCAAAACTAATGGCAACGCTTCAATGATTTCAATCAATCGCCAGACAATTCCCACCGCGCATTGTTCACTAGCGCGCTCAGGCCAACGCTATTTTTCCGTCGCCACAGCAATCGCCTGCATCTTCTTAAGCAGCTGCAGCGACGAACGCTGGGCCGTGCCGGAATCTTCGTTGCAAGCGGAATCCACAACGCCGGCGCTGGATGTGCGCAAAGTCATCGATGCGCTGCCTCAAAGTGAAAAGGAAGCGAATGCCGACTGGACAAACGCCGTCGGAGCATTCGGGGCATTCTATTCGGAAGACATCCTCCGAATTGGCGCAGCCAATGACCCCGAGACCATCCAAAAAATCAAGGAATTCAGCGTTCATCCTGACGTGACGCCCATCGAATCCGCCATTGATTCGACCTCGGGCTCCCCGGAAACGTTGGCCCAAAATGAAGAGCAACTCTCGCAAGCCCTTCATCGATTTCGGCACTTTTTACCGTCGGAGCCCACCCCTCGGATCACTTGGATGAACAGTGGGTTCAACTTTGCCATCTACCCAACGTCATCCCATTTAGGAATCGGACTCGAATGGTTCTTAGGACCCGAAAACCCATTGGTCCAGACGCTCCCCCCCCAAATGTTTCCGCAGTATATGCGGGCAAAAATGAAGCCCGAGCGCATCCCAGCCACTGCCTTGCGAGGTTGGCTATTGGTTCATTTCAGCGAGCGATTTTATGATTCCAGCAAATGCATCAACGAATTGCTCTACTGGGGGAAAATCATGTTTCTATTGGAGAAATGCTTGCCTGAAGAGTCTCGGGCCAACTTGCTCGACTGGAGCGCGGAAGACCTGCAATGGGCGGAAGCCAACGAGCAGTCCATTTGGCTTGAATTACAGCCCCAAGACATGTTGTTCAATTCCAACCGCATGGAGTTTGGACGTTGGTTCGATGAGGGACCGTTTACTCGCATTGGCGGCATCCCCCAAGAAGGACCGGATCGACTGGGCGCTTGGCTGGGATTGCGCATGGTCAACGACTTCATGAAAGAAAATCCCGAATGGTCGATGGACGACCTCATCAACCTGCGCGATCCGCTGCCAATTATTAAAAGTTATCGGCCCGCGTAATGCGGATTCCAACCGACCTTTGCCCCTCCAAATTCAACCAACATGACCACCTCCAAGATTCAAATTGACATCACCACTGACGAGAACAAAGTTCCTTCCCAGATCCAATGGTCTGCCGAAGACAGTGATGTAAGCAACAAAGTGGCAAAAGCGATGGCCTTGGCCATGTGGGATGAAAAAGATGGCAATGCCGTTCACATGGACTTGTGGACCAAGGAGATGAGTGTCGAGGAAATGCGCCATTTCATTTGCCAGACAATGATGACCATGGCCAGCACCTTGGAACGCGCAACCAATGACAAGGCCCATGCGGATGCGGTCAGGAGCTTCACTGAAGAACTAGCGAAACGCCTGGGCGTCCTCAAGGATTAAGGCGCCTCAAACAAGGCATTGGTCTGCTCGATGAAGCGCAGGACCTCATCGCGGCCTTCCCCTTTTTCTGCGCTGGTGACATAAACCGGTGGCATGCGGTGCCATCGCTTGAGCATTTCGGCTTCGTATTTCGAGAGAAAGGAAGCGCGTTCCTCCAAATTCAATTTGTCCACCTTCGTGAAGACCATCACAAAAGGCAATTGATTCTCCCCCATCCACTCCATAAACTCCATGTCTACTTTCTGAGCAGAATGCCGGCTGTCAAGCAGCATCATTACGCACATCAAATTGGGCCTGCTTTTGAGGAATTGTTCGCTGGTCCTTTGCCACTTCACCCGACTAGACTTGCTGACTTTCGCATAGCCAAAACCAGGCAAATCCACCAAGTACCAGCTCGCAGGCACACCGTTCTTCTCCCGGTCCTCATCAATGACAAAGTGATTGATCAATTGGGTTTTTCCCGGAGTTGACGAAATCTTCGCCAAGCTATTCCGGTTGGTCAACATATTGATCAGCGAAGATTTGCCCACATTGGAGCGGCCAATGAAGGCATATTCCGGTCGTTCCGGTGGCGGGCATTCTTGCGGATGCGCGCTCGACTTCATGAATTCGGCGTGCTTGACGTCCATGGCCTCTTTACTTCCCGATGCCGCGGGCATCATACCACGCAGATAGAATGCGATTGAACTCTTCCGGATGCTCCATCATCGGGGCATGCCCGCATTTCTCTATCCAAAAAAGGTCACTGTCCGGGAAACCCGCGTGAAATTCTTCCGCCACCGCTGGAGGCGTGATAATGTCATCCTTGCCCCAAATCAAACAAACTGGCGTGTTCATTTGCGGCAAATCCTTGGCCATATTATGCCGAATGGCGCTTTTGGCGATGGCCAAAATTCGGAGGATTTTCTCTCTGCTATTGACCGCCTCGAAGCACTCATCAACAAGTTCATCGGTCGCATGCTTTGGATCGTAAAACGTCACCCCCACTTTGTCCCGGATGAACGATTTGTCTTCGCGGCGTGGAAAGCTATTCCCAAACGCATTTTCATACAATCCACTGCTTGCCGTTAAGCTCAACGAAGCCACACGGCTCAAGTTGTTTTTGGTGAAAATCAGCCCCACGTGTCCTCCCAGGCTGTTGCCCAACAGATGCACTCGGTCGAGTTTCAACTCGTCGACAAAGCCCTCGATGTGCTCGGATAAATTCTTAGCACTGGTCTTGAGCATGGGGAGCTCGTATATGGGCAACATCGGAATGATGACCCGGAACCGTGAAGAGAATTCGTCAAATACGTCTTTGAAATTACTCAACGCGCCGAAGAGGCCGTGAAGCACAACAAGTGGCTCTCCTGAACCTGCCTCGATGTATCGGTAATCGCCCCGCTCGATGATGTCTGGTGTATTCATAATTGCTCTGGTGTTAAACCCTTCGAAAAACGGAAAGCACAAAGGAACGGCAATTCGGGCTTGGGGAAATGTGCAGTGACCGGCTTCGTTTCACCTCTCTGTGTTCACAATTACTGTTGAAAACATGTTAATAGCGTCGTCAGGGCAAAATCGCCATTTTTTCGCTGTGCATTGCTCTGGCTCAATTATAACGGTTCGACCCTTTACAACTTTTCCACAAAGTGGGAGAAAGTGTCATAGAGTGGGAGAAAGTGGTAAATCTTGGGTAATTTTGAAAAGCGAAAAGAACCATGTTAAATCTGCTCGGAGAATACAATTGCAAAATCGACGCCAAGGGGCGTTTGATGTTTCCTGCGCGCTTGCGCAAGCAATTGAGCAGCGTATTGCAACATGGACTGGTCGTCAACCGAGACATCTTCGAAGGATGCTTGGTGATCTATCCCCAACCGGAGTGGGACAAGGTGAACCGAGAAATGTCTCGCTTAAGCCGCTACAACAAAAAACACCAACTGTTTCAACGAAAATTTATGAAGGGCGCCACCCATGTTGAACTCGACGGCTCAGGCCGCATCAACGTTCCAGCCCTTTTGCTCGAGCATGCCGGGATTGAATTGCCAAATGACAATGAGATCATCGTATCCGGCTTGGGTGAAAAAATCGAGGTGTGGAGCAAAAACCGTTACGACCGCAATGTGCTGGACGACGTGGAAGATTTTGACTTCGGTTCGCTCGCCGAAGAGGTCCGCAAGGACATCGAACCCTCCAACGAGAATTGATTCATGGACGCCGCTGCATACCACATCCCAGTCCTCGCACCTGCGAGCCTTGAAGGACTCGGCGTCGGTAGCAAGCAAGGCGGAGTATTCGTGGACGCTACGTTTGGGGGCGGGGGCCATACCCGTTTGATGCTCGACGCCCTGAATGCGGACGGGCACATCTATGGCATGGACCAAGACAGCGATGTCCACGAAAACGTACCGCAAGACCAGCGCTTCACGCTGCTTCCCGAGAACTTTCGATACATGCGCAATTTCCTTCGGCAAGAAGGTGTCCGGTATGTCGATGGCATTCTCGCCGATCTCGGTGTTTCATCCCATCAATTCGACACCGGATCTCGCGGGTTCTCCATTCGATTCGAAGGTCCGCTCGACATGCGCATGAATCAATCCCAACCAATATCGGCTGCCGATGTAGTTGGCTCCTATACTGTTGCGGAATTGACCCGTGTTTTCAGGCAATACGGTGAACTTAAGCGGCCGGACAAAGCGGCATACGCCATCGAATCCGCCCGCAAAGATGCGCCGATCACGCGCACCAACGAGTTGATTGCTGCCTTGAGCACCCTCGCGCCCCGAGGCAAAGAGAACCAGTACTTTGCACAAGTTTTTCAGGCACTGCGCATTGAAGTTAATGATGAGCTCGGCGCGCTTCAAGCGATGTTGCTTTCTTCGATTGAATTGCTTCAAGAAGGGGGACGGCTGGCGATCATTTCCTATCACAGCCTGGAGGACCGCATGGTCAAACACTTCATGCGATCCGGGAATTTCGATGACAAGATTCCCCGTGACTTGAAGGGAAAAGCCCTTTGTCCTTTCATCCTTCTCTCGCGAAAAGCCATCATCGCTGACAGCGACGAACAGGAAAGCAATCCACGCGCGCGGAGTGCTCGACTCCGCATTGCAGAGCGCACGGCTTTGACCAGCGAACAAATCAAACAGGCAACGGCATGAAGAATCCATTCCGCGCCCTGAAATTGAAGTTCAATAAGAACAATGCGCCCGCTAAAAAACCGACAAATCGGCGCCTCACCCCAGCTGAAATGGCCGCGCAGCAGCAACAACTCAAAGAACGAAAGCAACGAGAAGCCGCGCGATTGAAAGCACAAAAAAGCATCAATCCCAATGCGCCACGCAATCGACCAAAGCACCAATCCACCCAACAAAAAGGCACGGCTAAAAAATCCTTCTGGGCCTTCCGATCGCTTCGAAAGAAAGACCCCAAAAAACGAGAACAAAGGCGTCAGAAGAATGCAATCGCACCCTTGATTCGGGACTTGCTCAGCGGCGAATTCCTGACACGAGAAGGCGTGACCCGTCACATCCCCTATCTCCTGTTCATCAGCGGGCTTTTCATCGCATACATCGCCATGGGGTATCAGTTTGAACGTATGGAGCGGGCAAAAATTCAAAACAAGCGCCACTTGCAGGAGTTGAGTGCCGAATACAAAACCATCAAAGCCCAATTTGAAACCCAACTGCAACAGAGCCGTGTGGAGCAAAGCATCGCAAACATCGGCCTGAGTCAACCCGTTGAACCGCCCTATTTATTGGAGCAAAAACAACGCACGCCATGAAGAATCGGAAAGAATTCTCCATGCGCGCATGGCTTGTTTTTGGGCTCTTCGTAGCGCTCGGCTTCAGCATCTTTGGGCGCATCCTTTGGATTCAGAGTGCAGAACATGAGCAATGGAAAGAGGTAGGTGAACGCTTCGAATCGAGTGTGCGCGACATCAATCCCTCACGCGGCCAGATTTATGCGACCAACGGCAATGTACTCGCCACTTCCGTTCCTGTTTTCGAAGTCCGTTGGGACAGTAAAAGTGAGGCCATCAATTGGGACACATTCGACGCTGAATTGGATAGCCTTTCGCAAGGATTGAGCCAAATCTTAGGCGATCGCAGTCCAAGAGAATACCGAGAGGTACTCCGAAACGGTCGCAATCTGGGGCGACGAAACACACTCATCGCGCGGCGCGCCTCCTACATTCAGCAAAAAAGACTCGCGCAATTGCCCTTCATACGCCGGGGACGATTCAAATCGGGATTCACATTTGCCCGAACCGAACAGCGTCGCAAACCCTTCGGTGATTTGGCTTCACGTACGATTGGCATCGACCGAAATGAAAACCGCGTAGGCCTCGAAGCCAGCTGGAACACCGAGTTGTCTGGAAGCGTCGGCAAGCAAATTCAACGCCGCGTTGCCGGCGGCGAATGGATGCCTGTATCCGATGATTTTATCGTTGAGCCACAAGCTGGATTGGATGTGATTTCCAGCATTGACATGCACCTTCAAGACGTCGCTTCCAACGCCCTTCGCCAGCAGCTTCAAACACATGACGCGGCCTGGGGAACCGTGATTTTGATGGAAGTCGAAACCGGTATGATTCGGGCCATGGCCAACCTCACTCGCTCAACATCTGAACCTCAGGAAGGCGAACCCGCAGATTATTTCGAATCCTTCAACCATGCCATTGGCACGGCCGTAGAGCCGGGATCCACCTTCAAGTTAGCTAGCCTGATGGCCGCCATGAACGACGGCAATGTCAAGCCCGAAGATGAAATCGACACCGGAAACGGAGTGACCTATTTCTATGGAAAGCGAATGTCCGACTCGAATGCAGATGAAGGCGGAAGCGGAATTTTGAAGACATCTGAAATTTTCGAAGTGAGTTCGAATGTGGGCACTGCGCTGACCATTAAAAATGCATTTGGCGAAAATCAACAAGGATTCTTAGACGCCCTTGAGCGCATAGGGGTGCAGTCTGCAACCGGAGTGCGTTTGGTTGGCGAATCGCAACCACTCGTTTATGAAAACGTAGGCGATGGTCGGTGGTCGGGACTCTCCTTGACCCAAATGTCCATTGGATATGAAGTAACACAGACACCGCTGCAAACCCTCACCCTCTACAATGCAGTGGCCAATGGAGGAACTTCTTTGCGGCCGCAATTGGTCGAACGACTCGAAAATAACGGGCAGGTCGTCAAAACCTTCAAACCGGAGGTGCTCAAGCAAAGCATTTGCTCCTCGCGTGTGCTTGAGGCATGTCAAAGCATGTTGAAGCGTGTGGCAGACCCCGAAGGAAACGGAACCGCTCAATACATTTTTGCGAAAAGCCCCTACCGCGTAGCTGGAAAAACAGGAACTGCGCGCATTGCTGGACCCAACGGGTACGATGGACGTTATCGCGCTTCTTTTGCGGGCTACTTCCCTGCCGAATCCCCACGTTACTCGTGCATCGTGGTGATTGCCGACACGAAAAGTGGGGTTTATTACGGTTCGAGCATCGCCGGTCCGGTGTTCCGGGAACTGGCCAACAAGGTGTACGCCACCGACCCTTCCTTTCACACCACAAGTGCTGGACTCTTAGCTGAAAAATGCAAGTTGCCCGGATCGAAGGATGGTGCACAGACAGACCTCATGCAGTTGTATCAAGCCTTGGAAATGCCCTACCTAGGAGGCAGCTCGGGGGATTGGGTCACCGTAACCACAGGCGACAGCGTGGCCGTGCTGAGTCCTCGATTCATCGAAGCCAATCGCGTCCCGGATGTTCGCGGAATGGGATTGCGGGATGCACTGTACTTATTAGAAAACGCTGGATTGCAAGTGAAGACACTTGGAATGGGCACGGTTCGCCGCCAAAGCATTGCACCCGGTTCTGACCTCACAACGAGTCAAGCCATTACCCTTGAATTGTCCTGAAACGCATGAAACTGCTCAAAGAAATCCTCTACGGAACGCGAATCAAAGAAATTCAAGGCAACACCCATGTTGCCATTGAAGACCTCGCCTTTGACAGCCGAAAGGTCCGTGCCTTCAGTTTGTTCGTAGCGATTCCAGGCACCCAAGTCGACGGGTTCTTATACATCAGCAAGGCCATCGAAAACGGCGCCATCGCCGTGGTTTGTGAGCGCATGCCCGAGAATCTTACGGAAGGAGTGAGTTACGTCTTGGTGCACGATGCCGCCAAAGCATTGGGGCAGATTGCTTCGCAATTTTTTGATGAGCCGAGCGCACAAATGAAGGTCATCGCCGTAACCGGTACCAATGGAAAAACGACCACTGTGAGCTTGCTTCATCGGCTGTTTCGATCCATGGACCGAAAGGCTGGAATGCTCTCCACCGTTGAAAATCGAATTGTGGATGAAGTCGTTCCCGCGACCCACACCACACCCGATGCCCTTCAGATGCAGCAGATGTTTCGAAGGATGGCTGATGCTGGATGCAAATACGTATTCATTGAAGCGAGCTCTCATAGCATTCATCAGCACCGCTTGGCAGGAACCACGCTCACAGGTGCGGTATTCACCAACATTACCCACGAACACCTCGATTATCATGGGGATTTCAATGCTTACATCAAGGCCAAAAAAGGGCTTTTTGACGCCCTTGATTCCGATTCCTTTGCATTGTACAATCAAGACGATGCGCATGGAGCGGATATGGTGCATGACTGCAAAGCCAAAAACCGCGACTATGCCTTGACCTCCATGGCGGACTACCGTGGGAAAATCATCGAAAACCAGCTGGGCGGGCTGCACCTGCACATCAATGGGCACGACCTTTATAGCAAGCTGATTGGCGGGTTTAACGCATACAACCTGCTCGCTGTATTTGCGGTTGCCCGAGAGTTGGATATGGATGAACTCGAAGTCCTGACCCACCTCTCTTTGTTGAATCCTCCTCCAGGTCGATTCGAACAGGTGCAGGCAGGGAACGAGATCACCGCTGTGGTGGACTACGCGCACACGCCGGATGCGTTAGACAACGTCTTGAAAACAATTGATTCGTTTCGCGCCGGAGAAACCCAAGTAATCACGGTTGTAGGCTGTGGCGGGAACCGAGATAAAACCAAGCGGCCAGTCATGGCGAAAGTGGCGGCCCAATGGAGCGATCGGGTATTCCTCACATCGGACAATCCCCGCAATGAAGATCCCGATGCCATCATTTCCGACATGCGCAGTGGTTTGGACCCCATCGATGCTAAGAAATGCATCGCCATCGCCGATCGCCGCGAAGCCATTCGCATGGCAGCGCAAATTGCACAGAGCGGAGACATCGTGCTCGTCGCAGGAAAAGGCCACGAGACATACCAAGAAATAAAGGGAGTCCGACATGATTTTGATGACCGAGACGAATTGTTCAACGCCTTCAAAACTGCCTGATGCTTTATCACCTCTTCACCTCCATCGATCAAGCCTGGGATTTTCCAGGAGCCGGACTGTTTCAATACATCTCTTTCCGTGCTGCGCTCAGCCTGATTTCCTCGCTCGTCATCGGGATTCTCTTTGGCAAGCGCATCATTCAATGGCTGCAATTGAAGCAAGTTGGAGAAATCGTTCGCGACTTGGGGCTAGAAGGCCAAATGAACAAGCAAGGAACACCCACCATGGGCGGATTGATCATCCTTGCTTCCATCGTAATTCCCACCGTCCTATTTGCGGATCTGACCAACATCTACACCCAAATGATGTTGCTCGTAACGGTGTGGCTTGGCGCCATTGGATTCATTGATGACTACATCAAAGTCTTCAAAAAGAACAAAGATGGTTTGGCCGGAAAATTCAAGATCATTGGACAAATTGGGGTTGGCCTCATCGTTGGCTCCATCATGTGGTGGCATCCTGACGTGACCGTCAAAGATCCGGCTGACCGAGTTTTCACCGGTCAAGTCGTGACCATGACTTCAATTGAAGGCATTGAGTTTGAAGTGCACGAACCCAATGCGGGTCTCCCCATTTGGGAGGCCAAGAAATCATCGGAAACGACGGTGCCCTTCCTGAAGGACAACGCTTTCGATTATGAACGTCTGATCAGCTGGTTGGGGCCCCAAGCGGTCGGATTCGGCTGGATTGTCTTTATCCCATTGGTCATCCTGATTGTTACCGCCGTCTCCAACGGTGCCAACCTGACCGATGGCATCGATGGTCTGGCGACGGGCACAAGTGCCATCATTGGACTTGGACTCGCCGTGCTTGCATATGTCAGCTCCAATATCGTGGCCGCTGACTACTTGAACATCCAATACATTCCACTTTCGGAAGAGCTGGTGGTCTTCATCGCTGCATTTGTGGGCGGCTGCATTGCATTCCTCTGGTACAATGCATTCCCGGCACAGGTCTTCATGGGAGACACCGGGAGTCTCGCTCTTGGCGGCATCATCGCAGCATTCGCCATCGCCATTCGGAAAGAACTCCTGCTGCCCGTTTTGTGTGGAATTTTCTTGATTGAAAACCTCTCCGTAGTCATGCAAGTCGGATGGTTCAAGTATACCCGAAAGAAGACGGGCACAGGCCAACGGATCTTCTTGATGGCACCGCTGCATCACCACTACCAAAAACTCAATCTGCCCGAATCCAAAATCACCGCCCGATTCTGGATTGTCGGCATCCTACTCGCCGTTGTCACCATCGTCACCCTCAAAGTTCGATAACTCCCATGTCTCAAGCGATCATACCCATTCTTGGAGCAGGCGAAAGCGGCATTGGTGCTGCTCGACTCGCCCTGCGCCATGGGCTGTCGCCTTGGGTCAGTGACCGGGGCGTCATCGCACCCAATCGCGTCGATGAATTGAACGCTTTGAACATCGACTTTGAAAGCGGACAACACGACGTCAAGCGCATTGTCGAGGCGGGCAAAGCCAGCGGATTTGTCATCAAAAGCCCCGGAATTCCCGATCAAACCGACCTCATCCGCACGCTGCGAGAGGCTTCGATCGAAGTCATCAGCGAGATCGAATTTGCCGCGCGTTATGCTCGCACAGCCGATCAGCAGATCGTCGCCATCACCGGCGCGAACGGAAAAACAACCACCACTGCTCTGGTCGCGGCGATTTTACAAGATGCCGGGTGTGAAGTGGCTTGCGTGGGCAACATTGGAACCAGTTGGGCGCGTGACCTCGCGGATCGCGAGCAACCTGCCCAATTCCAAGTCGTGGAAGTGAGCAGCTTTCAATTGGATGGCGCCACGACATTCCAGCCCGACATCGCCATCCTATTGAACATTACGCCCGACCACCTGGATCGCTATGACAATGCCATTGAAAACTATGCCGATTCCAAGTGGCGCATTACGGCGCGGCAAACGGAAAACGACGTTCTGATTCTCAATGCAGATGACGCACTCTCCATGGAACGTTGGAAGCGCGGAAACGAGGGCGGCACGCGCGCACGTGTCGTCGCCATCAGCATCAATCAGTCGCCCGAAGCATTGAAAAATGCTTTGGACAAAGAAGGCCTAACTCCTTGGGGTTGGGCCGGTGTCAGCGCAGGCACCCCCCATGAAAAAGAATCTTTTACAATCTACATACCCACTAAAAACCCATTTACCATGACCATCCAAGAATTGGCATTGCAGGGAAAACACAACCTGTACAACAGCATGGCGGCAAGCGTCGCATCCCGTGTACTCGAATTGCGCAGCGAAGGCATCCGAGAGAGCCTGGCGCAATTTGACGCCATCGAACACCGCATGGAATTCGTGCAAGAAGTCAACCGCATCAAATTCGTGAACGATTCCAAAGCGACCAATGTCAATAGCGCTTGGTTCGCACTGGAGAGCATCGAAGGCCCCATCATCTGGATTGCTGGCGGCGTTGACAAAGGCAATGATTACACCTCATTGATGCATCTGGTGACCAGCAAGGTCGATCACCTCATTTGCTTAGGGAAAAACAACAAGACCTTAATCGACACCTTTGGCGATCGCGTAGAGAGCACGTGCGAGGTGGCAACGGCCCAAGATGCCGTTCAAGCCGCCTATGACTTGGGGCTGCCCGGGTGCACCGTATTGCTCTCACCAGCTTGCGCCAGTTTTGATCTTTTCGGCTCGTACGAAGAGCGCGGACGTGAATTTAAAGCCGCGGTACGTAGCCTCTGAGAATGGCAAAAACTGCAGCAAGTTCTGAACCGCAGGGAGACATGCGCTCCTTGCATCGGCGCATTGGGGCCTGGTTGGAAGGGGACAAGGTCATTTGGATGGTCACCTTGATCCTCAGTCTGTGCTCGCTTTTAGCGGTGTACAGTGCCATCTCCTCACTGGCCTACAAAACCGATGGCAGTTCGCTGCGTTTTCTATTCAAGCAAGGCACCATGTTGGCCCTCGGATGGGGGGTCATGCTTTTGGTGCACAAGGTCAATTTCCGCTATTTCTCACGCATTTCGCAGGTGTTGATTTGGGTTGCAGCCGGCTTGCTGTTGCTCACCTTATTGTTCGGTGCAGACATCAATGAAGCAAAGCGCTGGTTGCACATTCCCTTCATTGGTCTAACCCTGCAAACGTCAGATTTCGCCAAGGTGGTCTTGGTCACATTCGTCGCCCGAGAATTGAACAACCGCCGAATGCACCTGCACCAATTCAAAAATGGTGTTCTTCCCATTCTAATTCCCATCGGAATCATTTGCATGTTAATCTTGCCAGCCGATTTTTCAACTGCTGCCCTTCTCGGAATGGTCTGCATAGGCATGCTATTCATCGGGGGCGTTCCGTTCCGGCACATGCTCAAAATTGCTGGGTTGGGTGTGGCAGCACTCTTCATGCTTTACGGACTGGGTAAAGCAGCCCCAGATCTGTTGCCACGATTTGGCACCTGGGCCGGACGGCTTGAACGCTTTGCTGGTGTTGGGAATGCGAGCGATGGCGACGCATTGGAATACCAAATTGAGTTGGCGCAGGTCGCCATCAACCGGGGGGGGATTCTGCCGCAAGGACCAGGGACAGGGACTTCCCGCAACTTTCTTCCCCACCCTTATTCCGATATGATTTATGCATTCGTCATCGAAGAATGGGGTGCCATCATGGGAGGATTAGGACTGGTCTTGCTCTACCTCATTCTCCTCTACCGCACCATTCGAACCGCGACGCGATGCCCCCGGCATTTCGGGGGCTTGCTGGCCATGGGATTGGGATTCCTTTTGGTGCTTCAAGCCATGATCAACATGGCAGTTGCGGTGAGGCTCTTCCCCACTACTGGCCAGCCACTGCCTTTGGTCTCATACGGCGGCACCTCCATGGTTTTTACCTGTTTGTCCATCGGAATGATTTTGGCTGTTTCGCGATCCGTCGCTCATCCCGATCAATGGGAAAATGATCGGGACAACCTCGGGACCAAAAAACCGGCCAATCGCATTGTTCGCAACGAAGCCAGTGCCGCATCATGAGCAAAGAAGCTGCAACCAACGGCTTAGAGCGTGTGATCATCTCAGGGGGTGGAACTGGAGGTCATATCCATCCAGCGGTGGCCATAGCCGATGAAATCAAGCAGCGTCATCCCCAGTGCGAAATCCTCTTTGTTGGAGCCAAAGGACGAATGGAAATGGAAAAAGTCCCGAAGGCAGGGTACTCCATCGTAGGGCTTTGGATCTCTGGAATCGATCGCAATTGGCGCAGCTTGCGCAACTTGACTTTCCCCTTTAAGCTCCTGAGCAGTCTTTTTAAGGCCGGAAGAATCATTCGAAAATTCAAACCACAATTGGCGGTGGGAGTTGGTGGATTTGCGAGTGGACCATTGCTATACCGCGCAGCTTTGCGTGGAATCCCCACGGCCATTCAAGAGCAAAATTCATTTCCTGGTATCACGAATCGCTTGCTCGCAAATAAGGTGCAACTCATCTGTGCAGGTTTCCCCGGATTGGATCGTTGGTTCCCAAAGGATCGAATCATCGAAACCGGCAACCCGTTACGGGAAAATGTCACAAAACTCCAATTGATCAATTCCGAGCAACGCGCTGCTGCTTTGGAACACTTCGGTTTTACCGGTGATCGGCCGGTTGCTTTCATCATGGGCGGAAGCCTTGGAGCTGGATCCATGAATGAGGCGGTGATGGCCATGGCCCATCGAATCGCAACCGATAAAAAAGAGCTGGCTTTCGACCTGCTCTGGCAATGCGGAGCGCGATTCCAAGAGACGATGCAAGTCGAACTTGAAGCATTGCCATTGCCCGCTGAGCAGCGCATTGTTTGCGTTGGTTTCATTGACCGCATGGACCATGCGTACTGCGCAGCCGATGTCATTGCGAGTCGTGCCGGAGCCATGTCCATCGCTGAATTGGCGTTGGTGAGCAAGCCCACCTTGTTGGTGCCTTCGCCGGTAGTTGCCGAGGATCATCAAACGAAAAATGCCCGGTCCTTGAGCGATCGCGGGGGAGCCGTTTTGATTCCAGATGGCGACGTAGTCGAGCAATTGGAGTCGGAATTGACTCAGCTTTTGAACGATCCCGTGCGTCAGAAATCGCTGACAGATGCATTGCGCGGCGCGGCGCGGCCCAAAGCTGCGCATGAAGTAGTTGCCGCGCTCGAAAAACTCGTGATTCAATCCCAATGAAATGGGGTGAACACGTCGTTGAACGCCTCTATTTCGTTGGAGTTGGGGGCATCGGAATGAGCGGATTGGCCCGTTACGCGAAACAATTGGGGTTGGACGTCGCAGGCTATGACAAAACCCAAACTGCTCTCACAGCCCAATTGGAGGATGAAGGCATTCCCATTGGATTCGACAACGACACCCGTCACTTCAATCAATGGTTTGATCCCGAGAAAGACAAAACAACAGGAGTGGTTCGAACACCGGCTGTGCCGAGCAGTCATCCGATCTTCGAACGAATCACCACGCTCCAATTGCCCGTCTTAAAACGGGGTGAAATGCTCGGCTTGATCGCGCAAAATTTCGAGACATTTGCAGTGGCAGGAACCCACGGCAAGACGACGACTACGGCCATGCTGACCCATCTGTTGGCCGATACCCCGGGAGGGTGCAATGCATTCTTGGGTGGAATCATGGTCTCCACGGGTTCCAATGTTGTGCTAAATAAGGCCAGCAAACGACTGGTGGTTGAAGCCGACGAATTCGACCGGAGTTTTCTCCATTTGAATCCCACCCATGCCGTCATCACGAGCATGGATCCCGACCACCTCGATGTTTACGGTGACGGTGAAGGATTCGTCGCAGGATTTGACACTTTCTCGAAACAAGTGACGGACACGGTGGTCCACGAGTCCGCCATTGCTGCGAATCGCCCAGGACTTCAATACGGATGCGCATCCAGCCGTGACGCGGCGGCAACCTTGGATTATGCCGCCATCAATCCCAGAACCCAAAATGGTTGGTTGGTCGCCGACATCAAAATGCGAGATGAATGGTTCGAGGCGGTCAAGTTTCCGATGCCTGGCGTTCACAATTTGAGCAATGCCTTGGCTGCCCTTTGTCTAGCCGACCTCGCGGGAATCAACCGCGTTGAATGCTTGGAACGCATTGGAACATTCCGCGGGATTCATCGCCGATTCGCCTACCACATTCGCGAGCCGCATGGCACCTACATCGATGATTACGCGCACCATCCGAATGAAATCCGCGCCGTACTCGATGCCATCCGATTGCACCATCCTGGAAAATCCATTGCCGCCATTTTTCAGCCCCATCTCTATTCACGAACCCGGGATCACATGCATGAATTCGCCGCTGTTTTGAGTGAATTCGATCGCATCTATTTGCTTCCAATCTACCCGGCACGTGAAGAACCAATACCCGGCATCGATTCACAAAGCTTGTTTGAAAACATCCTCAACCCCTGCAAGCATCTCATTTCAATAGAACGGATATTCGATAACCTGAAGGAACATCCTCCTGAGGTCCTCTTGACAATTGGCGCCGGCGATATTGATCGATGCGTAAATCCTTTGTCAGAGTGGCTCAAACAGGATCTCCATCGGTTCAAACAATTCGAATAAAAGGAATACATGATTCGCACCATTGCACTCATCTCGACCACGCTTCTGCTCCTCGGAGCGACGGCAACACTGGTTGGGTTTGCGCAACTGGAAGAACAAAATGTTCAATGCACAGCGTTGGAAGTGGATGTTGAAGAAATTGATGGAATGTTTTTTGTCGATGCCGCCGGAGTCAAAGACGCCATCTTCGCAAACGACAGCATCCGAGGTAGCTTTTTCGCAGACCTCAACCTCGCAGATATTTCGGACTGGGTCCGAACGATTCCCGCAGTAGATGACGTTGAAGTCTACCCCGGTCTGGATCGCATTCTTCACATTCACGTTACGCAGCGCAAGCCCATTGCTCGGCTGCACATGAATGCTGACGCCACCGACCTTTACATCGACTCAAAAGGCAAGCCATTGGCGCTATCGCCGTATTTCACCGCCCGCGTGCCCATCATTTACGCGCCGGATCTTGAACAAGCGGAGCCCGCCATCGCCTTCATTCAAGCCATCCGACACGATTCGTTTTGGTCGGCATTTTGCGATCAGATTGTGGTGCAAGCGGGCGGGCAGTTTGAGATCATCCCACGCATCGGCAATGCCCGCATCGCGTTCGACAGCAACATCGAATTGCAGGACAAATTGGACAAATTGTTCACCTTTTACTTCGAACAAATCCAACGCGGAAACTTGAACGACTATAAGCGCATCGACCTTTCTTACCAAGATCAAGTCGTGGCTCAACGATATTATTAAGCACAACGAAATCATCATCCATGGATTCCCAAAAGCAAACTCCCCAAAACGACGAACTGGTCGTTGGTCTCGACATCGGTACAACGAAAATCGCCTGCTTTGTCGGCAGCCGCAATGAGCACGGAAAAATTGAAATCCTTGGTTACGGGAAAAGTGAATCGGTGGGCGTTTCTCGGGGTGTAGTGGCGAATATTGAGCGGACGGTGGAGTCCATCCGAAAAGCCGTGGAGGAAGCCGAACGAACGTCCGGTTGCGACATCGAATTGGTCAATGTAGGCATCGCCGGACAGCATATCAAAAGCCAACAAACCCGCGGACAACGGACTCGAGATGACCTGGAATCCGAAATCAGTCAAAGCGATATCGACGCGCTCATACAAGACATGTACCGCCAGGTCATGCAACCCGGAGAAGAAATTTTACACGTCTTGCCACAAGAATATGCCGTGGACAATGAAGGAGGCATCAAAGAACCCGTTGGGATGAGTGGGATTCGCTTGGAGGCCAACTTCCATGTTATCATCGGACAGATCGCGGCCATTCGAAACATCAATCGATGCATCAAAAAAGCCGGTTTGGTCGTGGATCAACTGATCCTAGAACCTCTGGCATCGTCAGCATCTGTGTTGAGTGAAGAAGAGAAAGAAGCGGGAGTGGCTTTGGTGGACATCGGAGGGGGCACCACGGACATTGCGATTTTTCAAGACGGCATCATCCGCCATACCGCTGTGATTCCATTCGGCGGCAATGTGCTCACCGAAGACATTCGCCAAGGATGCCAGATCATGAAGAAGCAAGCCGAACAGGTGAAGCAACGTTTTGGATCCGCCATTTCCACCGAAATGAAAGACAACGAAATCGTGTGCATCCCAGGACTTCAAGGCCGTAACCCAAGGGAGATCAGCCTCAAAAACTTAGCCGCCATCATCGAAGCGCGTGTCACTGAAATCATTGAACACGTCCATTTTGAAATTCGAAATTCAGGCTTTGAAGACCAATTGATTGGAGGTGTCGTGCTGACCGGCGGTGGAAGCCAATTGCGGCACATCACCCAATTGTTTCAATACGTCACAGGGATGGATTGCCGGGTAGGCTTTCCAAGTGAGCACCTCGCGGAGGCGCCGAATCAAGATGCTACCGCACCCAGTTTTTCAACCGGTGTTGGCCTCGTCATTCAAGGCTACGACCGCCTCTCTCCCCGATCTGAATCCGCTGAGAAAATGCGTGAGCACGTCAACGCAGGGTCCACCAAAGAACGCCTCATCGATCGCCTAAAGGGCTACTTCATTGAGGATGAAGAACTCAACTGATATTCACTTCCCACACAATCGAAATACCATGAACGAAACATTTCAACCCACATCCTCAGAAGTGAATCTGAACGCACCCATCAAAGTCATTGGCGTCGGCGGTGGCGGCTCCAATGCCGTGAACACCATGTACGACCGTGGCATTCAAGGCGTCGACTTCATCATTTGCAATACCGATGCCCAAGCATTGGAAGCCAGTCCCGTGCCCGTCAAGGTGCAATTGGGCATGACGCTTACCCGCGGCCAAGGTGCCGGCTCACTCCCTGAAGTGGGGCGCAATGCTGCCATTGAGTCAATTGACGAGGTCAAGAAATTGATCGGAGACAATACGAGCATGGTTTTCATCACCGCGGGAATGGGAGGAGGCACCGGCACGGGAGCCGCTCCAGTAATCGCACAAGCGGCTCGTGAAATGGACATCCTCACGGTAGGCATCGTGACCATTCCGTTCCAGTTCGAAGGAAAACGCAGAACGGCACAAGCACAGAAAGGCCTCGAACAGATCCGCGAATCGGTGGACACCTTGCTCATCATTCGAAATGACAAGTTGCGGGAATTGTACGGGAATTTGGCCATCCGCACGGCCTTCAGCAACGCGGACGAAATTCTCTGTACCGCTGCCAAAGGCATTGCCGAGGTCATTACCCTCACCGGAGAAATCAACGTGGACATGAACGATGTGAATACGGTCATGCGCAATTCAGGGCGCGCCATCATGGGGTCCGGAAAGGCATCAGGCGAAGGACGAGCGCGAACGGCAGTGATTGAAGCATTGGAATCTCCCCTGCTCAATGACTGTGACATCACCGGTGCGCACTTTGTTTTATTGAACATCACATTTGGTAACGAAGAAATCCTGATGGACGAAATCATGGAAATCACCGATTTCATTCAAAGCGCAGCAGGGCAATCGGCAGAGGTCATTTGGGGCTACGGCGTAGATGAATCCTTGACGGATGATTTGTGTGTGACTGTCATAGCAACGGGCTTCGAAGGCAAAGACCAGTGGAATCCGAGAGAAACCGAAAAAACCACTCGGTTCGTTTTGGGCGCTGAAAAAGAAATTACGGAACCCATAGCACCCATTGCTCCAACTCCGCTCTTCGATGCAAGCGAAGAAACGAAAGCCAACAACGAGGAAGAGACGCCGTTTCTCAAGCCAACACCCGCGGTTGACTCCCTCAACGCGAACATGAGTACAGACCTCACTCCAGAAAAAGAATCAATCAACCAGGCCGAACCAACCCTGAACGAGGCAAGCGAGCGCGACGTAGAAGAGGCGATGAAGGTCTACACCTTAGACAGTGCGCCATTGCCAACGACTTCGGATGAACCGAATCTTGGAGGCATTCGCTTTCATGAAGCGAAAAAAGAAGAAACCCCAGCACCAGAGCCAGCGCAGACTCCTCTTTCACAGACTGCTGACACCACACCCTCTGGCAATCGCGTCCCCATTCAACCTGTCACGAAGCAACCCGATTCAGGGGACAACGGCCGAAATCAGCGCATCCAACAATTCACCCGAAAACTAAAAACACCGGGTGGATTGGCCAACCTTGAGGCTGAACCCGCATACAAGCGGCGCCAGGTTATTCTAGACGATGTGGATCATTCATCAAAATCGCAAGTAAGCCGGTTCACCCTCAACGAGGAAGTGGACGAGGAAGGAGAGCGACACATTGAATTACGGAACGATAACCCATTCCTGCACGACAACGTCGATTGAACCCATCATGTCATTCTATTCCACCATTTCTGAAGGCATCAAAGATGCCATGCGGAGCAAAGACAAAGAACGCCTCAGCGCCCTACGAGACATCAAAAGCAAACTGATTCTTGAGGCCACCAAAACGGGTGCAGAAGCTGAGAGCATCGATGACGCCACTGCTTTTTCAATCCTGAATAAACTCTATAAGCAGCGGAACGAATCCGCTGAAATTTACCAAGAACAAAACCGGCCTGACCTTGAATCTGAGGAACGAGCGCAAGCCGCAGTCATTGCAGAATTCCTTCCGAAGCAATTGAGCGAAGATGAAATTGCCGCCAAAGTAGCCAGTATCATTTCACAAATGGGCGCCAGCTCCATGGCCGATATGGGAAAGGTAATGGGCCGAGCCTCCGGTGAAATGGCAGGCAAAGCAGATGGCAAATTAATTGCCCAGTTCGTAAAATCGCAGCTGCAGAACCAATAAAGAAGACTTTTGTTACTGCATTATTAACGCACCCACCATGAACAAACTATTTGCCAGCCTTTCCATCGCTATCCTCCTTGCAAGCTGCGGTACCGCACCTGGAGACAACCAAGAATCAGCGACTCCGGACAGCAGCACGAAGAAAGAAACCAAAACAAGCAACACGGCGTTTGCCGACGGTCAATACACCGTGAATGCAGCTTTAAGCACCTGCAATTGGGTCGGTACGGAAATCACCACCAAAACGCACACGGGTACACTTGATATTTACAAGGGATCTGTCTCAGTGGTCGACAACCGAGTGAACGCTGCCTTCGTGGCTTTGAACATGTCTACCATCAACGTTACAGATCTCTCAGGAGACGCCAAAGCGAGTTTGGAGGGCCATTTGAAATCCGAAGATTTCTTCGGAGTTGAGAAATATCCTTTTTCGGAACTGAAACTGGAAAGCATCAAAACCAAAGAGGGCCAATCATACGCTGGAGGCATTCTGAACATTCGGGGCATCTCCCATCCCATCTCATTCCCGGTCGATGCATCCCAAGACGGAAATCAGCTGACGTTTGATGGCGACATGACGTTTGATCGGTCAAAATACTATGTCAAATTCCGATCGGGCTCCTTCCCGGATTTATTCCCGGACCTCGGCGATAAATTGATCAACGATGAAATCACCATCAGCTTTCACATCGTAGCAGAAAGCTGACATTTACTGCTCCCTAGATTTTGAAACCGAAAGGCCTGCCTCCCGCAATGGAGGTAGGCCCTTTTTTTTCAGCGCTCAAATGAAATGCTTCTATCTTCGCTTCGAGAGATCATGCGCTGGACCAATTACTTCATTCATCCGGGTGACAATCGTTACTACGTTTTCTCCTTTAGCGAGGATGAACATGCTGACACATTCGCTGAGCGTCTTGAGCGGGCTGGGATTGCATTTGAACGGCACCGGGAAGAAAACGAATGGCTGTTTGGTGTGGCGCGATCACACTTCAAACAAGCCTTGAATGCCAACCACCTGGTTTATGCGCAATACCGAACCAAATTCATTCCCGTGAAAGGTTTGCGGAACACGATGCTATTGGTCACCTTGGGTGCCATCGTTCTTGCACTCATCGGGTATTTTTCTACCCAAGCAAATGCCCAGCAAATAAAACGTCAAAGCCCCTGGAGCTTGTCCGTTGGGGCGCTATTCGTCGTGCCTTTGGAAGCCGTTGGGTTGGAATCGGTGACGGCATCGAATGAAGGCTTGGAAGCCGTTTGGAATCCAAAAGGCGGCAACGGATTCGGTGCGCGCATTCGACGCGACATCAACAACCAATGGAGCTTAGCCCTCGGATTAGAAACCATGCGCCTATTGGCTGACTGGGAACTCAAGTACGTGCCGGATTGGGAAGTCAATACAAACGAAGAAGGTGCCTTATCGGATACCTTGCGGCTGCGCTCCAGCCGCTACCGCATGCCTTTTCTCGGCACGGTCCGGGTACCCGTCAATAACAAAACCGAACTATCAGCCGCCGCGGGCATGAGCCTTGATTTTTTACTCAGCGACGTATTCACGGCGGGCTATCAACAAAACGACGCCATCTACAGCGATTATTCCGTTGAAGAAAATCGCCAACAAAGATGGTCCTTGCCCTTGCGAGCTGACATTGGAATCAAAATCAAGGGAGCCACAAGCGATGACATCGCCTTTTATTTGGGGGCCACATACTGGCGAGAATGGAATTCCAATCGTTGGGGCGAAGCGCAATGGACGCAAGGATTGGACGCCTCCAAAGTCAGGATTTTTCTTCCCCAGTCGGCCTTTGCCGTTGACTTCAGAATTTTTCTGCCCTAAAGCTGTGTTTTTAAGATTCGCTTGAATCTACCCAGCGTGTCACATATTCCAAGGGCTTTCGGTGGCTTTTCGGCCATTCCCCTTCGGGATAGCCGACATAGAAAAACCCAATCACTTCCGTATCCGAATCAAACCCTGCAAACTCCTGCACTTCGGGCAAATGAATCATGGGCGGGGTCGACCAAAAACCCCCAAGGCCATGAGCCGTGCACGTCAAGTACATGTTTTGCATGGCACACGCTACCGCGTTGCGCTCATCGCGAATGTCAATTCTGCCATTTGGATCCGGTTGGACGCCCACAATCACCATGGCCGTCACCTGTTTTCCACGTGCCTCGAGTTTTGCCACTTTCGCCTCCGAAGCGTTATCCCCTGCCGCTAGCTGATACCACTCCGCCAACTTGGGCCCGATGGATGACATGCCTTCGCCAACATACGCCGCAAAACGCCACGGCTGCGTCATGCCATGCGTTGGTGCCCACGTCGCATTGGTCAGGAGCAATTCCACCACTTCTTTGTGGACTTTCCGGGAAGAAAAGCGTTCGGGTGAAATGCTTCGACGGTCCCGCATGAGCTCGGTGACCTCTGATAAATTGTGCCTCATGACTCTATTCTCTGTACATGTCAAAGGTACTCGTGAAATTCCGTGCATCATCACCGATTCAATCGTGGCGCGTAGGCAAATATTCCCGTAATTTTCTCCCATGCTTCGAATTCCTTCCCTCCTCCTATTTTTCAGCTGCGGTGCCGTCACTTTGCACGCGCAAGCGGACAGCGACAGCTTGCTCGTGCGATCCATTTACGATGAAGCCCTCGGACACGGTGAAGCGTATGAAAACCTGCGAACCCTCACCAAAGAAATTGGTCACCGCTTGAGTGGTTCGACCAGCGCTGCAGAGGCG
>Ga0209504_1000138_pt1 | contig 68664 bp, 48 predicted proteins | sample COGITO_mtgs_1005_FD_184791 | JGI IMG/M metagenome (GOLD analysis project Ga0209504, IMG submission 184791) | Pelagic marine microbial communities from North Sea - COGITO_mtgs_100511 (SPAdes) (version 2) | ecosystem: Environmental > Aquatic > Marine > Epipelagic ... | reverse complement strand
GTAGCGTTCTTCACGAGTTAGGTGTTTGTATGGTTTCATCGCTAGAGAGCTTCCGGCCAAGGTCGGTGCTTTCGCAAGCACCTAACTCACCTTCGCCGCTCTCTTGCACTTCAAAATTGAATTCGCCGCGCAAAGATAGCTCAAAATCGAGAGTGAGTGCCAGGCGCAAAGATTCGTCGCAGCGACCTGCTCCGTTTGCTTCAGTAATTTGACTGCATCTGAGTGTCCAGGTCTGGCCTGATCAAACAGATCCATCAACACATTCGCATCCCAGAAAACCTTCACGCGAATTTTTCTTCGAGGTGCTGATGGTAGTCCTTTTCGTTCATCGGCTGCCCCTCTGCCGGGTGCCGCTCGATCCAGTTAAGAATGCCATCAATTGACGGACATGCCGACTTCCCCTCCGCCTTGGCCTGTATTTGTTGAAATGCTTCTGCGGAAAGCACCACCGCAACGGTGCGCCCCTTCTTCGAGATCTCCACCGGTGCTTTCTGGGTGGCTTCCAGTAGCTCGCCAAAGTGATTTTTCGCCTTAGTTGCAGAAATGACGGTCATAATACGACGAATAGCCATTTTAGCTATTTGAGCAAGTTCAATCGAACGCTGGCTGGTGAACGGATAAAAGCATCAAAGACTGTTAGAAGTCGCTTTTGACCACTTCCTCGAGCAAGGCTTCAGTCGGCGGGTTTTGCCCTTTTCTCAATCGACCGCAGCCGTTTATGCACCCATCTACGCCCAGCGTATGCACGCAGGGCTCGGCATCGGCGAATTGGATCTATTGCTGGCCGCCATCGCCACCGAGCACGGCGCCCGGATCGCCACGCGCAACATCAGCGACTTCGACCAAACCGGCGTCAAGATTATCAACCCGTGGACGGCATCGATCTAACTACCCCCTAATTTTACCTTGCAGATCTGAATCTTTAATTCCATTTTGCAAGAATGTTAGAGCGGCAGATCAGCGGTCAAATCCAGAATGGGCTACGCCGTCAAGCGGCGGTTGCGCTAATCGGCCCGCGCCAGGTGGGCAAAACCACACTCGCCCGAACTTTGGGCGAAGCGCAGAACGGCTTGTACCTAGATCTGGAGAGCCCCCGGGATCGCGCCAAGCTCGCAGACCCGGAGCTTTTCTTGGGTCAATACACGGATCGCCTAGTCATCCTTGACGAAATCCACCGGGAGCCGGAAATTTTCCAGCCGCTCCGAGGCATCATCGATAAGGGACGACGAAGCCAAAAAGGCACAGGGCGCTTTCTGCTACTCGGCTCGGCCTCGATGGACCTCCTCAAGCAGTCCGGCGAAAGTCTGGCCGGGCGTATCGAATATGTGGAAATGAACCCACTCAATTGCCTCGAAGTGGGACAGGAGAAAGAGGCGCTGATGCGTCTCTGGGTACGGGGCGGCTTCCCCGATAGTTTTCTGGCTAAAAGCGACGAAGATAGCTTTGCCCACCGGAGTCACTTTATCCGCACTTACCTCGAACGTGACGTGCCCCAATTCGGCTTCCGGATCCCTGCCGAGACCTTGGAACGCCTCTGGACGATGCTGGCTCACAGCCAAGGAGGCCTACTCAACGCGGCGAAGTTGGGTGCATCCCTCTCCCTCACAGGACGGACGATCAGCAACTACATTGATCTATTGTCCGACCTCTTGTTGGTTCGCCGTCTACAGCCCTGGCATGCCAATACGAAAAAACGCCTCGTCAAATCACCTCGTGTTTATGTCCGAGACAGCGGACTGGCCCACGCACTATTAGGACTAACGGACTTCGGCCAAGTCGCGGGACACCCGGTGCTCGGATCGAGTTGGGAAGGCTTTGTCATTGAAACCCTGCTCGCCTTCGCACCCGATCGGAGTCTTGCCGGATTTTACCGTACCAGTGCCGGCGCCGAAATCGATCTGGTCCTGCAACTCCCCGGGAAGACAAAGCCTTGGGCGATTGAGATCAAATATGGCCTCACCCCCAAGCCTAGCCGCGGCTTCCATCATGCGATCGAGGACTTGAACGCGGACAAAGCCTTCGTCGTCTATTCCGGCGACGAGCGCTACCCCTTGAATGAAAACACAGAAGCCATCAGCCTACGGGAACTCTCCGCGCTGCTTTGCAAATGACCCGCTACCTGCTTGATGCACCTAGAATAGACATTTCCGCAAGGGGGTAATCGTACAACGCGTAGCGGGCTCGCTTGCGAGCGCCCGAAAGCGATGGGTTATGCACGAGAGCGACCACAGCAAAACCGGGCGACTCATCATGCAGTTGTCCGGAGAATCCCCGTCTCCTGATTTAACCGCAGAGTTCGCAGAGCGCGCGGAGAGAAAAAAGAGAAGCAATTATACTCACTCTGACTCCACGGCCTCTGCGTTCTCAAGCGTAGCGAGCGGTTAAAATTTGCGCATGAGAGGTCGGGGAATCGCGATCTTACACAGGTCGTGAGATTCTACACTCGGGGACTCACCGCCAGTCCTCGACGGCCAAGCCGTTCACTCGCCGAAAACCTTTGTCGTTCGTCACACAGATCAGCCCTAAACTTTTCGCATGGGCGGCGATTAGCATATCGTACGCGCCAATCGTCAAACCTTCGCTCTCCAACTGGAGGCGGACGTCACCGAAGGCTTCGGCTGCCGCCTCGTCAAACTCGACTACCTGGAACTTTTTGCAGAAATTTCGCGTAGCCGGAATGTGTTTGTCCGGCTTGGGCGATTGCTTCGCTCCGTGTATCAACTCCGCGACCACAATCGAAGAAAGACAGAATTCCCCAAAAGGTTTCGACTTCATTCGGTGACGGGTATCGCCGACATCGCGGATGAAATCGACGCAAGCATTCGTATCGAGCAAGTAAGTCATTCGAATTGTACCGACTCATCCGCTTCGAGGGTCTCAGCCTCTTGAAGCATGAAATCCCCGCCAAATTCGGAGGCCAAGTCCTCCAATTCGCTCCAATCGTTCTTACTAGGGCGAATGATCAGACAGTCGCCCTGCCGGGTCATCGTGACCGCATCGCAGTCGAATGACCACCGCTTGGGAATCCTCACCGCCTGATTGCCGCCGTTTTTAAATAGCTTTGTGCTGACCATATCCCAAACCTATGCAGGCAGCCTATGCAAGGCAAGCTAAATGCTCATGCTCGCCCCATCAAGAAAGGACAACCGACGGGGTTCAAGATTTCATAACTTTTTAATATTTCCCAAGAAGGACTCTTATCTTTCCAGGAAAATTTTCTAAAAAATAGCTTCTGCTTGCATTGCCGAATTGCGGGCGCAATCTGGCCATTCCATGCCCGCCAAAGATACCGAATTCGTCCACCTCCACGTCCATACTGACCACAGTCTGCTGGACGGGTGCAGCCGGACGGATAAGCTCTGCGAGCGGGCGGCGGAGTTGGGGATGAAGGCGCTCTCCATCACCGACCACGGCGTCCTCTACGGGCTCACGAGCTTCTTCAAACAGGCGGAAAAGCACGGCATCAAGCCGCTGCTGGGCTGCGAGATCTACCTCGTTTACGAAGACGAGCTAGCCACGGTGAACGAGGAGCGCGCCAAGCAAAAGTCCCGCCACATGGGGCTGCTCGCGCGCAATTTCACCGGCTACCAGAATCTTTGCAAAATTGTCTCCAAAGCGCACACCCAGGGCTTTTATCGCAATCCGCGCACGGATCTGAAGACGCTGGCCGCGCACAGTGAAGGGCTGATCGGTTTTTCCGGCTGCCTCGCCGCCGTCATCCCGAAATTCCTGCTCGCGGGCGAGTTCGACCAGGCGCGCGAGGCCGCCGCCAAGTTCGTCGATATTTTCGGCAAGGACTACTTCATCATCGAGATTATGGATCATGGCATTGAGGAGCAACGCCGGATCATTCCCGACCTGCTCAAGATCGCCACCGAGTTCGGGCTCAAAGTCGTCGCCACTAACGACGTGCACTACGTCAAAAACACCGACTGGGAGCCGCACGATTCTCTACTCTGCATCCAGACCGGGGCCAAGGTGGCCGACGAGAAGCGCATGCGCTACGACGCGCAGCAGTTCTACCTCAAATCGCGCGAAGAAATGGAGCTCGCCTTCAAGGAAGTGCCGGAGTCGATCACCAACACCTCCGCTGTAGCCGAGATGTGTGAGGTCAAACTCCCCTTCGGCGAAGACCACTACCCCGTCTATGAGCGCCCCATCGAAATCGAAAGCGGCGACGATCACGAAAATTTCGACCGCGTGCTCGACATCTACGTCGAAAAGAAAAACGAAATCCTCGTCCGCGATGGCGAAGCCCCCATCCAACTGAGCGAGGAAGAGCGCACGAAGCAGAAAAGCAACGGCCTCTACCTCTTCGAGCTTTGCAAGGGGGGCCTCAAGGAGCGCTACGGTACCGACTACGACAAATGCCGGGCGGATTGGGACAACGCCTCCGCCGAGGACAAGCGCTACTGCGAGCAACTGGATTACGAACTGGCCATCATCACCGGCACCGGATTTGTGGATTACTTCCTCATCGTTTGGGACTTCATCGCCTGGGCGCGTAAGCAGGGTATCCCGGTGGGCCCCGGCCGTGGTTCGGGCGCGGGTTGCATCGTGGCCTACGTGCTTAAAATCACCGATATCGACCCGCTCAGTTTCGGTCTGCTCTTCGAGCGGATGCTCAATCTGGAACGTGTCTCCCCGCCCGACTTCGACGTGGACTTTTGTATGCGTCGGCGCGACGAAGTGGTCAACTACGTGCGGGAGAAATACGGTAAAGACCGCGTGGCCAACATTATCACCTTCGGCACCTTCGGAGCAAAGATGATCATCCGCGACCTCGCTCGGGTCAACGACCTCGACTTCGCCGAGTCTAATAAACTGGCCAAGATGATCCCCGACGAGCTGAACATCACGCTCGACGATTCGGTCAAAAAATCGCCCGAGTTGGCCGCCGAGATCAATCGGAATCCTGTCGCCCGCACCATAATCGACCAAGGGCGCGTGATCGAGGGCATGATCCGCAATACCGGTAAGCACGCATGCGGCGTCATCATCGCCGACCAGGATATCACCAACCTTATCCCCGTCACCCTGCAGGAAGGTGATCTGACCACCCAGTATCCGAAGGGCCCTTCTGAAGACCTCGGACTGCTCAAGATGGACTTTCTTGGACTGAAGACCTTGACGGTCATTTCCGACGCGGAGAAAAACGTGCAGGCCACCCGCAACCAGCTGGACTTCAGCGTGGAAAAAGTCCCGCTTGACGACAAAGAGACTTTCGACCTCCTCAACTCTGGGCGTACGACCGGCGTATTCCAGCTGGAATCCGGCGGCATGCAGCAACTCTGCCGCCAGATCGGCCTGAGCTCCTTCGAGGAGATCATCGCGCTGATCGCCCTCTATCGACCGGGGCCCATGCAGTTTATTCCGCAGTTTATTGAAGGTAAAAAAGACCCCAGCACAGTGGTCGTCCCCCACCCGCTGCTCAAGGAACTGGTCGAAGAGACCTACGGCGTTCTGGTCTACCAGGAACAGGTCATGCAATCCGCGCAGATCATCGCCGGCTACACGCTCGGCGGCGCGGACATCCTCCGCCGTGCGATGGGTAAGAAGATTAAGTCCGTCATGGACGCGCAGAAGGATGTCTTCATCAAAGGCGCCAAAGAGACCAACGACATCGACCGCCGCACGGCCGAGTCGATCTTCGCTTTGCTCGAAAAATTCGCGCAATACGGCTTCAACAAATCGCACTCCGCCGCTTACGCGATGCTCAGCTATCGCACGGCTTATTTGAAGGCCAACTACCCGGTCGAGTTTATGGCCGCCGTGCTCACTTCGGAACAAGGCAACGCGGACAAGATTTCCCACTTCCTCGCCGAGTGTAATGCGATGAACGTGCCCGTGCTCAGCCCCGACGTGAACGAGTCGGGCGCGGACTTCACCCCTGTGATTGAAAACGAGCAAGGCTGTATCCGCTTCGGCATGGCATCGATCAAGGGCGTGGGCGAAGGCGCCGCACAGGTCATCATTGCCGAGCGCGAAGCCAACGGTGCCTACGAAGACTTCACCGACTTCATCGTCCGCAACGCCGACAAAGCGGTCAATCGTCGCGTCATGGAAGCCCTCATCAAAACCGGCGGCTTCGACTCTCTGGGCGAAGATCGCGCGAGCCTCCTCCACGGCCTCGATGCCGAACTGGCCGAAGCCGAAAGCGCACGGAGAGACCGCGAAGCGGGGCAAGCCAGCCTCTTCGACATGCTCGGGGGCGACGATGCCGGCATAGCGGAGGAGGACAAGCCCGGTAACAACCGCCGGACGGTCGACGCCATGACGATGACAGAAAAGCTCCGCTACGAAAAAGAGCTGCTCGGCTTCTACATCTCCGGCCACCCCATGGACGCCTACGCGGGGATCGACAGCGCGATCGATAGCTTCGGCCACCCCGATGAGTTGGTTAATTTCGACGACCGCAGCACCTTTCGCCTCTGTGGCATCGTTAGCAACCTCGCCATAAAATACACCCGTAAAGACAGCAAGCAAATGGCCGTCTTCAATCTCGCCACGCGCACACACAGCTACGAGATGATCATGTTCCCCGATCCCTATGCGAGAGAAGGCCAACGACTGGAGGATGGAAAACTCGCGCTTATTCAAGGCCTCGTCGGCCGACGCAACGGCGAGATGAGCCTCGCCGCGCACAATATCTACGACCTCGAAAGCTCGATCCCGAAGATCATCCAGCGGATTAATTTCATCCTCCACCCGATTGGCAAGGCGACCCACTTCATCGAGCTCCTCCGAGAAACGATCGACGACCAATACGGCGAGACCCGCGTCAACATCAGCTTCCTCATCGATGCGCAAATCGTCGAAGCTCATACCGCCCAATCGCTCACCTTCACCATCAGCAGCACGAACTTTAAGCGGCTCCGCCGCCACCCCGCCCTCGCCGGCGTCCGGATCGAAGCTGTGGCCCTTAAACCCATCGATGACCGTCGCCCCTGGGAAAAACGACAGCGGGCCGGATAATCACGCACCCCCGTTCCTTTAGATACGAGGCGCTGCTTGCCCTGCAGTGCGGCTACCTGAAGGAAGCCGCCTACGATCGAACCGCTTGTCGTATCCCCGTTCCTTTAGGTGCGGGGCGTTGCTTGCCCGGCGGTGCGGCTACCTGAAGGAAGCCGCCTACGATCGACCCACCTGACGTATCCCCGTTCCTTCAGGTGCGGGGCGCTGCTCGCCCGAAGGTGCGGCTACCTAAAGGAAGCCGCCTACGATTGACCCGCCTGTCGCACCCCGTTCCTTTAGGTGCGGGGCGCTGCTTGCCCGGCGGTGCGGCTACCTGAAGGAAGCCGCCTACGATCGACCCACCTGACGTATCCCCGTTCCTTTAGGTGCGGGGCGCTGCTTGCTCTGCGGTGCGGCTACCTGAAGGAAGCCGCCTACGATCGACCCGCCTGTCGTATCCCCGTTCCTTTAGGTGCGGGGCGTTGCTCGCCTGGCGAGATTCAAGTTGCTTCAATCGCATCCAGGGTTGATGTATGACGTCTACAATTGGTATGCTTCCCATCCACGAACAGTTTTACACCTTCCAGGGCGAGGGCATCCATGCCGGGCGGGCGGCCTACTTCATCCGCACCTTTGGCTGCCCGGTGCATTGCCCCTGGTGCGACTCGGCGGGCACTTGGCATCCCGACTATATTCCGGAAAAGATAGAGCGCTGGAGCTCTCAGGATCTCGCGGCCGAGGTGGCCAAAACGAAGGCCGAGTTTGTTGTCGTAACAGGAGGTGAGCCAGCGATCCATGATCTGGCGCCTTTGGTCGACGCGTTGCACGCCCATGGGCAAAAAGTGCATCTGGAAACAAGTGGTGCCTTTCCGATTCGGGGCGATTTCGATTGGATCACCCTGAGTCCAAAGCGGTGGAAACTGCCACTGCTGGACAATATAAACCGAGCGGACGAATTTAAAATCATCGTCGACCAAGTCGGCGCAATTGGGGAGTATGCAGCTGTCCTTGGCGCTCAAGATAAACCTGTCTGGCTGCATCCGGAATGGTCAAAACACAGCGACGCGGCCACGCTCAACTCGATCACGAATTGGGTGAAGACGCATGGGGCGCCTTACCGAGCGGGCTGGCAGATGCACAAGCACTATGCCGCCGATCAAATCGATCCGCGCAGTGCGCAGCCTGCCCCTCTGGGTGGCGATCCGGCCAAGGGCTTTTGATAGGCAAGATCGGGTACGCGCTTCTTTTGGAGCGATGCGCCCAAAAAAAGCCCGCATGCCTGGTCGACAGCGGGCTTTGAGAGACAATTGAATCCGGTAACTATTCAACCACGCGGGCGTCGAGGATCTTCTGGTCTTCGACTGGCTTATCTTGGGCACCGGTTTCAACGGCTTCGATCTTCTTCACGTTATCGTAGCCTTTGACGACCTTACCGAAGATGGTGTGCTTATCGTTGAGCCATTCAGGATTGCTGGTTGTAATGAAAAACTGGCTGCCATTGGTCATAGGACCGGAGTTGGCCATGGCAAGCATCCCCTCTTGATTGAAGCGTGCGTCTTCACTGAACTCGTCAGGGAAGTTTTTACCCCAGATAGATTCGCCACCGGTGCCGGTGCCGAGCGGATCGCCACCTTGAATCATGAAACCGTTGATCACGCGATGAAAGATAAGGCCGTCATAGTAGTCACCCTCAATGTGCCCGACGAAGTTGGCCACAGCCAGCGGAGCGACGCTAGGGTAGAGCTCGATTTCGACATCCCCTTGCGTGGTTTCGAGCACGACATTGAAGTTTTCCTTTTCCTTCCACTCCGCTGAGACATCGGCAAAATCAGCCATTGCCGCCTCTTGAGCAGCCATCATCTCCGCTTGCATTTTGGCTTGGGCCACCTGCACGCGCACTTGAATAAATTCTTGAAAAGCCGGCATTTTCGCTTCGAGGGACGGATCCGGCTCGGCGTCGAGGGCGCCGGCGACGAAGCCCTTGCGGATCAGGGCAGCCGCATCGGCTCCGAAACCGAGCTGCTGAAGTCCGGACTGCATGACGATGACAGCGCCGATCTTTTCCAGGGAGGCGGCAGTGATCGCGGGGATCTCCTCGGCGCTTGCCTCGATCGCCTCAGCACGCGCTTGAGCTTCGCCAAATGCGGCTTCGACTGTTTCCTGAGCAAATTGCATAATATTCAGCTCACCCGATAAACACTTCTCTAATCCATCGGCGAGCGATGCGACCGCGGCTTCTTCAAGCTGCAGCGAGGGAACTCCGCCACTTTGTGCAGTCAGGTAACCGACAATCTCCACAAGCTCATCTTCAGCGACCTCGACCCGTTCTAGAGGCGCAGGGGCAGTGGGCTCGGCTCCAACCGCTTGTGGTTCGGCGGCCTCAGACTCGGCAAATACAGGTGTCGCAGTAAGCAGAACCGCGAAGAGGAAATGATACAATTTGGAATACATAAGTTTAATGGGAATAGTATGGGGGAGATAGAAAGCACGCTAGGTTTACGGATCGTCCGCAAAGGTCAACGAACTACATCAACTTTCGTCGGACAGCCCACAGCCGCCCATGTTCAGAAAATCAGCCCAGATCGTATTGATCCATACGCTTGCGGAGAGTGGCGCGGGTCATCCCGAGAATCTCAGCAGCCTTGACCTGTTTGCCCCCTGCATCTTGGAGTGCTCGGGCGATAAGGGCGCGTTCGGCGTGTTCCAGAATATTGATACCGTGAGCCTCACGTAGGTCTGCATAGACTGCGTCATAGGGGTCGATGGCGAGGTGCCCAAGCAGTGTCTCTGCGGCGGCAGGTGCCACCGCGTGTAGCGGCTCTTCCTCAAGCGCAACGGGCTCCGACTGCGATTTCGGAACCTTTGGACCAGGGGGACTGCCGACGGCACGTACAAGTTCCTGGGGCAGATCCTTGATCAAGATCATTTCGCCTTGGGCGATCACCGCGCTGCGGTAGATAAGATTTTCGAGTTCACGGACGTTACCCGGCCAGTCGTGTTTATTGAGTAAAGCGAGCGCTTCGGGCGAGATCAGCTTGGCCTCGGTCTTGCTATCGCGGGCAAGACGCTTCAGCACGAAGTCGATGAGCTGCGAAACATCCTCCTTACGCTCGCGCAGGGGCGGCAACTGTATGCGGACTACGTTGAGGCGATAGTAGAGATCCTCTCGGAAGGTCTTCTCTTTGACCATCTCTTCGAGTGGTTTATTCGTTGCCGCGAGCATGCGCACGTTGACCTTGATCGTCTCACTGCTACCGACGCGCTGGATCTCACCTTCTTGCAGAGCGCGGAGTATCTTGGTCTGAGTGGTCAGCGCCATGTCACCAATCTCATCGAGAAAAATCGTGCCGCCATCGCAGAGTTCGAATTTGCCGATGCGCTGATTGGTCGCTCCGGTGAAGGACCCCTTCTCATGGCCGAAGAGTTCGCTCTCAATCAAGTTCTCGGGAATGGCAGCGCAGTTGACCGCGATGTAAGGCTTCTGGGCACGAAGACTATTTTGGTAAATGGCGCGCGCAATGAGTTCTTTACCAGTACCACTCTCGCCTGTGATCATCACCGTAACGTCGCTGGCAGCAACCTGCCCGATCATTTTGAACACCTCTTGCATCGCGGAAGAGCTGCCGATGATGCCACCTTCAATATCCTCCTTCGACACTGCAGGGACAGATTCTTCCTTACCTGCTTTATCCAGATCCGAGGACGCGGCAATGGCCGACTCGGTCAAAGAGAGGATCTTTTTCAAGTCGAAGGGCTTCATAATGTAGTCGAACGCACCGAACTTCATCGCCTCAATCGTGGTCTGCGTAGTGCCATACGCCGTCATCAAAATGATCATGGCATTGGGGTTGATGCCACGCAGATGCTGCAAGGCTTCCATGCCACTCATGCCCCCCATACGATTATCCAGAAGAATCACATGGGGACAGTGCTTCTCGGCCATAATGAGCCCTTCCTCCCCGCTGGCGGCTTCAAGCACTTCATACTGCCGACCTGAAAGGACACGCTTAAGAGAATAGCGGAGATCGTTATCATCATCAATGACGAGTACCTTGGGTGTAATCTTTGCAGTGGTCATAGGTCTAAAAATAAAAAACCAGTAAGCAGGGTCTCTTCGATAAAGCAAGAAGTGTACTCGTCCCTCTAAATGTGAGAGCCTAAAGCCGAACGTCTACCGTGGCGCTCACATGACGAGCCTTCTGGCGAGCTTCATCGATGGAGGCCCCGCGCGCCACAGCGACCCCCATACGACGTTTCCCTTGAACCGCAGGCTTCCCGAAGAGGCGCAACTGAGTATCCGGCAGGCGAAGCGCCTCAGCAAGATGACTGTAGCAAACGTTATCCGACTCGCCTTCGACCAGAATAACCGCAGAGGCCGAAGCGCCGTGCTGCCGGATATTCGGAATCGGCAGACCTAAAATCGCGCGGGCATGGAGTGCGAATTGGGACAGATCCTGCGAAATCATCGTGACCATGCCGGTATCGTGCGGGCGTGGGGAGACCTCACTGAAGATCACCTCTTCGCCTTTCACGAAGAGTTCGACGCCGAAAATGCCGCGCCCACCGAGCGCGTCGGTGATCGCTTTGGCATAGGCCTGCGCCTTTTCCAGCGCTACAGTCGACATAGCCTGTGGCTGCCAGGACTCGCGGTAATCGCCATCGACCTGAATATGGCCGATCGGCTCGCAAAATGAGGTGCCGTCCACATGGCGCACGGTGAGCAGGGTGATCTCATAGTCGAAATCGACAAAGCCCTCGACGATCACCTTTCCTCTGCCCGCACGGCCGCCGCCTTGCGCATAGTCCCAGGCAGCTTTGACTTGATCGGCCGTTTTGACGGTGCTTTGCCCTTTCCCCGATGAGCTCATGATGGGCTTCACCACGCAGGGCAGGCCGATCATTTCGACCGCAGCGTAAAACTCCTCTTCAGTGGACGCAAATTTGTAGGGAGATGTCAGGAGTCCCAGATCTTCAGCTGCGAGACGGCGTATACCTTCACGATTCATCGTCAACTGTGTGGCGCGTGCCGTCGGAATAATAGTCGTGACACCCTCTTTTTCCAATGCCGCCAAGGTGTCCGTGGCGATGGCTTCGACTTCGGGCACGACGAAATCGGGCTTTTCCAACTCAATCAATGCGCGCAGAGCCACACCATCGAGCATGGACAGCACGTGCGCCCGATCGGCCACCTGCATGGCGGGCGCATCGGCGTAGGCATCGGCCGCAATCACTTCGACGCCGTAGCGCTGCAGTTCAATCACGACTTCTTTACCCAGTTCACCGGAGCCGCAAAGGAGCACCTTGACCGCAGAAGATTTAAAAGGAGTTCCGATCGTCACATTCATCGAGAAATCATGGCTGCACGGATCAGGTCGCGTCAAGATCAGGCGAGCACGCCTACTCCACGTATCAAAAACGATCTGGCTGGGAGTAGCCGCACTCCGTAGGCTCAATCTTTCGTGATCGCATCAAGCCGCTCTTTCAACTGTGCGGCGGCTTCCTTCGGGTCGCCACTCAGCAGAGCGCTCCCGGTGATGTAGTCGACCCTCGCTTCGATTCGACTGAACGGATAGGGGATAAAAAAACGATCCCAGCTTTTTAAGCGCCATGCTCCGGTATGGTTCAAGGAAAGCAGGATAATCGGAGCTCCTGTCTTCATCGCGACCGTGACAGCGCCTGCCTTCATGTCATACATCGGCCCACGTGAACCGTCGGGTGAAACCGCGACATCAAACCCCTCCCGCTGCACGGCGATCAGGTCTCGCACGGCTTGTGCGCCGCGCTTAAAACGAGACCCGCGCACGGGACGCATGCCCATGCGACGAACAAAGCCAGCGAGCCAGGCACCATCCTTACTCGCACTAATCAGCGTGGCTAAGCGCCGATTACGGAAGTAACGCGAATAAAAGAGCGGCGCGGCAAAGAGACGGTTGTGCCAAAAGATGACCACCGCCGGTGGCGAACCCGGATCCATTAAATCCTGCACATCGGCCCCCCAATGAAAGCGGAGCGTCCGCCCCCACAAGCGCATGAGGAAGGCCAGCACGGAGAGCAGCGCGCGCTCATGCCACTTTAATTTCGTAGGGGTCTGATTGGTCGATGTCATGAATGGCCACGACGATAGTGGCCACGAGCGCGCTGGCAATTAAGTTTGCGGCTTTCTTCAGGTAGCCGTCCCCCCTCGGCGAACTAAGCCCCGCACCTGAAGGAGCTGGGATACGCTGTAGGATTTGAGCATTCCGACGGAATTAAGCTAGCGCTTGACCCACTCACGCCAAAGCCCATCGTTCTTCGCCTTATGACAGCTCCAGCATCCAATGACGCACTCATGGAAGATATCGTCGGCCTCTGCAAGCGCCGCGGCTTCATCTTCGCCTCCTCCGAAATCTACGGCGGCTATAACGGCTTTTACGATTACGGCCCCCTCGGCGTCGAACTGCGCAACAACATCAAGCAAGCCTGGTGGCGCGACTTCGTGCACCGCCGCGACGACATCGAAGGGCTCGACTCCAGCATCATCATGCACCCGAAGATCTGGAAGGCCTCGGGCCACGTGGATGGATTTTCCGATCCGCTGGTTGATTGCAAAGAGTCGAAAAAACGCTACCGCGCCGACCAGCTGTTTTTCGCCCCCGTCATTCTCGACGGTGAACAGGTCGGCTACGTTGCCTTCGTCGAAGGCACCGACAGTGCCTCGATCATCAAGCGCGCCAAGAAAGTCCGCGACCACCTCGACAAAAAACAGGCCACGCTCGACGAAGCCGCCCTGGACAACGACCGCACCGAGTTCACCGAAGCCACTGCCGAGCAGCGGACGCAAACCCTCGGCCCCGACGCAAGCAAGGTCGACACTCTGACCGCGCCCCGCGAGTTCAAGCTCATGTTCGAGACCAAGGTGGGCCCCCTCGCCGACGATTCAGCCGTCGCCTACCTACGCCCGGAAACGGCGCAGGGTATTTTCGCCAATTACAAAAACATCGTCGATACCGGACGCGTGAAGATCCCTTTCGGCATCGCGCAAATCGGCAAGGCCTTCCGCAACGAAATCACGCCGCGCAACTTCATCTTCCGCTCGCGCGAGTTCGAGCAAATGGAGATCGAATATTTCATCGCCCCCGAGGCCGACTGGCAAGCACTCCACCGCGAGTGGCTCGACACCTGCATCGACTGGCTCGTCTCCATTGGCCTGCCCCGCGAGGACATCACCGAGGATGTGCACCCGACCGAGAAGCTCGCCTTTTACTCACAGGCGACAACGGACCTCATGTTCCACTTCCCGCACGGGGAGCAGGAGCTCTGGGGCATCGCCTGCCGGAGCGATTACGACCTCAAGCAGCACCAGGAGCACTCCGGCAAATCCATGGAGTTCTTCGACGAAGCCTCGAAGAGCAAATACGTGCCTCACGTCATCGAGCCCTCACTCGGCGTCGACCGCACCCTGCTCGCGGTTCTGACCGCCGCCTACTGCGAGGACGAAGTGCCCAACGACAAAGGCCAAGTCGAGAAACGTACCGTGATGAAGTTCAGCCCAAAGATCGCTCCGGTCAAAGCGGCCATCTTCCCGCTGCTCAAGAATAAGCCCGAACTTGTCGACGTCGCGGAAAAGCTCTACAAAAAATTGCAACGCCGCTGGAACGTCTTCTACGACGCCTCCGGCGCGATCGGTCGGCGCTATCGTCGTCAGGACGAGATCGGCACGCCGTTCGGCATCACCATCGATTTCGATACCATCGAAAAAGACGGCACGGTCACCCTGCGCGATCGCGACACCTGCGAACAACGCCGCGTGTCGGAAGCCGAGCTGATCGAGTTTCTCGAAGAGCAAATCGACGGGTAGAACTCCGACGACCCTCAGCTATCCTGCGTCCGCCAAGTGCTGGCCACATCCGGACGTTGCTGGGCGAAGACGTGGAAAACGTGGTCATGATTGCGATCTGTGCCACGCTCGATGACTCCATCGAGACCTCCTTGCTTGTAGCTTGCGATCCATCGGTTGACTGTCGTCATGCCGACTCCACAACTCTCAGCGTTCAAGCTCACAGGATTCTCCGGAGAAATGCCAGTATTAAATCGAATCGGTATGAGGTCTCACCGGGCCAGGTTCTTTTCTCTCTTTCCGTTCTCCGCGCGCTCGGCGAACTCTGCGGTTTAAAAAATTGCTTCGCCGTCTACGGCAGACCTCCGACCATTCTCCTTTCCGCAGATCAGCCTGCCAAGTAGACGGTCCACGAGTAAGATGATCGCCCCAATTAATCACCGCGAAAAAATGGCCAAAGACACAAGCTAACTGTATCGCTACCCTTATGAAACATGTCCTGCCTCAAATACTCATAATCGTCCTAGGCCTACAATCCGCCCATATGCAGCCAGCGATGGACCGCCCCTGGAATGAGGAAGTCATCTACTTCGCCTTGACGGACCGCTTCTTTGATGGAGATTCGGCAAACAATCGCCCAGTAGGGAGTGACCCCACACTCTACGATGCGACGCAGACGCAGATCGATCTATACCACGGAGGCGATTTTCGCGGCTTGGAAATAGCGCTCAAAAAGGGCTACTTCAATGCCCTGGGAGTGACTGCGATCTGGATCACTCCTCCAGTCCGCAATGTGTGGTACTCCGCGTTCGACTCCAATGATGCACCGAAGACCGGCTATCATGGTTACTGGACACAGGATTTCCTCGACATCGATCCGCACTTGGTTTCGGCCCATTCACTGGATGGGCAGCGCACCTATCCCAATAGCCGAGACGGACGCATGCAGCACTACAAAGATCTAGTGACACTCGCGCACAGTAAAGGAATCAAGATCATCCAAGACATCGTCCTGAACCACACCGGACCGGTATTTTATTATGACGCAAACGGTAACGGGCACTTTGATCGCGACCAGAAAAACGAGTGGATTCGGCCGTTCAAGTCGTCCGGATATTATGAAAACGCGATTTGGGCAAAGACACCAGAATGGAACCAAAGGCGCACAGAGCCGAACACCACCCTGCACATTCTCGATAAGATCGTGCCTCAAAACGGGACCTTAGGTGAGATTGCCAGCTATGGGCGAAAAGGCATGTCACGAGGCAGCCTGGGGGCCTCTAGCGGCGAAGAGGTGCTATGCGACTTTTACGGCATGCGCGACCTCTGGACAGATCCTGGCAGTGAGCACTTTGACGCATTGGTCGAGGATTTTGTCGAAATCTATGCTTTTTACATCGAGACGATTGGAGTCGACGGCTTCCGCATCGACACCGTCAAACATGTAGATCACGAATTCTGGGATGCCTTCAGTGAAGGACTACGAGAGCGACTCGGCCCGGAACGTTCTGAGAATCTGATTCTATTCGGCGAGGTCTACGATGGCAATCCTGAGGCACTCGGACGATACACCTACCGCCATGACTGGCCGGAAGACCCCGCCCCTTCGCTCGACTCACTGCTTAATTTCCAATTCTGCTATGCAGTTCGTGAATTCCTACGCACAGGCAAGGTCGAATTTGGCACTGCACACTCCATCGAGGCGGCAATTGACGCACTCGCTCCGAGCCCAAACGAGGGGCGCGACCGTCCCTTCTACAATCAGACTCCTGGGATAGACGGACTCAACTCCTCGCAAAAAATCATCAATTTTGTAGAAAACCACGACGGGATCAACCGCTTCCGGGTGCGCGGCGTCAGTGAGCGGCGGCACCTACTCGCCAACGCGATGACCCTGAGCATGCCAGGGATCCCCTGCCTCTACTACGGTAGCGAGCTCGCCCTGCTCGACCCAGAGGCCGAAGTCAACGAGGACTCGGAAACGGGACGTTTGACCTACATCAGTGCCGGCAATGCGAACGCATTGACGGACAATCAATCAAACCGTCATTTTCTGGCTCTCGCCGAATTAATTCGTCTCCGCAAAGAACTGCCAGCTCTCCGGAGCGACCAGATCTACCCACTTTGGGTGGATAGCGACCGCGGACCTCAGGACGATGGCATTTTCGCATTTGCACGCGGCGGAAATGGCACTGCACCGGTTGTCGTCGTGGTCAATGCGAGCCCACATCCGGCCACCACCTCCACCTACGAACATGCCATGCGCTTAATAGACCCTCAAGGGCAACCATTACTCTCCCCGGGAGAACAACTCGTGCCGGTCGAACTTCAACATCAGGAATCAACCGCCACTGTTACGCTTTCATGGGGCCCAGGACCAGAGGCCAAGATTCAGGTGGGGGGGGAATCCATTCATTTCTTTCAGGTCGTCCACCCCTAAGTCTAACTGGCTTCGACATCCCTTCGCAGTGATCGTTGGCTACGAGAGTTTGCCATCATCCACATCCTCTACCAGCAGAGTCAAAATTGCCGCGACCACCCAGGTCACTCCTCCGAGAACCAACGCGAGAACGGTTTGTCCTCCAAAGACATGTGTCACTAATAAACCCAGTATAGTAGCCGCCAGCATCTGCGGTAAAACGATGAAGAAATTGAATATCCCCATGTATAGGCCCATCTTCTTCGCAGGCAGTGCACCGGAAAGAATGGCATAAGGCATCGATAAGATACTCGCCCAAGCGATGCCCACGCCCAACATGGAGAGCAGAATCCAGTTAGGGCCGGGCAGGAAATAGACTGAAATCAGACCCAATGAACCACATATAAGGGCGACCGCATGGGTCACTTTCCGATTCGTCCATTTAGCAAAGACCGGAAGGGCGAATGCGATCAAGGCAGCGAACCCGTTGTAAACTGCAAACGCGATACCGACCCAATCCGCGCCGGTGTTATATTCCTGACGAACGAGCGTCAGCCGCTCCGTGAGGGATTCGGGAAGACCTCCGAGGGCGCCATAACTAATATAAAAATTAACTGTGCGCATGGTGCCGACGACCTCTTCGGCACCCAGATCAATCTCACTGCGGTAGTCGGCAAGATCCCGCAGCACTCCATGGTAGGCAGACTCTAAATCCGGATCCAGTCCTTTACCTTCCATCACAGCCGCGGCCTGTTCCAGAATCGCTACTTCATCCGCGCCCAGGCGCATGTCGTAGAGATGGCTCGTCACGGCAGCGGTTGTATAAATCCACATGGAAAAGAGCGCAAACCATGAGAAAAATTGGACAGCGGCGAGTTGCTTCATCGTTTTCGGCATCGCGTATAAATCGTCCATCACGACGACCAAACCATTCGTTGCCACTCCTCTTCTCTGGAGAGCAACGGCCAGCAGAAGAAGAACACCCAATACGATGAATCCGCCGGTTATGATATAAAGTTCCTGCTCCCAACCGACATAATAGACTGCTGCGGACAAAGCGGCGCCCACGATTAAAAGGATCGGTCCGTGCAGCGCTTTCTTTTTTAAACGAGCATCGGAAGCAAGCGCTTCGTCCTCGATCCGGCTGCGGGCCGCAGACGCATCTTCACGAGATTCGACTGCCTCGTGTGCAGCCAATTCTTCCGGGCTGTATTCGTTGCTTTTAACCACAGTCCAGAGCACGGCCACAAAGAACACGGCCGCCCCGAGATAGAAAGACCATTTAACCGAATCGGGAATGACTCCTTCAGGAGCGACATTGGAAAGACCGAACCAATTGGTTAACATATAGGGCAAGGCCGATGCGATGACCGAACCTGCTCCGATGAAGAAGCTCTGCATGGCGAAGCCCTGAGTCCGTTGCTCTGAAGGAAGCATATCGCCGACAAAAGCTCGGAAAGGCTCCATCGATACGTTGATCGACGCATCTAAAATCCAGAGCATACCCGCAGCGATCCAGAGGTAGGAAGAATTCGGCATCCCAATCAGCGCCAATGATGCACAAACCGCTCCTCCCAGGAAATAGGGACGACGGCGCCCAAGCTTGCACCAAGTGCGGTCACTAAAATAGCCCACAATGGGCTGGACAACCAGACCGGTGAGCGGTGCGGCAATCCAGAGCAAAGGGATCGCATGCTTGTCGGCACCAAGCGTTTCAAAAATACGACTCACATTTGCGTTCTGCAGGGCAAACCCAAACTGAATGCCAAAGAAGCCGAAGCTCATGTTCCAGATCTGCCAAAAGGATAGGTGGGGTTTTTTCATATTTTTTGGGATTAGGGGAAATTGTATTACATGTCAGTCGCAGTCGGCAGCACTAGTAATTGTTAGGCTCCACCGCTCTAGAGCACAGACCGCGTTCGGTGGATTGGGTGAGTGCGCCCAAGGCCCGCATGGCCCCTTGCAAAGCTTCCGTCGAGTCCAGTCGCCAGCGCCAGCTCCCGGAGCTGACACCCGGCGTGTTCATACGCGCCTCCGATCCCAGCCCCAGGATATCCTGGACCGGGATGATCGCAGCCGAGGAGCCTGAGGTATAAAGACTGTGAATAAAGCTCTCATGAATCTTCGAACCATCGCCTCCGAAATAAGCGAGCGTCTCCGCTCGCTCGGCTTCGATCTCGGTCGAGTTGCGCGTGCTGCCGGCTCCGGGCTGACTGTTAAACCACCCGACCACAGTGTCATTATCATGTGTTCCAGTGTAGGCCACACAGTTGCCATCATAAGACTCCGGCAAAAAGGTCTCGCGCATCGGATCGGTGCCAAAAGCGAATTGTAAAACCCGAATACCAGGCAACTGGAAATCATCACGCAGGGCGATGACCTCTGGTGTGATTACACCCAGATCTTCAGCGATCACGGGTAAGGGTAAGCCATGGTCCTCAACGAAAGCTTCAAAGACCTCCCGCCCGGGGGCTTTAACCCATGAACCGCCCGAGGCAGTTTCCGCGTCGCCGGGGACCTCCCAAAAAGCCTCAAATCCGCGAAAATGATCGATCCGCACCACATCGACCCAACTGAGGATCCGACGCAGCCGGCGGCGCCACCAACTAAAGCCGTCTTCTCGGTGGCGTCCCCAATTGTAGAGCGGATTCCCCCAGAGTTGACCGGTCTTGGAAAAATAATCCGGCGGCACCCCAGCCATGACCGAAGCGCTACCGTCGGCATTTAAACGAAAGAGCTCCCGGGTGCACCACACGTCGACACTGTCATGCGCGACAAAAATTGGTAAATCCCCAATGATGCGTATCCCTAGACGCTTGGCAGTGGCGCGGATCTGATCCCACTGTAAGCGAAGAAAAAATTGCTCCAGCTTGGCACGCTCAATATCGCATGCACATTGCTTCAGCGCAGCATCAAGGGCAGCTGGATCGCGATCACGAAATGCCTCCGGCCAATCTGTCCATGCCACACGATCGAAGCGTGCTTTCAACGCATAATATATTGCGAAGTCGTCAAGCCATTCAGACTCGCATTCCAAAAACGCTTCGTATTGTTCACGCAGCCAATGACCGGACTGCAGTCTGGCAAAATTTGATTGCGCCTCCAGACCGAGCTTTAACTTGTTTTGATAAACCTCCGGATAATCAACCGAGGCGCTCGGGGGCAGACGCATCGACTCCAAGAAACTGCCCGAGATCAAACCGATCTCAAACAAATGCTCTGGACTCAAAAAAACTGCATTCGCAGCAAATGCAGACAAGCCTTGGTAGGGCGAGTCACCATAGCCCGCAGGATTGAGTGGCAAAATTTGCCATAAATTCTGATGATGTTCAGCCAGTATTTCCAGCCAGCGGTGGACGCAGGGACCGAAGTCGCCAATACCATACTCGTTCGCTAAGGATGTGGGATGCACCAAGACGCCGGAATCCCGCTGAAAAAGCTTTTTATTCGAGTTTAAATTCACGCAATAGACGGCTCGGGAATGAAGTTCAGGACGCACAGGGTTAGTTAAAACAAGTCAGCGCAGCAGCTAGTGATGAATACAGCTAGTCCCCAATAAGATCGCTAACCCTGCTTGGTTTGACGGTTGAACAAACAGCCGATTTGCGACCTAATAAACAGGGCTCGTAGATTGGACCGGATAATCAACGGCAACGACGAACCGCCACTGTCAGGAAAACACCGACCCCGAGTAGCCAAGCAAACGCGGCGGGTTCCGGCACGACTTGCAGATTATTTGCATACAAACGGTTTTCTGGATTAGCATTATCCGTCCCGGACACATAGAACTGAAAATTATTCACCACTCCAGAAAGCGCCACGTTTGGAATCTGATATTGCTCCGCTCCAAAGGTATCCGAGTTACGAATGATTTTCGCATTCATGATAACTTCCGTGACAAATTCGAACTCTAGACTGTAAACGCCGTTCGCTACATATTGCCAGTTTTCGCCACTTGCATCGCTGAGGTTGACGCCACCAAAGAAATATGTGTCTCCAGCAACATTGAAGTTAAACAAGGTATCGCCATCATTGCGAAGATTGAAGCCCTTGGCACCGTTACGATAATTCAAACTAAGATCTAAACTGAAAGTGTCCCCGGCACCCAATGAGGCGCCACCGCCGAACGATCGGAACACATCGAAACTGCCGCCATTAGCTGCCGCCATTTCAAAAGAAACCGACGGGCTATTCACATTGCCCGCAGCTGCGGTTGAATCGGCAATTGTGGCCGTATTGTCCGCAGTCGCCGTGAAACCCCATGGGTTAAAACCCGACCCGCCATTCGAACCGGAGATCCATCCACCTTCGTAATTAGACGCGTCATCCAAAGCAGAGAGCGCGAAAACATTTGTCGCGAGCACACAGGAAGTCGCAATAATCAGATACTGTTTCATAGGGATAATAAGATAGCCTAAAAGAGAGCTTAATGGATACTCGCCAGGGATCGTGGGTAAATCGACCAGTGATTAGACAGTTGAACTCAGAAAAAATGCCAGAATCACTAGACCCGCCAAGCTGCACAACGCGTGGTCTCCTCCTCAAACCCCTGCACTTCTGACACTCTGGCCATCGACCCAAACGCTTTCGATATGCACGACCTTAGGAAACTCCAAAGCGCCGAATTCATTTTTTTGGAGTTGGCTCACCACGAGATCGACGCCGGCGCTACCGACGACCCGGTTATTTTGCCGCATTCCAGCTAGGTGGCTGATGGCGTCGTGCCAATCAATGTGCACGACCCCTAATTCATCCGGGATTCGGATTCCAGCCGCTTGCAATGCAGTATAACACTCCGTTTTGTTCGTTAAGATTACGTCAGGCTTCTGTTTTTTTATCGTCCGCACGGCAGCGTCCAGATTATCCATCTGCAAGGGAAGCAGGCCCAATTGATTTTTTGGGTTTAATCGACGGGCTATACTGAAAAATCCGGAACTAAATTTTTCATCTAGGAGTCGGTCATCGCTCTCGGGCACAACCAAGAGCGGTCGTTTATAGCCAAGTTCAATAACTTTCTCAGTGGCTCGCCGCGCGGTTTGATATTGATCGTTGGACGCACAATTCAAGCGATTATTCCAATGCGTCACCCCAATAACCGAACAAGCAAAATTGTACCAAAATTTGGCGTAACTTGTAAAAATTATGTCAGGACTGATCGCTCCTATCAAGATCAAGCCACGAATCCCCCGCGTCTCTACAATCTTTTTAAGTCGCTCAGGGCGCATGTCCGGCTGTTGCAGCCAAAACTCTTCGACTCCATAGCCTAGCTGCTCCGAGCGACGGAGGACCCCTTCACGCAGGCGACGAAATGTGTGGTTAGTACTCAGATCCTTCGCAGGAGAACAATTGATCAAGCCCAGGTTAGCCTGGAACGTGGGCTGACGCCCAGCCCGCAACTGTGTCATCAGCGAATCCACGACAGGATTGCGCCGGTAGCCCATCTGCTCGGCAATTTTTTGAACCTTAAGGCGCGTATTCTCTGGGATACGCGGATCGTTCCGCAGTGCCAAAGACACCGCAGACTTGCTGAGGCCAGCCGCATTCGCGATCATCTGCATGTTGGGGCGACGCATGGGGGAGTTAGCCATATTCAACAGTTGAAACTAGGCAACTGATCGCCGCAATGCGAGCATAAGTTGGACAGTTAAATAGATTTCTCAAACAAAGCTCATCAGGCATTGTACTGTTGAACCGAAGTTAGTGTTTAAAATGTGAGGAATTCGACATATCAATAATAAGCAGCACTATTGCCTTAGGGTGTCCCAGACACTTTTCCCCGTATGCCCAAAAAACTCCATTTTTCTTTAAGCGGCTTGAAAAAGGTAGTGTGCCTCACACTCGTTTGCTTGGGTCAACAACTCGCCTGCGGAGAGGCGATGCTGCAGTATTTCAACACTGACTGGGCGGAGATCACCCGCAAGATGCCGGAACTGGCTGAAGCGGGTTACTCTTCACTTTGGCTACCGCCACCCACCAAAGGCAGTGGTGGCCTTTCCGTTGGCTACGATCTCTGGGATCCTTTTGATCTCGGAAGCAAGGATCAACGCAATACGGTGCGCACTCGCTATGGCACTGAGGCGGAACTGTTGGATTTGGTCAAAACCGCCCATCGCTTCGGTATACGGGTCTACTTTGATAACATTATGAACCACCGGGCCTTCGACATCCCGGGCTTTAATGAAGACACGCCGATCGACGTCTACCCCGGCATGGTACCGGAGGACTTCCACCTGCGTAGCACACAGGAGGGCTTTTACCGTAAGTGGGACAACACCCGCGACTGGAACAGCGCCTGGCAAGTGCAGCACCTCGGCCTCGCCGACCTGATCGATATCGCGCAGGAACCCGGCACGACGAACTTCAACTTTGGGCCTAACGAAGGAGACACTTTTCCGAAGATTAAGTTCATCCGCGATCTCGACCGCCCCGAGCAATATTACTACGATAAAGACTTTAACTATATCGGTTTCGGTGGCCTCCTCACGCTTGCAGAAGGCCTCCTTAACGACGAAGGCAACCTGAACCCGAACAAGGCACAAATCAAAAGTCGTGCACAGCAATATCTACAAGACAACAGCTCCGCCTACGAGGAGTATGTAGAAGCCTACCTCAATCGCGCCGCCCGCTGGTTAATGGATCGCACCAAAGCCGACGGCCTCCGACTCGACGCAGTCAAACATATCCGGGCAGACTTTTTCGGCGCAACTTTTGGCGATGGCAAAGACTTCGACGACTACGGCTACCTCGGCCAAGTTCAGCGCCAGTTCAATATCACTCGTGGCTTCAGTGACAGTAACCACCGTGACACTGTATTCAACACCGAGGCCCCGCGCGACGATGCCATGGTCTTCGGAGAGCACCTCGGCGAGCCCCCTGGCTACGGCCCCTACTTCGATGCCGGCATGCGCTTGGTCGACAATCCGCTGCGCACGGAGTTTAATAACAGACTAGGTAGCCCTTTCAACGGACTCAACGGCTTCGACAACCCAGGTGCCGGCGGCTTCGCCCCAGAGCTCACAGTCATGCACGCGCAAAGCCATGACAGCGACTTCGCCGCCCGCCGTGAGCTTCAGCACGCCATGTATTTTACCCGCGCCGGTCTGGGCCTTCTCTACACCGATGGCAACTATCAGGCAGAAACCCTCGGCGAATCAGGCGGTGCTTTTCCCCGCCACTCCAATACATCTTTCCTAGGCCAGTGGGACGATGCCCGCGTGCCAAACCTACTTTACATCCACGAGCAATTCGCCCGTGGCTATCAACAGGGCAAATGGTCCGACGACGATGTCGTCATCTACGAACGCATCGATAAGCGCGAAAATGGCAGCATGAGCGACGGCGATGGCGTTGCCCTGCTTTTTATGCTCAACGACAATTATGCGGACGGACAAGGCCGCTCCTTCGACACCAGTTTTCCCGCAACACCCGGCGGAAGCGACGCTTACCTCTACAACTACTCGACCTACGGCGGCGGCTTTTACAAATACGCATCTGAAATCGTCAATGGCTCGACACTCATTCCGCCTGGCGGCTACTTCGCCTTCTCATGGAAAAACCCCGACCCCTCTATCCTTTGGGCAAACTCCGGCGGACGCCCACTCACCATCTATGAAAACGGCATCGAAGTCGACACTGTCGATGTAACCCGCCGCGATGGGCCGAATGGTGATGCAGACTTCCATGGAGACACCCTGCCCTTCAGCAGCCAGCCGATCATCAGTAATCCGGAGAACGACGACTATACCTACACCGCGACCATCCCTCGCGTGACCAATGGCAGCGCGGTCAACTTCGTCGCCCGTGTCGACGGTTCCGCCGAAAACGTGCTTCTCAAACTCGACGGGGGCATCGACCTCAACGATACCAACCACTCCGGCGGTGACCCGCGTGATCATCCGCCCGCACTGGCCACCGATACTTTTCTCGGCTACGAGCAAGCCTTCTTTGTCGATCGGATCGGCCCCGAAAAATTCGCTGCGAGCGACAGCAGCCGTTGCATCTTCGGCAGCGCTGGGGCCGAAACCTACACAGTTGGAGCCGCCACGACCGAAGGCTTCGGAACTAATCCGCAAGAGGCGGCAGCCGCTACCTTCGTCTTGCACGACCCCACCGCAGGATTCGAGGGCTGGATACCGAATGACGGCGCACTCGCCACCGACACTCAACTCTATCAAACGGGCACATCCACCATCATTTGGGCCAAAACTAACAGTGTCGGTGCCGGATTTCAGGCCTTCGTTTACTACACCACCGACGGTTCCAACCCTGAAGGCGCCGCCGGATGGGGACGCGGAAGCACCCAAGTCGCTGAAGCCTTCTATGTAATCCCCAACACCGACGACGGCAACAACTGGTGGCGGGCTGAAATCAACCCCAGCCCTGTCGGCACTCTGAAATACAAAATCGGCATCTATAAGACTTTTCAACCCAGTATCTTCCCTTCTGCGGGTAGCGAAGTAGCCCTCAAGACGAAGATGATGACCACCTTCCAGTCAACCGATCGTGATCTCACTACAGTCACCGTGCGCCCACATAATGATTATGGAGTGAGTGAAACCGGCCTATCCGAAGGCATGCACATGATCGCGGCCCGCGCCTTCTTGCAACGCCCCGGTCAAGCTTCCATCTACAACACCTTCAAGCAGACTTTTTATTACGATACCGAACGTCCTCAAGGCGAGATACGCTTCCCCGAGAACGACAACGACAGCATCGGCGGCTCGCGCTATGGCGTTGTCGTCCGCACCGACGCCACCGTCGAAGAAGTCTGGTATCGTATCGAAGATTCAGATACATCTAACGACGACATCAATACCGGCGGATCGAACGGCAACGGCAACGGGTTTGAACCCTTTGTCGACACCAACCAGAACGGCACGCGCGACGCCGGCGAAAGCTACGAAGACCTCAACGGTAACGACCAGTGGGATACCAATCTGACTCAAATCTGGGTGCGCGCGAACGAACTCACGCCGAGCTTGTTGATCGAGCCCTCTGATCCAGCGCACCGGAAAGAGTGGCGTTTCGACTATGTCAACGTACCCTCCAGCGGCAGCGCTGATATCAAAGTGCGCCTGCGCGAGCTCTCCTCCTCGACCTTCGAAGACTTCTCCCTCAGTGACGAAAACGGCCACTACACGACTCTCACGCGTTCCGTGAATACCGCCGGACCAGACGAGCGCGTATTCATCGCCTTTCCTTCGCAAGACCGTCAGATCGTTGACAGCAGCTACACCATGAAGGTCTACTTCAGTAAGTCGCTCGCGGACGGGTTGAGTGAAACGCAGCTGATCGACCGCTTCCTAATTAGCATCGGCAGTACTGAAGCGAACGACGCCGGCGAAGCACAAAGCCGGGACGACTATACCATCGTTTACAACGAAACGAGTGACTACCATGCCCTCGCTTACCAGTTGCCCAACCTTTACAACGACGTGCCCGACTACGATCACAAGATCACTGTCACGCATGATAGACCCTCCCCGGCGACGGACTTTGAGGCCACTCGCATCGTCCGTGCGCTTCCCGTTACCACACCGCGTGTGCTCATCGTCAATCCTCCCGAACTCGGTTCCGACGGACGCCCCTACGAAATCATCCTGCCGGACGTGCCCACTCCCAGCGCGGACCAACGGCAGTTCACGATCCAAGTCGCAACCAATACGGACGCCACCCATGTCTCCCTGAGCTTCGTCAACCTGCGCGGCTCCAGCATCAGCCCACCGACGACCGTCATCGAAGGCAACAGCCAGCTCTGGGACTTCACTTGGTCGGACATAGCCGAAGGCACTTATCGCTTCACCGCCACCGTCACTGCACCCGGCGGCTCGGCCACTGCCGATCGCAACACAAAGGTTATCTTCCGCGAACTCGTCGAAGAGGATGGTGTCGACACCGACGATGATGACGACGGCCTCCTCGACGGCGATGAAAATACCGCCCAGTTCCTACCCAATCAAAGTCCAGATGGCGGCATTACCCCCGCCCCTAAGCCCAACCCCGAACAATGGACTAACGGAGAAGTGCACATCTACTACGCGTACGGTAAATCCAACCCGCTGTCACCCGACAGCGATGGCGACGGCCTTCCCGACGGCCTCGAAGTCGGCTGGCGTAACTCCACTGGCGATCCACCCACCGATGCCAGTGCGGATACTGATGGCGACGGCTTCGCTAACTTCATCGGCGACCTCGATCCGCCTTTCTACAACACCCTCGACAACTTCGACAGCGTCCCCGACATCGACAGCCAGAGCCTCGGCGGCGACCGCGCCCGCCAAGCCGCCGGCTCCGTCACCGACCCCTCCAACCCTGATACCGATGGCGACGGCCTGCCCGACGGTGTTGAAGACGCCAACCGCAACGGCTGGGTCGACGGCGATGGGGAGGCCTTGCCCACCACCTTTAATCCGTTTCTAGCCCGCGACTGGCCGGACGGGGTCATCCAACCCGGTGAGACGTGGACGGAAACTGACCCCAACAATCCCGACACCGATGGCGACGGCGCTAATGACGGCTTCAGCGAAGACAGCAACTTCGACGGCGCCATCGAAGGCGATACAAATGCCAACCGCGTCTACGATCCGGGGGAATCCTGGAGCGAAACTGACCCACTCAATGACGACAGCGACGGCGACGGCCTGCCCGACGGCTGGGAAATCGATAACGGGCTCGACCCACTCGACAACGGGATCGACAACTTCAGGACTGCGGCAGTTAACGATCCACAGACCTACACTCACTCCACTCTCGGCGAACTCCCACGCAACGGCGGTGGCGATGACCCCGACGAAGATGGCTTCACCAACGCGCAGGAGCTCGTAAACGGCACGCGCCCACTCGAGGACGACAACGTGCCCCCCCCTCCGCCTAACTCAATCATCATCGGCCCCGGCACAGATGACTCAGTGGGCAACGCCGCCAATCTCAACGAATTCACCGATTGGACAATCGACGATCTTCTCGTACTCGACGAATACGAAGGCAACGGAACCAACAATCAAGGCACCGACACCTACCGCGCCTACGACGGTTTCGACAGCTCGCGCGACCTCGTTGCCTTCTACTTCCGCGATGGAGGTGGCGACGGCAAACTCTACTTCCGCTTTGACTATCAAGACCTACAAGCCTTCGCAGAGGAAGGTAATCTCGACACCTATGTTGTCATAGACACGGGCAACACTGCGGTCGGTGAATCAGCTCTACCCGAAGACCTCGATACCCGCACTCAGATGAAGTGGGAAGTGCTCGTCGCCATCTACCAAACCGATAACGGAGCCGTCTATGTCGATACCGATTCAGGTAACAACACCACCGCCATCGGCGAAGACGTCTTTTCAAAAGGCGTCGTTCGCCGCACGCAATCGAGCGCAAACGGATTCGGACAGGCCTACTTCAACTCCGAACTCGATTCGATGGAAGCCTCCATTAGCCGCCAGGCTCTGCTCGATGCGGGATGGAACGGCAATCCCGAAACGCTCAACTTCCAAGTTTTCACGACCCGAGACGGCACCAATAATTCTCCATCGCCCGGGCTCGGCGACATCGGCGGGCGTAGTGATATTCGTGATACAATCTACGACGATTTCATCGCCTCCGCTTACTTCCGCGATCAGAGTCAAATCGCAGGCGACAAGAGTGTGCTCTACAGCTGGTTCAGTCGCAGTGGCTCCAACGACCGGGGTAAGCGCGCCAAGGTCGCCCTCATCGCTCACGGCAATCAACCCATCCGCGCCGCCAACGAAATGCACGAGCGTATCAATGACGACGCTAGCGCTGGGTACTACCGACTGATCGACGCGCACGAGGCTTTTAGCGCTCCGGTCAATCTACACATTACACCCACTCTCGCCTCGGCTCTGCAGTGGGCAGCCGTCGACCCCGCATTGAATAAGCCCTGGCGTGATGGACCAACCCTGAATGCCCGCATTGCTAGCCTGCTTTTATCTGGCGAGGGCATGCTCTTCGGCACCACCTTTGCCGACCAGGTCATTCCCTTTGCTTCCACCGCGTTTACCCAGGATAGTGTTGACCTGGCTGACGGTGTCTTGAGCGACATCTATAACACAGCACCCTCTTCCAACGTCTTCTGGCCGGCCGAACGCGTGGTCGACGATGGCGTACTCGCCACCATTCACTCCATGGGCTATAGCTATACTGTGGTCGATCAGATGCGTCACTTCTTCAAATGGTTCGGTCGCACTCAAGCCCTCGGTCAGTCGGGCTACCAGATCAACGAGGTTAACAATGTCGGCCTCTTTCCCATACATGACTTCGCCAGCACATTCCGATTCTTAAACGAAGACAATGGCCTCAACCTCCCACTCCGTGAACTCCTCAGTCGCCGCGCCCGCAGCGGCTCCCAAGACCAAGTGCTTAGCCTACTCAGCGATTGGGAGGATTTTCGTAACCGCTCCCAGGCTGACGCTTATGACCTCAACCTCCGCTGGCTGGCCAACCGCCCCTGGATCGAGCTTGTCACCCTCGACGATGTCGCTGCCGGCGAGATCGATCTCTCCCAACCCGCCGACGGCTCCGGCGACAACTGGAGCTCCGTCGATCGCGGCACAGGGCAGAGCCTCCAACGCACCGCGAAGGACTTTATAGATCACGCTACCCAGGAAGACTACAGCAACTGGTACAACGGCCAAAGCGGCCGCGAAGAGGGCCTCGCCAATAAACTCTTCGAAATCCGTTCCGGCGTCGACCTGCCTGATAGTTTCGGCCAAGTCGGCATCGACGGAATCGCCGACGCTACCTGGACGGAAGTCGACGCCATCGCCAACACCAACACCGCTAAGCTTGGCCGCACCGCCGCGCACGCTGCTATGTTCGTGACCGCATTTCACGAACAGCAAAATAACGACCTGAGCAAATTCTCCACTGGCACTTATATCTACCCAGACACCGACTTTAACAATCTGGCCGATTTCTCCAAACTCGCTCAATCACAAATGCGCTTCGCCGCACTCTACAAACGTGTCGATGCCTGGGCAGCAGGCCCACCCGCCAGCGCGACGACAAGCGCCGAAGATGTCGACCTCGATGGAGAGAACGAATACCTGCTCTACAACGCCACCGCCTTCGCCATTTTTGAAGCAATCGGCGGGCGCTGCATTGCCGCCTTCTCGCGTAATCCGGCCACCGGAGCCGTCTACCAAATCATCGGTAGCCAGCCCACCTACGCCGGAAGCCAGACCGAAGACGAAGGCAGGGCTAATGCCGAAAACAGCGAAATTGGTGCACGCCGCACTTCCGCCTTTAAGGACTGGTTTGCTGACGGCGCGGGCGGCGGTACCACCCAATATGTCAACAGCCTCTACGCAGTGGCCCCCAGCGGCAACGACGGCTGGACCTTCACTGCGCCCGGCGGACACATCGTTAAAACAATCACTCTCGATGATGCACTCCCTGAGCTGCAAGCCGACTACCTTCTCAATGGCACCGATGTCGACAAAATCTACGTCCGCTACGGGCTCTCCCCCAACCTCTGGAATCTGATCAGCCGAGGCCAATACGACCTCGACCCACTCAGCGTATCCGCTGGGCGGATACGACTCGCCAACCGCGGCGGTAGCGAGCCTGTCGTCGCTCAAGTCACCTACGACGCCAACACAGTTTTCGTAGGCGACGCTGTCGATGATTCAATCGGCGTCACCGAGTGGGATGCGCTCAATATGCGCAACCAGGCCCTGGTCCACCAAGTTGAGCTGACCAACGTGGACGGCCAGAACAACTTCAGCATGAGCCTGACTCTCGAGAGCGGCTGGACTGATACCGATGGCGATGATCTGCCCAACTGGTGGGAACTCGACAACGGCCTCGATCCCAACGACAAGACCGGCATCAACGGCAACGACGGCAACGACGACGGCGACACCTACAGCAACTTCGAAGAATACGTCCTCGGCCTCGACCCGGGAGTGGCGGAGTTCAACCGTCGACCCAGCGGCCTAGTTGAAAGCAACGGCAGCGGCGGCTTCACTATCACCTTCCCCGTCCTCGCAGGCCGCAGCTACCGCATCTGGTATGTCGATGATCTGACTCAAACCTGGCAACCCGCCGGTGCGAGCTTCTCCATCACCGAGAGCGATCCCGCTCATGTCTGGACCGACGACGGCAACCAAACCACTCCCAACCCCAGCACTGTTGACCACCGATTCTACAAGATCGAGATCACACGACCCTAAACAAGATGAAAAAGAACTATCTCTTTCTGGTAATACTATTTCTCAACTTTATAGGGATTCAGCTTTATGCTCAGCTCGGCACAGTCTGGCATATTCCTACTGCAGGCCAGGAGGGCATCCCCTCATCAATGCGCGATCCGTTTTTCCCCGGCGCGGACGAAAGCGCCACTTTTTACCAAGGGGTGTGGAAAGGCGATGGAGCCAACCAAACAGGAGGCTCCCTGCTCTACCGCTTTAATCAGGGCACCTGGCAGTCAGAAACGCTTACTTTTCACTCAAATGTAGGCGAGGATACGGGTAGCCACAATCAATTCTGGAAAGCCGTATTTAGTATGCCCTCCAACCCTGGAGACGTAGTCGATTATTACTTCAAAGTCACCTTCGACAATCGCGAAGAAACCTATCTCTTCGGCAACAACTCGACAACAGGCGCGGAGATTAATGCCCAGTCACAGCCGATCTCTTTAACGGTTTCTTATCCGACACCCAGTCTAACAGTCAACGGCATCAATTCCGATTATTCTAAATCAAACTACTATATTGACGAGAACAATGACACCGTTTTCCCGGTTATTGAGTTACGGATGAACCCGAATTTCGGCACCGTCGACAGCGTGCAAATTTTCACAAACCTGAATAACCGGGATCGCGCGAACGATGATTTTAATAACGACGGCATTGAAGACGGAATTATACCTGTAGATGGCAATCTCATTACGACAGAAGACACAGATGCCTATTTTCAAGCCTACGAGATGACGGATAGTGACTCTGACGGCACCTATGAACTCGATCTGACAGTCAATAAAACGGGCGCCTACCGCATCACCGGTCGTTACCGCGTGAACCCTACCGACGATTGGATCTGGTTAGGAGAATCAGGCATCCGAGACCACGCTGTCATCGTCGCACCCAATGCCGCACGCGACATGCGAATGTATGAACTTCACGTAGCCAACTCCAATGCGACCGGCCCTACATTTACAGAACGCGGCACTTTTGAGGATCTCTACGACCCGAATGAGCGCATCAATATTGATTGGCTCAACAAACTCGGTATTAATTGGATTTGGTTCCAACCTTTTCATCCTCAAGGGCTGGAAGGCCGGCAAACCGATCCCGCGACCAGCACGGAATATGACCCCGGTAGCCCCTACTCTATCCGCAACTTCTGGGAAATTAATCCGCTCTACACGACAAACTATGATGGCTCTCTTTCAGACCCGGTGGCCAACCCGACGAATTATAGCGCCGCGATGACCGCGTTTCAGAACTTCGCCTCAGCAGCCGATGCTGGTAATGTCCAGCTCATGCTGGATTTCCCTTTTAACCATACGGCGCCAGATGTAGTCCTCGGTCAAAAGGGTGTGGAGATTTTTGCCGATAGCGGGAACCCTGGCGCATGGACAGCGGGAGATAAAATTAGCGACCGTGTTCCTCAATTTTTCTCGACCGACGGATCCGAAGGAGCCTCAGCTTACAGCGCACCCGCTCAATCGGCCAGCAGCCTTGCAGTGGCTCCCGATCGCGACGACTTCGGCAAGTGGTCCGACGTGCGCGACGTGTTCTTTGGGCGTTATGCGACACTAGTAACGGGCTATCCGGGTGCCGATTCAAGTCGCGCTACTGTCCGCAACGAAGGCGATTGGATTGACTATACCAGCCTTGGAAGTGAGACGATCGGAGTCTGGAAATACTTTGGCGAAGTCCTCCCCTACTGGATCATCCAGTCCGGACATCGTGGCTATAATTCCACTGAGGATGAAGGTATTAATCGCGATACGCTGGACAATCAGGGAATTGATGGCCTGCGCAAAGACTTCGGTCAGGGTCTACCACCACAATGTATGGAATATATAATTAACCGCACGCATGAGGTTAAATGGAATTTTGTTTTCATGACCGAAAGTTTAGATGGCGAGGAAATTACCTATCGGTCCAGCCGTCACTTCGCAGTGCTTAACGAGAATATTGTCTTCCCACTACAGGCAGCTACGACGACATCCGGCTACCGAAACATCTTCGATGAACGTCGCAATGCCTACGGTCAGAGCCTAGTCCTCCTCAACAACACATCGCACGACGAAGCGCCCTATGCGGATTCCTGGGAAGCCCTCATCCGATATGCTACTGTATCCACCAATGATGGATCGCCGATGATTATGTATGGCCAAGAAATCGGCGCTGGGCAGAAATTCCAAGACTCCCTGCCGCAGGGAGCCTTCGACTGGTATGAAAACAATTTTGCTAAAGACATTCCCAACTTTAAGAAGTGGAATTCTATGCAGCCACAGTGGAATGCATGGACCAACAATGACCTGGGGGTGCAATTTCTCTACCCCGTATATTCCGGCATTGGTAAGGCGCGAGAATTCAGCCCAGCACTCCGCAGCTCTAACCGGTGGTATTTGAACCCAGCAGGAAGTTTGGATCCTGACCCGGATATCTTTGCCGTAGCCAAATACACTGAGACGAATAAGCCTGTCGCTGAACAGGACCTTGTGCTCGCGTTCACCAATCTGGATCGCAACAATGCACAATCCAATACATTTGGCATTCCATCTAGCCTGGCCGATCTGATTGGCCTACAGTCTGGACGCAGCTACAACGCAAAGAACATCGCTGCTTACATTGGACGCAATAACGAGCAGTCAAATCGACGCGACACATGGCTATGGGGGACTGGCTTTACACGAAGTGACCTCGTCGACAACGGGTTATTCGTCACATTGAATCCGGTTCCTTCAGATGACGCCACCTGGGAAACAGCCCCCTACGAAGCACAGTACCTGAAAATTTATGACGTCACCGCACCAGCAGCGACACCCGCCCAACCTTCGAAGCCTAAAGCTTACAACTACGAGATCGGCACTGCCGCGACCTTCGACTGGGACGACCTGCCCGCTGACGCTGGCGGCGTGGTCCCGCACTACGAGGTCACTGTAACGATCAACGGCAGTGCACAGGCACCGAGCATCGTCTCCGAGAGCGAATACACCGTAAGCGCTTCTGAAGAAGACAGCATCTCGATTTCAGTGAAGGCTGTTAACCCATACGACACCAACAACAGCGGTCCCACCAGTAACGCGAGTCAAACCATCACCCTACTACCCGCCGTTGGCGACGAGGACGGAGACGGCCAAAGCAATGCCGACGAAGACGCGGCTGGCACGAATCCTCTCAGCAATAGTTCCCGTTTTACTGTGACCAGCCAAACCACGGAAACCAACGGCGACATCACCATCACTTGGAGTCCTGTCGGCGGTAAAACCTACAAAATACAGAGCTCTCTCACCCTGGCCGCCGACTCATGGGTCGACGAAGCCACTGCCCAAACTTCCGGCATCTTCACCGACACACCAGGGGAAAGCGAAACGAAGAAATTCTACCGCGTCGTGGTTGAATAAGAACGTAGGGGCTTCACTTATGAAGCCTATCAACCTCACATCTATGCCCATAGGTCTTACATCTCTCAAACCCAGCGGCGCTTGAAATGCCCCTTGAGAGCTCGGCCAGAGCGCTCAAACTTAATTCCAATCCGTGTTCATCCGTGGTTAAAATTCTAAGCCTAACTTTCCTCGCACTGCCTCTCTTTCTGTCCGCGGCGTCCCCCACCCCAGACTGGGCGAAGGACGTGGTCTGGTACCAAATTTTTCCCGAGCGTTTCGCCAACGGTGATCCTTCCAACGATCCCACCCGCGCCTCGCTCGATAACCCGGAGCGGGTCACAGCTGAGTGGACGGTTATGGATTGGGAAAGCGAGTGGTTCGAGCGCGCCGACTGGGAGCAAGCCATGGGCGGCGACTTCCAGAGTACTCTCCAGCACCGCCGCTACGGGGGCGACCTGCAGGGCGTCATCGATAAGCTCGACTACCTCAAAGCGCTCGGTGTGAACGGCATCTACTTCAACCCGATCTTCTATGCCAACTCGCTGCACAAATACGACGGCAATTCCTTCCACCACATCGACCCGCACTTCGGTCCCGACCCCGAAGGGGACCTCGCACTGATCGCCGGGGAGTCGAGTAACCCACGCAGCTGGCAGTGGACGGCCGCGGACAAGCTCTTCCTCAAGTTACTGCAAGAAGCCAAAGTACGCGGCATCCGGGTCATCATCGACGGGGTCTGGAACCATACAGGGCGCGACTTCTTCGCCTTTGCCGACATCCGCACCCACTTTCAAAAATCGCGCTACGCCCGCTGGTACGACATCATCGAATTCGATGACCCCCGCACCGCTCGCAATGAGTTCGACTACCACGGCTGGTATGGCTTCAAAAGCCTCCCGGAATTTTCCAACGATCCCTCGGGCAACAATCTCGCGCCGGGGCCGAAGCGCTACGTCTTCAACGCGAGCAAACGCTGGATGGATCCCAATGGCGACGGCGACCCCAGTGATGGAATCGACGGCTGGCGCCTCGACGTCGCGGAAGAAGTGCCCGACGGCTTCTGGCGGGAGTGGCATGCTTACATTCGTGAGATCAATCCGGATGTCTTTACCTCGGCCGAAATCTGGGGCCCCTCGGCCGACTATCTGGAGCGGACGCACTTCAGTTCCGCTATGAACTACCGCGGCTTCGCCATCCCAGTCAAAGGCTGGCTCATCGACGGCTCAATCACCGCCAGCGATTTTGCCGAGCGCCTCCAGGCGGAGCGCGACGCCCGCAGCCAGGAGGCCGCACTCATTCTACAAAACCTCGTCGATTCACACGACACTCAGCGCGTCGCATCCGCGATCCGGAACCGTAACACTTGGGACCGTTACAAAAACGCCGATTGGTTCGACTACGACGACGGAGAACGTGTCTACGCCCGCACCCCCGGTTACGACAACGGCCCCCCCACCGCCGAGGGCCGCCGTATTTGGAAGATGCTGGCACTCTTCCAAGCCACCTACATCGGCGCACCGATGATCTACTACGGCACTGAAGTCGGGATGTGGAGCGCGGACGACCCGGAGGACCGCATGCCCACCTGGTGGCACCGTATGGACGGCAGCATCCACGACACCTATCAAACGGTGTTGCAACTACGCCATAAACACCCCGCCCTGCGCCGGGGCGACTTGACCGTGCTGGCTACCCGCGACGATGCTCAGGTCTTCGCCTTCGAGCGTCGCTTGAATGGCGAACGCCTCGTCATTGTTTTGAACCGCGGCAGTGGAGACGCCACGCTGGCAGCGGACTACCTCGATGGGCTCACACTAATCTATGCCACAGATCCAGCGGCTACCAGCCAAAGTATTCCGAAACTGAGCGGCGCGGTGTTTGGCATCGATTGATACGTTCAACCGCAGAGACGGATCTTCAAGCTACTCTTGAGCCGAAATTTGAAACGACCCGAAATAGGCATTGGAATCCCCCCCATTCAGGTTGAATAGTGCAAAGCTTTTTATCTCGGGGTCAGCTGCCTGTGCTTCGTCTGCTTCAGTCGGCCTAAGTTTTAGCGCACGATTCGGAAAATAATGGGCCACCTGATCGCTCAAGGTCGTCATTTGTAAATCATAACGAAATTCTTCCCGCACAGTGATCCCGACCTCGATGCCGGCAGGATCGATAAACACACGGGTGTTGAAACGGGGGTCCGCGTCCAAAATCTGGTAAGTGCTCAAGCCTTCAATGACCGCCAAGACCATCGCCCGCCCACTGGCCAACTCTGCCAGGGAGCTGGCACTTGACTCGATGCGCAAAGCAATGCCCACACTCGAAATCTCTTCGGACTGACTCTCAAAACGATCGCTGAATGCATCGAACTCAAAGCGAAACGAAAATACATCACCCACCCCCAGTGGCTGCTCAAACGCACGAAAGGCGACGGTCTCTTCAAAGCCCGTTCCGTTGGCGAAAATACCAAAGGCCTTGCCCTCACGAGCGCTGGCACCCAGGTCGGCTTCCTTGTCGGCCTCCGCGATAAAAAAACCCGCATACTGCTCCTGCCCTTCTTCGGTATGACCAGCATACTCTGGCGCAAAGAGCTTCCAATCACGAAACCCGCGACCGCTCCAGTCCCCGGTCTGCCAACCGTCTTTGTAAGCATCGTAAAACGCCTCGTCCTCGCCCGCGATATAGGCCTGCGCCGACACATCGATCACCCATTGCATCGATAGCAGGCAGATCAGAACAGACATCCGTTTACGGTAGGAAGTATCTCGCATGGGCATTTTGAATAGGTTAGCTGAAGGCCTTCTGCACAAGCACGCAGCGTCCGATTTGACAGTTAAATCGATGACAGTGCGAAAGCCGATGGCAGTTCTTTGTTTCATGGTCATACTTTTTGCCCGCCTACCCCTCCCCAAACGAGATCGAACTGATACCAACGGCTTTTAAAGCATTGATCACGTTCACGACATTTTGCTGATACGCCTCGGGATCGGGCTGTAGGATGACGAGCGTTTTCAGGCCGGCGCGGTCAGAGGAGAGCTTGAGCTGCATCAAGGTGCGGGTAAGATTGGGCAAGGCGTTGTCACCGGGATTGTCGGTGGGCATTCCGTTGAGCATAACGGTACCATCGATGAGGATGTCAATGTAGTGCTGCTCGGGTAAGGGAGTGCCGGGCGGCGCGGCCATGCTGGAGGGCAACTTCACCCCCAGGTCGGCCTCTTCTTTGACAATGGTGGTCGTGACCATGAAGTAAATCAGCAAGAGAAAGACGATATCGATCATGGGGGTCAGATCGACGTGATCTTCGGCTATGCGTATGCGGCGTTTCATGGTCGGTGGCTATTTATCACTCTGGAAAGCAGCAAAGACAACGTTGGGCACCCCACCGGCGGCAGCAGCACCAAAGACCTTGCGCACTTCTTTAAACGGCACCTTGGCATCGGCGCGGACGTATACTTTGAGATTAGGGGTAGTGACCTTACTTTGCGCGATCAGGTCAGAAAGATCCTCAAGGAAAACCGGCTGCGGACCGTAAAAAACAGAACCATCATCCTTCAAGGTGACGGTAATACGACCGGAGCGATCATCGGGTATAGTGGCCTGCTCGGCAATCGGTACACTGATCGGCACCATTTGCTGCACCTGCATATTGGCCACCGTCATAAAGAAGACGATCAAGAGAAACACGATATCGATCATCGGCGTCAAATCCGGCAGATCAGAAGTTTCTTCTATGGGGCGTGGCTTCATGAAATCGGGGTTGGCCTGTTGAATCGATGTGCCTATTTGACCATGCCGTGCTTGGCCATCAAGCGCGTTATGGATCCGAGCTGCTCATAAATCCCGGAGGAGGCCGCTAGGTATTTGTTCTTAAAGTAAAAATAGGCCATCAGCGCGGGAATCGCAATCAATAGGCCGGTCGCAGTGGTGATCAATGCTTCGGAAATATTATTGGCTAAAAGTTCCGGCTTACCGAGCCCCTGCGCGGCGATATTGCGGAACGCCTTCACCATACCGCTGACCGTGCCGAGCAATCCAACCATGGGCGAGATTGAGGCGACGACTTGTAAATACTGTACAAATACCATGGGGCCGGCGAGCACCTTGTTCGCTCGTTCTTCCAAGGCTTCATTGAGGGCATCTACCGTGGCATGCCCTTCCTCCACCGCCTGAAAGCCAATCTGCAAAATGGCGGTCATATAGCCGGGATGTGCCTCACAGGCGGCAAGCCCTGCATTGGCATCTTGCGCAGCGATGGCCTCCTTCAAGTCGGCCAGCGATTCCGGCTGCGTGAAGCGTTTCTCTCGGATCAAGAGCCCGCAATACACGGCGAGGCCAACCACTGCGACCGAGAATGCGAGTAAGGGATACATGGCCCAACCACCTTGCTGGAACATTGTCCACAAAGTAACGCTCTCGGGCTCAGTCGCGATCTCAATAACAGCATCGGACTGAGCCTGCAGTTGGAAAGCCAGCAGGCTCAGGCTGAAATAGAAAGGGGTGCGGCGAATTGGATTTTGTATGTTCATAGAGTGGATACGTCAGGGTTTAAACTTTCGAGGGCTTTTGAAGATTCCGTCGCCCAGGGGCTTTCGGCAAAGAGGATCGTGACTTCACGATAGGCGGCACGCGCTGCATCGTTCATTCCACGTTGTTGGTAAAGACGGCCGACCGTGTAGAGCAACTCGGGGTACCATGGATCGGTGGCGTTCGCGTAGATTTTGCCCTCGGCGGCCGAGCGTAATGCCGCATCATAGGCTTCTTCGCGAAGGCGCAGGCGGGCTTTGATCAATTCGCGCAGCGAGAACCCGTTGCCACCGGCTTCCATCTCCGGCAAGACTTCGAGGAAGACCTCCGGCACCAGATCGTGCCCCAGATAGAAACTGCAATAGGCGACCCATAGCCGCGCGAGGATCTGCTGCGGGCCCTCGATGATCTGTATTTTCCGGTAGAGTTGAAAGGCGCGGAGAAACTCGCCCCGCTCGCGCCATTGATCCGCCAGATCCATTGTGATTTCCAGTCGGTCCACACTCAGCTCGCGCGTGTTGATAATATGCGCGTGCACCCGCTCTAGCGCGGCGATCTCACCGGCCGCATGCAAATCTAAGGCGAGCTCACCCACATAGTCTAGCGCCAGAGGTGGCGCAATGGCTAGAGGGATGCGCGTCGCCACAGTCACGGCGGCATCCCAGCGCTTAACACCTCGCAAGGCATCCAGGTAAGACAAGACAGTCGGCAACAAATTCCCCGGCAAGACACTCAGGCTGAGGTAGTCCATGAGGGGCGTGGCGGCTTGCTCAATGACAGGCAAAGCCGAGGCAAACTGCCCCTTCTCCAGATCCTCAACTGCCGTGTAATAAGCTTGAGAAAAAAGGAAGTTCAACACCACTCGCTGCCGCTCCAACTCGGAGATACTCAAATACGCACGTCCACCGTTGTCGCGTCCCCTGGGTCGGAGCACGATTGCGTCATCTATAATTCCCGTTAGGATCAGGTCGTTGGATTGACTGGGATACTTAACCTGAACATTCACCTCGGCTGCGCGTAGAACGTCAAAGCCCACAAAAAAGCAAAAGTTCAGTAGGATAATGCGGGAGCTTGCGGTCAAGAGTTTCACGGATTTAAAGGGCTTGAAAGCGTTGGCGCACGACTTCGTAGAGCGGGGAATCGCTGGCGTTGGGGGTATTTAAGAAAAATTCGTAGGTCCGCTTCGCCGACTCACGGTCACCATTCGCTTCTAGGAGGGACGCACTCTCCAAGACGGCTTTGCCTGACCACGCGGGATAACCGGCATAGGCGAGGTACGTGCGTTCAAAGAAGCCTTGCGCTTTGCCCGTTTGATTCATCGCCAAAAAGCAGAGCCCTATTTTAAACGTCGCCTCCGCCCAAATCTCTCCGCGCCAATCGCGCTGGTTGATAATCATTGAATATGCCTCAATCGCAGCCTCATAACGTCGAGCGCTCCGCAAGGCCTCTCCCCGCAGCATCGCAGCTTGGGGGGCGCGCTCGTATGCGAAGTGATTATCGAGAATACGCTGAAAGTAATCGGCCGCCCGGTCAAAGAATGCGGCCTCCATCTCGATCTCGCCAAGCAGAAACAAGGCCTCGGCTGCGGTCCTGCCCACCGGCGTACGTTCGATAGCCCGCTGTAAAAGCATCGCTGCCGCGAGGGGGTCGTCGCGGGCTTCGATTTTGGCTATCCACACCAAGGTCGCTGGGCTGGCGAGGGCCACTTCAGCCTCGCCGAGTTCCGCCGGGCTGACCTCAACTCCGGCCCGGAGGTTCAGGGCCCGCAACAGACGGAGCGCGAGGGCGGCTTGATTGAGCTCCAATGCGGAAGCGCGCAACGCTCGGAAGGCCTCGCCAGGCAGCGTCGCCGGCAATTGTGCTTGCTCGTTTAACAGACCCTGCATGATCGATTCGAGCACTGGATAGTCCTCCAGTTCTAGACTGCGACCCTCGCCCGCTGACGGGTCCTGCGCAGTTTTCCTAGCGAAGGCATCGTAGAGCGGCTGACGGATCGTCAGTGCCGATTGGATCGCCTCAGGAATGGCAGCGTGCTCCTGGAAATACCGAATCTGTGCCACCCGATCATAGAGGATTTGGCTGCGAAACGCCTCGTCCGCGAGTAGTCGCTCAATGAAGCGTTGCGACTGACGAACACGGGCGCGCACATCGCGATCCGTCTCCCACCAAGCGTCGATCAGCTGGTCCACATGGTCGGCCTCAATGGAGTGACCAAAACGCTCGATACCCCCACGGTAGCGCTCAAAGGCCGAGCCGATGCGCCCCTGCTCAAGATCGGCTTCGGCCAGGAGCAACACAGCCTCCGCCGCCGAGGGCGATTCAGGAAAGGCGTCCAGATAACGAGTCAATATCGCCTCGTTGGCGGAATATCGTTTATTGGCCATCAAGAGCGCGGACGACTCGAAATAGGCATGATCAATCAGGGCTTGTGTCGCACCGAGCGCCTCCACTTTTTCGTAGTTGGCGAGTGCGCTGTCGACCAGCGCATCCATGGCATCCAAATCACCGAGAAACACATGCGCTTCGGCTTGCAGCGGGTGTTCGACGCCCTCGTCCGCAACCCAGGCTTCAAACACTTCACGCGCGGCCGAGTACTCGCCCAAACCGAAGTATGCAACACCGCGGCGGAAACGCGCCTCTGTAAAATAAACGCTGCCGGGGTTCGTGGCGATGAGGCGATCAAAGGTCGTCAGCGCATCTTCAAAACTTCCACTGAAGAGATAAGCCATACCCGACCAGTAATCCACACTGTCGACGAAGGCTCCATCTGGAAACTCTTCGACCCAATAGGGGAAGGTTTCGAGAATTACCTCTGTCTCGCCCTGAGTAAATAGGGCATGCCCGAGAGAGTGCGTCATTTGCGCAGCCACTGGTTCGTAGGGGAAACGATGCAAGAATTCATCCGCCAAAACAGCGAGCTTATCAATATTCCTGCGGGCTTCGTAGATACGGGCGAGCTGCACTGCGATGGGCTTTTCAAACTGCACATACGCGGGCACTTCCAAATAGGCCTCACCGATCCGCGTCGCCTCCTCGATATAGCGGCATTCAATCCCCTGCAAAAAGGCGGCGTAGCGGAATTGCTCGACGTGCTTATGTTGTGGGTATTCCTCAATCAAGCGGCGAAAAGCGAAAAAGGCTTCGAATGTGCGCCCCATTAAGCGAAGTACGCGCGCCTGACGCCAACGCAAGTTGGCAGTGTATTTGGGAGCAGTCACCAAATCGGCACGTCGCGCGCGCAGGTCGAGAAGTTGCTTTTCTAGATCTGTGAGCTTGGAGGCTATGAACTGCCGTCGAAACAAGCGTTCTTCGATTTCAATCAGCCGATCTTCCACAGCATAAAGGAGCTGCTCGACGGGCAAGACCATCGAAAAGAGCAAGCCTGCCTCCAGATAACGCTCATCCTGCTCGAAGCGATCACCGACTGCCAACAAACGCAAGTTGATCCCGAGGTCATAACGGAAACGCTGATCTTGATTGATCGCAGAGACGAGCCGCAAGAGCTCATCGAGCGCATTCGTCTCAAGGGCACGGTCAAAAAGAGCATTCAAACAAAATAGACGAATCACATCGCTGAATTCGGCGGCCGTGCATTTCCACAGCGTGGCCTCAATCTCATCCTTCCGCTCAGCGAGGCGGGCGCCCTCGACTAGGCGCTGCAAAACGCCAGTCAGGTCTGCCTCTTCCAACTGATACAAGTAAAGACCGATCACATGGAGATACCCATCGACAGCGGCACTCCACTGCTCCGATCCGTAGCGGCTGTCTGCCCGATTCAACATCGCGAGCGAATGCCGTTTATCGCCGATGAAGTCTTGTATAAACTCATCCCAGAATGGAATGCCCGCCGCCAGGTGCGCTGAGTTCTTGGTTTGCTGATACCAATTCATATGCGCCAATCCGAGCATATAGAGATTCTCCCGATAAATCGCACGAAACTCTTCACTCATCGCACCGGTCAAGCGCCCGCGGATCTCCAACATATACGGGATGCCTGCTTCCGGGTTCCCCGGGAACGCTGACTCGGCACGTTGCCCAAGGGTCGGCAGATCCAGCTCGGGGAAGGCATTAACCTGTGGCTCCGCGCCAAGCTGTGGTGCGCCGACACAGCAAGCAAGCGCTAAGCAGCAGAGCAACTGCGACCTAATTCGCATCCAACGCGCTCCCATTGACAAAGACCACCGACGACATGGGCTCCAAGGTAAGTAGCGCTTGGCCGTTGGCAATCTTTAGCGTTCGACCACTCAAAACCTCGTCCAGCATCACGTTGTCCATTTCGGGTTGCAGCTCCAGTGTGAGGGTCACCGGCGCGGCCGAATGGTTGAAGGCGACAAGCGCGAGATCGCCATTGTAGGCGCGCACATACGCGTAGTGATCTTGATCGGCTAGGAGCACACGACGGCTACCCAAATACAATGAAGGATGCCCCCGACGGGCATGCGCAAGCTTGGAAAAATGGACCCGCACAGAATCTTCAGCGGCCGACACCTGATCGCCGAAGCGCATCATCCGGCGATTGTCGGGATCACCGGCACCCGTCATGCCGATTTCATCACCATAGTAAATCATTGGCACACCATCGATCGTGAGCAAGAAAGTCATCGCTTGCTTCAGCTTTTCATATGCAGAGGGATCATCCACCACTAGTTGCTGACTCCAGCCGACCTCTTCGTCATCGGGCTCACGGGCATCCGGTAAGTCACCATCCGCGTAGGCCATGAAGCGGGATTTATCATGATTACCCAGCAAGGGTGACATGCGGACACTGCGCCCATAGACCATCTCCGATTCACGCAAAGCCTTTTCCAGCTCGGCGAAGCTAACTTGGCCCTCCGCGAAACAAGGCACGAGGATGTCGTAAAGCGGAAAGTCGAATTGCCCATCGAGCATGTTCGGCCCGACGAAATCAGCAATGCCTTGGCGGTTCTGGAAAGTCTCGCCCACGAAATAATAATTAGCATCGGGAAATGTATCGCGCATCCGAGTACGAAAGCGCCACCAGAAGTCGGGACGTATGTGTTTGACCGCGTCTAGGCGATAGCCATCCAACCCGTATGCATCGATCCAGTAGGTGGCATCCTCCAACAAGAACTCGATCGCATCGGGATTGCGAAAATCGAAAGCGGGCAGAAATGGTTCAAACCATGTGGTGAACGGGTTGTCATTCCAGCGCCGCAAATTGCGCGTCCCATCGCTCAACTCTAACTGTCCGAACAATTCGGGGCGCTCTCTGCGGATCGGGTTTTCCTCGTGCACGTGCTTGAGCACAAAGTCGGCCAGCATTTTAACCTCATTGGCATGCGCCGCATTGACGAGTTCCCGCAACGCCGCTTCGCCCCCGAAGCGGCGTTCGACGCCATATCGGGATACTGGCCAGTAACCGTGATAGCCCGTGTAATGACGAAAGGGTTCCAAATACTCCTGCCAGGCACCCTCGGGGTTCTGATTCAGAGGGGCTAGCCAAAGGACATTCACACCCAAATCCTCGAAATAGCCCTCTTCTAGCTTCTGCCGGATTCCCGCGAAATCCCCCCCCTGGTAGTTGGCGGGTGATAAGACGTCCGTATCCTCGACCGGTTGGGTATTGCCGGGGTCGCCGTCATAAAAACGATCAGTAAAGGCATAATAGATAATATCATCCTGCCAGATATCTTCCACCGGGGACCCGGCAAAGGTGATCGCAGGCAGGCCAACCTGTCCATCGTCTGTCTCTGCCAGCACACGGATCATCGCCCCCTTCGGCGCGGTATTTCCATGCGCGACGACGATACGCCCCTCCTCCACCGTGGCGGAAAGGGCCATCGTGCCGCCAGTCTTTGGCAGCGCTTCGGCAATGACCTGCCTCAGAGGGCGATCAGCACTTATCTCAATCGCTTCTGCCGTCACCGACTCAACAATCAAGGTAGCAGGCGGGAGGCCCACGGCCCCGCTCTCGACATTTAAAACGCTGTTGAACCCTCCATACCCATCGGCCTCGCGCTCTGGATTGGCGGGATCTGCCTCCCAGCGACCGTCGATCACATATTTATATACATATCTGCCTGGCTCGATCGTCCCCGTCCATGTCCAACCACCTTCGACTTTTTGCATCTTCGAGGCCTCTGTATTCCATTGATTGAAAGCACCGACCACCGAGACTGCCGTGACCTCGTTCAATCCGGACAGGTAGAAAGTCTTTTTCGACACCGGTTCAACCACTAAAGGCAAACTACTCTCCAGTATGGAGCCACCCGCCAATTTTGGTTGCAACTGCAGGGATACGCGCTTCAAACCTGTGCTTTCGGTATTGGTCTGGAGCATCAAGCGGTGATTCAAAGTATCCACTCGGCAAATGACCCCGTCCACCTCTCCGATGGCAAAGCGATGCGTCTCGCCAGGATTCCCGAATCGGCGGAGGTCAATGCTCAGTGCATCCCCCGCCCGTACCCGCATAACGGGTGGCGCACCGAGAAATGCATTTCCGGCCGGCAGACTGGCTGGCACCCGAGCGCCTGCCGGTGCCGCCTGAGCCGTGCTGATTTCCCAATAAGCAGCGGATAGCGGTTCTAACTTATCCAAATATAGGCCTTCGCGGAGGACCTCCTGGATGGGCATGGACACCACCGTACCCGACTCCCCCAAGCGGTCCTTCAGCACCAGCCATGTGTCCGCGCTTGCCTCCCAACCCAAGGCGCTGACCGCATGCTGCGGTAGACGCACCCTCACATGACGGAGTGTTGCTTTGGCGTGAAAGTTGGCAGTCACTAAGAAATGTGAATCACTTTCGGGATCGGTCCGCAGGTAGCTATAGAACCAATGACCCGACGGGCCCACATCCTGGACTTTGCCGTAAAATGGATTTTCGCGGTTCGCTGCATTCAGCTGGATCGAATTCCCCGCGGCAAACGCGGGCTCCTGCAAGGTAGCGAGCAAACGGACATACCAGGCGCGCAAGGATCTCTGCGCCTCCGAAAGGCTAGCCCCGTCAGCGGCGCCATCATTCCACCACTTATTCAGCTCGGGCAGCGACCAATAATCGAAAATAGTAGAACGCTGGTCGTCACCCCCGAAGCCCTCACGCCCGATGCCGGGCTCCCCGACTTTTTGTCCGTGATACAACATCACCGGCCCACGCGAGAGACCAAACAAGGTCGCCGTGACGGGCCGGCCGACCTCCATCCCAAGTCCACCCCACGTCTGAGGGTGTGCAAGGCGAATCTCGTCGTGATTCTCAGTGTAACGCAGCGCACAATCAAAAAAGAAAGCCCCTAAACGGCTTTGCACCTGTTCGAGATCATTGACCCAGGCATTGCCGGTGTAGAGGTGCTCTAGGGTGTCGTATCCGGGATCGTCATACACAGCGTCAAATCCGGCGTCGAGAAGCGCTACCATGACGCTGTCACTTTCACGCAGCGCGGGGTCTCGGCTCGGTACTTTGGCGGGGTCATCGTTGTAAGCCTCCGCACAAAAAAAGGTTTCGGCATTTCGCATGCGCGCACGATGTATCACCCACTTCCAGAATTCAGGCGGGACCATGTGCGCCATGTCGACACGGAATCCGTCGACGCCAAGCTCCTGCCAGTAGGCAAGAATCAAATCCATCTTTTTCCATGTGTCGGGAATTCGCTTTCGCGGAGTGATCGCACTGGGGTATTCAGGCTCACGGTCGCGATTTAGGAAATCAAAGCCATAGTTGAGCTTCACGGTTTCATACCAATCGCCGTTCGAAGGATGCCAGCTGGCAACGTTGTTGCCAGTTACACGACCATGCACCCGCTCCGGCGGAAAGTATCCATCAGCCTTGCCGACCAGCTGCGCGGTTTCGTTAATAATCTGACCGGTATTATGATCGACAGTAGGCAAGCGTAAGGGTGCCGCGCCGTCCGTGATTTCTGAAGTGAGATAGAAAAAATTATTGTCCGCATCGAAATATACATCCGTACGGTCCTTCACTCCAAACGCCAGTTCAGGACGTATGTCGGACGCATAGCTGCGTGCAACGTGATTCGGAACAAAGTCAATAAGCACCTTAAGCCCGCTCGCCTTCATGCGCTCACAAAGCGCTTGGAACTCTTCCAGCCGCTTAGCCGGATCTTCCGCATAGTCGGGCGAGACATCGAAATAATCGCGAATCGCATAGGGGCTGCCGGCAATCCCCTTCAAAAGATCCGGGTCGTCGGCAGCCTGGCCGACCGCACTGTAGTCGGTCGAAGTCGCTTGCTGAATGACCCCGGTAAGCCAAACGTGGGTATAACCGTCGGCTCTCAATCCGGCCAAAACTGATTTGGAGAGATCGTTGAATTTTCCCGACCCGTTTTCAGACAGCGTGCCATTAACCTTGCGGGTTTCATTCTCGTTGCCAAATAGGCGCGGTAGCAGTTGGTAGATTCGTGGCTTCGCCTGCACATGGCCGAAGCGACCTTTTAGTTCCAAGTCGCCGGAGGTCGTCACCGCATAGTAGCGTGGCAAGTAAACTTCGCGGCCAAAGCGTTGCGCATGGACGTGGTGCTCGGCCAACCCACCATCAGCGCCTTCAATAAACCATTGGACCGCACGCACCCGATCAATCGATCTCTCTTGAGGCAACGTCAATACATACCCGACTTCACCGCTCTCGAGACTAAAACCTGTTGAGCCAATTGACTGCCACTGATAGTCCGTATAATACCACACTGAGAGAGCGCCACCTTCAGCGATCTGTAGCAGAACATCGGCCTGAAAAGGAAGAAATATCCGGCGTCCATCGTCGAGACTCAGGATCGAAGACCCGAATCCCGGGCCAGCATCCAGAGCAACCCAAAGCGCAGCATCCGCAGGTGCGGCGGGCGACGGAATTTGAATCGAGATGGAGCGCGCATCCACCGACCCGGCGATCAAGGTGGCCGACAACACCAATACGTGCAGGAGTTTTTTACTCGGAGAGGTCATAGACAAAATAGGAAATTGTGACTCCATATGACAATGAACTGTCCAAGATCGCACAACCCGACCTATTGGACAGTTGAACAAGAATGGGGTTTTAGATTTCCGGCACCCCCTCTATGTTTTACCAAGCCACCCTTTTCTATGTCCGAACCCACTACGCCCAAACCTACCATCGCAGACAGACTCCTCAAGCGCCCTTTGCTCCTGATTTTGTTGGCTAGCTTACTATTGCACATCATAGTCGGCATCGGTTTAGGCAGTTGGAAGATCTTCACCCTTCTGACCGAAGAAGAAACCGAGATCGAAGTCGTCACGCCACCCGAAGCGATCCAGCCCAAGCAGCGGGAATACCAATTGAAGACCATGCGCTCGCAGCGCTCGACGGCCACCGCCATGCCGATTCCCATTACAATCGATCAGCCTTCTGAGCTGAACCTGCCAACGATCGACGTGCCGAAACCGTCAACCAAGCAAAGCGCCATTCAAGCCCGCGGAAGCGCAGGAGACATCGGCGGCAGCCTAGGGGGGGGCTCGGGCAACAGCGCCGGCTTTTCCACGCTCTTCGGCAACACCTCCCCGCTCGCCGGAGCTCTGGAGGGTACCTTTATTGATTTCAAACAGGACCGCTACCGCGAAAGCCCACCCAGTGAGGGCTGGTTGGACGCAGGTAAAGGCTTCCTGCGTAACTATCGGCTCAATGAATTCAGAAAATACTTCAGCGCCCCACAAAAGCTCTATGCCACGCACTTTTATATTCCACTCATGAACGCCGACCAGGCGCCCCGCGCCTACGGTGTGGAAAACCTCGTGCAACCGAGCCAATGGATCGCGGTCTACCAAGGGAAGTTTCGTTCAGCACAAGGAGGCACTTACCGCTTCGTCGGCACGGCGGACGATATTTTAATCGTGGGCGTCAATGCCCGAACCGTGCTTTCCGGCGGCTTCACCGAATCCAACCCCAGCAGATGGGCACCGAACGACAAGCCAGAGTTTAGCGGGCCTCCGGTTTCCGAATATCTCCCAAAACTAACCACAGGCGATTGGTTTGAGCTGCCCCCCGGTGAGGCAAGCGACCTGACTGTCGTTATCGGCGAAATCCCCGGCGGAGAATTCGGGTGCTACCTCTTCATCGAAAAGAAAGGTGACGACTATGAGACCGCGAGCGATGGGCGCCCGATCCTCCCGGTCTTTAAATTAAAGAACTTCTCACAATCAGACAGGGACACTATTCTTTCGGACGGCTACCCCAAACGCCTCGACGGAGAAGTATTCGGTTTCTATTAAAGTGGTGCCAAAGGGCAGACGCAGCGCGAGAGCGCGGCGTAGCCGTCCGCAGCAAAGCGGAGGATGTCAGAAGTGGTCCGGGCCGCTGAAGACACATTTGCTACTGCCTCGGCAGCTCAAAGCTGCCGAGGCAGTAGCTAGCCACAAAGAAGCCTTCCGCATTCACGGAAGGCTTCGATATTAAGGTGGTGCCAAAGGGCAGATTTGAACTGCCGACCAAAGGCTTATGAGTCCTCTGCTCTACCACTGAGCTACTCTGGCATAAAGTTATTTTGCAAATTGAAGCAATTCGTGTCGCGAAACGACAGTTTAAACTGAAATCGCATAGATGACACAAATTAATTCAAAAAACACCCCCGAAAAACGGGAAGCTAGGAAAAAGCCCGCTTCCCGTGCCGCTGTCAAGCGATCAATTAGCTGAAATCTCTCGTCCGCACCAGACGCCCCTGCCCTGAAAACGGAGCGGACAATTTCTTATAGCCTGGCTTATTTTGAACGCTCTTCGGTCGGGTGCGTGTGGCGAGCCCCTAAGCCTTACAATTTTCGATGATACGCAGCCGTATCCTCGGCGCACCCAAGCATCTGCGCGGGTTCGATCGCATCCAGTTCGCTCGCGATACGATCGCGCTGGGTCTCGAGGTCGTGTCGGCGTTGCAGGTTGATCCAATATTCGGCACTGGTGTTGAGGTATTTCCCGAGCTTCAAGGCAATGGGCACAGTGATGCTTTGGCGGCCCTTGCAAATGCCGGTAACGGTGCTGTGGGCAATGTGTAGGTCTTTCCCAAGTCGATATTGGGTAATGCCATAGGCATCGATGCCTTCTTTGAGAAGTGATCCGGGGTGCTGCACGGCAGGTAATGTTTGGCTTTGGCTCATAGGGCTTCTTTCGTTTTAATGATAGTCGATGATCTCAAGATCGAAGGCATTGCCCGCCTCCCAGCGGAAACAAATCCGCCACTGTTGGTTGATACGTATGCTGAACTGTCCGGCTCGGTCTCCGCCCAGCACTTCTAGCCGATTCCCCGGCGGGAAGCGAAGGTCTTCGACTCGTATGGCTGCATCAATTTGAGCGAGCTTATCACGACTCTTTGACTGGATATTGAACGGGAGCTTTGCACTGCGCTGACGGTTCCACACCTTTTCCGCCTCCTTGCTGCGAAAACTCTTGATCATAAGCTAAAACTTAACCCGAGCTCGATCAAGGTAAAGCATTATTTCTAATTTTTATAAATACTACAAAGGTACTGACATGAACCGTTTTGCCTCCTTCAGTCGAAGCGAACTGGCCGTTTGCCATCACTCAAAAGACCCTTTGTGAGACTCATCGCTCTTGAACCGTTTGCGGTGCTTTGTCACACGACCACTCACTCGCTCACGCCACATTTTAAAACTGCGGGGCTTGAGCTCACGGCGCATCACGGTGATCACTTCTGCTTCGGTCAGGCCTGCTCGTCTCTCAATCTGCTCAAACGAGGTTCGGTCCTCCCAAGCCAGGCGAATGATCACATCGATCTGCTCTGTCGTGAGATTCTTTAGCTTGTCCTTCATTGCGACTCATCTCCAAAAATCGCTCAAGCTTACTCTCCCTTGCACAAGAAAGACCAAAATGAATCACCTAACGGGGCAATATCTCACAGGAAACATAAAGATCCAGCATGGCTGGAAACCACTCATTTTTTCACATTTCCATTGCGGATGCGGAATTGCCCGCTTTGCATAAAATAACAAACTTCTCATTCTACCTGCTTTGCCTACGATGTCTTATATTGAAAAAACCCTCTCATCCGAAGAATCCATTTATTCAATTTTCAAGCTGCATTGGATGGCATGGATGCGATTTGTGGGCTGGTTCATCTTGGCGATACCAACCTTTGGGCTGACACTTCTAGTCGCGAGCTACGAATACCTGCGTTTAAAGTCCATCGAACAGGCGGTCACGAATAAACGGATCATTTTCAAAAAGGGCATCATCAGTCGTCACAGCGAGGAGATGCGTCTCAGCTCGGTGGAGACGGTGGAGATCCGTCAAAGCATTTGGGGTCGTATTTTTGGCTACGCCACTATTGCTGTCACTGGGCACGGGGTCAGTGATGTGCAGTTAAACTGGATGGCACAACCACTGGAAGTAAAGCGCGCCATCGAGGACGCCCTGCATCAAAGATAGAGCTAGCGAGTTAACCCGCCAAGCGCGTGCTTTTTCAAAAGCGCTTCTAATCCGTGCCTCGGAGAAATCGAAAAAGGCGACCGCCTTCCTCGCAATGGCCTGCGGGATAGGAGTCAACGACACGCCATTGCGCCCCCAAGAAAAACGGCTCTCCTTTGCGGGAGAGCCGTTTGCAAAATGTGTCGTCTGCAATCTAGTGATGAACCTTTAAAAACAGGTTACTAGATTACTAGGTTACCAGGTGCGTTTCTTGTGACGATTCGACTTCAAACGCTTACGGCGTTTGTGCTTATTCATCTTGAGACGGCGCTTTTTCTTGAGATTACCCATGTGTAAATTGCTTGTTGAAATGATTGGAAACGGCAGAAAGAGCCAGAAAAGAAAGCCCTTGTAAAGCGTTTTTTCAAATGAGTTGCTTTGAGCACGCTGTCCGCATGTGGGCATAAGCGGCTTCAATGCTGCGCAGAAAGGGGCCATCGGTCCTAAAATCAGCGCTTTCTCCCCCAGAAAAGCCTTCGATCCGCTCAATCGGCAGTAGGCCTTTGGTGGCATTCGTCACGAAGACCGCTTCGGCGCCGAGAAGGGCCTCGGGCAGGTAACGCCCCTCCACCACCGCCAAGTCCTGGCAGCGAAGCAAAGCTGCGCGGGTCACGCCGGGCAGAATTCCTGTATCTAGCGAGGGAGTATGGATGCGGCCCTCTTTGACAAAAAAGAGGTTAGAGGAGGTCGTCTCGGCGAGGAACCCCTCAGAATCGACGCGGACGAGGTCGTAGTCGCCTTGCGTTCGGGCGAGGCTGAGGAGGTGCATCGCCTCCATGTAATTATGGGTTTTGTGTCCGGCCAGAGCCGAGCCGGCAAAAAGTGGATAGCTGCGTTCGAGGCGGAGGCGGCGATTATCCGGCGACGGGATCGGCGGGCGGGAATACACGTAGAGGCGACTGCCCTCGGACTCTCTCATGAGTGACAACTTGAGCGTCGCCTCCTCTAGGCCAGACTCGGTGACGTATTCGCGGAGTGCGGCGAGCACGGAGGCCTCTTTTGGGGGGAGGAGTGCGAAATATTTCGCGGACTTGCAGAGGCGCGCCCAATGGTCGCGCCAGAAATAGATCCGCTCATCGGCAAAGCACATAGTCTCGAAGAGTCCAAAACCGTGCGCGAAGGCGGGGGAACTCGGCAATATGGGCGTGGACTCGCCGACTGGAATTATGACAATGTCTGACATAGTTGATCGATGCTCTCACGAATGGCACGGGCTTTGTCGAGCGTTTCCTGATACTCGGCTTCGGGCTGCGAATCCCAAACAATACCACCACCAACTTGATAGTCGAGGAAACCACCCTTGAGGTGGAGACTGCGGATCGCGATATTAAACTCGGCATCGCCATCGAAACCGATGTAGCCGATCGAACCGCAATAGGCACCCCGCCGCGTCGGCTCCAGTTCTTCAATGATCTCCATGGCACGGACCTTAGGCGCACCAGTGATTGAGCCTCCGGGGAAAAGTGCAGCCAGCGCGTCGAAAACATCCTTATCCGAGGCCAGCTTCGCTTTGATCTGGGCGGTTTGATGGATCACCCGAGCGTAGTGCTCAAGCTGATACAGCCCTTCGACCTGGACAGATCCAAACTCGGCCACACGCCCGAGATCGTTACGCTCAAGGTCGACAATCATGAGCAGCTCCGCGCGGTCTTTTTCCGAGGCGCGCAGCTCATCCTCAAGACGGCAGTTGGCGGCGGCATCCACTCCTCGGGGACGGGTCCCCTTGATCGGACGCGTTTCCAAATGGCGGCCGCGCTTACGGAGAAATTGTTCGGGCGAAGTAGATATCAGCTGCCAGTCGCCGAGATTCAGGTAGGCTCCATAGGGTGCGGGGTTGCCGCGCCGCAGGCTCTGGTAGAGCTCGATCGGATCGCCCTCAAAGCGGCAGCGGGCCCGCTGCGAGAGGTTGACTTGATAGACGTCGCCACTGGCAATGTATTCGCGCACGCGCTGTACCGCGGTGCAAAAATCGGCCTGCGTCATGTTCCATTCCCAAGAGCCACGAGTGGCTAGGAGCGCAGGCGCCTCGGGGACGGAGACCCCCGCATCCACGATTGCGCGCAGTCGGTCGATCACGAAGTCGGCATCCCGATGGAAGTTATGCCCGATCAAATAGAGCCGTCCACTCTGGTGATTGAGTGCGGCGACCCCATCGTAGAGCCCAAAGTGCACATCTGGGATACCACGGTCGTCTATGGCTTGTGAAGGGAGCACCTCCAAACGGCGGCCATAATCATAGCTCAGATAACCAACTGCGCCGCCGGTGAAAGGAATCTCCGAGTGCGTCGGCGCGGGGTAGGCCTGCATAGCTTTTCGCACCTCAACGAGATCTCCAGACACAAGCTGGAAAGGATCCGCCCCAAAGAAACTCCACTCCCCCAGCCCGTCGTTGGACTGCGCGCTATCGAGCACAAAGGGCAGGCGGCCGCGCCCAAAGCGCTCGACCAAGGCCTCCATCGGGGGTGGGTTTTGGATTTCGACAACTTGCATCATGTCTCCCGTATCATTCACGATCCCACACCCGCCTAGTGGCGACTAGCTCGGTAGATCATCCAGAAACCAATGCTTTGAAAGATCAAGTTCGGCAACCAGATCAAGAGGTCGGGGCGCAAGGAAGGGTGCCCCTCCAGCCAGCTGACCATAATAATGAGGAAGTAGTAACTCATAGCGATGACCAGCGCGATGCCTAGATTCGCGTAGGTCTCCTTGCGCCCGACATGTATGGCGAGCGGCACCCCGAATACAGCGAGCGAGAAGACAGAAAAAGCCAGGGCAAAATTCTTCTGGAGATGGACTTGAACTTCGAGCCGGTCTTCCGTCATCGGCTCACCGGTTCGGGCTTCCTGAGCCAACTCGATCTCGCGTCGATCCATGAGCTGGGCGAAGGTCATCTCCTTGGTGCGAACTCGGCGCTTACGCTCGTCGCCAAATAGTTGATGGAGCGGCAGCGCGATGGGCAATTCACCAAAGAATAAAGAATCCGGCATAGTTTGGCCAAAGGCTTCGGGCTGTTCCGGATCGCGCTGCTCAGCGGTGCCATCTCTCAAGGTGAGGATGAGCTCCTTGTTCGACTTGTCGTATGCCAGTTCCCCTTCGGCCGCGCGGAGGAAGAGTTTCACCCGTTTGGCCTTGTCCAGCTCCCAGATCCAAAAGTCCTTCATCGTGGAACCGTCGCGACCCCCCATGTAGATGACATAGCCGGGGAACTCGTGGATGAAGCGGCGCTCTTCGATAAAGCCGACCGGATTTTCCGTCAGCGCACTCGCGAGCAGAGCTTTGCGTTCGAGACGCGACTGCGGCGCATAGTGGAGATTGACCAGAACCGCAGCGATCATACCGAAGAAGGCGATCAAAAAGACAGGAGCCGCAATCTGGTAAAGGCTCAGCCCGGCCGATTTCATGGCCGTGATCTCACGTTGCGACGAGAGTCGCCCCAAAGCAATTAAGGTGCCCGTCAGCATACCCAAAGGCAGCGCAAACGAGGCCACGTAAGGTATGAGCAAGCCGAGCACTTTAAGGAAAACCCAAAAATCTAATTTGCCGGCGACGACCAGCTCAGCCACATCCTTGAGCGCATTGCCAACCAAGAGCACGAAGATAAATAGCCCCATCGCCAATCCGGTCGCGACGAGAATCTCTTTAAGTATATGTCGATGCAACAAACTGAGCATGTAGACGTAGTGACAAGCTTCCAGCTTGTCGTCCAACTAAATTCAACAAGCTGGAAGCTGGACACTACGCTATCCACGCGCAAACTGCGCGGCATGAGTATCGAAAACGACGAAGTTATCCACATTTTCAAAGAGAGCGGAGCCCTCCTTGAAGGACATTTCCTCCTACGCTCCGGTTTGCACAGCGCGCATTTTTTCCAATGTGCTCAGGTCTGCCAATATATGGATAAGGTGACCCGTCTCGCCGAACTCATGCTGCCCATGCTCAAAGACTACGGCGCGACCACCGTTGTCGGCCCCGCGATGGGCGGTCTGGTGATCGGGCAGGAAGTCGCCCGCCAGCTCGGCCTACGTTTCATCTTCTTGGAGAAGGTGGACGACAAGCTAGCCCTGCGCCGAAACTTCACATTCAAGCCGGGCGAAAAAGTGCTCATCGTCGAAGACGTCATCACTCGGGGCGGCCGGGTGATCGAAGCGCTGGAGGAGTGCCGCGCCCACGGCGCCGATCCGGTCGCCGTCGGCGTGATCGTGGATCGCAGCAATGGAGCCACCAGCTTCGATGTGCCCCACCACAGCTTGGCCCAGCTTAGCTTCCCCACCTACGAGGCCGACAAGCTCCCTCCCGAGTTGCAAGGCACCGAGGCGATCAAACCCGGCAGCTAAACGCAGACCGGCACTCGACTTATGCCAAGAAGCAAATATCTCTAGCCTATGTCTAAAAAGCTACTCGAACCTTTCAGACTCGGCGACCTAAGTTTACGCAACCGCATCGCGATGGCGCCTCTGACCCGTGCCCGCTCCGGGCACGATCGCATACCCAATGCGCTGATGGTCGAATACTACACCCAGCGCGCCAGTGCCGGGCTAATCATTACCGAGGCCACCACTGTATCTGCCCAAGGCAACGGCTGGAACGAATCGCCGGGAATCTACACGGACGCGATGGCCGATGGCTGGAAACCGATCACTGAAGCCATTCACAAGAAGGGCGGCACCGTCTTCCTGCAACTCTGGCACTGTGGGCGCGCCTCACACAGCGACTTCCATGGAGACGAACCAGCCGTATCGGCCTCGGCCATCCAGCTCAACGGTGACCCTATCTACACACCTGACGGCAAAAAAGACCATGAAACGCCACGTGCGCTGGAGACCGACGAGATCCCCGGGGTGATCGCTGACTATAAAGCGGCGGCAGAGCGTGCCAAAGCCGCAGGCTTCGACGGCGTCGAAATTCACTCGGCCAATGGCTACCTGCTGAACCAGTTCCTGGAGTCCAGGACCAACCACCGGACGGATACCTACGGAGGCAGTATCGAAAACCGCACCCGACTCCTCCTAGAAGTCGTCGCGGCCGTCTCCGAAGTCTTTCCGGCCAATCGTGTTGGCGTGCGCCTATCCCCCAACGGAGTTTTCAACGACATGGGCTCGCCCGACTACCGCGAGCAGCACAGCTATGCAGCGAGCCAGCTCGACCAACTCAGCCTAGCCTACCTCCATGTGATGGATGGGCTCGCCTTCGGCTTCCACGAACTGGGCGAACCAATGACGCTCAAGGAATTTCGCGGTCTCTTCCAAGGCCCTCTAATTGGTAACTGTGGCTACGACCTCAACGCCGCGGAAGCCGCCGTCACTTGCGGCGATGCCGACTTAATTGCCCTCGGACGCCCTTATCTGGCGACGCCCGACATCGTCGAGCGTTATGAAAAGAGCCTCCCGCTGAATCCCGACACACCGATGGATACATGGTATACGCCCGCAGGTGCCGAGGGCTACACCGATTTACCCACCGCAGAAGAAGCCGGATTAATCTAATCTAGGAAATGTTTCGATTCGACAGCACACTACGCCGCCTGCGTTCGGTCGGCACATGGGAGGCGATCTCCTCCATTCTCCTCTTCGGCGTCGCAATGCCACTTAAATACATCGGAGGGGACGATGCACTCATACGCCCGATCGGAATGGCACACGGTATTCTGTGGATGGCCTACGTCGGCTTTGCACTGCTCGGACAGTTCGAGTATAAATGGTCCTGGAAACTAACTGGCTGGCTCCTCGTGGCGAGCATCGTGCCGGCGGGTCCTTTCGTCGCGGATGCGAAACTCTTGCGAGGGCACGGAGAGAAAGCCGAGATGGTCCAATAGTCGTCGCAGTCCGATTGGTTGCCGGCCAGAGACGGATGCTGAAGTATTTTTTGTAGCGCGACGCTTCAGCAAGCGTCTTCTGTCGAGGCCTGTAAATGAGGCGAACATAGGCCATGCATACCCTCCAAGCATGAGACGCTCGCTGAAGCGTCGCGCTACGTAAGGACATGCTTTACAGCCTAGCCGGGCGTACCAAAAAAACCGGCCACTCGTGAGGAGTGGCCGGTTCGTTGTTTAAAGCCTACGCTTTAGCTCGAGCTTAGAGGGCTTCGGGACCCGTCTCGTCGGTGCGGATACGAGTCGCGCTTTCGACGGGGAGGACGAAGACCTTACCATCGCCGATTTTGCCGGTCTTGGCAGCTTTGACGATCGCTTCGGTCGTCTTTTCTGCGTCGGCATCGTCCACAACGATTTCGATCATTACCTTAGGCAGGAAATCGACTGTGTATTCACTACCACGGTAGATTTCGGTGTGGCCTTTCTGGCGACCGAAACCCTTTACTTCCGTAACGGTCATACCTTCGATGCCGATATCTGCGAGAGCTTCTTTAACCTCTTCGAGTTTGAAGGGCTTGATGACTGCTTTTACCAATTTCATAGTATTATTTATATATGGTTGTTTTTAGTTAATTGGCTAGGCGAAACTTAGCGTGAGCTAGGCGCGAAGTCAGGATAAGCTTCTTGACCGTGCTCACCAATGTCGAGACCTTCAGCCTCTTCTTCGGGCGAAACACGGATACCGATCGTAGCCTTCAAGATACCGAATACGATGATCGAGAAGATGAAGGCGGCAGCACCAACAGCAAGCACACCGATCAACTGACCGACGAGAGTAAATCCACTGTCCGTGACGTCGAAGAGAGCACAAGCAAGAATACCCCAGATACCGCATACACCGTGAACGGAGATGGCACCGACCGGGTCGTCGATTTTAATCTTATCGAAGAAGATGATGGAGAAGACAACAATCACACCGGCAATGAGACCGATTATGATCGAACCCATAGGTGATACGATGTCTGCATTAGCAGTGATACCAACAAGACCCGCGAGGATACCGTTCAGTGCCATCGAAAGATCGGGCTTCTTGAGGAATGTCCAAGAAACAAAGATCGAGGCAAGTGCACCCGCGCAAGCTGCCAAAGCAGTGGTGGTGAATACGAGACCTACATAAGTAGGATCAGCTGAAAGAACCGAGCCACCGTTGAATCCGAACCATCCAAGGAAGAGGAGGAAAACACCGATCGTAGCGAGCGGCATGCTGTGACCGAGGATCGGCCTGATCTTACCATCAACATACTTGCCAGCGCGAGGTCCAAGAAGCATCACACAGGCGAGGGCAGCGAAGCCACCGAAGGCGTGAACCACTGCAGATCCAGCGAAGTCCTTGAAGCCATTGCCACCATTGAGGCCACCAAGCCAGCCACCACCCCAGTGCCAAGAACCGACCACGGGGTAAGCTAAACCAACCAGAAGTGTGGCAAAGATCATAAAGCTTCCAAGCTTTACACGCTCGGCAACAGCACCCGATACGATAGTAGCCGCAGTCGCTGCGAACATCGCTTGAAAGATAAAGTCGCCATAACCTGTCATCGCGAGACCCACACCACCGTAACCGAAGGTATCACCACCGTCTGCGTTCAGGTCACCAATCATCGAACCGATGGAGAACCAACCGTTAAAGTCACCCGGATAGTGAGTATTGAAGCCGATTACCGCGTAAGAGATAATACCAATCGCAATGATAAAAACATTCTTGAAGAGAATGTTGACAGTATTCTTGGATTGAGTGAGGCCTGCTTCGAGTGTGGCGAAGCCGAGGTGCATGATGAATACGAGTGCCGCAGCGATCACAGTCCACAACATAGAAGTCGTGAAGAAATCGAATGCGTAGGCATACTCGCCTTGGTTTTCAAGAAGTGCCAAATAGTCGCCAGCCATTTCGTCGCCAGAGGCAACAGCGGCGGCAGCCGAAGTCACGATTTCTACTGCTTCAGAGGCTGCAGCGACTTCCTCCGGCATTTCCTGTGCGCCGAGCGAGCCGGCCATCAGAAACGCCGAGCTGGAAAGCAGCAGAGCGAGAAGGTATTTTTTAATCTTCATTATATGTATTTAATCAGGTTTTTGATTTGTTCAGGAATTGTCAGAACGAAACCACTCTTTTGAAGAGCGCTTCGCGCGGTGCGCGAGATCGCGAACAGATGGCTGTAAGCACTACTCATGCCAAGAATTGGATTCGCTGAAAAATACCTTCAATCAAGTAGGAATTAAGTTTAGATAAAGGTTCTTCGCTATTTTTAGTGGATCAATCTAATACGAATTACTGAATGACTTCCGAGCGAAGAGGAGGCATTGAACTTGGTGGGGTATTATTTTACCACGACACGGAGGGATTGCTGCGCCATCTCGCTGCGCTCGTCGAACCCCGAGGGTGCGACTGCGTCACATCGTCCGGCAGCCGCCAGACTCTTTTCGAATCCCCCCGACCCTCCAGACGCAAAAAAAACCTCCGCTTGCGCGAAGGTTTTTTTTGGTCGGGGCGGAGGGATTGCTGCGCCATCTCGCTGCGCTCGTCGAACCCCGAGGGTGCGACTGCGTCGCATCGTCCGGCAGCCGCCAGACTCTTTTCGAATCCCCCCGACCTTCCAGACGCAAAAAAACCTCCGCTTGCGCGAAGGTTTTTTTGGTCGGGGCGGAGGGATTCGAACCCCCGACCCTCTGCTCCCAAAGCAGATGCGCTAGCCAGGCTGCGCTACGCCCCGATACCAAAAGAAGAGCGAAGTGCATCATAATTAGTCCTTCTGTCAACCTACATTTATTGCAAATTAAAGTTCGCGATTTGCCCTTAACGCCCCAACCTCGCCGCTTGCTATGCCTACACAGTGCTCGAGGAGTTCAGCCAAGCAAGCCGCCCGGTGGGCCGGTCTCTGGCTTTTGCCTTTTCTAGGGCTCTCCGCGCAGACGCTGCAGGAACAAGTTGACCTCGCCGTGGGCGCTTTTGGAGAGGGCAACTACACCCAGGCTTATTGGACATTCGAGAATATCGAGCTCGATTACGGGCAAGAACCGGAGTTCCTCGATGCCAGTTTCCAAGGCACCGTCCTTCCAGTGCGCGCCTACGCTGCGCTCATGGCTGAGCGACCGACCGACGCGCTGATCTTTTTCGATCAATTGCTACGCGAACACAAACCACGCGCCGGAGTCCGGGCCTTCGCTATTTTTAATTATGCCATCGCACTCGCACAGACCGATGCGCTGGCCGCGGCCGCGAGCGTATTCCATAGCTTCCAGGAGGCCTTTCACGGCTCTGACGAGGCGGCCCTCGCCGCTCTTCAGGAGGCCAACCTACTCTTCGAAATCGGCGAGACCGCCTCCGCCAATGCCCAGTTGGACGCCTTTTACAGCTCGGAGGCCCCCGCCACCCTACGCATGCAGGCTCGGCTCCGTGCCCTACAAATCGCCAGTGAGACGGGCGATGCGGCGCGGGCGCGCTCAATCCTTTTCGAAACCGATTGGAACGTGACCTTCATGCCTGACATCGCGATACTCAGCTTCGCCGCGCTCGACGCGGGGGACGTGCTCCTGGGCGACGGCCGCCATCTGGACGCGATCCGCGCCTACCGGCTGACGCTCCCACGCGATGTGCTGATCGAAAAACAACGCGAGCGCCTCGTACTCACACAGCAATCGCTCCGTCAACAGGCAGCCTTTGCATCCAGCATTTGGAAAAGTCATTCAGCCCAACTTATCGCCCGACTCAAACGCCAACTCGAACGGCTCGAACAAATGGACGACTACACACCGGGACTCTACTTACGCTCAGGGCAGGCCTACCTACTGGCCAGCCGCTACCGCGAGTCGGCCATCCTCTTCCGCACGATCGCGCTGAACACCGATTACGAGGCCGACTTGCGTGCCGAAGCACACTACCGCTGGATACTCGCCTTGAGTGAAGCCGAAAAATGGGAGCTCGCCCGCGCCACCGCAGAGCAGTTTCTCCATCTCCACCCCGACCACCCACTGGCTAATAGTGCGCTCTTTCTGATCGCCCGCGCTTACCAGGGCGAAGGTGCCTTCTACGACGCGATCGAAGTGCTCGACCGCCTGATCGCAAACTTCCCGCAGGATAAGCAAGCCCCCCGCTGGTATTTCACTCGCGGCTATAATTACAGCGTGCTCGAGCAACAAGCCGCGGCGCGGGAGAACTTTCAAACCGCGCTCAAAAACTACCCAAACAGTGAGCTAGCCACACAACTCGAACTCTGGCAGGGGCTGACACACTTCTTCGAACGCAATTACGACGAAAGCTTGCAAGTACTGACAGATCTCAAAAAGCGCAGTCAATCGCACCCGATGTATCCGGAAATCCTCTACAGGATAGCCAATCTCTACTACGCACAGCGCGACTATCAAAAAGCACTCGAGGGCATCGAATTCTTGATTGGAAACTACCCCGAGCACGCCCGTTACGGCGAAGCACTCGCACTGAAAGGCGACATCTACATGGGGCTCGGCGAATTGGTCCTCGCCGCCGCATCCTTTCGTCAAGTGCCCGCCGACGAGCCACGCATCTACGACTACGCCGTCTTTCAGGCCTCGAAGATCTACAAGGCACTCGAGCGCTATGATCAACTACGTAGCCACCTTCAGGTTTACGTCGACCGCTCCGACGCCAATGAACGCCCCCGCGTGAGCGAAGCGCTCTACTGGATCGGCTGGTCGCTGCAGCAAGAAGACCGCTCGGCGGAAGCTTTTCCCCTCTACGAGGATGCCCTCACCCGCTTTGGTGACGACCCAAAGGCGCGTGCCGTCGGCGAGATCCTCTCCGCCTACGCCGACCTCTTCAAACGCAGCGAGCATGCCACGCTTAGTTTTGAAACATGGCTACAAGAGAGCAGTGAACGAAGCCTAGCCGAAAACAAACTGACCTGGTTCGCACGCCTCACCCGGTTCACCGCCCATCGGCAGCGCCGCTTAATCGATAATGCCACCGCCGAGGCTACCTTGCTCTCGATCCACAGACTGGTGCCGATCCGAGAGCAGGACCCCGAGACCTTGGCCGAGGTCGGCATCGTGCTCGTCGATCGCGGCTACGAATCAGCCGACGATTACTTCGAGCAAATCCTCAACCAATACCCGAAACGCTTCGAACGCGCGGCCGCATATTACGGCAAAGCCAAACTAGCTGCTAAGAATGAGCGACTCGACGAAGCCCGCCGCTGGCTGATCCGCTTCCTTGAAGAGACTCCGACCCACTCACTCGCCGCAGAAGCGCGTTTGCTCGCGGCGGACATCCTGACCCGTCAGGGTGTCTACACGGCGGCGCGCAAGGCCCTCGATGAAATCCTTCAGATCAAGGAAATGCGCGGCCGCCCCCATGCCCGTGCACTAGCCGGGCTCGCGCGTATCGAAACGGAGCAAGACCATGCCAAACGCGCCATCCCCTACTGGCAACGCATCTACACCCTTTACCGCGCCTATACTGAATTAGTGGTTGAGGCCTACTGGGAGAGCGCACAGCTCTTCGAGGAAATCGACGACCCCATTGCCGCACGCAACACCCTGGCCGAGCTCCTGCGCGATGAGCGTCTGAAGACGTATCCACAATATGCACAAGCCGAGCTCGAGCTGCCGCGCCTGGAGAAAGCCGCCCAAGCACGGAGCGCGACAGCTGAGCAGACGGCAGATACAGAAAGGAAGGCAGAATTGTGAAGATTCAAAAAACAAGCTCTCGCATCCCACTCGCGCTGTCGATTCTAGCCGGGCTAACGCATGCCCTCTCCGCCATCCCTTCGGAAGAGCTTGCCACGATTAAGGCAGAGCTCTCGGAACCGATCCTGCTTAAACTGAAAAACCGCCAACAAATAAGCGGCAATCCGATAAACGTATCCGAAAAACAAATACAGGTCGCCTCCGCAGAAGGCGAAGGTGAGATCGTCTTCACTTTCGAACTAGAGCAGATCCAGGAGATCACAGTCCCCGGAGATAGCTACAAAGCGCTCGCGGCCGAATGGATGCGTTCCGGCCAAAGCGAAGATGCTCTGGAGCTCATGGGTATGCTTTACGAGCAGCGTAAGACATTGCTGCCGCTCCTTCCGGCCAGTGACTCGCACTTCTTTACCTACTATGTAGATCTGGTGCTCGATTCACCGCATCCCGCGCGCGCCATCGCGATCATCCAAACCCTGCGGCCGCAAATCGAGAACCCCGCAGCTCTGCGTGCGCTCGATGATGCAGTATTGGAGAGCTATCAGACCCTTGAACTTTATGAAGAGGCGCAGCCCCTAGCCGAAGCTTGGATCAAAGCACGCAAGCCCTACGGTGAGAGCGCACTCGGCTACTATGTGCTCGGCGCGGCGAGGCTACGAAGCGAGGCCTACGAAGAGGCGCTCGACCTCGCACTGCATCCCATCGTCTTCGCCTCCCCCATCCCCACGGATAAGCTCGCCGAGTGCTACGCAGTCGCCGTGAGTGCGGCCCTGGCTCTGCGCGAGCGGACCTACGCCGCCACCCTCTATCGCGAGATGCAGGCACGCGGGTTCGATTGGCCGGCTGATGACCGTAGCTTGCAAGCTTTCCTCAAAGACATTAACGAATATATAAATGACCATGAAGAATCGCCGAAATCTGAATAGTAGAACAGAGTTCACTCCTCGAGTAGAATCCACGCTTACCCGATCCGAATTGAGGCACACGCCCTCTCCTGCAAGTAAGTTAGGCATTTACTTATGCGCGATACTTCTGCCCGCTATCGCGCAAGCGCAGGACACTGCTGAAGCGGTCGTCGACGATAGCCTGAGCCTCTGGGGACTCATTCTACAAGGCGGCTGGGCGATGTATCCGCTGGGTGCTTGCTCACTGGCCATGTTCTTTCTTATCTTTTACTCATGGAAAGAAACGGGGCGGGGGAAATTCTTCACCTCAGCCCAGGTCGACGCCGCCAGTCGCGCCATCGCCGCAAGGGACTTTATCCAGGGCCAAACTGCGATCAACGAAACCAACACCCTACTCGGACGCGCCCTCACACCGGCTCTGGCCAAGCTCAGCGTCAGCCACGAGAAGGCCGAAAATCTCTTCATCGAAAACCTAGAAGCGGAGGAAAACTCCGTCAGCCAGTGGGTGACTTATCTGAACGTGGTCGCCTCAGTCGCACCGATGATCGGCCTACTTGGGACGGTCAGCGGCATGATCAGCGCCTTCCAAACAATCGGCCGTGGCGGGATGGGGCGCCCCGAATTACTGGCCGGCGATATCGGCGAGGCTCTGATCACCACGGCCACGGGCCTCGTTATTGGTATCCCTGCGATGATCGCCTACTTCGTGCTCAAGAACCGGCTGAACACAGCAATGATCGCTACCGCACAAGCTGGCTCGGAAGTGCTGGATGCGAAGGAAGAGAAGGCTTACACCTCTTCCTCCTAACTCCTGAATTAAGGATTAAGCGCGCAGTCAGAGTGAGGGCATCCATGCACTGAACTTTGCTTACAATACAGGGCAAGGATACCCTGTTTCCTCCATCTGACCTACTCGGTCGCCCACTCGAGATACTTTTGGCAGACGCTTTCGGGACGTAGCACAATCCACTCGGGAATGATGTAGGGGTGGTTCGCCTTAATGAAGGATTCAATCGCGGCACTGTTGCGGGCGGCGAATTTAACCATCAGACGAATCTCGGAGTGATCCTGAATCTCTCCTTTATAGCGATAGACCGAACGCACGTTGGGGTCGATCTTCACACAGGCCGCCAAGCTGCGTTCGACGAGCTCAAAGGCGATACGATCGGCCACGTCGGCGTTATCACAGGTCGTTAACCCGATGCGTAGTTCATCACTCATAGCTAAAAAATACGTATCCGCAGCCCAAAGGTCAATCTGAACGAACGCGACGACTTAGTTTGCGAACTCTAATAATGAAATAAGCTGCGAGGTATCAGTTGGGCTGATGGAGAAGCTTCGCGCAAGGATCAGCGATGATCCCATGGAAGCTTTACGTCGACCAACTCATGGTCCCAAATCTCGAAGTATTCAAAGATCTTGCCGGGATTAAGGATGCCTTGAGGATCGAGCGCGTCCTTGACGGCACGCATGGCGGCGATCTCGGCCTTGCTGTGCTGCATCCCCATAAAGGGAATCTTGGCCAGACCAATACCGTGCTCGCCAGTGATGACACCACCGAGATCGACGACTTTCTGCATGAGCTTTTTGATGCCCGCCTTGGCCTTTTTCGCGTCGGATTTGCTGGCGCGGTTATACATGATATGAACATGCAAATTCCCATCACCTGCATGGCCAAAGGTCGGCGTGGCGAGGCCAATCTCTTTCTTCAAAGCGATGGTATAGCGTATCAATTCGGCTTGTTTCTCGAGAGGCACGACGACATCTTCATTGAGCTTGGTGTCGGCAATCGAGAACATCGATTGCGAGCAGGTGCGGCGCACTTGCCAGAGCTTCTCCGCCTGCGCTTCGGTGCGCGCTTCACGTTGCGCGGCGGCTCGACCCTCCATGCATTCGAGTAGACGTTGACGTTGCTCACGCACTTCGTCCACGCGTCCGTCGAGCTCTATCAAAAGAATGGAGCTGCCGGGCTGGCCCTCGAAAATAACCTTCCCGGTATAACGCTCCGCGCAATCAACCGACTGGCGATCTAGAAACTCAAGGATGGATGGGCTCACCCCCGCTTTAAAAAGCCCGACCACCGCTCTGAGTGCAGCCGCTTCACTCTTGAAAGCGAACATTCCCGTCCAGCGTTTGGCCGGCTTGGGGATTAGTTTGAGGTGGATCGTCGTGATCACACCGAGCGTGCCCTCGGAGCCAATGAGCAAGTCGCGAAGATTAAGACCGGACACATACTTCTTCAGAGGAAGCCCGAAAGTAAAGGCTTTGCCATTGGCCAAGTAACCCTCAAGCCCGAGCACATAGTCACGAGTCACCCCGTATTTCACGCAACGCATACCGCCGGCGTTGCAGGCCACGTTCCCGCCGATCGTGGAATATTTCTTCGAAGAAGGATCCGGGGGGAAAAAGAGCCCGAGTGCTTCGACCGCAGCTTGCAATTCGGCGGTCACAACACCCGCACCGACGGTAGCCATACGTGCGACTCGATTGATCTCCATCCGCTTCAGATCTGCAAGGTCGAGCACCCAGCCGCCTTTAACCGGGACAGCCGAGCCCGTGGCCGAGCTGCCCGCACCGCGGGTCGTCACGGGAATCGCATACGTATGCGCGAGTTTTAAAACGACGCCGACCTCCTCAGGCGACTGCACCCGAATCACACGCTCCGGCAGGAACGAGAGGCGCAAGTTATCGAGCGACGCGCGAAAGCGGTTATCCATATCCGACTGGACTCGCCCCGGCAGCTTAAGCTCCAATTTGCGCGCAGCGATGCGTTCATTCTTTGAGTTCATGGTGAATACGGCTTAAGATAAGATTTTTTTAGAGGATGCGCGATTGGCAGAATGTAAAATGAAAAACCGAGGCCATGATTTAGGTGCATGCACGTGTCAGGCTTTAGCGTAGACGACAGTCCAGTTCCCTGGCATTGAGTCGATTCAAATAGCGGGAGCATCCTGTATCAATAAAAAGTCTACTCACTCTGATTTTTATGAGCGCAGGAAAAATCCAAGCGCTCAATGCCGAAGAGGCATGAAAACGGCTGCCTCGAAATGATGATTCGGGGCGGAAGCAAGAAACGGCTCGTGGTCGACGACTTCGCCAGGCTCTGGCGAGAAAAGCAACCACACAGAATTCTGCCTATATCGAGTCCAAAAAATCGCGAGCTTCATTTTTCATTGCACTGGGAGCTCGGGGCCACATCTTTACGCGGCTATGCTTCAAGCTGGTATCGTAGGTCTCCCCAACGTGGGCAAAAGTACACTCTTTAATGCACTCACGCGGACGCGTAAGGCAGAGTCGGCAAATTATCCGTTTTGCACGATCGACCCCAATGTGGGCGTCGTGCAGGTCCCGGATACGCGACTGGAGCCACTCCGCGAGATCGCAAAGACAGTCAAAGTGATCCCAGCAGCGATCGAATTCGTGGATATCGCAGGCCTGGTCGAAGGCGCGAGCAAAGGAGAGGGCCTCGGCAATAAGTTCCTCGCCAACATCCGTGAGGTCGATGCCATCGTCCACGTAGTCCGCTGCTTTGTCGACGACGATATCATTCACAACATGGGCTCGATCGACCCGATCCGCGACATCGAGGTGATCAACACGGAGCTCATCCTCTCCGACATCAGCTCGCTGGAAAGCCAGAAGGATAAATTGGTCAAAAAAGCCCGCGGTGGCGACAAAGAGGCCGCCGAGAACCTAGCTCTGATCGAGCGCCTCCAGCCCCACCTCGACGAGAACAGGCCCGCTATCACTTTGAATATGAGCGATGACGAGCGCATCGTGCTCAAACGCCTCTGCCTGCTCTCGGCCAAACGGGTGCTCTACGCCTGCAATGTGGCAGAAAGCGATCTGGCCGATCCTTCGGGGAATGAGTTCGTCGCCACGGTCGAAAAATTCGCCCATGAACACCATGGCGCCGGCACCTGTGTGATCTCCGCAGCGGTCGAAGCCGAGCTCATTGATTTCGACGAGGCCGAGGCGGCCGAATACCTCGAATCGCTGGGGGTGAAGGACTCCGGAGTGTCCTTACTCATTCGGGCAACCTACGAGCTACTGGGTCTGGCTTCCTACTTCACTGCCGGTGTGCAGGAAGTGCGTGCCTGGACGTTTAAAAAGGGCATGAAAGCGCCGCAATGCGCGGGGGTCATCCACACCGACTTCGAGCACGGATTTATCAAAGCTGAAGTCGTTGCCTATGACGACTTAATCGCTGCCGGAAGCGTGGCTAAGGCGCGCGATGCGGGCAAGTACCGCCTCGAAGGTAAGGAATACGAATTTAAAGACGGCGACGTTGCGCTCTTTCGCTTCAATAACTAGGCAGTGTTTAGGATTAAATGCTTTGCTGGTTTGAACCAAAATTTTGCCTAATCAGCCCTATAAGTTAAAGGAATATTAAACCGCTTCTATTTGACCCGGGTAGTCCCCCCCCATCTGTTGGCACCATGAACTCTTCGCTTGCACGCTCCTTACTATTGGCCGCCTCGACACTGTTCTTGCTGAGCCTACCAACCGCTTGCGAACGAGCCGAACCCACCAGCTACAAGATCCCCAAAGAGGACCGCCTG
>Ga0209504_1000137_pt1 | contig 69159 bp, 46 predicted proteins | sample COGITO_mtgs_1005_FD_184791 | JGI IMG/M metagenome (GOLD analysis project Ga0209504, IMG submission 184791) | Pelagic marine microbial communities from North Sea - COGITO_mtgs_100511 (SPAdes) (version 2) | ecosystem: Environmental > Aquatic > Marine > Epipelagic ... | reverse complement strand
TTTTGAGCGTTAACGTATTCCAGAAAGTTACTTTTAATCAGCTACTTGGAGATTTTACGACTTCAGGTGAAGGGGATGTGTTTTCTAAGCAGTTGACTTTCAATGACCTTTAACTGGACAATAGTGATGCAACATGATATTACAATAATAGGCGGCGGGATTGTTGGCTTGGCCACCGCGATGAAAATACTGGAGAAGAACCAAGGGATTAAGGTGGCGATCCTTGAAAAAGAAAGCACGCTTGCAGCGCATCAGACAGGTAATAATAGCGGTGTGATTCATGCGGGGGTTTACTATAAACCCGGGAGTTCAAAAGCGATCAATTGCCGAAAAGGTTACCGGATGCTGCTGGATTTTTGTGATCGAGAAGGCGTGCATTATGAGTTGTGCGGAAAACTCATAGTAGCGACAAGTGAGGAGGAATTGCCTCGGCTTAATAATCTCTATGAGCGTGCTAGAGCGAACGGAATAGAGAAAGTTCATCTCATCGGCAAAGACGAAATACCAAGCTATGAACCGAATGCTGTAGGTGAAGCAGCCCTGAGGGTGCCTGATACTGGGATTGTCGATTACTCCAATGTTACAAACAAATATGCTGAAGTCTTCAAAGCTAAGGGTGGCGAGATATTTCTTAATACGAGGGTTTTTAAGATAAGAAGCAATGGGACAAAGGAAGTGATCGAAACAACACAGGGGGCCTTTGATACAAAGTTGGTCGTCAATACTGCAGGTTTGTATTCTGATAAGGTGGCTACTTTAAACCATGAGGATATTGATACTCGCATCATTCCGTTCCGAGGTGAGTATATGAAGTTGAAGCAGAATAAGCGCAGGCTTGTTCATAACTTGATTTACCCTGTGCCCGACCCTAAGTTTCCCTTTTTGGGGGTCCATTTCACTCGAATGGTCGGTGGTGCGATTGAAGCCGGCCCGAATGCGGTTTGGGCTTTAAAGAAGGAAGGATATACGAAGTTGAGTTTTGACCTAGGTGAATGCTGGGATGCGTTGTCCTGGCCAGGTTTCCGTAAAGTCATGCGTGAACACTGGAAGATGGGGCTGGGTGAATATTGGAGATCCTATAACAAATCGGCGCTCACCCGTGCGTTACAGAGACTCGTGCCAGAGATACAAGAAGATGATCTTGAGCCCGGTGGGGCTGGTGTTCGCGCTCAGGCCTGTGATCGGACGGGAGGCTTGCTGGATGATTTCCTTATCGTTGAAGGCAGAAGTAGCTTCAATGTACTGAACGCACCATCGCCTGCTGCGACTGCATCCTTAGCTATCGGTGATACGCTTTCAGATAAAATACTGCATCGATTTTAGGGGAGCAGAGGACCAGTCTTTTTGGCATGGCTGCCAATAGATTAGTTTTTCCAGCCTCAGCAGATAAAATATTCTAAAATTATGCGCGCTGCTATCTCAGCTTACGCCTGTTCTGAAAATCGCGGAAGTGAACATGAATTAGGCTGGAAATGCTTAAAGGAAAACGCCTCTGAGGCGGAAGAGGTGCACTTCTTCACGAACCGTTCGTCGAATCCTGGAATCGAAGCGCAACTTGAGACCAGTGGTCTCAATAATGTGACTTTGCATTTGATCGATTTCACTCCTCGTATGGAGAAGCTATTAAAGTCGATGCCCTATGCTGGTTATCAGGTTGCCGCCTACTTCTGGGAGTTTAAGCTCTTCTTTTATATGTGGTCTCAGGGCTTCTGTAAGCAAGAGGCATTCGATCTTGGGGTGAAGAGTACCTACGGTTCTTATAGGTGGCCTTCTTTTCTTTGGTTCTTCTGCCGGAAGTTTCGAGTCGATCCACTTAGTGGAGGCGGCGGATTTCCATTGAGGTTTCGCAGCTTCTTTTCACTTAAAGCTCAGCGTAAGGAGCTGTTTCGAATGTTAATGCAGCGAGTTTCCTTGCTTGATCCCTTTGTTCTGTTGACCTTATGGAAGGCCGATGAGTTACGTGCCGGTAACGACGCCACGCGGGTGATACTTCCTGCTTTTGCTCGTAAGAAGTGTATTGTTAAAAGAGACTTTCTTACGGTTTCGGCGGAAGACTTTCTAGTCGAAGAAGCTAGAGCCATGGTGTCGATCGACCCTGAGTTACTAAAGATTTTTCACACAGCTAAGCTACTCGAGTGGAAAGGCGTTATGGTTATACTGCGGGCACTGGCACAGCTACCTGAGGACGTGCGTTACGAGTTTAACATCATGGGCAATGGACCCGCTCGCCCTATCTATGATGATTACATACAAGAGCACTCGTTGAATGTTAATTTTATCGATCCAAGGCAAGTTCCCCGCCCGGACTTGTCCTTCTACTATCTCTCTCATGATCTATTCGTCTTCCCGACGCTACACGGGGAGAGTGGATTTGCTCCGGTTGAGGCAAAGTTGCACGGAATGCGTCTGCTTACACTTGATTTCTCTGGTCTCGATCAAAATTTGACCGAGGGCGATATTTGTATCGAGACCATAGATAAGAATACGGATGCGGTCGTGGGCTCGGTCGCTCAGTCACTGGCGAATCTTTACTACGATTTGAAGCAGACTTCACTCTAGAGTATGAACACACCTGTTTTACTTATTCACTTTAACCGCCCCGAGAGCACTCTGCGCCAAGTTCAGAGCTTGCAAGTGGTTGCGCCGAAGCAGGTGTGGCTACTCTGTGATGGAGCCCGAACGAATCATAGAGGTGAAGCCGAAAAGGTCGCGAAGGTTCGGTCGATTCTTGATGACCTTCCGTGGGCGTGTGAGGTGAAACGATTGTACCGTCAAAAAAACCTAGGTTGCTTCCAAAACGTATCTGACGGCATTTCCTGGTTTTTGAGAGATTGCGAGGCGGGCATCATCCTTGAGGACGATGTGATTGCCGACCCCTCGTTCTTTCGTTTTTCTGAAGAGCTTTTGGCGCGGTTTGCAGGCAGTCCCGAGGTCTTTGCCATCTCGGGGCACAACCGACGGTCTGAGCCTCTGGCAATTCCAGCGGACTACGGATTCTCTAACTATTTCGAGTGTTGGGGATGGGCGACCTGGAAGCGCGCATGGGATGAGTTCGATCCGTCGCTGGATGGATGGCGGCATAAAGAAATCTGGCGAGACATCTGTCGTCGGGTGTTGTGTGGGCCACGCGCTTGTTTCTATTGGGATTGGATATTTCGACAAGTTGAGAATCAACGGCGCGATAGCTGGGCTTATCGTTTCCTACTCACGATCTGGCAGAAGGAAGGTAGTGTTGTCATCCCCAGAAGGAATTTGACCGAGAACATTGGTTTTAATGCGGACGGCACTCAGACGGCCCATTTTCAAGGCATGGAAACCGCAGCGTTCAGTCAGTGTTTCCCGCTCGTGCATCCAGAGCGAGTCGAGGTCGACCCGCTTATAGACCATTGGTTTGAAGACGGAGTGCACAGTAAATCACTTCCGGTTCGTATGTCTTGGCTACTGCGTAGAGTGCGCGCTGCTTTATTTGCAAACGTGCGGCATCAGCGAATTTCCAGCGCTCACCTTTGACCCTAGTCCGAGTGGGAGATATAGAATGATGAATCCGGTAAAATGGCTCAAAGACTTGCGTGACTTCTATCTAGTCAAGGTGAAGTGGCGCCATTACCAAATCGGAGCCGGTTTCCACGCAGGCCGGCAGGTTTTTCTCTATGGCAAGCACAGTATTCGGATTGGTAAGAACTTCTACATCGGGCGCTTTTCCGAAATCGGGTGTGATGTTGAAATCGGCGATAATGTCATACTAGCGAACTTTGTTTCTTTGGTCGGTAAATACGACCACCATTATCAACTTCCAGGTGTACCAATTCGTCTGGCGCCTCAAATACGTGATACCGCATATAATTGGAAAGGGCTGGATGAGAAAATCGTGATCGAGGAGGATGTCTGGATCGGTTATCGTGCGATTATTATGAGCGGCGTTCGAGTTGGTTATGGGAGCATCATCGCAGCAGGTTCCGTCGTGACTCGGGATGTTGACCCGCTTTCGATTTATGCTGGTGTGCCCGCGCGTAAAGTCGCGACTCGTTTTCTTTCACAAGCGGATGCTGTGAAGCACCGCCGGGCACTCGGTCGATAAATTGCTATGAGTGAGCCAGCACACCAAGCCAGTGCCAGAATTCTTCCATCTGAAGAACTTGAGCACAGATATGTTATCGGCCAGAGGTTGGATGTCACCTCGTATGCCGATGCGACAACTCGTATTTTGCGCTGGGCGGAGCAGGGCGAATCCCGCTATGTGTGCGCGGCAAACGTTCACGTTCTTATGGAAGGCTGGGACGATGCAGAATATCGTAAAATCACAAATCAAGGAGATCTAATTACGCCCGATGGTGTGCCCTTGGTTTGGAGTCTACGTGCGCTGGGTGTGTCGCACGCTACCCGGGTCTACGGGCCGGATATGACTTTACACATTTGTGCCGATGCGGCCCGTCGAGGTATCAAAATTGGCCTATTTGGGGGCACCAGAGATAGCTTGGCAGATTTTGTTAGTTTCCTTAAGCGTCGCTTTACCCGCATCGAAGTGGTCTGTGCGATTTCGCCCCCCTTTCGCCCATTGTCTGGGGAAGAGGATGCTGCTTATACTGAGGAGATCAGAGCGTCAGGCGCGCAGGTCTTATTCGTTGGAATCGGCTGCCCGAAACAGGAACGCTGGATGGCTGCTCACAAGGGGAAATTGATGCTCCCCATGTTGGGCGTGGGTGCAGCCTTCGACTTTCATAGCGGACGGGTCAAGCAGTCGCCGGTGTGGATGCAGAGAGCTGGCCTAGAATGGCTTTTCCGTCTGGTGATGGAGCCTAAACGTCTTTGGCGACGCTATGTCTGGCACAACCCTAGGTTTGTCTTCTATTTTTTCAGGCAGTATGTTTCCGAGCGATTACGATAACGTAGACTAACTTTCAGCTAATTTTAAGTCCCGTGCTATGGCAGGCACGGGACTTTGTATTATTGGATTCTTGAGACTTTTAGTCGGACGAACTGAGTCGGGTTGTCTCTAATCGGGGTTTTAACCTTTACGCGAACGGTTTCGGTCCCATCGCCATTATCTATGGGCGTACCTTCCTCTTGAAGTAAGCTGCTGCCAGTGAGCCACTCGCCGCTCAGTGATGGACTACATTCGACCTTATAATGTAGGCCGTTAACTGCGTAACCATCGGCGGCATTACCCGATCCACCTACTATGCGGCGGAAGCTGAGCTCTAGGAATTTCTCTTCATTACTCTGGACGACTCCACCCTTTGGACTATTTTTGGATGCGTCGGAGGAATCGAATGGATTGAGCTTTAGCGCAAGTTCCAGCAGATCCGTCAATCCGTCATCATCGCTATCAAAGGAATCTGTATCGATGCGTTCGATCAGGATAGCCGCGATGCTCCCGTTATCCAAAGATGCCGGATTGGAAATGTCGAGTTGACCGTCGGCCACTTTAACGTCTTGACTCACATCATAAGCATAATCGTGGCCGACGATTTTGTGTAGATCCAAATTTTTGATCCGCACTTCACCTTCCATTATGATGTCGAAAATACGGCGGTCGTCTGCAGTCCAATAGGATTCGACCAGTTTAAGTGTCACCCTGTAAAGGCCATTTTCCACCGGGAAGCCATATTCGGTGTATTTGAATCGGTAGGATTTGTAGAGCGGATCATCTTCGGTGCCCGCCACATCATCCGTCTTCGCGCCACTCACGCCACCGCTATAGTAACGGTCTGCCGAGTAAAGAATTCCATCTGCAGCGAGGTAGCTCGAGCCTCCACAGTTGATTGCGTATTTCAGTTCTTTGCTTAAAACGGGTTCGAAGTTGGCCTTGATCTGCACGTCATGGATCACGTTCATAATCGTCAGGGGGTTCTCCCCTCCGACATAGTCTCCCGTCCAGCCGGTAAAGCGATAGCCTTCGTCCGGCACCGCTTCGACTTGTGAAGTGGTTTCGCCCGTGGAGATGCTTTGAAGTAAATCACCCTGAATTGTACCGTTGGCTGTCGCAATGAATTCGACGGTGAAGGGATCGGGTTCGAGTAGTGACGGGTCGATTCCCTTTTCAATCCGGAAGGCCGAGAGTTTGGCTTTATCTTCGGTGGCCAGTAGTTCGATGTTGATGACGCCGTCCCTCAGATAAACCGGTAATTTGATGACATATGCAGTGTCTGAACCGACCTCTTTAAAAATATCTAGATCGGCGATGCTTCTCTGCTGTTCCACGTAGACGTCAAACACACGACTGCTTTCGCTTGTCCAGTAGGTTTCAGTAAACATCAACGTCACTGTATAGTCTCCGTCTGGCAGGGGGACGGCATAACTGAAGGCTCCGTAGCGTTCGGAATGGTAGAGCGGATCATCCGTGGTGCCGTTGATTACCGAATAGCGGACTGAAGTCTGTCCATCAGTAAAATACTTGTCCGCCTCGTAGAGCACGCCGTCGCTTGCCAGATAACTTTCTCCCGCGCAGTTGACGGCAGCAGCGAGTGAAAAATTGGGATCCACTGGATTGTTGACTTCGACAAAGCTGGCAAAGATAGAGAGATTCTCTGCGACCCTAGAGACGGTCAGGGGGTTTTCGCTGCTCGTGAAGTCACCGCTCCAGCCAGCAAATTCAAAACCGCTCAACGGGATGGCCGTTACGCTACTTGCGTCGCTCCCTTCCGCCAGCACTTGCGAGAGGTCGCCCTCCAAATATCCGCCCGTGCTGAGGTCGAAGTTCACATGATAGAAGATGGGTGTACTGCCTGTGACGGCTTCGAAGGCGCCATAACTGTAGCCATTGGAGGGACGTGTCAGTCTGAGGAGGTCGTCGCTCAGTTCCGCGAGCGCGGCACCAGAGCCGACGGCGGGGGAGCTGGCTGCGAGCTGAAAGCCCGATCCAGTGAACCCGTCGGCCACGGCCTCGCCATCGAGGGGGCCGATGAAATCGCTCGAACTCGCTGATAAATCGGTGGCTGTGCCTCCGAATCCACGGATCAGGTTGTTTCTCAAGTCCGGGTCCACGGGGTTATTGGCATTGCCGATGCTGCTTTGGTTGACGAGTATGCCATCCCACAGAGTGTTATTGTAGACTTTAAAGCCCCCGGTCGTGTTGGCTGCGTTTCGGGTTGCTGTGATCGATGCTTCATCGGTATCCCAGATCAGGTTGTTGACAATTGTGACTCCGTTGGAACTGGCGGATATACCCGCACCGTTCCAACCGCCACTACGCTTCCGAACGTCGTGGATAATATTCCGCGCGATCAAGATATTCGGGTCGGTTTGCCCGTTGGGGTATGGAGAGTCATTCACTAGAACGGTGATCGCTCCTTGCGAGTTGACGCGGACTCTTTCGATCAGGTTGTCGACTACGGCGATGTTGTAAACTTGCACTTTGATATCGATACCTTCGCCCCAGTTGTTGTCATTGCCGATGTTGTAGAGGTGGTTGCCTTGAACGAGTATGTCATGTGAGCGATCGGTCATATTTCCGCCGTCGCCTATGTAGATACCCTCGGCATAAGGCTTTCCATAGCCGCTCATCCCTGAGTCGTATAGAGTATTTCCAATAATTTGGATATGAGAACTGTTGCCGTTTACTTTGAGTAGAACCTGGCCAGCTCCGTCAATCTCACAGCCGATGATTCGAATATGACGACAGCCCAAGGTGGAATCGGTGGAGTAAGCCGGCCCCATTGTGAATCCCCATACACTGCCTCCGGTGAAGCGCATGTTGTGAAACTCTAGATATTCGCAATCGGACAGGCGAGAGTTGCGGCCGCTGGCCGATCCTGAAATAATCGCGCTGCGTGGATTCTCGGCGGTGAAGACAATTGGTTTATCCTCCGTCCCTTTTAGTCCGACTAGATTGAGTCCGTTATAACTACCATCGGCGATCACAATACGATCTCCCGGTTGGGCGTTTTGGATGGCGTCATTTAGCTGTGTATTGGTCGCTACTTTGATGATGCGTTCGGCTGTCGGTAGTGCTATTCCCTCAATAGAATAATGTGTCAGGGCCGAGCTGAATGAGGTCAAAAAAAATAGGCTGAGTATGATGGTAACGGGGGCAGGAGGTCTAACGGTTTTCATGCATAGGTTTTGGGGAAGTAGACCACCTAGATCATTGCTTTCCTTCTGAGTAAAGTGGCTAGTGCTGTCTTGCCGACTATTCACAGTGCCTTTACGCCGTCCTTACTCTGAATTTACATCATACCACATATAAGGGTAATCACTCAGATGCAGATGGTAGATTTCCTTTATCCGCGGAAGGCCGAATGCAACTGAGGTATGTCCAACATTAAAAGGTTTTAGAACCCTTACTAATAACTCGTCACTCCTTCGAGGCCTCTGGTTGATTGAACTCGACCCAGTTCGGGAAAGTGTAAAAATGATGTTATAAGTTTATGATTTACTGCCGAGCGGCGAATACAGGTGTTTAAAACAAAATATAGATTAGGTAATAGTTAAGTCGTGTTGTAAAATAGTTGCAAAGATCCTGTTCGCTACCGTTGTCCTTTACCGGTTTTTCAGTTTATAAATTCAATAATAACATTTATCGGGGGACGTTATGAAGGCACCCGTGATTGCTCGAATAGATGCCGTTCCGACCACTTGGTGTTTCACCACCAAGCTACGGATTGGACTAGGCTATTTTAACCGGTTTCTGACTAACTCAGTAACCATACTTATGGCTGATATCCTTGCGCTGGTGCTTGCTTTTGATCTGGCAGCTTTACTTCGCTATTTGGTGATGGGAAAAGCGATGGACGTCGGCTGGGTGCTATGGGCGATCGGCTTTTGGGTCTCCGGGGCGTTTGCCTGGAAAATCCTGCCGGGTTGGGGGCTCTCGTCGGTGGAGTCTCTTCGCCGCCAATTCGGGTTAACGCTCCTTGTTTTCGGTGCCGCTGCAGCAACTTTGTTTATCACGAAGAGCGGCATTGAGCACAGTCGATTCACTTTCTTGGCCGCATATATTTTGGCGATTCCTTTGATTCCCAGCTTACGTTTGATCGCCAAAAGTGTGCTCATCCGGAGCAAGATTTGGGGGCAACCCGTAGCGGTCTATGGTGGAGGAAAAGCCGGGACTACGATCATACGGCGTCTTCTGGATGAACCCGGAGAGGGTTATTATCCGGTTTGTGTTTTTGATGATGATCCCCGGCTCCAGGGGACACATATTCATGGTATTCCCGTTAAAGGAGACACAAGTCAGATAGCTTACGGCGTCCCGGTGGCGGTTGTCGCCATGACACAACTACCCGGTGATCGTCTGGATGATATGATGGAAAGCACCTTCGCTAGCTATCTTCGAGTGATGATTATCCCCACGATCATCCACACCCCATCTATCTGGGCGACGAGTAAGGACTTAAGCGGTACGCCTAGCCTCGAGCTGAAGAACAACCTACTTGACCCAGGGAAACGTCTTTTGAAGGGCAGTGTTGAAATGTTGCTTTCCGTTTTCACGTTTCCGCTGTGGGGATCCCTCTGCGCTGCGATTGCTGGACTCATTTGGCTCGAGGACCATAAATCTCCGATTTTCAGGCAGCGGAGAGTTGGTGAGCGAGGCGGCTCCTTCGATACGCTCAAATTCCGCACGATGGTGCCTGACGCAGAAAAGGTCTTGGAGCAGTCGCTGCAGCAGGATCCTACGCTCGCTGCCGAGTGGCAGGCGCATTGCAAACTACGCGAAGACCCTCGCATCACGCGGGTGGGGAAATTTTTGAGAAAAACTTCACTCGATGAAATTCCACAGTTGTTTAATGTGCTGAAGGGGGAGATGTCACTGGTCGGCCCGAGGCCCTTGCCCCGCTATCATTATGACCAGCTCCCTGGTAGTGTACGAATGCTTCGGGAACGTGTTAAGCCTGGAATCACGGGACTTTGGCAAGTTTCCGGGCGGAGTGATGCCGGCAATGAAGGCATGATTCGGCACGACCCTTATTATGTTCGTAATTGGTCGATCTGGCTGGATATTGTCATTCTCGTCCGCACCGTGCGCGCGGTTCTATTTGGGAGCGGTGCCCGCTAGAGCGATTGGATTATTTACTCGATAGTTGTAAGCTTTGTTACATGTCTTCGATTTGCATCAATGGCATCTACGTATACGTATCAATCTGAAGTTTATTTCGACGAGTTAGACGGTCTCGGGCTTTTGCATCACACACGCTATTTGCTGCATCTTGAGCGTGCCCAACAGAAGTTCTTTGAAAAGCTGCTTGGCGTGCCGGACTTTGATGTGGATCGAGACGAGGATATTTATGTGGTCGTGCACAGCTTGGATGCGCGTTTCCGCGAAGTGCTTAGCAAGCCCGGAAAAATTGCCATTGATTATACGATCCAGCGCATTCGTAACTCTGGAGTCACAATGGCGTTTCAGATTCGCAGTCCAGAGAGCGGGCGAGTCTACTGCGATGGAACTCGGACCGTCTGTAAATTGTCTGGTGAAACACACCGACCCGCAGCGTGGACGGATGCCTTTAGGCAGGCGATGGAAGCCTACTGACTTGCATCTTTTTGAGGGGGCACTCAAGTTCCCACTGATGTTAGGATTCATTGGTCAAATTATTCGATGGCTGCTTACTTGGCTCTATTTTGTGCTGATCATTTGCTTCGCGGGGGCACTGTTCGGTCTATTCTCGCATCTGCTGTTTGGACTGTGCTTCATAGATAGCCCCGACTATGGCTATCTGGCGGCTTTTGGTTTCTCGAACGGTCTTCGCTACGGTGGCGTCTGGGCGGGGGGCTTTGCCATTGTTCTCTGTGTGATGCGGGCGCGTAAGGAATACTTGCAGCGGCATTTGGAATCTTAAGAGTGATCAGATCATGAAAAGTACGGACCGCGTTCTCGTTTATTTGGTAGGTTTCATCCTAGGTATGTTGCTTGTCTCGATGATCCTCTCGCGGCGAGCCGCCAAGGAAGAGACGGCTGTCGATCCATGGGTGGCGCACAACGCCGGGGTGGTTACTGCCGGCACCGCTGACCCGCTACCTTCAGGAATGCCGGCTTCGATCCAGAGGGGGAAAATCATGGCTTTTGGGTTCCTGCCCAGTGCCGAGGCAGCCGCTGAGCGGGTCTGGTTGCTCAACTTTGAGAAAAGCTACCCCTACGTACGGGCGGTCGAGGATTTGGCCAGCGGCGAGTTTAGTTACATGGCGGCCGATCAAATCGCGATCGAACTCGCAGAGGGGGTCGATGTGACGGAGCTCAAGCCGATGCTCGACGAGCTGGGCTTACGCTTGCGGATGTTCAACCGCAAAGAGCACCTCGCTGTCGTCGGGGTGTTGAGCACACAGATTGATGCAGTGCCTGCGACGATCGCGGCCGTGCAGCCGTGGAGCGACCTCTTTGTCGCAGCGCGTGCGGATGTGCTGCAATTTCAGGGTCAGCGGTAGATCCAGAAGCGCTTGGCTTGCGCTTGGAAGGACCCTGCTTGCTGCGCCCATTGGTTGACGAAGGCATCGACACGCGCTTGAGCGCCGCGTTGGCTGATCTCTTCCCACCACGCGGTACTGCCGACGTGCTTGTTGAAAAGCGCTGGGTTCTTCGATTGCGCGAAGGGGTTGCCCGGCGACCAAGCCGCGGCCAGCTGCATCATGTGAAAACTAAGCTCGGTTGGCCGAACACGTGCCCAGTCAACCACGCTGACGTAGACGCCCACCACAGGTGCACCAGTGGCGCTTTTCGTCTCGACGATGCGGTAGCTGAGGCCCGGTATGCGCCTGGCTTCGAGCGCAGCCTGCAGTTCAGAAGGGGACTTGCCCTTGTAACGCAAAAGGCGAAAAGGATAGGGCGTCCCGATTCCATGGGTGAAGCCTCCTTCCTGGGCACCGAGGCCGGTCATTGCGTAGCCGAGGACGGCGGAGAGATCGGGAATGTAAGGTGAGGTCGGCACCCAGCGCAGTCCAGTCTGTGTCCAGAGCATGTCACGTCGCCAGCCTTGCATCGGGACGATGGTGAGCTTGCCCTGTTGACGGATGGTATCGGACGTCTCCATCCAGCCGGGTGTATGTTTTGCGATGCGGGCAAGCTCTGCAATGGTGAGCCCATGGACGTAGGGAACAAAGAAGGCACCGACATAGCTGCGCCATTGTCGATCGAGCGGAGGACCATCTACTTTCAGCCCTCCGAGTGGATTCGGTCGGTCGAGGACGATCACTTCGACGCCATTTTCAAAGCAGGCCTCCATGGCGTAGCGCATACAACTGACATAGGTGTAGGAACGCACGCCAACATCCTGCAGATCGATGACGAGGGCATCCAGGCCCGTTAGCATCTTAGCGGTGGGTTTGCGGTATTGGCCATAGAGTGAGTAAACAGGCAGGCCAGTGCGCGGATCGATCTTGTCGTCGACCGGGACATTGGCTTTCTCGTCACCGTAGATGCCGTGCTCGGGACCGAAGAGCGCGACGAGTCGAACATTTGGTGCCCCGCGCAGCACGTCGATGCTACTCTTGCCCCGACGATTCAGTCCTGCCGGATGAGTGAGCAAGCCGACGCGTTTCCCGGCAACGGCGCGGAAGCCGCTTTGCTCCAGTACATCAATGCCTAGATAAATGGGGGCAGCTAGAGTGTGGTCAGCCCAAAGGAGCAAAGGCAGCACCAGTATGCAGAGTTTTTTAATCATTTTTCGTTTTTGGGGGAGAGGCGGCGGAATGTGGCTTCATTTTTCGCTCATGAATTTTATGACGAAGGCGCGCATAACTGGCTGCACTACGCCTGGCGACTATACGATAGGCGACGCTCACGATCGATCCAAAGAAAGTGCCCATGATAATAGCACCGAGGCTAGTGACGCCGAAGACAGTGGAGAGGTGCTGAAACTTTTCTCCCCAGGCACCGTGGATGAAATTATCTAGCATGATACGCACTTCCTCGCGATTGAGCGGATCGACGTGCAGACCAAGCACACTAAGAAAGTTTCGCCCGATCTGGTATGCGGCGAACCAAATAGGGAGAACCGTCAGTGGATTCGAGACCACCTGTAGGCCTACGAGGATCGGGAGGTTGGCGCGCAGTAGCAGTGCCAGTAGAGCGGCCAAGGGGATCTGAATGCCGAAGAGCGGCATTAGGGTGAGGATACTGCCAGCGTAGATGGCAGGCACCGCGTTTTCGACGCGAAAGCTCCAGATGTAGATACGCTTGCGTGCGGCCTCCGCAAAAACCTTCAGGATGGGATAGCGATGGATGTTGGCGCGTCTTGGCAGCGGCCGAAGCCAACGCTTGACCCTGCGAATGCGGCGCCACTTCGTTTCGTTCAGTTCTGACTCTTCACTCGTCATGAGTGGTACGTGTGCGGAGGACTTCGGTGACTTTCTTCATTAAAAACTCCGCTGCGGATTCAAGTGCCTCAGGCAGGGGTAGTCCTTTTGGAGTGATGCTGTAGACCGCGGTCCCTGGAAAACGTCCACGCACGATTTCTGCCGTGGCCTCTTCTGCCAGGCCGGCAAGTAGGATCGCTGCGGTATCGCTGCAGTAGGCGGCGGCGAGGAGTGCATAGGGACCCTTACCCGCCAGTGAACTGCCGTCGAATTTACCCTCGCCGGTTAGTACGAGATCGGCTTCTTGGATCTTTCTACTCAGGTCGAGCCAAGCAGTCACCAATTCGAAGCCGGGCAGGTATTTCGCGCCAAGGGCGACCTTGAGCCCGAAGCTGATCCCGCCTGCTGCGCCGCTGCCGGGGACCTTCATCATTAATTCGTCTTGGTTAAAGAAGGCACATAATTTTTTCGCCACGCGAGTAGAGGCATCGTCGAAGGCCTCGATTTCGTGGGGCATGAGTCCCTTTTGCGGCCCATAAACAGCGGCAGCACCTTTCTGGCCGAGGAGCGGGTTATCCACGTCGCAGGCGATATAGACAGGGGGCACATCCAGTTCGATTGTGCCGGAAATTGACTCGATTTGGCCCCACTGTGCCGGGGTAACTTGCCCGCTCGGGCAAAACTCCAGTCCAAGCGCTTCCAATGCGCCAAGTCCGAGGTCGCTGGTCGCACTGCCACCGATGCCGAGCAGGATGGCGCTGGCCTCTTGGGCCACAGCAATACGAATCAGCTCCCCCACACCGCGCGTGGTGCAATGCCCTGGATGGCGCTGCGCAGATGGCACTTGCTCCAAGCCTGCAACGGAAGCCATTTCGATAATCGCCAGTTTGCCGTTTTTTGCATCGAGAAATCTGCGGGCGCTTTCGGGTAGACGACCCAGTTCGACCCAGCCGAGCGGCGCTTCGACCTCTTCGCCGAGTGGGCCGCAGACAGTGTGGTACTCCATATAGCCACTGGCTGCCTCAGTCAGAATTGGGCAGAAGCCTTCGCCGCCATCGGTCAGCGGGGCACGAGTGAGAGTGAGCGGCTCGCCCAGGGCTTCCAGTGCACCGCTTAGCGCGGCATCGCACGCGCGATCGGCAGGCATGGCGTCTTTGAACTTATCGAAGGCGGCTAGAATATGCATGATTTTAAAGACGAGGACGGATGGAGAAGGGCGGATGGAATCGAGAAAGCAGATACTTCGCCATTTTCCATCCGCGATTCGCCATTGGATCGCTACGTGATCATCGCTGTTCTTGTCCGGATTCGATATCGATGATTTTGAAGTTCTCTACGTGATAGATCGGATCCGCCCGGAAGGAGAGGCGGGCACCATAGGAGCGTTCGATTTCTAAGAGCAGGTCTTCGTCTTCGTTGCGCAGGCGTTCGAGATTAGTGGGGTGGAGTAGGATGCGGAGGTTGATTTCCTTATCCTGTCCGTCTCTCGCGCGGATGTGGCGGATCACGCTGATGAGCCGGCGCTGCACCTCGACACTCATCGTGCGGGAACTCTTGACCGAACCGCGGCCGCGGCAATACGGGCAATCCGTATAGATGCCGCTGGAGTGGCTCTCCGAGTGGCGCTGGCGCGTCATTTGCATGATGCCAAGTGTGGAGATGGGCAGGATGTGGTTTTTCGCCTTGTCGTTGGCCATCTCCCGGCGCATGCGGGCAAATACTGCGTTACGGTCTTTCTTCGCCTTCATGTCGATGAAGTCGAGAATGATGAGGCCACCGATATTACGCAGGCGCACTTGGCGGCAGATCTCGGTCGCGGCCTCAAGGTTGACTTGCACGATGAAGTCCTTGCCATCCTTGTTTTTATTTTTATGCGAGCCCGTGTTCACGTCGATGGAGATAAGTGCTTCGGTCTCCTCGATGACGATCTCTCCGCCGCCAGGGAGGGGCACGCAGCGCATGTAGGTTTGCTCGATCTGGCGCTCAATATTGAAACGCTCGAACACAGGGATGTCGTCTTTAAACAGCTGGATCTTCGACTTCGAGCGTGGCGAAATCTTCATCACCTCTTCAATGATGTTGTCGTAGTCTTCCTTCTTGTCGACCATCACGCGGTCGATCTCTTCGGTCAGGAAGTCACGCACTGTGCGACCGACGATATCGGGTTCGACATAGAGACAGGCTGGCTTCCTCGTCGAATCCATGCGTTGATTAATCACTTCCCAGCGCTTGAGTAGGATGTGGAGATCGCGGATAAAATAGCGTGCCTTTTTTCCTTCCCCGGCGGTGCGGACGATGATGCCCATGCCTTCAGGGAGGGTGAGGTCGCGGAGGATGCCTTTGAGACGTGAGCGCTCTTTTTTGTCCTCAATCTTGCGAGAGATGCCGAGTGTCCCAGTGTAAGGCATGAGTACGAGGAAACGGCCCGGAAGTGCGATGTTAGTCGTCGTCCGTGGACCCTTCGTGCCGATTTGACCTTTGGTGATCTGGAGGACGATTTCGCTGCCTATGGGGTAGAGCTTCGGGATGTCTTTGATCGTGATTTTTTCGGCCTCGCGCTTGCGTTGCTTCTCGGACTTGTTGTCGCGGACGATTTCGATCGTGTTGTCCTTTGCGGCGGGGAGTATGTCCCAGTAGTGGAGGAAGGCATTTTTATCTTCGCCGATATCGACGAAGGCCGCTTTAAGGCCGGGCTCCAAATTCTGGATGCGGCCCTTAAAGATGGCGCCGACTTCGCGGGCTTCACCCGTGCGCTCGACTTCAAACTTTTCGAGGACACCATCCTGCAGAAGAGCGACCCGTTTTTCGAGCGGTTCGGAGTTGATGATGAGCTCGGTGTAGGACTTTTTTTCGGCCTTGATCGCCTTAATGATCCGGGTCACGAGCGGCTGCTTTTTTTCACGCTTTGCTGCGTCGTCTTTGAGTGCCTCAGTGTCGATCCGCTCGGCCTTTTTTTCTTCAGGCGGAGATGTCAGCTCTTCGGTGTATTGCTCTTCGGTGTATTGTTCTTCGTTATTGGAAGTTTCGGTGGTCGTTGATTCGTCGTTCATTGGTCTTGGTTTCCCGTGGGTGAGGTGGGGCTCCCAAGTTCTGTCTGCTTTGACCGTATGATCTGTGTGCAAGTGCGGGCATCATGAGAAATCTTTCCGATACCGATATACACTTTGCACGAGACCTTGTAGAATAAAACAGCTCAGAACAAAGGAGCCTCCGTAACTTAAAAACGGAAGCGGTAGTCCGGTAATCGGGGTGATGCCAATAGTCATGCCAATGTTGATGAAGAAGTGGACTAGGAATAGAATACTGACGCCGATGGTCAGTTGCATTCCAAATCGATCTCTTGCGAGTCCGGCAATACGTATGCCGTTGGCGACCATCAGGCAAAAGAGCCCGACGACGAACGCGCTTCCAAGAAAGCCTGTTTCCTCCGCGATAACGGAGAAAATAAAGTCGTTGTGTGCCACCGCTTGAGGCAGATAGCCGAGCTGCGCTTGGGTGCCTTTAAAGACGCCCTTGCCCGACAATCCACCGGTTGCGGCAGAAATTTTTGCTTGATTGGCATTCCAGCTCGCGCCGGTGCCGGTCGGATCAACCACGTCGGGGGCGACAAAGGTCAATATCCGGTTTCTTTGATAGTCTCGAATTGGTAACAGCGAATGGTAGTCGCCAATTCTTTCAGGGTTGCCGGATCTTTCTGCCTCGCGCTGGGCTTCAAGATGCTGGCTGTAGCCATAAATATCTGCTCCGAGCACTGCCAGTCCGATTGCGAAAACGGCAAAGGCGCTCATGAAAAACTTCTCCGATAAACGGGAAACATATAGCAAAGCGAAGATCATAGGTGGGAATACAAGCGACGAACCTAGGTCGGGTTGCAGGAAAATCAACAACATTGGCAGTAAAAAGACTGCGGCCACTTTAGCTAGCACCAGGAGTGAATCGTGCACCGAACCGATCTCAGATCTGGCTAGAATACTGGCCGCCATGATCAAGGTGCCGATCTTGGCGCCTTCTGTCGGCTGCACACGGGTCACGCCCAGGTCGATCCAGCGCCGCGCACCCATGTCTTCGAAGCTGATCGGGCTAAACGGCATCGTCAATATCAGCCCCACAATGCCCGCTATGTAGATGATATGGGCGTATTCGAGGAAAATTTTGTAATTAATCGCCGAAATCGTGCCGTAAACGCTCATGCCGACTATGATCCAGAACAGTTGCCGCTTCCAGTGCCCTCCCTCATAGGAGATCTGTGCAGAGTAGATAAACAGAAGGCCGATCGCGCAGAGCGTGAGAATGCAAAGAGGATTTAGAAGGTCAAAGCGGAGCCGCTCCCCCGGATACATCAGGTTCTGGTACTGCTTGCTGAATATACGTCGGTAAGCGGACACGGGTTTTAGTTTACATCACCCAGATAATGAGTGCCGGCTTCGAAGCCGTCGTCTTTGAAAAAGGGTTTGATGACCTCCGGGAGGAAGCGCCGATGGGGGAGTTCTTCCAGAGAGATCCACTCGACACCGATCTGCTTCTTGTCGTGCTCTGAGCCAGGGCCGATTCCGTCCGGATTCGGTAGGCTGCAGCGGAAGACGTTTTCCACTTGGTGGAAGGCGTGGTGTGTGTTGCGGAATTCGTGGTTTTTACCGATGTATTCACGGACATAGAGTAGCTCGCCAACCTCGACCTCAGTGCCGATTTCTTCGAGGCACTCACGACGCAGGCCCTCTCGTAAAGTCTCCCCATGACGCTGCCCACCGCCGGGCAGAATATAGAAGACACCCGTCCGGTCGCGCATTTTGATTGCGAGGACTTTTTGGTTTAGAATGATAAGCGCGCGCGCTGCTGTTCGAATGTAACGCATGGGTACAGTAGACAGCCAAAAGTAGATTGCCCGAGGAGCAAGTCTCAACCGTGGCTCTGTGAAATTTATGCCACCGATGTCAGAGGTGCTTGAAAGATGCCTCTATTGGGCCTTTGCTACTCTTGATGGATGATAGAATCGAGAGCCTGAGTGACGACGTTTTTAAAGAGCAGTTTGCGGATTCACCGCAGTTGCTGGCTTTTTGGGAGGCTCATTTCGCGGGTCCTGAAAATGCCGTCGCGCGGCATCGTCTGCTGGAAGTTTCTGACAGCGGCTCCTTTTCGCTCCGTCCATGGGTCGACTCCCTGCACACGCTGCAGGCTTGGCTGGATGCGCGTGGATTGGAGCTTTCGACCGAAGATCAATTCGGCTATGTTGGCTGCGCGGGCGAATCGGCTGGTGCAGCTGCCAATCTGACGCATCTACCAAGCTTGGTCGCAGACATGCTCGAAGCCTATGGCTGTGAGCGTGCTGTGAGGCGCGCTACGCCCGCCGATAGCGAATAGCGCGGGACGAATAGCGAACTTGGTTTATTCGTCATCGGTCCTGAATTATTCGCCATTTCCGCGTGAAGCGCGGATAGCGCTTGCCTGAGCGGGTGAAGCGCATTTGCTCTCTCGCATGGCTTCCATTATTCAGCCCCGTTTTCTCGATTTTTCGACAGCTCATGCCGTGGCCGAAGCTTTCGGCACCCCCGTTTATATCTATGACGAAAAGACCTTGGAGGCCAATGCGGCCGCCGTGCTGGCTTTTCCGAACGCCTTTGGCCTGACCGCCCGCTATGCTATGAAGGCCTCGCCCAACGCGGCGATACTCAATATTTTTGCGAAGGCAGGCCTCCACATCGATGCTTCCTCCGGTCACGAAGTACACCGGGCGATGGCCGCAGGTATCGCCGCAGAGAAGATCAGTCTGAGCGCTCAGGAGTTGCCCTGCGATCTCGGCGACTTGCTCGACGCCGGCATCCAATTCAACGCCTGCTCGCTTGCGCAGTTGGAGCGCTTCGGCCAGCTCAAGCCTGGTGGCGACGTCGGCATTCGTATCAACCCGGGCGCCGGCTCCGGCGGCAACAACCGGACCAACGTGGGGGGGCCTTCTTCCAGTTTCGGTATCTGGCACGAGTGGATCCCTCAAATCAAGCAGCTACTCGCACAGTATGCACTCACTGCCATACGTATCCATACGCATATCGGCTCGGGCAGCGATCCCGATGTCTGGCTTAAGGTTGCTAAAATGAATTTCGATATCGTCCGCCAGTTCCCTGACGTTGTCACGCTCAACCTTGGGGGTGGTTTTAAGGTCGGGCGCATGCCCGAGGAGCAGTCGACCGACCTCCAAGTCGTAGGCCAACCGGTCAAGGAAAAGTTCGAAGAGTTCGCCGCAGAGACCGGGCGCACAATCCGTCTGGAGATCGAGCCCGGCACGTTCCTCGTGGCCAACGCCTGTGCCTTGCTCTCCAAAGTGCAGGACGTCGTCTCCACAGGCGAAGGCGGCTATAACTTTATTAAGCTCAACACCGGGATGACCGAGTTGCTGCGCCCCTCCATTTACGGTGCGCAGCATCCCATCAGCCTGTTGCAAGGCCTCGAACAAGACGCCACCGAAGACTATGTGGTCGTCGGCCACTGCTGTGAGTCCGGCGATATTTTGACACCCGCACCGGGAGACCCTGAACTGCTGGCCACCCGCACCCTGCCTGTGGCCGAGATCGGCGATTTCTGCGTGATCGACGGTTCCGGTGCCTACGCCTCGGCTATGACGCCTAAGCACTATAACTCTTATCCCGAAGCGGCTGAAGTGATGCTCGATGCTGGCAAAACCCCGCGCCTCATCCGTCGCCGCCAGAAGCTCGAAGATATTTGGGCGAACGAAGTGCCGGTTTAATGAATGCGTTGCGGTTCACTGGGATGGGGCTACTGTGCTGAGTTGTAAATATCCGACATAAATGGGTGGTGCGGTAGCGATGCGACGCCAGTCGCGTCGACGTAAAAACGATCCGATAGCGCTGGGATGTCGACCCCGCTGGCGCGGGTTCGCTACAGACTCAAAACGACCGATGCAAATGGCTTCTAACGCCGCTGCTCTTCTTCAAAGAGCAGATCGTCACTGTCTTCGGGGCGGTTGGCATGCAGCTCATCGGGCAGGCAGAAATAGTAGATCATCAGCCAAAGACTCCAGCAAAATCGGTAGAGTGCGATCGGAATGAGCAGTGCCCCGATGAGCCCCAAGGCCAGAGCCAGTTTGATGGGTATCCATCCCGCGACGCCCGCCAGTAATAGCGGCGCGACAAAGCCGAAGACTACGATGCCGTAGTTGATGCAAAGCGGGCCCAAAAAATAGCCATCACCGCGCTCCAGCGTCATTCCACAGAACGGACACCGGTGGTGGATCCGGAGCAAACTCCGAAAGAGTTTGGATTGCCCGCAATTCGGGCAATCGCAGCGTAGGCCGCGCCGCACGATATCTCGGTGCCGCACCTTCGGTAGAGGCTGTAGAGTTAGATCACTCATCGAGGAAGTAGCGTTGAAAATTCGCGGCGGTTTGTTCGGCCAGAGCTTCGACCTCGACGTCACGAAGACGGGCGATGATCTCGTAGCCGCGATTTAGGAATTTTGATGCATCGCTTGAGGCGTCGAGTGTGTTGGGGGCGTCCGTCTCGATCAGCAAACGGTCCTTCGGGACTGCCTGCACGGCTGCGGGCGCTTTTTTCGCATTGGCTTTGAATTGGCCTGCGTGAAATGAAAAATGCGCCCCCATTTCAGCAAACTGTTCGACCTGCTGAGCCGAGCCGCTGTAAGCATGGAGGTGAATGCCCCGGCGGGGGAGGGCATTTTGCCGCAAAACAGTCAAGAGCACTTCGTTTGCTTTCAGTGAATGGATCGAAACCGGGAGGTTGCGCTCAGCTGCGACTTTCAGTTGCCAGCAAAAGACGGCTTCCTGCTGCTTGATATCGTGCCCGTCCATCCATTGGTCAAGACCGATCTCACCGACCGCGCCGGCGAGTTCGATTAAGCCGAGGAATTGTGCCTGCCAGTCTTCCGGCGCATCCTTGACTTTCCAAGGGTGTAGCCCGATGGCAGGAATCAAATTCGGGTGATTCTTTGCTTTTGCGAGGACCTCGGCCCAGTCCTCTGGCGAGGTGCCGTTGACGACGGATATCTCCGAGACGCTCTCTCGGCCTGGGAGATGGCGGTGTGCATCGTATCGAGTATACTGCATTTTCGTAGTAGCGGCCTTGCTGTCGTTTTGATTGAAGACAGTTCAGCACCGTGGATGTGGTGACTACGAGTCCGCCAAGCACGATTGCGCAAAGCGCTGGATCGACTCGACAATGCGGCTGAGACCGTTGCGGCGGTTGGGCGAGAGGTGTTGGGTAATGCCGACCTCACCGAGGAAATCGGCGTCAGTTTGTAGGATCTCTTTGGGTTTTGCGTCGCTATAGAAATCGCAGAGCAGGCTGGCGATACCTTTGACAATCGCCGAGTCCGACTCGGAGTGAAACTGGCAGAGTCCTTCCTGAAAAGAGGGCACCACCCAGAGTTGTGACATGCAGCCTTCAATTTTGAAGCTGTCGATTCGGAGGTCTTCGGTCAGTCCCCGAGCTTTCTGACCCCGATCCACGATATAGCCGAGCCGCTCATAGGCGTCAGGTATCAGTGTGATCTCTTCGATCAGTGCTTTTTTCTTTTCTTCTAAATTCATGCTTTGCGTCATTTAGAACCTAGGCATTGGGCATTAGAAGTCAAAAATTGCTTTCGATTCTGGAGGTAACAAGGAGCTGTGTTCAAACCAGCAAAGCATTTAATTAGATACACGGACTAGGGAGTGTTAGGGAGTGTCTGGAAATAATCGCTTTGCTGGCTTGCACGCTGAGTGGGCATCTTGCATTACAGTCATTATGCCAAGGGTTTTATTTCTAGGAGACATTGTGGGGCGTCCCGGACGCAGCTTTGTCATCGAGCGCCTCGCGGCACTGCGTGACGAACTGAGCGCTGATATAGTCATCGCCAACGCCGAGAATGCGGCTGGGGGTGCAGGTATTACCCAGAAAATCGCATTGGAGCTGTTGGGTGCAGGCGTGGATGCCATTACGCTGGGCGATCATGTTTGGGATCAGAAAAACTTTGAAAACGAGATCAATGCCCTGGAGCATGTTTGTCGCCCCGCCAATCTGCCCCAGGCAAACCCCGGTCGCACCCATCTGATCGTAGAGAAGGACGGCTTTCGCTTGGGGATCCTTACGGTGCTCGGCCGCAATTATCTGGCGCTCAAATCGGACTGCCCTTTTCGCACGGCCGACGCCAAGCTCGCTGAACTGAAATCCTTATGCGATGCGGTCTTTGTCGAAGCCCATATGGAGGCGACATCGGAGAAGATCGCCCTTGGATGGCATCTGGACGGGCGGGCTGCGGCGGTGGTCGGCACCCATACACACGTGCCGACGGCAGACGGGCGCATCCTTCCAGGCGGAACTGCCTATCTCAGCGATGCAGGCATGTGTGGTCCCTATGCCTCTGTGCTTGGGCGTGATGTCGGCTCGGTCGTGGCCACTTTTCTGGATGGCATGAAGCGACGCTTTCCAGTGGCAGAGGGCGATGTCCGTATTTCCGGTTGCTTAATCCATATGGATATTATGAGCGGACTTTCCGTCGGTTTGCAGCGCGTCGAACTTGCAAAATAATTTGGAATAATATGTGTTGTGCGTTCTCGTATCACTGTATCTGCAATTCTGCAGACACGCTCACGGATTAAACGAAATCCAGATCTGACTCTTCGAAACCTATAAAATAATGAAAAAATTACTCATACCATTCTTCTTCTTGGCGGCTGTTCTCGCGGCGAATGCCCACTGTGGCGCGTGTGGCGCTGGTGGTGCTGGTGGTTCAGATCATGCTGAACCGGCTGCTGCTTCGAGTGCCTGTGAGGGCACGATGAATGCCGAGTGCGCGGACAAAGCATGTTGCACCGACAAAGCATGTTGCGCGGACAAAGCATGTTGCGCGGACAAAGCATGTTGCACGGACAAAGCATGTTGCACGGACAAAGCATGTTGCGCGGACAAAGCATGTTGTGCGGACAAAGCATGTTGTGCGGACAAAACCGAGCTACCCATGCCAAAGATGGCCTGCTGCGCCGCTAAATAATCGGTCTGACTGGAATGGCACTAACTTAAGCGCTTTTTACGTAGTGCGCAGCTTCAGCAAGCATCTTTAGGAGCGCACTCAAGCAAACATCAACCCTTGCTAAAGCTGCGGGCTACGTAGCACTGCCAGCTCGCGGGAACAGCCTTCTACCATTAGTCGGTCGTTATCGGTTAAAACCCTTAAGTTAGCGCCATTCCGGTCTGACTGAATTTCGTTCAAATCCCCCATCCCTCGGGATGGGGGATTTTTTATGCCATGAGTGCTGCCTCGATACAGTAGCTCAGGGAGATGCCCTCGCGGTAATTCCCGGAGAGTCGTAGTCCGGGATAGTCTTGTTCAACGGCTTCCATTTGTGAGAGCAATCGACCGTAGCCCAGCTTGTATTGGGGAATCGCCCTAGACCAATGCTTGTGGTGGACGAACGTGGGCTCGCCCGAGACTCCAAGGCTAGACTTTAACTCGGGTAGAACGGTCTTGAGCAATGCCGGAGTGTCGGGCGTAGCCAAGTGCGGTTGTCGTTCGCCGCCTATAAATACGGTCATCAAGACCTCGCCCTCCGGTGCGCGTCCGGAAAATAGACTAGTGGGGAAGAGCGTGCCGAGCACCGAGCGCCTTTCGCACTCCGGAACGAGCACGCCGAAGCCATCGAGGGGGTGGATCACTTCTGACCGTTTGAAGGCCAGGCTCAAGACCGAGACTGGAGGGTAGTCGACCGCCTCAAGGAAAGCCAGTGCTTTGCGCAGTGGGGGCTCCAGCGGGAGTTTGGAGAGGGCATGTGCCGGCGTCGTTAAGACGACTTGATCGTAACTATGCTCTTCGCCATTCCAGCGAATTTTCCAAGCTTCATGGGCTTTTTCTATCGATTCAATCAATACGCTGGTTTGCACGGCGTCGCCGAGGGCGGCCGCCAGCAAGCTTGGTAATTCAGCAAGCCCGTCTTGAAAAGAGATAATACGCTTGTCGACTTTCGGCATCTCGCTTTTCCGCGAAGCCAGCATCTTGGCCGCAGCCCCTCGAATGAGGCCACCGTGGGCTTGTTCGAGGGCGTAGAGCTTCGGAAAGGCGTAGCGCAGAGATAACTGTTCCGGATCGCCGGCGTAGATGCCGCCGATCAATGGGTTGATGGCATAGCGATAGAGTTCATCGCCTAAGCGTCGGCGCACGAAATCAGCCGCGCTCTCCTCAAGTTCCGGATCGATCGGCGGGAGGAAAGGTTCTTTCAGCACGCGGAGCTTGCCCTTTAATGACCAGAGTGGGGTAGTGATGGCAGACATCGGGCCCATGGGCACCGCATGGGGCCGACCGTCGCGTAGGATGAAGCGCTTCTTCGCCTCGTCTGATGCGCGGATGACGCGTTCTTCCAGGCCGGGTATACTTTTTAAGAATGCGTCGACTTCGTGACTATTGACTTGGATTGAGTTGGGGCCTTCTTCGGCCAGATAGTTGCCTTGGCGGTGGCTGCGTATGGAACCTCCAATCTGATCCGAGCATTCGAGCACGGTGGCTCTGTGCCCCTGGCGTGTGAGTTGCCACGCCCGAGCCAGTGCGGTGATGCCGGAGCCGATGATCGCGATGTGTCTCATGCGTTTAATGTATATTCCTTCGTGACGTTTTGAAAAGAGCCAATGCGTGGAAAGAGGCTCTCCATGTGGGGATACGGTGGCTCTCACATCGTCTTGGATGAAGGGCAGATCTGCCTATAAGCCGGCTTTGTAACATTCGTGTGAGGGCCTTATATACGGTTGCGCTCCTGGCGCGTCTGCTACTTATTGCATGCTTCAAATGAGAGTTCTGCTGACTTCGCATGGTTCTACCGGGGATATTTATCCGGTCATTCGCCTGGGACGCGCTCTCGTCGAAGCGGGCCACCATGTCCGTTTTGCAACGGTTTCCCTCTTTCGCGAAGAGATCGAGTCGGCGGGTATCGAATTTGTTTACCTGCCGCCAGATTGGGATCAGAGTGGTTTTGCCGAAGCGATGCGCGATTTGACCAAAGCCAAAAATGCGCTCGATACATTGCGCATCATCTACTCGGAATCCTTGCCCTTTATCGATGAGATTATCAGGACACTAAAGCGAGAATTAGATACGGCGGAGATCTTTGTCTCGAGCTACGTATTTGCCGATTTATGTGTATTGGCTCGTATGGCGAAAGTGCCCTGCGCAGTGACCACCTTTGCCCATAACGTGGTGCCTTCGGCTAGCTATCCCCCGGAAGGTCTGCCGCGTCTTTTAGCCGCTCCGGGGTTGATACGTCGTCGATGGAACCGTCTATTGTGGAGGATCACCGATCGTGTACTCTGCTGGCAAATCAATCGTGTCGTCGGCGAGGCCATGGAGCGGCATGGTATGGGGCGCACCGATAGCTTCGCCTTGCATCCGGCGGATCGCGTCTTAGTGACCGTATCACCCAGCTTGTTTCAACCGAAGCATTTGTGGAGTGATCGCTTTAAATTTACCGGCTACTTACGTTGGCAGTCACCCGAGGATCCCAAGCTCAACGAGGAACTGGATGCATTTTGTGAGGGCGAACAGGTGCCGGTTTTAACCTTCGGCAGTGTGACTTTTGATGAAGCCCGCAAGGTGATGACACGCTTTATGCGCAACTGGCCTGAGGGGAAGAAGGTGATTATCCAGTCTGGTTGGGCGGGGCTCACGATCGAGCGGCCCCAGGTGTCGATGAAACGTGTCGACCGCGTCTCACACGATCAACTCTTTCAATATGCTTCGATGGTGATCCATCATGGCGGTGCCGGGACGACGGCCAGCGTGCTGCATGCGGGTATTCCACATATTGTCATCCCACACATAGGCGACCAATGGTTTTTCGCTTCTGAGGTTAAACGCTTGGGCGTGGGGCTTGAGGTGAAACGTAAAAAATGGCCTGAGGAGTTGCCGAAGGCAGTGCACAGCATTGAAAATTCAAAAAAGATGCAGCTGCGCGCCCGGCAGATAGCGGATCAGTTGTCGCAGGAAGACGGACCCGGTTCGGCGGTACGTGTGTTAGAGGTTCTGGCGAATTCCCCGGACGAGTAAACAAACGACCTGGTTGGAATGCCTAGATGATGGCTACCGCAGCTGTAGCGGGCCTCGTTTCTGGGGTGAACCAGCTGTTGCAGGGATTCGGATCAACGTGCCACGGCCTAATCAGAAGCCCCATTCATTCATCCTACACTCTCGTCGTTTTCGAGGCTGTTCAGGTCTTTTGAGGTGAGTAGGTCAATCAGCTTCTTCATGGCTGGGGTCAGCACGCGGCCTTTGCGGTGAATGAGTGCGAGCGGACGCTTGTAAACCTTGTTCTTGAATTTAAGCACCTTAAGCAAACCCTGCGCTTCTTCGCGAGTCACCGTGGTTTGCGGCAGGATTGCGATTCCGGCGTTGATTTCGACAGCGCGTTTGACGGTCTCTACGTTATCGAACTCCATGACGGGCTCCATTTCGATGCCAGCTTCCCGGAAAATCAAATCGGTCGCTTTGCGGGTGGGGATGTCCGGCTCAAAGCCGACGAACTTCTGCCCCGCGATTTCTTCGATCGTCACCGACTTCTTGTTAGCCAGCGGGTGCTCCGGGCTCACGACCAAGATCAGCACATCGTCGTGGAAGGGGAGCACTTCGAGTTGCTTGTGCTTCTGGGGATATGCGACGAGTCCGAGGTCGATCGAGTTGCTTAAAATGTCTTCGTATACATTATTGGCACGACGGTATTCGACGCGGATGTTGACCTCGGGGTACTTGGCCAGAAACGCCTTTACATAAGGTGGCAGCTCATGGAGGCCGATGCTGTAAACCGTCGAGATGTGGATCGTGCCGCTGATCACTTTCCTCATTTCCTGCAGTTCGCTGTTCAGCTTTTCGTAGAGGTAGAGGATTTCCTTGGCTGATTCATATAGTTTTTGCCCCTCGCGCGTAAGTCGAAATTGCTTTTGGCTTCGGTCTACAATTAGTATGTTGAAGTGCTTCTCCATCGCTCGCAATTGCTGACTAACCGCAGACTGCGTGATGCCGTTTAATTTGGCAGCGCGGGAGAAGCTTTCACTCTCGACCAGATCAGAAAATATTTTGAAGTTTTCTACGTGCATGATTTAATAGATATAAACGCCACTTATTGAAAAGCAATAGTAAATGAAGCTAAACTAATGCACTGCTTTTCACCAACAAAATTTCTCAGCATCGAATGATCCCTTATTCTGAATTTGAAGCCAATTTATTACTGGTACATGCACGGATTCTGCGTGCCTGCGAGGCCTGTGGGCGTTCTCCGGAAACGGTTGCCCTGCTTCCTGTCACGAAAAACCACCCGGTGGAAGCGGTGGACTTTGTGGTTCGCGGCGGATTGACCGCGGTTGGAGAGAACCGAGTGCAGGAGGCATCTGAGAAGCGTAGCTCCTATTCGGGTCGAGTTCAGTGGGAGCTTATCGGGCATTTGCAGTCAAATAAGGCTCGGGACGCAGTCGCTATATTTGACCGGATCCAGTCGGTGGATTCCCTCAAACTGCTTCGCCGCCTCGACCGCTTCGCGGGGGAGCAGGGCAAGGTGCTGCCCATCCTTCTCCAGTTTAATACGGGCGAAGACCCCAACAAATACGGATTTGCTAGAGGGGAGGCCGATTTTGTGCTCGAAGCCGCTCTAGGAGTCGCAAATTTGAAAGTTGATGGGCTTATGACGGTTGCGCCGCTCGATGATGATTTGGATGTGGCTAGGGCGGCCTTTGAAAGCTTGAGGGAATTACGCGATGGCCTCGCGGAGCGCTTTAGTGTGTCGCTTCCGGAGTTATCCATGGGCATGACGGGTGATCTCGAACAGGCCATTGCCGCTGGATCGACCCAGATACGCGTGGGCACGGCGCTCTTCGGTGAGCGCCATTATTAAGTCGGCTTTTAGAGTTGCGGGACGTTCGGCGGCACTGTCTTCTTGTCGGCTTTTATACTCCCTACCAGCACCGTTTCTAAAATATGTATCTTAAAGAGATTGTCATTAGTGGCTTTAAGAGTTTTGCCGACCGCACCCGTCTGGATCTGCGCCAAGGCGTCACCGCCGTCGTCGGTCCCAATGGCTGCGGTAAGAGCAATATCGTCGACGCGATCCGTTGGGTGCTAGGCGAGCAAAGCGCCAAAGCCTTGCGGGGCGCGTCTATGCAGGACGTCATTTTCGAGGGCACCGATAAGCGCAAGGCACTGCCGACTTGTGAGGTGACGCTGACCTTTACCGATTGTGAGGCCGACCTGGGCACCCAGTTCAACGAGGTTGCCATTTCACGACGTGTTTCACGCGACGGTGGCAGTGATTATTACATCAATGGCAAAGTCTCTCGTCTCAAAGATATTCAGCGCCTTTTCGCCAACACCGGGGTGGGGCGTGTTTCTTATTCCTTCATGTTGCAAGGGCAGATCGACCAAATCCTGTCTACGAATCCCGCTGAGCGACGGACAATTTTCGAAGAAGCAGCTGGCATCACTCTCTACAAGGCTCAACGTAAGGAAGCGCTGAACAAGCTTTCTTTGGTCGACGCCAACCTCGCCCGGGTCACGGATGTTATCGAGGAAGTCTCCCGCCAAATCGGCTCCCTTAAACGGCAGGCCGGCAAGGCGCTGCGCTATCAGCGTATTAAGCATCGACTCACCCACCTCGATCTGGCCTTCAACGCGTATCGCCACGCCGATCTCAGTAAATCGATCGGAGAGATTGCCGGGCGTGCCGCCGAGCTGCGCAAGCAGGTAGAGACTCACACGGGGTCTCTCGAGCGCGATGAATCGATCTTAATGGAGAAGAAGGCCCAGCGCGCGGGACTCTCCCAGAAGATGGAGGAACTCCAGCAGCGCGTCTATAGCCTCCGCTCTGAAAAAGAGAATGCGGATAACCAGTCCGAGTTTTCCTCGATCCGTTCCAAGGATTTGGAGGCACGTATTGAAGAATATAAGAAAGAGATAGCCGACCTCGAAAAGCAAAAAACTGAATTGGCCGAGCGAGCTAAGAACGAGTCAGAAAACAAGCAAATGCAACTTGGGGTGGTGGACGATTCGGATCGTATCTTCCGCGAGCGCAACAATGAGTTGGTCGCCGCTCAAGAGAAGCTCGGCGAGATGGAGGGTGAGTTACAAAAGCGCCGCCAGGATGTACTGCACGCGGAAAACCGCATCAATCGTGCGCGCTCTCGCTGCACCACTTTGGAGGTGGATCTCAAGACCTATCAGGTCAAGCACGCTGCGCTGACCGAGAGCGCGATCGGCCTGAAAGAAGAAATTGTCATCTTGGAAAAAGGCCTGGCCGATATTCAACGCCTCCTCGAGAAGCGCCGCGCGGAGCAAGCAGCGAGCGAAGCGGCGGTTGAGACAGCCCGCAATGACTCGCGCGAGATACTTACCCAGTTCCGCAGCTTGCAGGAACGTATCCAGGATCAAGACCGTGGCATCGCCCGCAAGACTGCTCAGCTCAATGTGCTTGAAGGTTTGCAAGCGAAGTTCGAAGGCTTTGGCGAGGGCGCAAAAGCGATTCTCGGCGATAAGTTGAGCGAAGTCGTCTCTAAAGACAGTGTCTCTATCATTTCCAAAGAGCTCACAGTCAACAGTGCCTACACCAAAGCATTGGAGACGCTGCTCGGTTCAGCGGCCGACGCCCTTTACATCGGTGATTCTCACAAAGCGCTTTCTGTCATCGGCAAGCTTGACGCTGACTTTCTCGGGCGTGCCTGCTTGCAGATTGATCTTACACCAACGAATCCCGCTGTGATCGGCGAGCTGCCCGCCGGCATCGTCGCTGCCCATTCTGTGGTTCAGGTACGACACGCAGACTTGCAGGGTCCTGTGGACCGCTTGCTTAGCGGTTGCTATTTCGCCGACCGTCTCGATCAATTCATTGAGTTCTGGAAGGCCAATGCCGATTTCAACTTCCTACTTGTGGCGACGCGCGAAGGCGAGGTCATCGACTGCCGTGGGCTTATTCATGGCGGCCGTACGACCGGTAAAAAGTCCTCCAGCGTCCTAGAGCGCGAGTCGGAGATTCGGCGCCTGCGCACAGAAATCGAGGCCGAGCGTGCCGCTTTGAATGAACTGCGCGAGCAAGCCAACGCGCTTGACGAACGGCGTAACGTAGCCGAAGCCACCGTCGAGGAGCAACGTAAGCGCCAGAGTGAACTCGGCAGCGAGGTTTCCGGCCTCGTGGCCGAAGAAAAAAATCAAAATCAGAAAATCGAGCACAACGCCCGCAACCGCACGCAAGCGGAAGACGAGATCGCACGCCTCGACGCAAAACACGGTGATTCCGTAGCTGAACTCGACGCTGCGAAAGAAGAACTAGCCGCTGCCGAGCAAAACCTCCAGGACGAACGGCAGGGCGGGACTGATCTTGAAGCTGCCATTGTCCGTGCCCGCGAGTTGCGCGATCAAAAGCGCGAAGCTCTCTCCGACGTCCGTCTGGAACTCGCCGAGAAAAAGCAACGCCTCGAATCTGCTGACCGCGCCCTCGGCGAAGTCCAACGAGAGACCGCTAACCTGCAGCACCGCATCCTCCGCCGTAATCAAGAGATCGATACGATCAACGAGCAGATCGCTCAGCTTAAACAATCTGGGGCACAGGAGCGGAGTAAAAGTGAGGAACTCGCTAAGACTCTGGCTGTGGCCACCGACGAGTTGGAAAAAGACCGGCTTCAGCTTAAAGAGATCGACGCCCTTGTTAATGAGATTGACGATGGGCTCTCTGGGCGCCGCGGTGAAAGTCGGTCTCTCGACCAAGAGCTAACCAAGCTCGAGATTCGCCTCGCCGAAGAGCGTTCTCAACTCGGCTTTATCCAAAGCACCGCTCAGGATGACTATCAGGTCGACCTCTCGCAGGTCGATTGGAAGGCCGAACTCTGGGAGGGTAATGTTGAGTTCGAGAAGCGCGTCAATCTCGACGATCTCGACGACCCCGATCAGATCGCCGCGCAGCCCAAGCAAGAGCGCCGCGATCCGACCGAGGAGGAACTCGCCGAGATGGATACGACTGATTGGTCGAGCATTGAAGAAGAAGTCGCCGAACTCAAAGGACGGATTTCCAATATGGGGCCTGTGAATCTCGATGCGATTAGCGAATACACGGATTTGAAGGAACGTCACGATTTCCTTAAGAGTCAAAGTGAGGACCTGTGGAACTCCAAAAATAAGCTCGTTGAGACGATTGACGAGATTAACGAGACCTCGCAGACCCTCTTCCGCGACACCTTCGAACAAGTGCGTAAAAACTTCGCCTTCACCTACGGTAAAATTTCCGGTGGTGGCGAGTCCGACCTTCTTCTCGTCGACTCTGACGACCCACTTGAGTCTGGTATCGACATTATTGCGCGCCCCCCGGGAACACGTTTGAAGAGCGTGACCCTTCTTTCGGGTGGCCAGCGCACGATGGCCGCCGTCGCTCTGCTTTTCGCCATATACATGGTGAAACCGAGCCCCTTCTGTGTGCTCGACGAGATCGACGCAGCACTGGACGACGCCAATATCGGGCGCTTCTGCGAGACCTTGCACGGTTTTACCGATAAGTCGCAGTTCCTCATCATTACGCATAATAAGCGCACGATTTCCAACGCCGATACTGTGTTCGGAGTGACCATGCCGGAAAAGGGCGTCTCAACCCTTCTCTCCATGCGCTTTAACAAAGACGAAAAACGTCAGAAAATGGCCGTAGCTGAGAACCAGCAGCCCTTTTAGGCGGATTTTTATTCGATCGTAGTTGTCGGTATCCTGATCGCTGACCAGTGTTCGATGCCGATGACTTCTTTGTAGGCCTCTAGTGTTTGGGAGTGGGCTTCCGTTTCCAAGGCAGAGAAAACCGAAAAGGCTGGTTCTTTGCGATCGCCAAACGGCTTACCTGGTTCGGGTAGTGTGCGGAGGCCGACTTTCAGGCCGCCTTCCAGAGGGTGGTCGACCCAACGGTGGTAGTGAAAGCTTTCCACTGATGGGAGCGGCAGAATTTTCTCCCAAGTATAGGCGATGGCGGCCGCTTTGTCCCGCATCGATGACTCGCTGTAGTCCGGCGTGTGAAAGCCTTGCTCGGAGAGTATGATTGTGCGCGGCTGACCGTTGTAGAGGAAGCGCTGTTGACTTAAATAGGCATCGAGAACCTCAATGTTTTTAGGAGTGATGTAACGTGTGTCAAAGCTAGCGGTGGCTTGGGAGTCTTCCCATGTTCGTGGCTTGAGTAGGCTTTGAGGGTAGGGGTGGTAGGCGATCGCCCACTGATATTGGCCGTTGAGTGTCGAGTAGTCGGCCATACGGTCGAGGAGTTCGCGTGGTGGGTAGGCTTTAAATTTATCAGCGGGGCTATAGCTCCAGTGGTGTGTTAGGGAAATAAACACTTCTGCGGTAGGATTAAAGCGTCGGGCTTCAATATAGGTGAGTCGCATTGCCTTTTCATAGGCATCCATGTAAAGTGCCATGGGCTGTTCGCCCATATTGGTCCAGATCCAGCCGTAATCGACTTCATTGAAAACAATCCAATGGGTGATCCAGCCGTGGCATTTATCGGGGCGACTGTAGCGCTCCGCGAGGAAGGATACCACTGCGCGGTAGAGGTCGCTGCCGGCTGCGGTGGTCAAGTTGGCCATCGAGTAAATTCCGGCGCTGTTGTATTCTGGATGGACCAAGGTTTCGGCATTCTTACCCACTAGGAGGATGGCACTGGTCACAATGCCCATTTCTGTCAGCTGACGGATGTTTTTGTCATGTTCCTGCACGGCCTTTGCATTGAATCGCCAGGTTTTACCTTGGTGCGTGTACTCGATGGTTTCTGAATTTGGACTGAGATTAATGAGCCCGCCGAGCTCAATGTTCACTGTGGATGCAGTAATGCCCAAGTCGCTTAGGTCGTCTTCATAAATACCCTCTTTGTAGGTGATGCCGCCCAGGCCTTTTTTATTTGCCGGTCGTAGCCGGGGGGTGTCGCGCTCTGCCGCGCCACTTAGATCAGTTGCCCAAATGGCAGGGCTAAGGAGTGATGTGGTTTCACCGTTGGGATCGGGTTGTGCGAGCGCATAGCGGTTGGCGATGCGATCATGTCCATCTACGAGGTAGCGAGGAAGGAGGATGGTGTAGTCGCCTCCGATGCTGTCCGTGGTTAGAATCGTGCCCTGCTTGGGGTTCCACGGGTCCTCGTGAGGCAGGTATTCGATGAGGTGGATGGGACTTTTTGTCGGATTATCGATATGGCCCGAGATCTTAATATGCGCACGCTGCACTGCTACCTCGGTGATGTGCGTGGGCCAGTTGTCCTTGTGAATATAGGCTTCGATGGTTTCGGCGGTGGCGAGCTTACGTGCCTGGATGGCCTCGGCTTCAGCCGCATTCATCTGCTCCTCTTTATTCGGTGCCCGTAGATGTAGGTTGCGCAATTGTACCTGCAATCCGGGCCTGCGGCCGATGTCGATACGAATCACGCCGTCTTGAGGGGTCCATTTGCCTTTCGTGCCCGTTTTTAAATCAATCGCATAGGGTTGCCATGCTTCTGCTTTCGGGAGCGAGCCGCCTTCGAGTTGACGGCTTTGGCTCCAGTTCGGTTGCTTCGCGCTGCGCGCGTAGAAGACTTCAAGGAAATCGACGCCATCAGGGCAGAAGTATTCAAACGCTAAAATGCTGGCAGCCTCATCGTCATGGGACGCTGCCGCACTTGTAAAAATGATGTATGGATCATCACCAGTGGTGCGTAGTTCGATTTGTTGATCGTCAGCTTGTGTCAATTTGATATCGTGACTAGATTCGCTACTAAGCTGTAGTGTGCGTCCAGTCAGTATAGAGCTAGTCAAGAGGAGTAGGGCGAGTAGGCGGGATAATTTTCTCATTAATAGGATGAAATGGATTAAAATATATAAGCGCACTTGTTCTGCGAATATTTTAACATCGCAACCAGCACCACTTGACAAGAAAGGATTCTTAATGCAGCTTTTGTCAATCCACTTCGACTTTTTCTTCTAACCTACCCTGTCTTGAAATTTTTGACTCCAATACGTTCGCCCCAAGCAGGGTTTGCTCTCGTCATTGCGCTGTCGTTGATGGCTTTTGTACTGGTCTTGTTATTGTCGATCACGACCTTTGTCCGAGTGGAGAGCAGTGCTGCGGGAACTCAAATTTCAAAGATAAAGGCGCAGCAAAACGCGTTGCTCGGTCTTTATGTCGCTGTTGGAGAGTTGCAGCGCACCACGGGGCCCGATCAGCGTGTGACGGCTCGGGCCGACATTTGGGATAGTGATCCTGCGACTTTGTTGGATGATGGGGTGGCCAATCCTTATTGGCTGGGAGCGTATCCGAGCGTGCAAGTCGGTAACGAAGGCCAGACTTTGGAGAACTTACGAGTTTGGGCAACCGACCGCACTAATGCGAATCGTGTTCATTGGTTGGTGTCCTCGCGTGTGGCGCTAGATTCCGGTGCAGTGGATCCGGTGGTCACAGATGCAGTTACGCTCAATGGTGGCAGCGCGAACGATGTGGTCACCGTTGCGACCTTTAATGATAATGCGGGTACGCCGGTAGTCGTCCGTGCAGGCAAGCTGGATGTGATGGATCGAAGCGATTCTGTCGCTGGGCGCTATGGTTGGTGGGTTGCTGACGAGAATGCGAAGTTCAGAATCAATCAAGTCAAAGAGGTGACAGTGCTAGATAGCCAAGCGTTTGAGCCGCGTTGGTCGTTAATGGCACCGCTGCAGTCGAACCCTTCTATTATTTCTGAACTAAGCTCGTTTGATCTCCGCGATTCGACCCAGCAACTCAAACTATCGCGCACGAGCTCGCGCTACAGTTTCTCATTAATTGATGCTGCTTGGGAAGATTGGACAAAGGAGAATGCGAATGACTTTACCGTGCTTTCTCAATCATTACCGGTGGATGTGACACAGGGGCGACTAAAGGAAGATTTGTCCGTATATTTAGGATCAAATGCCAGCGGACTGAATGATACGGATAACATCGTTCGCGGCGCACCAGAGGATATACATTACAATGGACGATTTGATAACTTGTCTTCTGCCTTGGATTACAACGATGCTCGTTTGCCGAAGTTTGGTTTGATTAAAAGTTGGTATGAGTCAGGCATGAAGATAGACGGCTTTTCTGGTGGAGTAGCTCAACAGCCGCGACCGCATACTGTTGATCAGCACGGGCTACATCCAGTGATTATGCGAACCGCCGTCTATTATGGCATGGCATTTAAAGTGGATGCCTCGGGTACTGTGTATCCCGTCTATTTAATCTACCCAAAATTTGTCTTATGGAATCCGCATAATGTGCCGATTGCTCCAGCGAAGTATGTGATCCAAGTCCGTTCTTACACGACCTTGAATGCGCAGACCAACGTAGGTGGGATCGATTTTGGTGCCCGCAATGTATCACAAGATTTTAATTATCGAGGCAATTATGTGAAGGGTGCCAATAGTTTTGCGCATTTTAATTGGGCGAACCCCGGCAACCCGAAAGGGCTGAAACGTGATCCTGATGATTCGTATCCGTATTTAAGCTTTGTGATTGATAACGATGGATTTGCTCCAGGCGAAACGCTTTACTATTCCGCGCGCGATAAGCACCCGGGCAGTGAGTATGTGAATACCGATATTGAGTACTTTGAAACGAACTACTCAAGTTCCGACTTTTTAGATCACAACATACTGACGAATGAGAACGAAGGTTCATTTGGCTTCTTCTATATTGTTGCAAATCAGCCGATCACTCCACTGCCTGCAAACCCCGGCGACCCCGTGCCTACAACTTCAGATACCGATATCCTTCGTGCCGCCTTTTATTTTCGAGATACTTCGACGCCACCGGTTGGCGTTGTGGAGCCTAGTCTGACAACCAAATTGTATTCAGTCAGAGATACAGGTAAGTTGGAATTACTCGAATTTATAGATCTCAGTGCGGATACACTTGATGCGCCTGTGGTCGATTGGGAGCACATTGCATCCGAAGGCTGGAGTAAGCAAAGTGCATATAATCCGCTCACACAAGAGGCAGAATTCAGAAGTTTAAATCAAATTCGGACAGATCCGTTTCTCGCCGATTATATCCGAGGGCATGGCTACTTTATTGCGCCTACTAGCACGGTCGGCAGTGTGAATAAAATGCGCCTTTTTGCGCGCCACAATTTAGCGGTAAGTGAGAAAACAATGGTCGATTCATTGATCTCAGCAGTCGATGAAGGCCGCATCTATGCCGATTCGATACCCTCGCGCAATTGGTTTGATGGGGCGGCCTTTCCGACGGACATCCCTGCCGACGGTGCGTATGCAGGAGTGCTTAGTTCTGGCTATGATACACCTGGAGGCTTTGGCTTGTATCAAAATAGCAGCAGTTTTACGCAAAGCACAGTTTACCCCCTTTACGATTCCGTGCGCAGTGAGACAGGCTTACTCTCGCTTGGCTTTTTGAAGAATGTTAACTTCAGTCAATTTTCTTGGCAGCCTTCATTTGCATTTGGTAATTCAGAAGCACATACTCATGTTTCGCGCAATGCCGTGCGCACAACACTTGGCGGCACAAAATATTATGATCTGTCTTATCTTTTAAACGAATCCCTATGGGATCGTTTCTTTGTTTCAACGATTCCTCAAGTAGGCGGGGGAGGATTAAGTGAGGCGGTTACTTTGCCCAATTTGCGTAATCGACTCGTGGCAAATGCGGATGGGACGTTTCCTGATGTGGCCGATTTACGGAGCTCTATTTCAGGTTTCGAAAAAGCCGCGGCCAATGTAGTCGTTGAAGGCGGATTTAATGTGAATTCAACTTCAGTTGATGCCTGGCGAATGTTTTTGGCATCCCATCTTGGAGAATCGGTAATCACTGAAGAGGGAACCTTGAGTAATACAATTGATCGTGCACCAATGACCTCAAAAGCCTATCCGCTTCTAGCAGAGACCGCTGTAGTGAATACCGGTTCGCCTGAAGTATGGTCGGCTTTGCGCGCATTGACTGCTGCGGAAATTGATTTGCTGGCAAATGCAATCGTCACCGAGATTAAGCTGCGCGGCCCATTTCTATCTTTGGCAGACTTTGTGAATCGCCGCCTAATCCCAAATGCGTCCGACCGTAATGCGGATTTCTTTGGTCTGAAAGGGACGTTGCAAGCAGCCATTGACAAAGTTTCTACGGTAGCAGGAAGCAATCTAAACGAAGCGTTTTATCAAGGAGCGACAGGGCTCAATTCAGGTGATGAGCCTGACAATGCCAATTATTCCGAGCACGAGCGGGGGATGCCTAGCAGTGAAGCTGGCACGCGAATGTTTGGTGTTCCCGGTTATTTGTCGCAGGCGGATATCTTGTCTGCATTGGGTCCGCAGATGACGGTTCGTGGAGATACTTTTACGGTTCGCGCATATGGTGAATCGCTCACGAGCGTGTCGGGCAAGGTCGATGCGAAAGTCTGGTGTGAAGCGGTCGTGCAGCGCATCGCAGCGCCAGTTGTACCGGGCAATTCGATTGTCAGCCCCACCGGAGCGTTTGGTCGACAATATAAAATTGTCAGTGTTCGATGGATTAATGAAGGCGAGTTGCTCTAAAAATGAAAGTTATTATCACCTTACTTATTACCTCAGTACTACTCGGCTTACTTGCAAATGCTCAGGATAACCTAGCACCCGCAGAAATGGATTTAGTCGAATACTCGGATTTTCCAGCTATGCGACATGTCGACGATCTAGGTTTTAAGATCATGGTCACTTCATTGTTTAAAGAGAATATCTACATTCGACATGATAAAGACTACAAGCGGTTGCAACCCACGCGTGAGGCCTTGAGCCAGACGCACTATTACGATGGTGCCAGTCCGATTGTTTTTTACCGAAAAGGCTTAGATGAAGAGGGCAAGGAAGTCTTTGTCTCCTGCGGTGAGGCCAGTTTTTCCAGTGGCACAAAAGATATCATCCTAGCAATGCGACAAAATGGTCAGACTTACTCCGGTGTGACGATTGATATGAGTTTAAGAGGGCAGCCTTTGAGTTCGGTTCGGTTTATCAATTTCACACCGGCAAATTTGGTGGTGTTATTGAATGACCAACAGGCAAGTTTGTTGCCAGGAGAAGATGTCGTCACTCAATTTAAGTCGGAGGAGAAGCAATATTTTAAGTTTAAAATCGGCGCGATGTATGAGGACGAAGCGAAGTTAATTTTTTCGAACCGTTATCCCTTTCGAGGCCGGATGAGGCAGCTGTTTATTGGCTATGCGGCTGGAAACGTTACCGGGAGTGATGTACCATTTCGTGTGATCAGTCACCGAGACCGTGGCCCCGAGCCTCGTCCAGTCGGTCTATCAAATTAGTCGTTTCCCTTTAGCCGCTTTGCCATCTTATCTGTATGACTCTATTCTCTGATCAAGCCTGCTGGCTGTCTTCATCCGCTTCAACGACTGCTGCGCCGCAAGCCGCCACTTATTTTAGGGCGAAGTTTGTGGTGCGGGCGAAAGCCGTCTCAGCCGTGCTGCGTATTTCTGGGCTCGGTGTGGTTGAGCCGTGGTTGAATGGTGAGCGTGTGGCGGATGACTTTTTCACCCCCGGGTGGAGCGACTATCGTAAGCGCGCGTATGTCTGCGAATACGTAGTGAGTGATGCGCTACAAGCAGGTGAAAACTGCCTAGGACTCGTGCTTGCCGATGGGTGGGCAGGTGCGCCGTTTGGGCCAAAGGGGCATGCGGTCGCTTTTGCTCCGCAAACCAAGTTTGTTGCAGAGTTGGTGCTTATCTATGAGGATGGCTCCGTGCAGACAGTTGCTAGTCATGCTGACTGGGTGTGTCGAACGGGCCCTGTGATCAAGCAATCCATCTACCATGGAGAAACCTACGATGCTCGCAAGGAGCTGAAGCAATGGTCGCACGCGCATGGCACGGGGAGGGGGTGGCAACCAGTTCTTTGCGTGGAGGCTCCCTCGATCGAACTGAACCTCAAGAAGTGTCCTTCGGTACGTATTACTGAAACGCGTAGCCCGATTGAGCTGCGCAAGGTTCAACAGAAGTGGATTGTGGATTTTGGCCAGAACTTGGTCGGTACTTTGCGTATCCAACTTCGAAATACGAAACCCGGGCAAAAAATCGTTTTTAAATACGCGGAAATGCTGCAAGCAGATGGGGCACTGTATTTTGAGAACTTGCGCAATGCGGTCGCGACGGACATCTATATTTGTAAAGGCGCCGCTGAAGAAATCTACATGCCGCGTTTCACCTTTCACGGCTATCGATATGCTCAGATCGAGGGCCTGCGTAGCGCATTGCATGCGGAGGATGTGTCGGCATGCGTCTTGCACAATGACTTGAAGCAGACGGGGAAGTTCTCCTGTTCCGACCCACTCATCAACCAGCTGCAAAGCTGCATCGTCTGGGGGCAGCGGGGAAACTTTCTCGAAGCGCCGACGGACTGCCCGCAGCGGGATGAACGGCTCGGCTGGTCGGGCGATGCGCAGGTGTTTGTCAATACCGCTTGTTTTAATTACGATTGTGAAGGCTTTTATCGTCAATGGATGGATGCCATGCGCGATGGGCAGCGCGCGGATGGTGCCTTTCCGGATACCGCACCCGATATTCTCGGTTGGCACGGTAATGCCGGATGGGGCGATGCGGGCATTATTGTGCCGCATGCGGTCTGGCAGCACTACGGTAGTCTGGAAATCATTCGCGAGAATTGGGATTCGATGGTGGCCTACATGCACTTCCTCGATATGCAGGCTACCGCTTACATCCAGCCCGAGACGGTTTATGGGGATTGGTTGGCCGTCGATGCTGCGCGTCCGGAATGGTCGCCAACTCCGAAGGAATTGATTGGCACCGCCTACTATGCGCGTGATGCACAGATGATGGCGCGTATGGCTGAAGCCTTAGGAAAGCGTCAGTTGGTTAACAAGTACACGAAGTTGGCGAAGCTGATTAAGCTGGCCTTTCAAGAACGCTTTATCACGAAGACTGGCCATGTGCTCGGTGATACGCAGACCAGCTACCTGCTGGCGCTCGGGTTCGATCTGGTGCCCGAAGAATTGTTTGACGCCGCTTCCGATCATTTAGTGGCCCGCATCAAGGCCCGCAATTGGCATCTCTCGACTGGTTTTTTGGGCACGCCCTTATTGAATCCCGTGCTCAGCAAAGTCGATCGCGGAGATGTTGCCTATACCTTATTGAAGCAAGAGACCTACCCGAGCTGGTTGTATCCGATCAAGAACGGAGCGACGACCATGTGGGAGCGCTGGAACAGCTGGACCGAGGAAGCTGGTTTCGGTCCGGTTGAGATGAACTCGTTCAATCACTATGCCTACGGTGCGATTGGCGAATGGCTCTATCAGCGGGTATGCGGAATTGCGCCACATCCGGATTACCCTGGCTATGAACGAGCTGTGCTCGCCCCATTGCCGGGTGGCGGGATGTCGCATGGCGGAGGTTCGCTCGATACAAAAGCGGGGACATACGTTTCCAAGTGGAAGGTGAAAGGTTCCAAGTTCTCTTATAACGTCACCATTCCCCAAGGTGCGGACGCGGTGCTGCGTTTGCCCGCTCTAAACTGGTCACAGATCCAATTAGATGGTCGAGCTGTGCCAACAAAGTTTAGGCAAAAGTCTACTTCAAGATACGGTAAATGTGAGTTGCTGCTACCGGCCGGAAAATACCGGATCGAGATCAAGACCTATCTAGCGGATCGATAACTCACCAAAATATCCGTCATTCACGGCGAACCCGCGAGAATCTAAACCCATTTATGAAAATATACATATTCCCTATTCTCGCGCTGTGTAGCGCAGTGATGCCACTATCAGCGGCGTCGGAGCAAAAGCCAAACATCGTCATGATCATCGTTGACGATCTGGGCTGGCGCGATGTCGGCTGCTACGGCAGCGAGTTGTATCAGACTCCGAATGTGGACACGCTGGCAGCGGAGGGCTTAAGCTTTTCCAACGCCTATTCGTCGAGCCCCTTGTGCACGCCGACACGTGCCAGTATCTTGACGGGGCAAACTGTGGGGCGTTTGCGGCTAACCACTCCCGTGGGGCACGTCCCGGAGACTAAATTGGATGCCAGGGAGCGCACCGTCGCTTCGCCCGGCTTGCCCATGACGGAACCAGAGACCAATAACCGGATCCCGCTCGATTCGTTAACGATATCGAAATTGCTCAAGGCGCACGGCTATGCGACAGCTTTCATGGGGAAATGGCACCTCGGCTACGATCCTTACATCCCTGAGAACTTTGGCTTCGACCATGTGGTCGGTGGTCGCGGTTTTCCCGGTCCGCCGCCTCCTGGCTTTTTTGGTCCTTGGGATCCCGAACTTACGAATATGCCCGTGGTTGAGGGCAGTCCCAATGCAGACGATGTGCTCGGCGACGAAGCGGTGCGCTTTATCGAATCGAAACAGGACGAGCCTTTCTTTTTAGCGCTGTGGTTTTTCAACGTGCACGCCCCGTTTCAGGGGAAGCCCGAGTTGGTCGAAAAATACCGTCCCCTTGCGGAAAACACACAGTATCAAAAGTCCGCGATCATGGGTGCGATGGTCGAGACGATGGACCAAAATGTCGGTAAGGTGAGTGAGGTGCTCACCCGCCTCGGACTCGATGAAAACACGATCATTATCTTTTCGTCTGATAACGGTGGTAACATGTACGACCGCCCTGAAGGCGTGAACCCGACCAACAATTTTCCGCTGAAGGCGGGCAAGGGGAACAACTACGAGGGTGGTTCGCGCGTGCCACTGATCGTGAAATGGCCAGGCAAGTTACCCGCTGCGGAATGGACCGATACCATCGCGATTAGCTACGATTACTTTCCAACTTTGCTGGAGGTCGCCGGGATCGACGCGCCTGCTGATGCAGTGCTTGACGGCGTCAGCCTTGTGCCATCCTTCGATGGTGAGACGATGGTGCGCCCTCCGATTACCAGTATGTTCGGGCACACCGTGCTGGCGACGGGGAATATCGCTAATGTCTGGGTGCGTGACGGCCAGTGGAGGTTGTTACGCTTTTTCCACACTGGTCTAGATCAGACGAACGAGTACGAACTCTACGATCTATCACTCGACCCCGGCGAATCCAATAATTTAGCTGTGTCGCACCATGACAAAGTGGCTGAGCTGAATGCCTGGCTTGATCAGCATCTGAAAGACACGCAGACCCTGCTTCCGCGCAAGAATCCGGATTATGATCCTGAACTTATGCAGGCCGGTTTCACGATGGGGCAGGGCGGCTATTTCTCAGGCGGTGCCGATACGGAAAAAGTGACCATGACATCCAAGTACGATCAAGTCAGCCTTCGCTATACCCCTAAGCCTGGCGAGAGCGGCTCGCACCTAGAACTGACTCTACTGAGCAATTGCGCCGTCGGCGTTGCTGCTTCTGATGGAGGCGGTTATGGTTCACCAGTCGCGGTTCGCCCAGACCTGAGTCCGCATCGGGTGAAAATACCCTTGGAACGAGTGGCTACAGGATCACCGATTAACGTTGTTTTTGACATGTCACAGCCCGGTCGCACCCATCTGAGCGAGATTTCGCTAGTGGAGTGAACGTTAAGCATCCATGAGACGATCGAGTACCAACGCAAAGTTACTCCGCTTACAGAATGGCACCCTGTTTTTTCAGTAATTTAATTTGACAATAACCATCAAGAATCCATTCTTAAAGATTGCCCCTTTCGCCTATATGAAAAGAGATAATCAATCCGCCTTTACCCTTATCGAGCTCCTGACAGTGATTGCGATCATCGCGATCCTAGCTGCAATTTTAATTCCTGCTGTCGGGAAAATACGCCGCAGTGCCAATAGCACAAAAAGCACCGCGAATCTGCGCCAGATTGGCAATGCGATCGCGTTGTTCACGAATGAGAATAAAGGTGCGTTTCCCTTGTTGAACCGCAATTTAGATAACCCCAATAGCACGGATCCGTTCTACTGGAGTCAAGCGCTTGAAAAGAGTGTGCTGGAGTGGGATCGATCGAAATCAGGTAAGCATCCGATGTTTGAAGATCCGACTGCTCAGAAGGGGCATAACATTAGCGATTTCGGGGGGAGCACCTACGTCTTCTTGGATGCCAACCCGAAGAATCCTTCTCGTTCGGAGCGCGCTTTAAATATCAATTCCCTAGAGCAACCCGCCAAAACACTCACGGTGTGCACGGCCTACGCGAAGAATACTGGGAATGCCTCATGGTATGTTCAAGGTGACTTTGCCAAAGGTTCCGAACCGGTGAATATTCCCGAAGCTCGTTTGAACACCGATGAGGTTGGGGTGGTGTTTGCTGATGGGCATGTGGAGCTTCTTACCAAAGAAAAAGTTTATGATCTGGAGTTTCGCAGGAAGCTTTTTGATCCCACCGTTTTCTAGGCCCGTTACTGACCAGACATTCTATGGTTTTTAATAAGCACCTCGTGTTTTTATGTGCCTTGATGGGTGCATCCATCTTGCAGGCATCACAAAAGCCGAACATTATCCTCATCGTCGCCGATGACCTCGGCTGGAAAGACAGCTCCGCTTATGGCAGTGAATTTTATCAAACACCTGGCATCGACCGTTTGGCGAAAGAGGGCGTGCGCTTTACCGACGCCTATTCGGCCAATCCGTTGTGCTGCCCGACACGGGCCAGCATCTTGACCGGACAATACCCGAGCCGCCTTCGTTTCACTGCTGCATCGGGGCACATCCCGCAGGCAATCCTCGATCCGAAAGAGGGCACTTCCGGTGCCGCAGACAAACCAGCCATCATTCCGCAGTCGCGCTCCCGCCTGCCCAATGAATATGTGACCTACGCCGAGCTGCTGAAGGCCGCGGGTTATGCGACTGCTTTTGTTGGTAAATGGCATTTGGGGAGGGATGCATATATCCCTGAAAACCAAGGCTTCGACGTCGTCGTGGGCGGTCGCCACCATCCGGGTCCTCCGGGGAGCTTCTTCGCACCTTGGTCGATCGATACGATCAAAAAAGTGAAGCCTGGCACACACATCTCCGATGCGATCACCGACGAAGCACTCGAATTTATCCGAGACCACCGCGATAGACCCTTTTTGCTCAATCTCTGGTTCTACGATGTGCACGCACCGTTTCAGGCTAAACGACCATTGATAGACGAATTTGAGCAACTTGTTGATCCCGACTATACGCAGCGTTCGCCGACTATGGGTGCGATGATTAAAACGATGGATCTTAACATTGAGCGTCTTCTTGAAGCCTTGGGTCGCATGGGGCTACGCAAGGACACCATCATCATCTTCACGTCCGACAACGGGGGCAACATGTATAACGAAGTTGACGGCACCACGCCAACGAACAACGCCCCGCTCAAGAGCGGCAAGGGCAACAACTATGAGGGTGGCGTGCGCGTGCCGCTCATCGTCAGTTGGCCCTTCGTTTCCGTTGGCGGCACGATCTCCGATGCAGTGATTTCATCCGTCGATCTTTATCCCACAATTCTGCATATGGCCGGGCTCAAGCCGCAGCCGCAGTATCACGTGGACGGGGTCGATTTTACCGCGGCGATACGAGGGGAGGCGCACGACCGCGGCCCCACGATTTCTCATTTCCCACACTACGTGCCGGCTACAGGCAATTTGCCCAACACCAGTATACGGATGGGGGACTACAAGCTCTACCGCTTTTATTACGACGGCGAGAACCAGACGCACCGCTATGAGCTCTACAACCTAGAAGAAGACATTGGCGAGAGCGTCAACTTGGCCGACATCATGCCGGAAAAAGTTGCTGTGCTCGATGCGCTCATCCAGGCGCACCTCGATGAAGCAGAGGTCCTCGTACCAATCAAGAATCCACGTTTTAACGCCAAGCCGATCCTCGGTTGGATTGCGACGAATCAAATGGACTTGTTCGCCGAGGATGTGGAGCTTCGTATCATTAGTAAGGGGCGTGATCCTTTTATGGGTACACAAGACGTCGGCAGAACGTCGGGGCCGGTCAAGCTCGCCTTTTCGATGCGTTCCAGCAGTGCCGGTCAAGCGCAGATCTTTTGGCGCACGCCGGCGATCAACGCTTTCAGCGCCGCGAACTCAGAGAGTTTCGAAGTCCGCCACGACGGTGCCTGGCACGACTATACCGTGGAGCTTCCGATCCAGGGTAAATTGACTCATCTGAGGTTCGATCCGTCCCAGAATACTGGGAGTATCTCTATGAAAAATCTTCGCTTAATTGATTCAAAAAACCGAATCCTTCATACTTGGAAATAACCATGCCATACTTTGCTCGTTTCGCTTCAACCTTTCTTTTCCTGACTGCCGTTACGCTTTCAGCCAGTGCTAAGACAAACGTCGTCCTTATTCTGGCCGACGACATGAGCCCTGATTTGTCCATGCTTGGCACGCCCGGCATTGAGACACCGAACATCGACGCACTGGCCAAGCAAGGCGTTTACTTCGAACACGCGTTTTCAGCCTCGGCCTCCTGCTCGCCTTCACGCACCGCCATCCTCACCGGCATGTGGCCGCATAGTAATGGTAACTGGCGTAATGTCCATACGCCGCCGCTCAATCTGCCCGACGTGGCATTCACCTCAAAGTCAAACTTTCAGGACAAAGTCGGCATCGGCTGTGACGTGGCCACCCTGCCGGAGATTTTCCAAGCCAATGGCTACTATACCGCCATCACGCAAAAGCTGCATCTGAGCCCTGCATGGCGTTATCCCTACGATGGCCGCGATCCGGTACAATCGACGCCGGCACGTTTCAAAAAAGTCATCCAACAATTCGTCGATGACGCCGGTGAGAAACCTTTCTTCATTCATGCCAATGTAGCGGCACCGCACCGTCCATACGGTTCCCACCTGAAACACAACCCGGATCAGGAATTGCCTGCAGCGGACAGTATCGAAGTGCCTCCTTTCCTGCCCGATGTGCCAGGAGTTCGACGCGACATGCAGGAATACTTCGCCTGTGTGGAGATCGCCGATGCTTGTGTCGGTGCGATACTCGATGCCCTCGAAGCTAAGGGCGTGCGTGAGGACACGCTGGTTATTTTTACCTCTGACCAAGGCATGCCCATCCACCACGCCAAGGCTTCCGGCTATCCGGGAGGCACGCGCATTCCGATGGCCATTACCGGTCCCGGTGTGGTCGGCAGCCGCGTGAATGCGACCGCTGTGTCGCAGATCGACCTCGCGCCCACGATATTGGATTATCTCGGTATCGCAGTTCCCGATACGATGCAAGGGATGTCCTTGTTGTCCATTGCCCGCGGTGCTGATTCGCTGGCAGGTCGCCAATACGTCTTCGCGGAGCACAACTCACATGGCCCCGACCCGAAAGAGCACTACCCGCAGCGCGTCGTCACGGACGGCGAGTGGTATTATATTCGCAATCTCAATCCCGAGAAAGCGCAGCGCCTGCCGGACGATCTCCGTGGGGTCGAAGTTTGGGGCAACCACGCCTATGCGGATATCATCGCGGCGAGAGAGACGCATCCCTTCCAAGCTTGGTTCCTCTCCCGTTTTAATCAACCGCGTCCGGCTGAGCACCTCTACCAATTGGAGATCGATCCATGGGGCGTCAACGATCTGGCGGATCACCCCGCTACTCAGACTAAGCTTACGGAGCTACGCGCCGTCATGGACAAATGGAGAACGGCGACCCACGATATCAAAAAGAGCCCACTGGAAATCCCTGAACATAATAACCCGAAGTGAAACTGAGTCTGCATACGAACATCTGTAGCCGAATTTGTCAGACTGTGGGCCCACCGGCCGCCGCGGTGCTCCAATTTCCAAATACGCGCGTCTTCGGCTTCTTTGAATGTAGTATTAGAACTTCCATAACTATCACTCTCGCAGTTGCCTGCCTAATTCTAAGCGCCTGCACGCCCCATGCCGAAGCGGCTGAGCGCCCGAACATTCTGCTCATTATGGCCGACGATCTCGGCTACTCGGACCTCGGTGGCTACGGCGGGGAAATAGAGACGCCCCATCTAGATCGACTAGCTACTGAAGGGCTGCGCTTCTCCCAGTTCCGCGCCACGCCGATGTGTTCCACCACAAGGGTCGCGCTGATGGCAGGGATGTCCTACCCGGCCGCCGACAATGGTCGCTATGATCGGGCATTGCCGTTACCCACATTGTTGAAGCGGGCAGGCTACCGCACCATGATGACAGGAAAGTGGCATGCCGGGCAAGCTGACCCTAGATCGACGGATCTCTTCGATCGCTTTTACGGATTCCTCGGTGGCATGACGGATTGCTACGCGGGCGGTAATGACTGGTTTGAAGGTCGGCAACTGATTACCCAGTTTGGTCGAGATTTCGATGCCACATCTGCGCTGACTGAACGCAGCATCCATTACATGCGTGAAGCCTTGTCCGAAGATGCGCCTTTTTTCATGTTCGTTTCTTACCAGGCACCCCACCATCCCTTGCAGGCCAAAAAGGAAACAGTCGACAAATACCGCGGCCGCTACCTCCCTGGCTATGCTGCCATTCGGGAGAAGCGTTATGCTCGGCAGTTGGAACTTGGCATGGTCGACCCAGACTGGGGGTTGGCCGAACATGGAGTCGAAGTTCGCCGCTGGGAGGACTTACCAGCGGAGCGTAGAGTCGTTGAGGATGCCCGTATGGCCGCCTATGCCGCGATGGTTGATGAGATGGATCTAGGAGTCGGCCGACTGTTTGCCTTTCTCGAAGAGGCCGGAGAACTTGAGAATACACTGATCCTATTCATGTCTGACAACGGGGGCGACTATAACAATGGCTCCATTTTGACGGATGCGAAACAGGTCCCCTGGGAGCCACGCAACAATCCTACAACCAGCAATGGCTGGGCATGGGTCAAAAACACGCCCTTTAATTTCTACAAGCATGCCTGCCACGAAGGTGCCTTGTCGGTCCCTTTCATTGCACATTGGCCTGCGGGGCTCCAACGTTCTCGCTTGGAGATTGAAAATGCTCCGGTTGCGGTCACAGATATTTATCCGACTTTGATGGAGTTGGCTGAGGGTGATTACACGGATCCTGTCAAGGTGCTTCGCCCTCTTGCGGGGCGCTCGTTCCTCCACACCATGAAACAGGGCACTAACTTTGAGGCACCGCCGCGTTTTCTCTGGTTTAATCAATCCCGAGCTTGGATCGAAGGTGGCATGAAAGCCGTTTCACTCTACGGGGGGCCCTGGCAACTTTACGATTTGCAAGGCGATCGCGCCGAGCGCCACGACCTCGCTCACAAAAAACCGGCGCTCGTCGCTCGCCTCGCAGACAAGTGGCAGGCTTATGCACATGACGTCGAAATGCCCCTGCCGCTCCGTAAGGAAGTCGTTGCGACACAGCCAGGGTGGGGCTGGCACCGCTTGGAGATGTTCTGCCCGCAGCTTGTGTCGACTTTCCCCGAAAATTCCAAACTCACGCCTGTTGGATCGCGTCGACTGGAGATGCACTTCAGTGCCCTAGTCGATTTGTCCGGGCGCGAAGGAAAGTTTATCCGTCTTCATAAAGTCTCCGACGAAACGAATCCTGTCTGGGAAATTGATCCTGCTGCGACGCACCCCAGCCATGGGACGCATAGCTTGGTCTTCGGAGGATTGCCTCCCCTTGAACCGGATACGCAATACTTCGTCTTGATCGATTCAGGAGCATTTAGTGTCGGCGGACATCCTGTTGGTGTGATTAATGACGGCGCCTACTGGTGGCGCTTTAGAACGGAGCCTAATTAGGCCTAAAGATTAGGTGATGATCCTCTAATTGACTTCGGTCACATGTCTCGCTGCTATCAACACCCGGATTTAGCATAAGCTTGAAGTCCATATGTGAGTCGCCGGATCACAGTGTGTGGAAAAAGGGCTTCCAGCCCTGAGAGAGAGAGTGTGTGTGGTGCGCTGCAGATCAGTCACTTGCATACAAAAAAGCCCTCCGTGTGAACACGAAGGCTTTATTCTAATCATCCTCAAATGGGCTACTTTCGTCTTCGAAATATAACTGAGCATAAGACCAACAAGCCACCAAGAAGTGCAGAGGTCGAAGGCTCGGGCACGATTGTAACCGTGAGTTTGTCGATAAAGGTATCGGCAAACTCAACACCCAGAGTGTCAGAATTAGAACCGAGGTGTGTGCCAAAACTTATGTAGCGTCCTGCATTTTCGAAATCGAACGTGAAGTTGTTAATAATCATCGTTCCGTCGGCAGAAACGGAGACGGTTGGGCCGCCGATTCCGGATTCGCTAATCGTGATAATGAAATTAACGTAGGAAGTGTCGAATGCAGGAGTGGTGGTGTAGTCATTTGCGTCATTGAACACATTGTCTGCATAGAAGCGTGCCAGCTGATCTTTGGCGTTGCCGACGCCGTTCGGACGAAGCAGTATACCGAAGTCGGAGTTGGTGTTATTGGGGCCAGCCTGGCCAGCGGTGTCTCCTATCGAGAAAGAAACCCATTGGTCGGTCGAGTCGGTGTTCCGTTTGTTGTAGGTCAGGTCGAAAGAGATTGTATAGTCTTGCCCGGCAAGTGAGCTGAAATTGTTATCCAAACTGAGAAAGCCATTGGAGCCGCCGGCAGGCACCTGTTCATTATTGCGCATACGCGCCATGTTATTGGTCGGAGCAGCGTTGGTAGAGGTAATGCCAGCATCGTCGTTGGAGACGTGGAACACATTATTCGCGCCCGATTCGGTGTAGGTCGAGCTGGTGCTGCCGGATTGGCGGGCGGGGACATTCGTATTGATGTCGCTGGTGTTGGCGATACTGCCGTCACCGAACGAGTCGTAGAAAATCGTCTGCGCTTGTAGTGCAGAGCCTGCCGCGAGCAGAGAGGTAATAAGTAGGGTCGTGGGTTTCATGGCGTCGTTCAGGGGTTGGCTATAAATTGTGACATGTTAAGAAACAATTCTTTATGAGTAAAGCAACAATTCGTGTTTCATGTTTGTTTTTAGGTTTTATTTACTGGGTGTCCTCTATCGATTCTGTCCTCTATCGATTCTGTCTAGGGCGGGACGCCCTGCGCGTCGGAGTCGTCACTTTTGCACTGTCTAGGGCGGGACGCCCTAGTTCTTTTAGGTGAGGCAGGGCGTCCCGCCCTGCGCGTCGGAGTCGTTGCTTTTGCACTGTCTAGGGCGGGACGCCATAGTTCCTTTAGAGGAAGCAGGGCGTCCCGCCCTGCAGCGTTGGAGTCGTAACTATGCACTGCCTAGGGCAAGATGCCCTAGTTCCTTTAGGGGAGGCAGGGCGTCCCGCCCTGCGCGTCGGAGTCGTTGCTTTTGCACTGTCTAGGGCAGGATGCCCTAGTTCCTTTAGAGGAGGCAGGGCGTCCCGCCCTGCGCGTTGGAGTCGTCACTTTTGCACTGTCCAGGGCATCCTGCCCTAGTTCCTTTAGAGGAAGCAGGGCGTCCCGCCCTGCAGCGTATAGAACAAAGCAGTTGGCGCGCTCATTGCATAAAAAAGCCCGCCGTGCGAACACGACGGGCTTTACCCTAATAACTTTAAAATTATTTATGAGCGACGGCGAACCATGACCCATGAGAGAGCGAGGAGGCCACCGAGCAGTGCGTAGCTTGAAGGCTCAGGCACGACGGTTAGGAGACCGGTGCTTTGACTGAACTCATAGATACCACTTGTCCATACCCCGCTGTCTCCAGTGAAACCAGCTACGCTGAAGTTTGAGCCGAAGGTTGTATTGGCCAGAAGATCAGCCTGAATGATTGTCCATTCATCCGTTAAGCCTGAACCGGCAGCTGCCAGATCGAAGTTAAAGATACCGTCTAAGTCTAAGCTACCAATAGCCGCTCCGACAATACCGTTATTTACACCAGAAGCACCAATTTCAAATGTAAGTTCACCAGTTGAAGCGAGGAAGATAGTGCCATTATTTTGGTTATCTAGATCGCCTGTAAAGGTGTTTGCACCGGAAAGGGTGATGTCGCCGTTACCTGTTTTACGCAAATCGCCAGTGCCAGAAATGACACCGCTGAACGTTGCGTTAGCGGAAGCGTTACCGACTGAAATGGTGCCGCCGCCGTTGTTGAGTGTGAAATTGTTAGTGATCGTCTCAGTCAAAACAGTACCAGTTGTGCCGATAATCAGCGTCGAATCTGCTGTAGTTGCACCACTTAGAGTGATTGCGCCTGTGCTGAGAGCGCTATTTGCGCCTTTAGTGTCGGACATAAACACACGGACAGAACCGTTTTGAATTTCAAGGCCACCACCGAAGGTATTACCAGTTGTAGGATCTGTATCTGTAGTCGCATTGGCTGGGCGAAGCTCTACGATGCCGCCGCCGCTTAAGGTAATTTTGTTGGAGCCAGTGCCATCTTTAATCTCTGAGTTAATACGGAAAACTCCTGAGCCATTGTGCACGATATCTAGGTCGTTATTTAGAATAACATCGCCATTGCCTCCCGCGTCGAAAGTAGCACCCTCTGCCCATGTGATGAGCTTGTTTACATTGATGGTCACAGTTGAGTTACCGCTATCGGCTTCGAAGGTAAGGTCACGTGAAATACCACCACCTGATGCCATATTCATCGTGTGCCCTGTAGAAGGAAATGATGTGTATGTGAGTGATCGAATGGTACGGTTAGCACCTAGGAAATTCGAGGCTGTATCAGTGCCGCCGTCATAAACAATATCAAGCTCGTTGCCAAAGGTGATGGTGTTGTCGGCCCAGTTTAATGCTGCGCCCCATGCGTTGTTTGATGCGTCTCCGCCGTCCCATGTTTCTGTCACGGCTTGTGCTTGATAGCTTGAGGCTAGGAGTGAGATGATAAGTAAGTTTTGTACTTTCATAGGGTATGTGTTTTGTTGTGATTTACTAAGAGACAATTTAAGAATTCTTTCTTAAGAATCTATTCCTATGAACTTTTGTCAATAGGATATTTAAAAAAAATGAGCGGAGTTTTTCTATAAGGAATGGCTATGTTGAATAGGGATTGTATAAGGGTGACTTGAGTTTGAGTAGGTGTTGATGGACCTTCTAGGGCAGGATGCCCTCGTTCCTTTATGGGAGGTAGGGCGGTGCCGCCCAGCAGTGTCGGCGTCGAGGCTTGTGCACCGACTTGGGAGGGAAACACTAGTTCGTTCTTATTTCGAAATTATCGAAAACTCCGTTGGCGGACGACCATGTGGTGATGCCGAATCCGCTGGCTGCGGGTATGGGCTCTCCTAGATCGAAGTTATCTTGGGAGAAATAAACGCTGCCGTCCGGATTGAAAATACGTAGATTGACCCGTGCGCTGCCTTTTGCGCCGCTGACTTCGATTCTGAAGAAGTCGCTTGGGGCGGCATCGAAACCATTCGGGTAATTGTTGCGATCCGTCACCTGTAACAGCCAGCTTCCAGCGGTGGCACCGCTATCGCTCATTTTTCTTAGGTGAACATCCTTGTCGACACCTCCGGGGCTGGAGCGTCCATCTGCTAGTAGGAATTGCCAGTAGCTATATTCTAAGTCGGGCTCTTGCTGGATGCCGAATGCGACGCCGACGCCGACGCCTGCTGCGGAGAATCCGACGTCGGCGGATACAGTAAAAGGCTCACCCGTTGCGAGGATGGTTGCTGAGTTGAATTGAGCTAAGGGAGCTCCGCCAGCGGGAGACTCGATGGTGCCTGATGCGATGTTAAAATCTGCGGAGCTGTTGCCGTATATGAGCGTCGTCCAGTTGGCAGAACTTGTGAGACCACCGCTGCCAGTGTTGAAGTTGTCAGTTTCGACGGTAGGCGTTACCGTGCCGGGCAGTGGGACGTAGCGCTCGGTGCGACGTGTCAACTCAGCAGGGTTAGCGTTGTAATCCTCAGTGTGGATGCGCCACTGCGCTAGCTCGCTGCGAAGAGTCGCTTTAATCGCCGTATAGGCGGGGTTGTTGGCCAGATTTTGAGTGCACCACAGGTCTGCATTGAGGTCGTAGAGTTCTTCTTCGGGGAGGTCGCCTTCGAGTATCTGGCGGAGCAACTCATATTGCGGGGTGGTGTTGTCGGCTTTGATCGCGTCGAAGCTGCGATTGTACCACGGGCTGGCGCTGGTGTATTGGTCGGCGTTCAGCGCGGCTTGTGGGAAGTCGTAGCTGGTCGGGCCGCCGCTATTGTTGGTCGCGTCCACTTGCCGGATATTGCGGACATAGTAATAGTGGCCATCGGTGACGCCGCGGGCGTCGTATTTTTCGTGGGTGGCAGTAAGGATGGTGGATCGGTCGGCAAAGCTGGAATCGCCGGCCAATATCGGAAGTAGTGATTTCCCCTTGAGCGAGGGCATCTGCGCGATGTTGGCAAAGTCTAGAAAGGTGGGCATCAAGTCCAAATGACTGACGGGCGCGGTGATGGTGCGGCCACCACTGACACCGGGGCCGTCGATCAGGAGTGGAATCTGTAGGCCGTAAATACTCTGCTTGATGCGGGAGAGGCCATTGCCGTGGTCGCTGGTGAAGACAATGAGCGTCTCGCCCGCAATACCGTTGGCGATGAGTGCGTCGCGGGCAGCGGCATAGTGGCCGTCGATGATTTCGATCGCGCCGTAGTAGTCGGCGAAGTCTTGCCGCACGGCTGGGACGTCGGGAAAACTGTTGGGCACGACAACAGTGTTGGCGTCGACATTCGTCACGCCGCCGTCGCCGAGGAGACCGCCTTCCGGATCCCATAGGCCATTATTGATGGCGATCGTGCGAAAAGGGAGGTGGGGTGCTGCCACGTTGAGACAAAGAAAGAAGGGGCGGTCGCCTGCTTCGGCCACGGTTTGGTTGATGTAGCTGGTGACATCGGCGGGGACTTTGGGGTAAGAGACACCCTCGCCAAAGCCTTCGTGGTAGGGGAACTTGCGCACGGGCTGGACGTGGGATTTGGAAGAGATGGCAGTAAACCAGCCGCGGTCGCGGAGGACTTCGATCAGGGTGGGGAGGTCTTCATGGACGCCACCGAGTCCTAGTTTGGAGGGATCGCCGAGGAGTGGAAAATCAGTGCCGTAATTGGTCACATTACGATAAGCGCTATTTTCGTGTGGATACGTGCCGGTGAACAGTGCCATCTTGCTTGGGCTACAGACGGGAGAGAGGGCAAAAGTCCGTGTAAAGTTGACCCCTGCCGTGGCAAGCGCATCCAGGTGCGGAGTGTCCAGGCCAGCTGTTCCAAGCACGCCTAGATCCGGGCTTTGATCTTCCGTCATGAAAAAGAGAATGTTGCGCAGCGGGGCGACGGGCGAAGTGCCGAGGGCATATTCGTTGCCGTCGTTGACCGTATCACCGTCGAAGTCACTGCTCGCACTAATGTCGCTTAGATCGGTAAATGCATCGCTGGGATCACTAAGAATGCACCACTGCTCCCAGTCGTCGGGGAGTGTGTCGCTATCGCTATCTGTCCAAGCCAGAGGATCTAGCCCGAGACTAAACTCGATATCGTCCGGAACTTTGTCGCCGTCGCTATCCCAGTTCTCGGGATCGGTGCCGAGTTCGTGCTCTTCGCGATTGGTCAGTGCGTCCGTATCTGAGTTGAGGGATCGCTCTGTTTTGAGGCGATAAAAGTTTTTTGGTGTTAAGCTCGCGGTCAGTAATTTTTGGTCATCGGCACCAACGAAACTGCTGGGCTCTCGCTCCCATTCGATGAGGTTACTACTCTTCCAAACACGGTAGCGTAGACCCAGTGCTTGTTGCCAGTTGAAGCTCACATCGCTTGAGTTGACGGTGAAATTTTCAAGTCTTAGGCGTGAGCTTGGGTCATCCGGATCGTTCCAAGCGAGTCCCTCTGTTAGGTTGTTGTCGCCGTCGCTATCATCGTCTGCAGTGAGGTCGGCTGCGGCTGCAGGGTGAAGGGATTCCCATACATCGCTGACGCCGTTCTCGTTGAGATCGAGCGCATGAATGCTGGTGCAGAGCCCTACTAGAATGAATGGAAATAGAAAAAGAGGGGAGTGTTTTGCTTGCATAATGAGCGGCTAGGTCCCTAAAAGAATCGATTCTTTTATGTATGTCAAGCTGTCAAGTTTTATCGCCCGTGCTGTCTAGCTGTAGTTCTGAATAGTCAAGTTGGCTGGCCGCTATGGCATCGCCGTCGGCAGGTAGGGAACGCCGCCTTCACGGTCGTCGCGTAGGTCAGCAGGAGGGGTGGGGTTGCGAAATTCAGAGTAGGGTTTGCCATAGGCACCCAGCCACCAGTTTTCCCATTGTGCGGAGAGTTTTTGAACTTTCTCGGGATGTTGCTCGGTCAGGTCGTTTGTTTCGCTGCGATCTTCTGCGAGGTTGTAGAGCTCCCAGGCTTTATTGTCGACCGCAGTGAGCTTCCAGTCGCCAGAACGAATCGCACGATGGTCGAAGAGTTGGAAGTAGAGGTTTTCATGCGGCACACGTTCTTTGCCTTCCAGTATGGGGAGGAGGCTCTTACCGGGTAGTGGGGGTAGGTTTTTACCTTTACCGGCCGCAGCATAGTCGCCACCGGCCAACTCTAGAAAGGTCGGCATGAGGTCGATAATATGAGCTGCTTGGTCGGTGATGGAGCCAGGTTCGGCCACACGCCCGGGCCACCAAGCAATAAATGGGGTGCTGATCCCACCCTCGTGCTGGTTGCGCTTGTAGAGGCGCAGGGGGGTATTGCTGACGTTGGCCCAGGCCATTCCGATCTCCCAGTTGGAGCCCTGATCGCCGGGGAGTTTGCCGTTTTGCAGCATCACCTTGTCAGTGCGGGCATAAGGCGAGGCGCCATTATCACTCATGAAAATCACCAGCAGGTTCTTATCGAGTCCACATTCGGAGAGTGTCCTGAAAAGGCGCGCCAGATTCTGGTCGAGGCGATCAATCATGGCGGCGTAGGTGGCCATACGAAGGTCTTCGAGTTCCTTTTGCTTGGGAGAGAGCGAGTCCCAGTCTGGGATGTTGTTGGGTTTTGCTGAGAGCTTCGCTTCGAGACCAATGATACCTAATTCCTGCATACGGGCGAAGCGTTGCTTTCTGAAGTGTTCCCATCCGGCCATGTATTTGCCCTGGTATTTATCGATATCCTCCTTGGGGGCTTGAAGTGGGTTGTGCGGCGCGTTGTAGGCTAGATACATGAAGTAAGGCTTGTCCTGCTTTTTGGTTTTGAGATCGGTGATGAACTCGATCGCGCGATTGGTGATGCCGTCCGTCACGTAATAATTCGGATCCTTTGGTTGGAATGTATGACGGCCGTATTGAAAGGATTGATCCAAGGGCGGAAAAAATGCGCTGGCGCCGCTAAGGTGCCCGAAGAAGCGATCGAAGCCGCGGTCTTTCGGGTGTCCGTTGAGGTGCCACTTACCGAGCGCAAATGTGGCATAGCCAGATGCCCGCATCACCTCGCCGAGCGTCGCGCCGCGCTGCACGCCCAATCCAGTGACCGGCCAATAGTGCCCAGACATAATCGTGGCGCGGGAGGGCTCACACTTAGATGCGTTGTAGAATTGGCTAAAGCGGATGCCTTCGTGAGCGAGCCGGTCTAGCGTAGGCGTGTCGATCTCGCCGCCGTAGCTACCTAGATCGGAGTAGCCCATGTCGTCGACCAGAATGTAGAGGATGTCGGGTCGCTCAGCTGCGTGGCCAAGCAGTGTTGCCGCAGTGAATAGAAGTGCAGCCTGAATGCTTTGCTTGAACGATTGAAGACCTAGGGTGGGGGGTGAAAAAAAGATGAACATAAGAATTGTTTCTTGTTATTGGCTTGACCCGAAATTCGTCAAATCTAATTATTTTTTTGAATGGGCCATCTTCGCAACAAGCATTTACCTCCTCTCACGCAGCCTAGCCAACAGTCGGTTGAAAGTGACTTTATGGAGTCATTTCAACATCCACCAGCTATGCTACGTGGTAAGCCTTTTTGGTCTTGGAATGGGGAATTGGACAAAGAGGAGCTTTTGCGTCAAATCGACGTGCTTGAGGAAATGGGAATGGGCGGTGCGTTTATGCATTCCAGAACCGGCTTGAAGACGGAGTATCTGGGGCAGGAATGGTTCGATTTAATTAATGCCTGTGCTGAAAAGTGCGAATCAAAGTGCTTGGAGGGCTGGCTCTATGATGAGGATCGCTGGCCGAGTGGCACTGCGGGTGGTATCGTCACCCAAGATCTCAAATACCGGATGCGTTCAATTGTGCTAAGCCAGTATGCGAGTGGTGAGTCGATCAAGTGGCCAGGCGCTGCTGATTTTATCGAAGCGCACTTGGTGGATTTAGACGGAATCAAGTTAAATGCTTACCTCCCGATTGAGCGTAATGCGTTCAGGGAATGCCCTGAAGGGCAGCAGCTAGTGATTTTTCATCGCGAGATTCACCCATCGAATAGTTTCTATAATGGCGGGGCCTATCTAGATACCTTGAATCGTTCGGCGACTGATGCGTTTATCGAATCTACGCATGAGAAATACCGTCAGCACTGTGGGCATCATTTTGGGAAATCGATCAAGGGCATCTTTACTGATGAGCCGCATCGTGGATTTATCTTATGTGATGCAGTCGAGCAGCCTGGAGCCAGTCGTCCATCGCACTCGATTCCGTACACGGAAAAATTATTTGCGTCTTTTGAGTCGCACTTTGGCGAGTCCCTGCGCGGGCGTTTGCCGGAGTTGTTTTTCCAATACAAAGGGCAGAAGCTGTCTAAGTTAAAATGGCAATATTCAGAGCTGTTGCAGCGTTTATTTATCGAGAATTGGGCGCAACCGTGTGCGGATTGGTGTCAAAGCAATGATCTGTTACTAACGGGTCATGTGCTGCACGAGGACACTTTGGCTGCGCAAGCGGTTCCTGTAGGCTCCTTGTTTCGCTACTACGAGACGATGAGTTATCCTGGCATCGATGTGCTGTCAAAGCGCTGCGAATCCTTTTGGGTTGCGAAGCAGGTCGTCTCATCGGCTCGCCAGTTGGGCAAACCATATGCGCTTTCTGAGCTATATGGCTGCACTGGTTGGGAGATGGGTTTTGATGGACATAAACGTATCGGCGATTGGCAGGCGTTTCAGGGAATTAATCTGCGCTGTCATCATCTATCTTGGTATTCGATGGCGGGAGAGTCAAAGCGTGATTATCCTGCGAGTATTTCGCATCAATCGGCCTGGTATCCAGAATACAAATACGTCGAGGATTACTTCTCACGTATCAATCTATTACTCCAGCAAGGTGAGCCGGATTGTGATGTGTTAGTGATTCATCCCGGTGAGTCCTTGTGGGCGCAGTTCCACTTGGGTTGGGCCAGATGGTTAGGGTCCGCTTCGGCGCAGATTGATTGTATCGAAGAGAAGTTTGCGACGCTGTATCGTTGGCTCGTGGATGCACAGATCGATTTCGATTACGGGGATGAAGAGCAAATGGATCGCCTCGGTCGCATCGTAGTGGTGGATGATGAAGTCTTCTTTCGCTTAGGGCAGATGTGCTATCGTTCCATTGTCATAGGTGGAATGGACACCTTGCGAGGCACCACTTTGTCTATTTTGAAGGCCTTCTCTGCTGCTGGAGGTTCAGTCGTCTTTGCCGGGCCCTGTCCAGATTATGTCGACGCTGAACTCAGCAATGAGCCACTGGCCATTGCTGGCGAGATTGGTAGTTCTGGTTGGAATCAAGCATCGATCGTTTCGGCAATTAGGACGGTCAGTGAGCAAGTTTTGGCATTGAACCGTGGAGCAGGTGTGGCTGGTGTGTTGAGCCATGTGCGACGTCTGGAGAATGGCGATGTGATTGTTGCCTTAGTCAACACGACGGAACGTGCGATCCCGAGTGTGTATGTGAACCTTGCTGCTGTCGGTCAAGTTGAGCGCTTAAATTGTCGTGATGGCCAAGTGGAAGTAGTTGAAGCGAGGGCGAGCGGTGAGGGCTTACAATGGCCAGTTGATTTTGAGCCGCTTCAAGAGCACCTGTTTCGAGTGCACGTAAATGCATGGTCGCCTCGAATAACTAAGTCGCCCGAGGATCAGGTCTTTGCAAACATACAGCCCTTGACTGGAGCTTTCGAGTATGAGTTGAGTGAGCCAAATGCACTGGTGCTGGATCGTGCGCGCTACAAGCTCGATGATGGCGCGTGGCATGCGCCCGAAGGTGTGCTGCGTATTGATGATTCCATACGTGAGCGGATAGGCTGGCCCCTTCGCACAGGGACGATGGTCCAACCTTGGTGTGATCGGAAGTCGCCGGCCGAGGGCCCCCTACTTGAAATGGAGTTTCAATTTGATGTAGAAGTGATGCCTGCCGCATTGGATTTAGTGATGGAGCAGCCGGATCGCTGGAAAATTATGCTGAACGGGCAGGCAGTCGCTGTTCCGGATTCACCATCATGGTGGATTGATAGCGCGTTGAAGCGTTTTGCATTGCCAGCGGATGCCTTACAGACAGGCGTCAATATCTTAAACTTTAAAACACGTCTGCGCTCGGATACGGATATCGAGGCGGTGTATCTGTTTGGCGCGTTTGGCGTCATGCGTCGTCAAGGTGGATTTGCTTTGAGTCAGTTGTCAGATTGTATTGAGATCGGTGATCTCGTGAATCAAGGGCTCCCGTTTTACACCGGGCGTGTGAGCTACTTTAAGCGTGTGGAAAGCGTCGCGAAGGGCGCGACTTTTACTTGTGAATTGCCGAGCTTTGCGGGGGCCTGTGCGAGTGTTCAGCATGCTGATTTCGAAGCGACGGTAGCCTTTCCTCCCTATGCGATTCATTCACAGGCGACTACAGAGAGCCCACTTTTACGTATTGATGTCTCGTTGACGCGGCAAAATTTATTCGGACCATTGCACCGCTTGCCAAAGGAGGATGTGTTGACTGCTCCGATAAGCTTTCGCACCACGGGGGACAGCTATACTGAAGGCTATGAATTATTTCCTTCGGGCTTACTGGAAGCTCCTGTGATTTGCTATTGAGCCCATTTATCATGCGTAGTGCAAATTATGCCGCTTTATTGCTCTCGTTGAGTCATTGCGTGTCTTCACTTTCCGCGACAGAGCATGGGCGTATCGCATCTGTCTACACGAGCTCGGCCGCGACGACGGTAACGGCGGTGCTGGACCCTAACTTGGATTTAGCCACACGTCTCGCTCCTGAACGAGCGGAGGTTGTCAGTCCGGTACCTTTAGGCCCTAGGATGGTGGTCGGGCAGGGGGCGGACCCTGGAAACCTTAGCTTTGTTCGCGTGTTGAACGAATATGGTTTGGCAACCGCTCAATTTTTGGCGTATCCGACATCGGTGAAAGGCGGTGTACATGTGGTCGCAGGGCGTGATGCTTCGGGTGAAGCGTTTATTCTGGCTGCGCCGATTTCAGATCGCTCTATTCAAAACCTTCGGGTGTTTGATGCGCACGGTGGTTTCCGCGCGGAACTCGTCATGCCTCGTTCCCTTGTGGGCCCGTTTGTGGTGGCCGCGGGTGATTTCTTAGCGAGTCAGCCTGGCAGTGAGATCGCGATTACACTCGCCAACCAACGTGCAGGCGCAGCGAGCGGCGTCGTGCTTTATACGCCCGACGGGGTTTATCTCGATGCAATACGTTTTACCGCGCCGGCTTCCGGAGCGGTTCGACTGGAGGCTGCAGAGACGGATTCTGGAGTGGCGCTTGAATTGTTCTATCTCGAATCCGGACATTTGCTTAAGTTTGACACTTTAGGCGGTCAGCACGAGTTCAAGCAGCTAAGCTTTGATGCGCCTGTTGATGGTTTATATCGGTCCGCCTTCGCGGAGCAAATGCGCTTGGCTACACTCGTCAGCTCGGATCTGTCAGAGGCATTGCTCGTGCACGGCAATGAGGTCGGAGCTCGCCAGAATTTAGGTCGCCACGAAAATGAGTTTTGGATTACCGCTGGAAACCTTGGCCTCACTGAGGAGCAATCGGGTGACTATATTAAGTTTGCACGCTATGGTCATATTCGCACGGACGGTTCTTCGCCCGCTTACGGCGACGCCAGTATCTTCACCTCCGAAGTGGCCGAAGACTGGGAGGCTGGATTGCGTCCTGCCGCGGTAGGTTTAGGTCAACTCAATCAGTCGCTAGATAAACAGCAGCGGGTGCTCTGGGAGCCCTGCTTCACGCATCGGCAGTTCAACTCAAGGTTCGCTAGCTGGAAGGAGATCGTGGATGAGTCTACTGGCTTACCTAAATATTTAGCGCTCTCTCGCCTCAACGAGGTTTCGTATTACGGTGAATTTGGGGAAACCGATAGCTTTGTGGGCTCAACCTACGCGCCAGGTTTGTCAGCGCTCGATCGTCTCTATTTGCTACCGCTGCGCGCTTTTCTTTTTAAGCTAAGCCAGTCCTTTCGTCAGCATCCGGAACGAGTGATCTCGGTGGAGCCGAACCATGAGTTTGAAATCGCAGTGAAAGAAAATAAGACGGTGGGCGATTATAACCCTGCGATGATTCGTGGCTTCCGTGAGTATCTGCGGAATCTTTATGGTCAGGACATGGAGAAAGTGCTCCTTGCGCGAAATGGACCCTCACTGGAGGGCTTCGATGCGCCCCGAGATACGCAGCGTGGTGACTGGGATGCGTACGATACGGAGAATTCGTTTTTCAATGACTGGGTCTTTTATAACCGCTATGTCGTGAATCGTCGGCTGTCGGATACTTTTACGCAAGCCCTGCTCGCTGGCTTTCCTGCTGAGATCTTGCGCACGCACCAGATTCCAGATCGCTACGCAATTGGCACGCTTGACCTCTTCAGTGAGCGAATGGTCCGTATTACCCCGATCGATTATGCGCTGACTTCAGGAGTGGGCTTTGGTTTCACACGTTTCACCGTATGGTTTAATAAGCCGAACTATGCATTCAAGGCAGGGTTTAGCTCGGGCTTCGACTCCATTACTTTCGGAGAGTATCAGGCGCTCACTACGGATCAACGTCTGGCCAATGAGCAGCTCATACATGTTTGGGAAAAGGGCGCTAATGCCATCCATGCAATGAAGTGGCCGGATTCTCATGACCGCGGTTTTAATGAAACGATGCGAGGTGCGATTGAAAACCTTGTTGAAAACTATGACCGTCCGCGCACTGCCGTGACGGGAGGAATCTCGCAGATTAAACCCTATATTCATGAGGATCGTCGATTCAATATTGCCGCGATCGGTCAGGGTGCCAATAAGCGCGGCTTGCTCAAAAGCTTGCGTGAGGATGGCACCTGGGAGGGCAGTGTGTATACGGTACCTTTTCGGACGGCGATCACCGTGCAAGCCTTGAAGGTAGAATCGAGGATAGGCGAAAAAGGACTGCGTGTGCTAGAAGTCGGACCTTTGCAGGGGCTCGAGGGCGGCGAGCAGGTCGTACTTCATTTAACCGCCAAATCCGCAGTCAGTAGTGCGCTTCGCCTCGATCTACGCCACCAATCCGGTGGACCGCTTCCAGGTTATGGTCAACTCGTTGCAGTTGGGTCGGATTCACATGACTATCGTTTTGTTCTACGGTCACAATTACCCGCAGAGGATCTCATTCTCTGTGTTGAAGTGCCAGAGGGAGTCGTCGTTGAGGATGCCACTGCGCAGCGCGAAACCGAGGAAGTGGCACGCCCTCATCGCGACGATCATGAAGGAGTGCCACACCAAGGTGGGGTCAGCTTCGATCTACTGCCCTAGGGAGTGTCTGGAAATAAAATCTGAGATACGACTTGTACAACAGCAGAGACCTCTTAAGTTACTGGGGTGCAAAGTATTAAACTCGAACTCAATGACGAGGACTGGGAAGTCCTAAAAAAATTAACGACTGGCGATCGGTACATTTGGACGCTCGCGGGCGTAGACCAAAGAACCTGCGTCTGACGGTTGAAGGGATCTTCTGGATACTGCGAACGGGGGCGCCTTGGAGGTATCTGCCTGCCTATTACGGAACGTGGCAAAGTGTCTACGATCGCTTCCGTTCGTGGGCGAACAATGGCTTGTGGGAGCATTTGATGAACCACTTTCAGTCGACTCTTGCCGACTTGGAATATGTGATGCTGGATTCCAGTTCTATCCGGGTTCATCAGGATGCAGCACGAACTCATAGGGGGCAGACACGTGATGCAATGGGGCGCTCGCGCGGAGGGCTTACGACGAAGCTACATATGGCCTGTGATGCCCTTGGTTATCCGCTTTCCTTCGTCCTCACCTGTGGAGAAAGAGGCGACGCCCCGCAAGCAATTGGTATCCTACGAAAATGGTTAAGCCAACCCAGCGCCTGCCTGCTTGATGGTGGATATGACAGCGACACCATTCGAGAGTTTATTGTGCAAAGCTCAAGCACCGCCGTCATACCACCGAACCCAAGGAGAACATCGAAGATCGAATATGACAAGCACCTCTACAAAGAAAGACACAAAGTAGAGAACTTATTTCAGAGGCTGAAACAATACAGAAGAATCGCTACGAGGTTTGAGAAAAAGGTTACCCTTTTTGCAGCCATGGTCGCCATCGCCTCCATTCTAATATGGCTCAAACTATAATTTCCAGACACTCCCTAGTGTTCCTGCGTGTTATTTTCTTAGAAACGCATAAAATTAATTGTAAGATTCGATTCTTATGGCATCTTATCAATAATTTTATAGCTCGATGAAACCCAGCCACATCTTCTCCCTACGGTTGCTCAGTGCCTTTGCAGTCCTGGCAGCCAGTTCGCTGACCAGTGATGCAGTGCTACGCCATCCGGGCATGACCGATACTCAAGCCTTAGCGCTTGGCGACTTACCACAGTTTGAGAGCAAGGCAGGAAGCCTCGGTTGCTCGGCAGCAATGTTAAATAGTGAGTGGGCGGTCTCGGCTGCTCACTGCATTAGCCTAGCGGATGAACAGCGTGTGACGCTGACCTATGAAACAGGAGGAGTTTCCAATACGGTTACTGGAACGGCCTACCGCGTTCAGTCTGGCGATGGAGGCTATGACGATGTGATGCTCATACATTTGGACACGCCGATCACCTCTGCGGTTGCATGGGTTGCGCCGTATGATCGGTTTGATGAGTATGAGCAGTTAGGCTGGCAAGTTGGGCGTGGCACCTCGGGTGCGCTTGGAGTCAATACCACTTCAGATGGTAAGTTTCGTGCGATGACGCAGCGCATTTACTCTACCTTACTTGGTGAAGCATCCATTATCCCGCAGCACATCTACTACAATTTTAATAATCCCGAGGTGACGAATCCCAATGAATACGCGACTTTCTACGAAGGCGGGACGGGGCCGGGTGATAGTGGCGGCCCCCTCTATGTGTATTCGCGTGGTCGCTACTTTAATGCAAGTGTGGTGAGTGGACCGCAGGGCGGGAGTTATCGCAACGGTCGCTTAAGTACGCATTTACCAGCGATCATCGCGCGATCAAACCTCGAGTTTGCCTATCCCCAGCAACTCGTGCCGCGAGCGGTTTGGGTAGCAGAAGACCTGATCGCCACGACCGCAGATCAAGCTACGGTCGTCACTTGGTCGGATCGACTTGCAGGCCTGACTTGGTCCTCAAGCAGCGATGGGGGGGGCGGGGCGCCAACCTTGAGAACCTCGCTGAGTCCGACAGGTTTGGCGGCGGTGCGTTTCGACGGCGATGATGTGATGGGGCTTTCGTCTAGTGAGAATCCAATCAAAGGGCAGACGTCTTTTAGTATAGCGATGGTGGTCCGAAGCGATGTCACGGGCGCGGGTTTAGAAGGGGATCCTTTCGGTTCAATTGGCGTCTTAGATGCTAGCAGTGGCGACAATGCGTGGAGCCTTTCCTTCGCGCACAATGGTCGCTATGGACTGAGCATTGAAGACCAGGAGGGTTCAGTAAAGGGGATCTTTCGTGGTGGGAGTGATAACGCCTCAATCGCTGATGGTGACTGGCATGTTATCGTCGCAACCTGGGACGGCTCGGAGCTGTCTTTTGACAATGCGGGCGATGACCGAAACATGAAACTCTATGTGGATCAGGTTGATCAAGTCCGGACGGGGCAAGGAGCTTACCATTTCAATGTCGCACGTGGGGCAGTCTCCCTTCTACTCGGAGATAGTCAGACCAATGCACTCGCTGGGTTCAGTGGCGATATTGCCGAGATTCGTCTCTACACGGGCGAACTGCAAATGCACGAGGTGGATCGGCTGCTAGTCGGGCTGCGCGAGCGCTATTTGACCGCCGAGACGCCAGGCGTGGTCTTTGAGCGCCCCTGGGCAAAGCACCTATCTATCCCTGCTGGCCAAAGCTTGCAAACGCGCGGCTTTTTAACCGGTGGCGCCGATTCTTTAACTTGGTCGTTAGAGTCGGGACCTGCCCCCGTTACTTTCACCAATGTGGATTCGGTTCATACGGAAATCATCTTTGAGGCCGTTGGCACGCACGTGCTACGTGCTACTGTGACGGATGGAATCAACACTGGCTTTGAGGAGATCGCCGTCGATGTTGACGTGCCCGGAACGACTCCATCGGCGACGACACATGTGCTAGATGGCAACTGGATCTCCATCGATATCGGCTCCCTCGGCACAGCAGGTAGCCATCTCGAAGCAGCGGGGGTGCATACACTGACTGGCGCAGGTCAGGGTGTTGGTATCGGAGAGGGAGCGACCTACGACCAAGGGCAATTTGTCTGGCAAGGCGTAGCAGGTGATTTTGATTATGTGGCGCGGTTGGACTCGCTCACGAATGTTTCAGGACCGACCCGTGCAGGTTTGATGGTGCGTGGCGGCGAGGGTCCGACAGATGCTGCGGCATTTATCGGAATTGCTCCCGACGGCACCTATTATGTTCTACACCGGCGCGATGGCGGCTGGTATGCAGAGCTGACTAATTATTCGGCGACTGGTATCAGCCTGCCTGCGTATTTAAAGCTGGAGCGGCGAGGCAACTTGCTCGCCACGTATATTTCAGCCGATGGCATCGCCTACACCGAGCTCGGTACTGCTGCCGAAGTCGCGCTACCTGGAGTGGCTCGGGTCGGTATGTTCGCCACCAGTGGCGATAGTGCCGCAACGATTAGCGCTCAATTTTCCGCACTGACTCTTGAGCAGAAGAGTTTGGCAAAGGCGACGTCTATTAGTACCTTACGCCAAGCTCAATCGGGTGGTTTCATTGAGCTTGATCCGCAGCTCGGCGATACGGATGAGCCTTGGCTTGAGGTGGCCGTTGTTGCGGGGGAGTCCACCCCAGAGTTTGCTCCCGATTATGTGGGCCATCGTCAATATGCGCGTGCCTTACTTTCAGCTGGCGGCGATTATCGTGCCCGCCTAAGCGTCGATGATGGCAATACGTTAACCTATACGGAACGCACGATTCCGACAATTTTTAATCTAAGCTATCGGTTCGATACAGATGCTGACACGCAAGGTTGGACGAGTAACAATGTGGATGGTCTTACCGCCAGTCTCGGCTCGCTTGAAGGTACTGCCAATACAAACGACCCACAGCTCGTGCGCAACGGCCTCTCAGTCGATGGAAATATTTATGACAAGCTCGAGATTCGTATGAGCGCGAGTGTGAATACAAGTGTTCAGGTCTTCTGGTCGACCACGACGGAGTTAGGATTTGTCGCAGCCCGTTCTGCTACACTAAACTATAATGGTAGCGGAGCAATGCAGGCCCTCGAATTGAACCCTCAAAATTTCGATGGGTGGACGGGGCGTACGATCACGGGCTTACGCATCGACCCTATCGCTAGCCCAGCAACCAGTGAGACGTTTCAGGTCGATTCGATAGTGATATCCGATGGTAACCCGCAACCGTTGCGCCCTGCATATCTATTTGAAGCCGGCGGCGATTTTGAAGGATGGTCGCCGAGTGCGATCGATTCTGTTTACATTATTGGCGGTGCCTTGCATGGCACTTCGAGTAGCAACGACCCTAAATTAACCCGGACTGCTGTGAACTTCCAAGCCGACGATGTCGAAAGTGTCTTGGTGAAGATCCGCTCAACCAGCGCTGGAGTCATGGATTTCTTTTGGACAACCACCGAAAATAGCGCTTTCAGTGCGACACGCAAAGTGGGCGTTAGTTTTACCGGTAGTGGCAGTGATCAGGTAATACGTATCCCGCTCGCTGGAAATACCGAGTGGGACGGTCAGTCGATCGTCAATCTGCGCCTCGACCCGATCAATGTATCGGGAGTGGATTTTGCGATCAGCGCCATCGTCGCTAGCGACGGTGATGCCGATAGCGATAGTATGCCGGATGTCTATGAGCTCGCGAATAGTTTAGAAGCGCTGGATGCGGCCGATGCTGAAATAGACGCCGACCTAGATGGTTTGAGTAATCTCGAAGAATACATTGCAGGCACAGATCTTAACGATCCCGCTGCGCGCTTACGCGCGACGGGAGCTTACGCCACGGGCTCGCCTTTTGCGGTTAATCTATCTGGTGTGACGGGTCGTCTCTACTCGTTGAAACGTAAATTGAGCTTAACTGATCTTACGTGGACGTCGGTAGACAGCGAAGGCCCCTTAAGTGTCGATGGTCTTGTCACGTTGGAAGATGGACAACTGTTCGACGCAGCATTCTACCGTGTCGAAGTCAGTCTTCCGTAGAATGAAGAGGTTTCGATCTGAGTCGTTCTACTCCTTTGCGTTACAGCTGTTGTCGTATTTTGGAGTATTGATTGCTAGGTCAGGGTGCCCTAGTCTTCAGTTTTGGAGCCAGATTCTCCAGCCCTGTAGTGGTCGCTGCCTCAAGGGTCGGATGCCCTTGCTCAGTTTTGCTGTCCGTATGATTGTCTTGTTCTCCTTGAGCGGCATTGCTCTTTCTGCCCAGAGGATCACCGTTGAGTTGGTTCAAGACTATGGAAGCTCTTATCAAGCGAAGGCTACGATTACCAATAATACCGAAGTCCCTATTGAGAGTTGGTTAGTGACTTTACAGCTCGATGGAATCCTAGAGGACAATTGGAACTGCCTCTATCAAACTGCTGAAAGCTTCCCCAGTACCTTTGTATACGCCTTCTCTAATGAAAGTTACAATGGCGATATCGCGCCAGGCGCGTCCGAGACATTTGGCTTCATTGTCGGCACGATTGAAGAGCCGTTGTTGCCTACTGGAGGAATCTTGATACGCGACTGGTTGCCTGTGCCCGACCCGCGCCTGCGGGTCGGAGACGTGACAACAACCGAGCTAGATGATAATTCAGGATTTGTCACGCTCACTGTATTGCTTAGCCCCTCTGTTGAGGACGCATCCGTCACCGTCTATTATGAAACGACCGATGGCAGTGCCTTCGCTGGAGTGGATTATGTAGCGGCTTCCGGTTCGTTAACGTTTGCACCAGGTGAAACATCAAAGGCGATTACCATAAGTCTGATCGGCGATGCGATAAATGAAGCGACAGAGAGTTTTGATTTTGTTTTATCTAATGTCGTTAACGCTGGATTTTTAAAGAGTTCGGCCTCCGTGCGTATTTTTGATAATGACGCTTCGGAGGTTTTACTTGGGAAGCCGCAAACGGGCCTCTACAATTACGCAGAAGCGTTGCAAAAATCGATTTACTTTTACGACGTGCAACGCTCCGGTGAACTGCCTGCTGATTTTAGAATCAGTTGGAGAGGTAATTCCGCTGTAAATGATGGCAGTGATGTCGAGTTAGACTTAACGGGCGGATTTTATGATGCGGGTGACCATGTTAAATTCGGACTGCCGATGGCGCATAGTCTGACCATGCTGGCCTGGGGCGTGATCGAGTACCCAGCAGCTTATAAAGAATCAGGCGAACTGAATACATTGCTAGAGCAGCTTCGGTGGGGTGCAGACTACCTTATGAAATGTCATGTTCGCGATTCCAATGGTGCAACGCAGGTTTTCTACGGTCAGCTAGGTAATGGCTATATCGATCATGCGTATTGGGGCACTGCCGAGACGATGACGATGCAACGCCCCGCTTACAAAATTGATTCGGTTCATCCAGGATCGGACCTGGCTAGTGAGACGGCGGCGGCCCTTGCCGCCATTTCAATTGTATTCGCAGAGTCGGATGCCATGTATGCGGCAACACTTTTAGAACATGCCGAGGCTCTCTACGCATTTGCAGATGCCCATCGTGGAAAATACAGTGATTCGATTACGAATGCTCGCGATTTCTATAATTCTTCAGGTTATCAAGACGAACTCGTGTGGGCAGCACTCTGGCTGAATCGGGCGACCAATGAAAGCATTTGGTTGACCAAAGCTAAATCAGCCTACGAGGCGATGCCTAAAGGCCATAGCTGGAC
>Ga0209504_1000135_pt1 | contig 69546 bp, 45 predicted proteins | sample COGITO_mtgs_1005_FD_184791 | JGI IMG/M metagenome (GOLD analysis project Ga0209504, IMG submission 184791) | Pelagic marine microbial communities from North Sea - COGITO_mtgs_100511 (SPAdes) (version 2) | ecosystem: Environmental > Aquatic > Marine > Epipelagic ... | reverse complement strand
GGCACATTCCAGTCGAAATTCCGGGCTAAAAGTAGGTCTTGTTTTTTTGTTCATCATGTCACCTAATTGCTTATGAGGTGGATCATAACACCTCTAATCAGATGGCCAAATTCAGTGTGCCACTACAAAGCGCTTTTGACCGCCCATGTGCTTCAGCTATGCGTTTGCCAACATTTGTTGGATGACTTGGACTAGCAGGATCAATGCCCAGCACATGCGTTGAATAGAAATCTATATACGCATGTAGCTCTTTGTATTCATTTTCACGTTCGGGTGACATAGATCGTGCCATAGGTAACTGCCTAACGCGAAGCTTTGGGGCGGCTGGAGCACAACGTAAGCCGTCCCAGCCGCGATAGCGGCGATAGCGGCGATAGCGGCGACAACAGCAACTTGTTATACAACTTTTGGTTGCTCATCGAGACAGTTTTTAAAAGTCACTTTAAGCGGTTGGAAGAAAGAATAAATCCATAATCCAGGAACGAGAAACAACCACATTACACAGGAAAATGCTATCCCAAGCACTGGTCCCATGAAAACACTGTAAACCAAACCTTCAATGCCAGTCCGATAAACCCCATTCCATTGAATGGTCTCAGCTCCAAATATTGCTGCAATGCCACATAAAAGAGAAAAGACAGTGAGTCCAGTTGTAAAACCAACTAACAGAAGTTTGAAAAGTGATTTCTTAGATATTTTTTTCGCAATGACTTCCACGATACATATTCCCTGTTGTTGTATAACAATATTTTTTTCAAAGGCAAACAACCCGCAAGACGCAGATTCTATTGCCTTCGTTCATGAATTTTACTCAGAAGAAGTTAACCTTTAACCCACGCTAATTCAACCGCTTCCAGACATATTCACCAACATAGGTGAGCGCTGGAACAGTTTCTTGCCTGCAAGGCAGTGATTCAAAAATTCATAAGGAAAGCGATACGCTAAATCAGTCTTTACGATTGATGGATAGCTTAGACATGTGCGAGATTTATTCGTGGATTATCTAAAAACGGCGATTCCGTAGATCAGCACAACCAATATCGACGCCAGTGCGAACCTTGCAACAGGCGCAACCTATTACGCCGCTATTTATACCCGTCATCCTTGAAGATTCGGGGTTGTTGACTTCGCTCGAACGCCCCAGTCACATAGGACAACTATGCTCCTGGGGTCGCTCTCCCTCGCCGCCTACCCGAATCTTCAATGATTTTGGGTATAAACAGCTCCCGCGGAATACTCACCATCGCCGCATGGCCGCCAAGCGGAGAGGTGGTGAAACTAAAATGGCCATGATGTTGTTGGCAAACCCGTCGAACGATACTTAAACCAAGCGAATGATGCAGTGTTTCGACTGGTCGCTTCGACGTGCCGTTTTGCTTGTCGGCATTACCGTCATCATGCACCACCAGATGACAATATTCGCCATCAACACTGGCCGTTACTTTAATCTGCGATCCGGCATAACGCATGGCGTTGCTCAGTAAGTTCGCCATCGCCCGGTGCAACAATCGTTTGTTGGCGGTAATGGTTAAATCAGTGGCCACGGCATTCTCGATGCGCAGCAGATTGTCGAGAATAAACAGATCGGTGATTTGCTGTAAAAAATCATGCAGATTGAAGCTTTCATAGGCCATTTCTTCCGGCGTATATTGATTCTGCGCCAATAACAAATATTCATTGATATTGGATTCTATCTCCACCAGGTTGCGGGTTAACTGGGATGCAGTGGTGGCATTGCCCTGCTTATCAAGCTGGTGGGCGATAAAATGCATACGGGCCACCGGCGTTTTAATATCGTGGCAGATGGTCTCGGCGATTTCGGTCTGAAAATTGGTCAGTTCAGCGATGCGCGCCGTCATATTTTGTAAAGATTGCGCCAATGGTTCCAGATAGGATTTTTTGCTTAATCTAAATGCCGGCAGCCGGCCGTGGCGGATTTCATTCAGTGCTGATGATCGCAGCACCGCCGCATCTTTAAACAAGGATCCTGTGTAGATAAAAAATATAATAAACAACGCACTATAGAACAGCAGACTAAATGGCAGTTTTTTATCAAGCGGTTGCTGACTGGCGTTTAACCGCAAGCAATACAAGCTGTGATCGGGTTGCTGCTGACAGAGTAAACGGCTGCCTGAGGTTTCAATTGAGGTTTTGGTGGTACTTTCAGCCGAAGTTTCAGAGATTTCCAAATACTGATCAGGACGGGTAGCCGCAGTATGCTGCCAAATCTGTGGTTTGATATGTACAAACATCGCCGCCGCACAATCGTCTTTGGCGGACATCACACAATGTACTTTGTCCGATAACGGCCCGGCACCTTGCTGCTGCGAGGCAAATGCCTGAGTCAGAATGCTATCCAGCGGCAGCACTGGCGCGCTGTCTGCGGTATACCAGCGATGTAACGTGGTGACGGTATACGCAAGTACCGGCACGGTGACCGCCAGTAACAAATAAAACCGCAGCAGCGATAAAGACAACCAGTCAGGTCGGCGTATAGGCAAGGTAGTACCCCTCTCCCCAGGAAATGACCACGTTCCAGGCCGGATCAATCGCCTGTAGTTTTTTGCGCAGACGTGATGCCCGGCCGTCCATCGTCCGGTCAGAGCCATCATAAAATTTGCCCAGATGATGTTGGAACAACCAGTCACGCGTGACCACTTTGCCAAACTGCTGCAGCAATGCTTCCAGCAAGCGGGATTCAGCGGTGGTTAGTTCGAGTCGGGTATCGCCCAGCCAACTGGTTTTGGTATGCGCATCCAGTCGCAAGTTATGTTGAACCAGCTCAGTGTTTGGCTGAAATTGCGGTTTTTCCTGTGGTAGAAATACCTTTAATTTCGCCAGCAGCAACCGCGGATCAATAGGTTTAAGTAGATAATCCTGCGCCCCCAGTTCAAAGCCATATAATTGCTGTTTCAGCGAGACCTGCGCCGTCATAAACAAAATAGGGCCGGTAAAGCTGCTGCGGACGTCTTCAACAAAACAAAAACCGCTTTTACCCGGCAACATCACATCGCAGATCACCAAATCAAAATTTTGCTGATGCAGCAGCTGGGCGGCTCTGGCTGCAGTGTGTGCATACACCACCACATAACCTTCAGCACTCAGACAGTCGACAATCAGCCGCGTCAACTCTAAATCATCTTCCAGCAGCAGAATGTGCCAACTCATCGGAATATACTCCACGCCAGCCGTCTTTCTTGCAGTGCCTGTGGCTGGTGCTGCAGCACTTTAAACTCTCTGGTGGCCAACACCTTTTGACTGCTTTGATCAATCAGACTAAAGCGGACCGTCTCTTTGCTGTGTAGTGTGATCCGATATGCATATTCTGTTGGTGCACAGCGCAAGATTTCTTTGGTGGTTTCATTGATCAGACAAGCGCTACTTTCGGCATGCCACTGGATCTGCAAAGTCGTGTCGCAGGTATCTTTTTCTCCAATCAGACAAAACTTCGGCAAGATTTCAAACTGAGTCGCCTCGACCGTGGCACACAGCATCAACATTGCCAAGATGACCCCCCGGTTCATGATCACCATCGATACATCAGACCCACAAACCAGATATCGTGCTGACGTGTACCGATAAACCAGCTTTTGGTCACCCTGGTCGGATACCATTCACGTTTCAGGCTGGCCATCACCCGCAGGTTGTCGAGCACTTCGTAGCTGGCATCCAGCTTGACCGAAGGCAACCACATTGGCCCGGGTTGATTTAACAGCAGATCAGAAGTTTCACTGTTGGCCAGGCCAAAATAGTAGTTGGCAAAATGCTGATCGAGGCGGCGGATGCCGAAGGTCGGCGCGAGATCTAAGCCGTGCAGCTGATATTGGTACCTGACTAACGTATTCCACTCATGGCCGTTGTGCACGCCAGAGATATCGGTGTGCCATTCGCTGCGTATTTCAACATTATCGGTGCGAAAATAGCTGCTGATACCAGCTAAATAGCTTAAATGACGTTTTTTTAGATTTAACACTTCGCTAAGTTCGGTGTTCCACGAGATGGGTACTTTCACATTATTAAACGCGATTGATTTAATCAGCGAATCTTCGGAAGATGCATAACGCACGGACAGTGCATCAAAATTTTGCTTACCGCTGAGATCCACCGAAAAATGTTCGGTTTCGACCAGATTGAATCCAACATCAAGATTTTCCAGATAAAAACGCTGGTAGTACAACGACCAACGAGGCATCACCACTAAATTGCTGGCTTTTTCGTCAAACAACATCGACCCATATTGACCATACCCGGCAGCCACCGAAAATTGCCACCGCAGTTGCTGTGATTGCGCAATGTCATACTCGTCAGCATGTGCCATCAAGCTGGCAGCCAGCAATAGAAGTGTCTGAATTAACGGATGACGAAAACCTGAAAACATGAATAAAACCTGCAAATTGGCCCGCAAAAAAATAAGCTGATCACCAGCCGACGCCAGGCGCTAGTCGATGCCAGCGACGTGGCGCTTCAATTAAGCATAGCTGGTGTTTTATCGGTCAGTGGTCAGCAACTTTCGGGCTTTGATTCACCCGCGAAAACGATACTTGTGCTGCTGCAAGGAACAGCGAGTGGCCAAAGCTCCGGGCGCGATGCTAGCCGAGAACAGCCACTGGAAGTGTACAAAAGTGTGCATTAAACGCGTAATCCAGCCTGTAATCAACCATTGCAACTCTTTAACAATTGATGCTGGCATTGGCCAAATCCAACGTGAGGCGGCAACTTCCGCCAGTGTACAAACGCGCTGGACACTTTCGTACAGTTTGCGTTTTTTTTGCGCGATATAACTGCCTGCTGAATGCAAATGAACACTTATTAATCATCCAAAGCATTCACTGGAGGATATGTGAAATTAAAAACAATGAGTCTGGCGATGTTGTCTGCGCTATACGGTGTGGGGGTCGCCTTGTCAGCTCAAGCGGCGCCTGTGAGCCGGGATGCCTTAAAATTACAACAAATACAGGCAACCCCAACCAAACGATACCATGCGACCACGCAGCAAACACCGCAAAACCTTGCCACACGGAGCCTGCCTGGTGGAAAAAACCAGCAGATCCAGCCAGCGTCAGGTCGGGACAAAATTTTTACCGAAGCCCCACGGACCGGCGAAGACATTTACATTGTCCGGCTGCGGGATATGCCAGTTGCCACTTATGATGGCAAGGTGCAAGGGTATGCTGCAACCGCAAAAAATGTGATTAAACAAGAACTTGAGGCGAAATCTATCGCCGCGCCCAATGCAGCTGGAAAACGTCAGCAAACCGCGCAAGCCAGTCTGGTAAAGGTTGAAGCGCTGGCGCAGTCCAGGGTTGAAAGTTATAAAAATTATCTGCTGTCAAAACAAGACAAAGTATTGAACCTGGCTCGCAGCGTGGGTATTAAAGACACCCCAACTGCGCAATACACTAATGCCATCAACGGCTTTGCTATCAATATGACACAGCAACAGGCTCGAGAACTCGCCTCGTTGCCACAAGTTGAGTTTGTCGAACGTTCAACCATGCAACGCATTTTGACCGACCGTGGACCAACCTTTGTTGGCGCCGATCAAGTCTGGTCTGGCAACACAGTCAGCAAAATACCGCAAAAAGGTGAAGGCATGATTGTCGGCATCATCGATACCGGCATTAACTCCGACCATGTGGCTTTTGCCGATATTGGTGGTGATGGCTACGACCATACCAACCCCTATGGCGAAGGCGTCTACCGTGGTGACTGCGCCACCGACAAAGTCGTTTGTAACGATAAACTGATTGGCGTTTATAGCTGGCCGGTCATTACTGACTCCTACATGGGCAACGCCCCGGCCACCGGTGAAGATTACCAGGGCCATGGCAGCCACGTTGCGGGTACTGCTGCGGGTAACTATGTGGAAAGTGTTCCATTATTGTCACCTTCGCTCGGCAACGGCGACGGCGATGCCATGGGCTTCACTTTTGAGTCGACGTCTGGCGTTGCGCCGCACGCGAATATCATCTCTTACCAGGTGTGTTTGCTGGAAGGTTGTCCAACCGAAGCTGTACTCAAAGCCTATGAGCAAGCGATTGAAGATGGCGTGGATGTAATTAACTTTTCCATTGGCGGCGCTGAACGTTTCCCATGGGAAGATGCGACTGAACTGGCGATGCTGTCAGCGCGTGAAGCAGGCATCTTGGTTGCCACAGCAGCAGGGAATTCCGGCGGTGATGCCAATAATACCTTTTTTGGTAGCTTAGGGCACTCGGCCCCCTGGTCGATGGTGGTTGCTGCAAGTACCCATGATCGCCAATTAGATATCACCAACAATCTGCTTAATCTGACCGGCGGCATTAATCTTCCTTATCTTAACATCGATCCAAATGCAGCGTGGCCAGACGATATTGCCGGATTCTCGACCCAGAGCATTACCGCTGGCGTGCCGGTATTAGCGGCCAATTTTGGCGACGAGCAATGTCAGAATGCCTTTGCCCCAGGCACCTTTACTGCCGATCAAATCGTCATCTGTAAACGTGGCATCAATGCACGGGTGGCGAAAGCTCACAACGTGCTGGCCGGTGGCGCCGGTGGTTTTATTCTGTATAACGAAGAATGGTATCCAGGCATGACCGATGCTGAGCAGCAGCTGTTTGATGACAGCTTCCCACTGCCAGGCATTCACGTTAGTTTTTACACCGCTCAGAACATCATAAACTGGATGAACGACGGCGGAACCGATCATCAAATCAGTATCACCGGCGGTTCGATTGAACGTGAGCTCGATCCGGCGGCGGGCGATATGTTGGCGGACTTTTCATCACTTGGCCCTTCCACCACTTATAAACATCATTTGGCACCGCACATCTCAGCACCAGGCGTGAACATTTACGCGCCTTATGCAGACGAACATCCATTGCACCCAAATTCTGCTTTATCACAGGATTGGTCGATGCTAAGCGGTACGTCAATGGCGTCACCACATGTTGCAGGTGCCATGGCATTGGTACGTCAGGCTCATCCAAACTGGACTGCTGCAGAAGTGCAGTCAGCACTGGAAATGACCGCGTCACAAACGGTTCGTCGTGATGTTGACCCAGACTATGTACCCGAAGGCCACCCGGCCAGCCAACACCGTGCAGGCTCTGGCCGGCTGGATGTAAAAGCTGCCGTGAATGCAGGTCTCATTATGAATGAAACCGTCAGCAACTTTACGCTGGCCAATCCACGCAAAGGTGGTGATGTGCGGCAATTAAATTTACCGCAACTGGTCAACAGTAATTGTCGTGCCGGTGTTTGCTCTTGGATCCGCACCGTGACCGCGACCCGCGATGGCAACTGGACCTTGAGTGCCGATGGCTGGGTTTATGATCGCTGGACCAATACCTTCGAAGGCGAAATCAATATGCATAACGCCAAGCTGGAGTTTTTCCCGGCAACTTTCAGTTTGAAAGCCGGTGAAAGTCAGCATATCGTGGTAAAAGCGAACATTGCCGATGTCCAGGCACAGTACAACTCACAGTTGGCGGGCACCGGGAACACGATGGAAGGGCTGGAGCTTTGGACCAACGTCAAGCTGATTGCTTCGGACGCAACCATTCCGGCTGCACACTGGCCGGTGTCGATCAATTTTGATCGCTTGGGTTTACCGGAAGCTGTCAATGTGACGGTCAATCGCGATAAAGGTGGTTACCGTGTCAATGATTTACCGTTAGCTGCCAGCAATGATGTGGTGTATCGCGGTCATGGCCCGGTCAAAGCAATCACTTATGAGCTGACATTACCGCAAGATAACAACCATCAACCAATCTATGCTGACAAAGATTACGAGCAAGGCAACAACCAGATTTCTCTGGTGAATGTGCCAGCCAACAGCGCGCGTTTGGTGGTGGAAGTGTTAAAGCACGTCAAAGGCCCTGGCATTAATCCAATCATTGGCGATTTAAGCGGCTCGTTAGCGATTCATATCGGGCGCGATTACAACGGCAACGGCGAAGCTGATTTTGACGAGGAATGGTTATGTTCATCCACCACGCAAATTGAGCTGAACTACTGTAGCCTGACCAAACCTGATGCCGGTACTTATTGGGTGTTGTTGTCAAATACCAGCCTGAATATGTATGACTGGACACGTGAAGAAGGCCCGGATCCATACGATTATTACAAAATTAAAGCTGAAGATCTGGTCGACACTTTTAAAGTCGCGACCGCAGTCGTGCCACAAGGTGCAACTGGTTTAACGGCAACTGGCCCGGCTATCACCGATGGCAGCCCAGTAGATGTAGATTTAAGCTGGGATCTGAATCATTTGGTGGAAGGTGATATTGCTTATGCCGGATTCGACATTGGCAGCAGCGCGGCACCTGGCAACATTGGCTTTATTCCGCTGCGCTTAGAGCGTGGCATGGATGATGTCACCGTGACCAACAACCAAAAAGTTCGTGGCGGCGAAGTGGTCGATGTGAAAGTGCATGTGGTGCAAAATAACACCGGTGCGGATCGTGATTTTGACTTAAGCACGACCATTCCTGCAGGGTTAACGCTGATTCCTGACACGGTGAAGGTGAGTACCGCGCAGCAACAAGCTAACCTGACGATTGATGGCAATAAAATCCGCATCAAAGGTGTACAGCAAGACTCAACCAACTGGCTGCGTACCTACCAACTGACCACCAGTGACAATGACACCACTTGTAAAGTGCCAAACTATGGTCGCAATGGTGCCGGCTTTGTCGGACTGGCTGAAAACTATGGCTTTATCCCGGAAATTGGCGGTCACGCCGGTGAGTGGGCTGGCTCAGGCAGTTATGACGACAATGGTAACTATGTCTTTACCAATCCGTTTGAAATCCAATTGGCTAACTATTGGGGTGAAGACGGCCGGATGAACCTGTTCCACAACGAAGCGTACACCACCTATGACCGGTTTGTCGTGTCACCACAGGGTTTTGTCAGCTTTGGCCCGGCCTGGTACGGTGGTCAACATGTGATCCAACAGAAGTTCCCGTACATGATGTCTCCGTATGGGCCATTTATCGCGCCATTCTGGCGTGGTCAACCGGATTTAGAAAATGCTGGTTGGTCAACACCTGTTGATGCATTGGGTACGCCGTTAGAACAAAATGCGATGGAACCATGGAAAGGTTCAGGTATTGCGTTGGCCTACGCTGGTGATGAAATTATTGTGGAGTGGGTGAATGCCCGCACCCAGGGCATGAGTCTTGCTGGTTGGTCTGGCGATGTTCAAGCCACTGGCACTGAAGATGACGACCGTTATACCTTTAACCTGATTATGAACAAATCGTACCGTTACGGTACCGGTGAATTTGAAATCGTGATGGCCTACGGCGATATGGATTTTGCGGGCTCTGCTGATTTTGGTTCTATTGGTGTCCATGGTAACTATGGTCCGCTGGATATCTTCGGTTATCCCTACGGTCAGGAAACAGGTATCAGTGCAGCGTATAACGGTTTAAGTGAAGTCGTTAAACGTAATAAAGTGATCTGTTATGACTATACCGGACCGGAAGCAACACAGTTTGACTTGAGCTTCCAGGTACGGGTTGCGGAAACTGCTGCCGGCAAAACTCTGAACATGGATTTTGTCAGCGATGTCAGTGGCATGAGCCAGAAAGTGATTGCCAACAGTATGGCAGTTGCTGGCAATATCCAACTGCCAGGCTTTAATCCGGTCACCGTCAATGAAAACGGCTCAGTGGACATCATCGTTGCTTATGCTGATGCGGATGCCAATCCGAACAATATCAGTGTCGCCGGCGATCAGGTGAAGTCAGTGGTCAATAACCACGAAACTGGCGCTAAAGTCACCATTACACCAACAGCTCACTGGCACGGCACCACCACGGTTTCTGTAAAAGTAGCTGATAAAATTAACCCAGCCGATGCTGCGGTGCAAAACTTTACTTTAACCGTGGTTTCTGACGGCATCGAGTTAGGTTGTACCGACAGTGCCGCCACTAACTTTAACGCGGCTGCCAACAAAAATGACGGTAGTTGTCGTTATCCGGCACCTGAAGCGAAAGCCCCGCAAAAGTCGAGCGGTGGTGCTATGGGTTGGTTGGGACTGCTGATGTTACCGTTGGTACTGCGTCGTCGGATGCAGGCTAAGTTGTTTTAAGATAAATATTAGCAACCGGTAACAGTGCTGCTGTTACCACGACTAAAGTCAGCAATATCTTCGGATGTTGCTGACTTTTCGCATTTATACCCTTCAACTGGCTGAAACGATAGACGCTTAGGCCATACAGCATTTTTTGTACTTTTTACCACTGCCACAAGGACAGGGATCATTACGGCCAATTTTCGGCACTTCCCGTACTATCGGCGTTAAAAACGGGTCGGCTCGAAGCCCCAGTTGATTGGCGTTTTGCAGAAACATCTCAAGATCAGACCAACTGTCGCCTTGCTCGGATGAATGAAACCAAATCCAGTCACGCATTGATTCAATATCATAATCAGCAACAACTTCGCCAACTTGCCAAGCCGTTTGATAATCATCGCTCATCGCCCATGTCAGCACTTCGCCGGCCAAGGTGTACTCATCATCTGACCAGCCTTGTTCGACGATGGCTTGTAACGGCGCTTTGAGCTCTGCAAAATCAAAATAAATCACGTTCGCGGCAAACACATTCAGCGCATAGTCGTATTTTTCTGGCCTTAAGGCATCGAGCATCGGCATTAAATACGGTTCTAACATGCCGCGTTCGAGCTGACCGGTTTCCAGTTGACTAAAAAGTGCCTGGATCGCCGCCAGCTTAGAAAATTGCTCAGGCTGCGGGCTTAAACAGAACTCCAGCAGCGCTTTATGCTGTCCGGCAGCCAGAATATAGAGGATGCTCGGCAGATCCTGCGTGACCACATCGCCAAAAATTTCGTCAAATTCATCCTGACGTTCGTCAGAAATTTCAAGCAACTGCAGCACTTGCGCCAAGCGACTACTTTCTTTGTGCTGAGCCAATAACAAGGTTCCGAACAGCAACAAATTTTGATCACCGTCATTGATAGGCCCGTTGATAAAACGCTGCTGCACTGCATCCCAAACTGGTAAAAACTCCTGCCAGTGCTCGCTGACGCAGGCCAATTCCTGCTCTGGGAATTGCGCAAAGTCTTGTTGGCTTAATGTTGTTAACGCACTAGTTAGCGCTGTAGTTAACGCAGTTGTGAGGTCCATGCCTGATTTCCTTGAGCAGTCATTGGTTATTTTGAAATGGGTAACGCCGCCAGCGTTTTTTCCACCAGCTGATTTAGCTCATCACCGTTGCCAATCCAACGAGCGACTAATAGCAAATCATTTTCCTGATCCAGATAAATGATATTGCGGCCAGCGCCCTGGAAGGTGATTGCTGTTTCCGGCGCTGCAGGTAAAGCTTTACGACCGGGGTTTAAAAACCAGTTGGCGTAGCCATAATCGGCTTTGGCCGGGCCACCGCTGCGGGCTTTGACGATAAAGTCTTTGCTAATCAGCTGCTTGCCTTGCCAATTGCCATCACGCAAAAACAAATAACCAAAACGCGCCAGATCCCAGGCGTTCAGGAACATGCCACCGCCCCAATGCCCGCCACCGGAGACGGCCTGAATTTTTTGGCCGTCCAGCTCCAGCCAGCTGTTGTCATAACCCACCCAACGCCAGGTGGCACTGGCGCCAATCGGTTGCATAATTCGCTCATGCAGCACTTGCGGCAGCGATTTACGCCAGACATAAGTGGTGGCCAGTGCCAGCACATTCACCCGCACGTCATTGTATTTGTAGTATGTACCGGGTTTGCGCAAAGGACGATTCGGCCAGTCTTTGGGCTCGCCTTCCGGCCGGTCGGCCCAATCTGGTTTGCCCCACAAGGTGCCTTGCCAGTCGCTGGTCTGGCGCAGTAAGTGCTCCCAGCGGATTTGCCGGTTATGCTCGCTGGCAAATAATGGAGCGCTAGCTAAAGTGCCGTCGGATGGCAAATAAGGCCCGACTAAATCGTTGCTGCTTTGGATCAACCCATCGTCCAGCGCCAGCCCGGTCACCGTGGTTAAAAAGGTTTTGCTGATACTGTGTGTCATATCGACTTTATGGGTATCGCCCCACTCGGCCAGCAGCTTGCCACGATAAATAATCAAGCCATTGGCGGGGGCGCGTATTGACATTGGCCCGATGATTTGATCATAGGGTTCGCGCGCACCAAAGGTGGTTGCCTGTACTATCGCTTGATCTTTGGGTGCTTTGTTTTCGCTGATAATGGCGTAGGCAACAGCTTCGGCCAGCTTGTCAGCATCAACGCCAAGGCTTTGTGGCGTCGCGCTTTGCCACTGCCCGGCGGGTGGAAAATAATCAGCTGCAGTAACAGCAGTACCCAGCAGCTGCAGGCTTAACAATAACAACGCAGAGAAGGTCAGTTTCATCCGGACTCCGGCGCAGCGGACAGGCTGCAAAGAATTTGTGGTAATAAGGTCTTGGTTGTCTGGTAAAAGCACTTAGCAAACAACCTGTTGTTGTATACCATGTCACCCTATTGCCGACAACAACCGGGCGACCAACACCTTTGGAGCCAGAGCATACCTTTGGGGTCAGAGTAGTACTCTGACCCCAAAGGTATGCTTTTTGACTCAAAGGTACTCAGGCGCCCATCAACAGGTACAACGATGCGTTTATTGTGGCTGGTTACTTTTATCTGGGCTTTTAGCTTTTCACTGATTGGCGAATTTCTGGCGGGCCAGGTTGATGCTTATCTGGCAGTCAGTAGCCGGATGTTGCTGGCACTGTTGCTGTTTAGCCCTTGGCTGCTGAAATACCGCACTCGTCCGGCCCTCGCCTTGCAACTAGCCGCGATTGGCGCGGTGCAACTGGGGCTGATGTACCTACTGCTGTATCACAGTTTTTTGTACCTGACGGTGCCCGAAGTGCTGCTGTTTACCATTTTGACACCGGTGTATATTTCGGTGCTGGATCACTACTGGCGCTTGCGGCGCATGCACTGGCGCTGGCTGGGTCCGGCGCTCTTGGCGGTGGCGGGTGCGCTGCTCATTCGTTATCAGAATTTAAGCAGTGAATTCTGGTTTGGATTGGCACTCATCCAAGGTGCCAACTTATGTTTTGCCTTTGGTCAGGTGGCGTATCGCCGACTGGCGCTGGGTTCGGTTTCAACCCAAAAACAGCACTTTGGTTGGTTTTTTGTCGGTGCAACTGTGGTCAGCCTAACCGCAAGTGCACTGTTTGCCAACTTGCAACAGCGGCCCGACAGTCCACTGGAATATGGCATTTTGCTGTGGCTTGGCGTGGTCGCTTCTGGCCTTGGTTATTGGTTGTGGAATGCCGGTGCGCGCCAGGTGAATGCGAATCAACTGGCGGTGATGAATAATGTGTTGATCCCGGCCGGGCTGCTGGTCAACTTTGTGTTCTGGCAACACAGTGTCAACTGGTGGACTTTTACCGCGGGCTCGCTGGTAATTTTATGGTCGTTATGGTGGGCCAACCGGCAGCGGCTGTAACCGGCTTAAAAAACACCGGTTACTCGGCCCAACGCTCTTTAATTTCCAGAATTTGCGGCAGTTGTTGTTCCAGTAAATCCACCAGCCGAGGTTCAAAATGCTGGCCTTTTTGTTGGCGGATGTAATCCAGGGTGTCGGGTACCGTCCAGGCTTGTTTGTAGGGTCTGGTGCTGGTCAGCGCGTCAAACACATCACAAAGCGCCACAATTCTGGCTTCAACCGGGATCGCTTCCCCCGCCAGACCATGTGGATACCCGCTGCCGTCCCATTTTTCGTGATGGTATAAAGCCACGGTTTTGGCCATTTTTAACAACACCGACTCACAATCGCCAATAATTTCAGCGCCAATCAGCGGATGTTTTTGCATCTCCTGATATTCCTCGGCGGTCAGTTTGCCGGGTTTTAACAAGATATGGTCAGCGATGCCAATTTTACCGATATCGTGCATCGGCGCGGCATGCAGCAAGTTTTCGGCATGCGGGGCGCTAAAACCTGCCGCCAGTGCAATGACTTGCGCGTAATGGCTCATCCGCAAAATATGCAGGCCGGTTTCGTTGTCTTTGTACTCAGCAGCACGGCCAAGGCGCTGGATCACTTGCAAGCGGGTTTGTTTCAGCTCTTCCGCCTGCACCAGGGATAAATGAGTTTTCACCCGCGCTTTCACCACCGCTGGGCTGATAGGTTTAGTGATGTAATCCACCGCGCCCACCGCAAAACCACGGGCTTCGTCAATTTCGTCTTTTAATGCCGTGACAAAAATTACCGGAATGGCTTTGGTGGTGGCATCGGCTTTTAAGCGGGTGCAGACATCAAAACCGGTTAATCCCGGCATCATCACATCCAACAGCACCAAATCCGGTTGCTCCTGCGCAATCAGCTGCAACGCTTCTTCACCACTTTTGGCAAACAACAGCCGGTACTGGTCCTGAAGTACGGTGCGGAGTACTCTTAAGTTGGTCGGCTCGTCGTCGACCAGCAATAATACCGGGTTTTCATTACTCATCAAAAAGCTCCGTCAATTAATCGCTGTTGCAACAACGCCAACTGCTGCTGGGCGGATGGGAAGTCAAAATCGTTCAGTGCATCCAATATTTGCAGCACTTGCTGCTGATAAGGTCCAGTGTAACTCGCCAACAACGCCATCCGTTCATCGTCGAATTCATTTCTGGCACTGGCTTGCTGTAAAACCTCCAGCACTGCGGACAGTTGTAGTAGCGTCAGTTGCGGCTGGCTTGTTGCATCGGCCGTTGGGTTTTCTTGCTGTAATTGTTGGCAATATCCGACAAATTTTGGCCAGCAGGTCTGAATTTTGGTCAGTAAATCCTGGCAACGCTCAAGCTGTTGTTGACGCGCCGCCTGCTCTAGTTCAGCACAGACTTTCGATAATTGCTCTAAAGCCAGATTGGCACCGGCGCCTTTCACCGCATGCGCCTGCTGTTGCACGGTATCAAAATCTGCTTGCGCCAACGCCTGTTGCAGTTGCAGCCAGACATACTGTTGCTGGTTTAAAAACTGCTGCAAGGCGGTTAAATAGGTCGTCTGATTCCCCCACAGCTGCAACGCTTTGGGCAAATTCAACAGTTGCTCTTCGTTACCGGGTGTGGCCGGAATTACAGTGAGTGGTGCCCGTATCTCCAGCTGCAACACCTTAGCAATTTCAAAACACAACACGCTGAAATCAATAGGTTTACTGGCAAAACCCTGCATACCGGCCTCACTCGCTGCTACCTTATCTTCGTCCAGCACACTGGCGGTTAAGGCAATAATAGGTAACGGCGTTTTACCATGTTCCTGCTCCAGTTGGCGGATTTGCCGGCAAGCCTGTAAGCCGTCCAGATTTGGCATCTGAATATCCATCAGTACTAAGTCAAACGGTTGTTGTGATTGGGATTGTGGCTGCGTTATATGTTGCTGCTTCACCCAGTTTAACGCTTCCAGACCATCGGTGGCGGATGTCACCTGGTGGCCAGCGCGTTCTAATAACAAACGCAACAACTCAAGATTCTGCGGAATATCGTCCGCAATCAATACCTTCAGCGGCGGTAACGCCGGGTAATAACCCTGCAGCGCCGTGGTGGTCGCTTTGCCGGCGGCCAGCGGTAAGTTGAAGCTGAAACAACTGCCTTCACCTTCGACACTTTGCACCGAAATCTGCCCGCCCATCAGCTCCACCAACTGCTTACTAATGGTAGTGCCCAAACCCGTGCCACCAAACCGGCGGCTCATCGAGGCATCGGCCTGGGTAAAGGCTTCAAAAATTTGCCCTAGCCTATCTGCTGCGATGCCAATACCGGTATCTTTGATGCTGAAATGCAGCTGCTGCGTGGTAGTTGCCGCGCTCTTTAAAGGGGAAGCAGACGAAGGGGTAGCTGGCAATGGCGCGGTCAGCAGTGATACCTGCACCAACACCGAACCACGTTCGGTGAACTTAATGGCATTGCCAATCAGATTGGTCAGCACCTGGCGCAACCTGTCTGACGCACCATAGTAAAATTCACCCAAAGCGGGGTCTAGCTCCAACCGCAATTCCAGCTGCTTTTTGCGCGCCTGGATCCACAAAGTCGAGACCACGGCATCCAGTACCGCCGGCAGCGAAAAGTCTTGTTGGTCTAGCTCCAACTTGCCTTTTTCCAGCTTGGCGCTATCGAGAATATCGTTCAGTAAATGCAGCAGCGAATGGGCGGAACTATGAATGGTTGCCAGATGTTTTTTCTGCTCAGGCGCGAGGTTGGACGTCAGCAATAAATCGCTGAAGCCAATAATAGCGTTCATCGGCGTGCGGATTTCATGGCTCATATTGGCCAAAAAGGCAGAGCGCGCTTCGGCCGCCTGCTCGGCTTTGTCTTTGGCTTCAACCAGATCGGTTTCCATCTGCTTGCGTTGGCTGATATCCATGATAAAACCGTCCAGCCATAGAATATCACCGGCAGTGCTGCGAATGGCTTCGCCTTGCTCCAGCACCCAGTGGATCGAACCATCCCGATGCACGATGCGGTATTCCAGCTGGAAACTATGCTGAAACATTTCCATGGCCTGGACCAGAGCTGTATCATCCGGATGGATAACTTCCAGCCAGCGCCGTTTGGGCTGCGGTAGCATAAAATCGCTAGCCGGATAACCGGAAATGCCTTCGATGGCGTCGCTCAGAAACAACATATCCCAGGACTCGTTGTACAGACAGCGGTAGGCCGCGCCCGGAATATTCCCAATCAGCGAACGGAATTTGGCTTCGTTGTCTTTTAAGTCCTGCTCCATTTGCCGCCTGACACTCAGATCAGTAATAAAAGCCACAAACAGATGTTCGTTCGGCAGTTGCACATGGCCAATCGCGAGGCGTACTGGTATTGAATGGCCATCTTTATGCACGGCGTCAACGTCCCGGCCAATACCAATAATTTTCGCAGTACCGGTTTGCAGATAGTTTGTAAGGTACGAATCGTGGTGACGGCTGATGGCATCAGGCGTTAGCACATTGACATTTTTGCCAAGTAATTCATCTTGTTGCCAACCGAAAATTTGCTCGGCGGCTTTGTTCATACTAAGGATCAAACCCTGAGCATTGATGGTGACAATGCCATCGACTGCCGTGTCCATCATCGCTTTGAGGCGGCTTTCATTGGTGCGGGCCCTGCGACTGGCCACCCGGTATTTCAGCAACAGATTAACCGCCAGTACCAGACCACATATCGCCAGCGTGGTAAAACTAATCGCCATCGCCAGCACCAATGGCAGTTCCCCTGGCTGATCAGCAGGGACAAAACCCGGCGGCGGCACAAACCGCGCCGCGGCCATGCCGGTATAATGCATACCGGTAATGGCACCGCCCATCACCAGGCTACTTAATAACGTCAGCCAATGCGGCGCCAGATCAAACCGGCGTAAACCAAACCGGACCCACAGTGCCAAAATCGCCAGCACCACCGCCACCAAAATCGATAACAAAAACATCGGTAAGTCATACCGCAGCGCAGCCGACATTTGCATGGCTGCCATACCGGTATAATGCATGGTGCCTATACCAGCCCCCACTAACACGCCGCCCAACAACAATTGCGTCCAGGCCAGCCGTTTTTTACTTATCAGTTCCAGCGCCACCCAGGACGCCGCTACACTGGGTAACATCGAGAAAATAGTCAGACCGGGTTGATAACTGACATCGGTACAAAGGGCAAAGGCCAGCATGCCGATAAAATGCATCGACCAAACACCTCCACCCAGCGCAATACTGCCGCTGCCAAGCATCAGCAACCGCAGCGATTTATGCTGCACCCCAACCGCCTGACTGGTGATTTGAATGGCCATCGCCGATGCCAGCACCGCAATAAAAAACGACAACGCCACCAATCCTGCGCTGTAGGTACCCGTTAACAAAAGAGGATCTGCCGGATATTCAAACCACTGTAGTAACCAAGCTATCACGCGTATCCCCTTATAAATTCTTGCCGACCTGATATCGGTGTCGCACCCGTTGCTACAGTGCCACAACCAGCGTGAGGCGCACTGAACTGAAATACCTTAATTCAGGTAGATTTTCAAGCCTAAGCCATGACCCGCCAAAGTTTCACACAATAACACTTGTCAAATCATTCTCTTGTGTTAAAAAACACAAAAGCGTTTAGAGCTTCGGCCCATACTGCAACCTGCATCTTCACGGCTCAACAAGGAACTGCGATGCCGCTTCATCATCTTTCAGCATTTTTACGTGGCGGTGTACGCGCCATGCCGCCACGCGATACTTCTGAAAAACACCGGGCGTCGACGCCGCTGGAATTGCTGTTTGATTTAGTCGTGGTGATTGCCATTGCCGCTGCGGCCGCAGAGCTGCATCACGCGGTCGCCCATGCCCATTACGCCGAAGGTCTCAGCAAGTTTGTGCTGGCGTTTTTTGCCATCTGGTGGTCCTGGATGAATTTCAGCTGGTTTGCCTCCGCCTACGACAACGACGACGTGGTATTCCGCTTACTGACCATGTTGGTGATGACAGGCTCATTAACCATGGCAGCCGGGATCAGACCATTTTTTCAGGACGGGCAGCTGACGCTGATTGTGATTGGTTTTGTAGTGATGCGCATCGGCATGGTGCTGTTCTGGCTACGCGCTGCCCGTCACCATGCTGAATTAAAACGCACCACCCTCACCTACGCCGGTGGCATTTTTCTGGTGCAGCTGTACTGGATTGGCTTGCTGCTGCAACAACCGCTGTCGGTAAATTTACTCCTGCCATTATTTGCATTGGGGGCCGTGCTGGAACTGGTGGTACCGGCGCTGGCCGAACGACAAGGCATTACGCCTTGGCATCGCCACCATATGATTGAACGGTATGGTTTGCTGAACATTATTGTGCTCGGCGAAACCTTGTTGGCCAGTTCCATCGCCATCAGCAACCTCACCGCGCAGCACACGCCGACACTGGCGCTACTACAAATTCCACTGCTGGCGATGGTGCTGCTGTTTTGTCTGTGGTGGTTATATTTTTCACGCGAAGAGCATTTAGGTAAAGGCGGTCTCACTATGGCCCTGACTTGGGGCTATGGCCATTTGATCATTTATGCCGCAGGCGCTGCCGTAGGTGCTGGAATCGCCGTCAATATTGATTTGCTGCTTGGTCGCGCGATATTACCTCAGACTGCAGCCATCGCTGCGGTGACGCTACCAGTCAGTGCTTATTTACTGGGGCTGTGGTGGGTGCGCGACCGTTTTATCTTTGTGGGTAGTGGTAAATATCTGCTGGTGCTGTTTGCGCTGCTGATGCCGTTGGCTGGCTTTTTCAGTGGTCTAGCCGGCGCCACGGCATTATTGGTGTTGTGTGTGATGCTGCGTAGCAGTCATGCTTGTTGCAGCAACGGACAGCCGAAGTTATGAGGAAGTTATGAGGAAGTTATGAGCATGGCACGCTGGCAAAAAGCAGTGGCGGTGCTGCTATGCGCGCTGCTTTGGCATCCAGCTGCGTTGGCAACGACAACGCTGACTTTCTGTTATCAGGATACCGAGCTGGCCCCTTATTACCTTGGCAACGGTCAGCAAGTGCAGGCGGAGAGGCCTGGGGCGACCATCGAACATCTGCAAAAAATCACTGCCGCTATCCCAGATTTGCAGCTGAAGCTGGTGCGTTATCCGTGGCAACGTTGTTTAAAATACTTAAAAAGCGGTGAAGTGGATGCGGTCGTCGCCAATTATTCCGACAGCCGCCGGACCCTGGGCGCTTTCCCCATGCGACTGGACAAACCGGATCCCAGACGCGAATTTACCCAACAAGACATTTGTCTGGTGACTAGCAAAGCACTGGCAAAAAAATGGAATGGCAACAGTTTTAACGGTATGTCCAAAGTGACGCTGGCACATCAGGCCGGACGCTCCTACCAACAAGCCTTGCCACACCGGCAGTTTAAGCGAATTCCTATTTCGGCACAGGCACAGGCGTTGCAAATGCTGGAGCAAGATAAGGTGCAGGTGATTAGTATGGTCTGCAAAATCGCCGGTAAAAGTGCCCTGCCCAGCGGTTTTAACCCGGACAGCATGCAATTGCTGGAACCCAGTGTTGAATTACTGCACGGACACCTGGTGTTCAGCCACTCCTTTTACCAGGCCAACCGGCAAATTGCCGAAACCTTGTGGTCACAACTGTCTGATCCACAACGCGATATTTACCTAAAATACCTGAACACTGCCGATCCCGATTGACGCGGATTAACTCGCGCACTGCACTTTTATTGAATAAAAAGCTGATGAAGAGTTGGCAAAGCACTAAAAGCACCAAACTGCTGGCAGGTGAGCGAACCTGCCACTATCGCTTTGCGAACAATTTGCTGTTGCAACCCGGCATCCATCGCGACTTCTGACCATGCTTGTCCATCTGCAAACAAAGCACTCAGCTGATACAACCAGGCCCCAACAAAAGCATCACCGGCGGCGGTGGTGTCCACCACTTTGACCGGTGTTACCGGCACGCTAAAATCACTGGCCAGACTCATCCTACGCACGGCGGCAGCGCCTGCGGTCACCACCACCCAGCGCCGATTGGCTGATGTCGGTTCTTGCCGCTCTAGCAATTGTTGCAGCCATAACTCTGGGTCCATATCGGCCGCTAAATACTGCAGCTCGTCCACACTCAGTTTAATCAAATCCGCCTGTTGCAACAGTTGCGTCACCAGCTGCCGGTTGGCCGCACCAGTTGACCATAAATTGTGCCGTAAATTGGCGTCCACTGACACCAGCCAGCCATGCGCTTTAGCCATTGCGACCAAAGCAAAACTGGTTACGGCAATGGCGTTTTCGGTCAGGCTATTTGAGCATAAATGCAAGATGCCTGGCTGCTGCCAAAAATCCGCCGGGCAATCTTCCGGTAAATACAATAAATCCGCCGCCGGTGGCCGGTAAAACGAAAAACTACGATCGCCCTGCTCATCGAGCGCGACAAAAGCCAATGCGGTTTTGGCCAGACTGGTTTGGCGCACCGCACTGCAATCCACGCCATAGTGTTTGAGCTGGGCAGTGAGGAATTCGCCAAACATGTCCTGACCGACCATCCCGATAAACTTACTGTGGCCACCCAACTTTGCCACTGCTACCGCCACATTGGCGGGCGCGCCACCGGCAAAACGGCGGAACACTTCGTTCTGCTGTGGATCCTGCAGGAAATCGATCAGGATTTCGCCAAAACAACATACCGGAATTTGCATTTTTTGTTCCTAAAGTTTGTTGATGCATTCAAAAGTGCACCACATCATCTTAAATGTTTAAGTTAAAAATAACTGATCTATGCCGCACTGTAAATCAGTTGCTTAAAATTTATACTATCGACGATTTTTACTTGAATAATGCGATAAATAATGGTTTAAATAACACAAATACCGGCTTTCGGATCTGCAAACATGCAAAAAACCACTGCTCAGCTGCTGGAGAATTCAGAATTTATCCAGCTTGAGTCTGAAAAGATACTGAAACGTTTAAGTTCATCGTTAAAAACTCAAGCGAAAGACAGTTGGTCAGCACTACATTCACGGCTACAACAGCATTTACCAACACTGCTGCAACTCTATCTGACGCTTTATGCCAATCAATATGACTGTTATTACCATCTGGAACAGCTGCTGAAACAGTTGGCAAAAAGTTCGGCACAACGGCCAGATTATTTGTGCCAACAAGATCAGCAGCAAGAACAACAACCGCAGCATTGGCATCAATCGGCGCAAGCGCTTGGCGCTGCCTGTTATGTCGATTTGTTTGCCGATAATTTCGAAGGCCTGGCCAACCGCATTCCGTATTTACACCAGACCGGTATTAACTACCTGCATCTGATGCCGCTGTTTAAAGCGCCGGTGCCCAATAGTGACGGCGGTTATGCGGTATCCGATTACCGCGACACGATGCCGCAGCTCGGCACGATGCCGCAATTAGCAGCCCTGATGCAGCAGTTGCATCAACAAGGCATTAAGCCGGTGCTGGATTTTGTGTTTAATCACACTTCCGACGAACACCGCTGGGCCAAACTTGCCAAAGCCGGCCAGCCGGAATATCGCGACTATTATTTTTTCCTGACCGAGCAGGAACGAGACCAGTTTGCCCCCTGTTTACGGGAGATTTTCCCGGAAATTCGTCGGGGCTGTTTTACTCAAGACCCAGACTCCAAACGTTGGATTTGGACCACGTTTAATAATTTTCAGTGGGATCTGAATTACGCCAATCCACAGGTGTTTAATGCGATGGCCGAAGAAATGCTGTTTCTGGCCAATCAGGGGGCGGCGGTATTGCGCCTCGACGCGCTGGCTTTTGTCTGGAAAGAAGCTGGCACCGGCTGCGAAAATTTGCCCAAAGCTCATACGCTGATTAAGGCCTTTAATGCGGTAGCGCGGATTGCCGCACCAGCGTTGCAGTTTAAATCGGAAGCCATCGTCCACCCGGACGAAGTGGTGAAATATATTGCGCCTGGCGAGTGTCAGCTGTCGTACAACCCATTGCTGATGGCGCTACTGTGGAATAGCCTCGCCACCCGCAAAACCCGTTTGTTATCTGAATCGCTACGGCGGCGTTTTGAGATTGATCCGCATTGCAGCTGGGTTAATTACATTCGCTGTCATGACGATATCGGCTGGACTTTTGATGACGATGTCGCCCGCCAGCTTGGCATTCATCCTGATCACCACCGGCAGTTTCTAAATCAGTTTTACACCGGGCAATTTCCGGGCAGTTTTGCCAAAGGCGTGCCGTTTCAGCAAAACCCCATCACCGGCGATTGCCGCGTGGCAGGCATGCTGGCGTCTTTGGCGGGGGTTGAACAAGCACAGAGTGAAGGCCATGCGCTGCATTTACAGCATGCGTTGGCACGAATTTATCTTTTGAACAGTATTATTCTGAGCATTGGCGGCTTGCCGCTGTTGTATATGGGCGACGAGCTAGGTTTACAAAATGACTATAGTTATCAAGATGATCCAGTAAAAAAAGATGACAGTCGGTGGGTGAACCGAGTCAAACTTGATAGCCAGCAACTGTTGGCGGCGCAGAGTAAAACCAGCAGCAGCGGCCAGATTTATCAGCAGCTGCAGCACTTGATCACGACCCGCGCCAGTTTGCCGGAAACCGGTGCTGGTAGCACTGTGATCTTCACGTCCAACAATCCGCACCTATTTAGCTATCAACGGCAACTTGCCGGGAGAATCCTGTTATGTCTGGTGAATTTCTCCGAACAGCCGCAGGACTATCAACAGCTGCCGACTGGCCACTGGGTTGATCAACTCAGCGGCCAGAGTTATCAGGCAAGCGTTATCCAGCTGGCACCGTATCAGGTGTTGTGGCTGCGTCAGTAGCCTTACCCGTCGTCCTTGAAGTTGCAGGGGTGTTGGTTGCTGGCAGCCAGGCCCGATGCACGGTTTCTGACAACATGTGCGGACGCTTTGGTTCGTTGGCAATTTCCAGCCCTAAATCGAGCGTGAATTGGGCTTGTTGTTGCATGCCGGTTAAATCCCAGGCCGGATCATATTGGTCCGAAGGCTGGTGATAGTGATCGGCAAAGGCCTTTATTTTTGCCAGCGAATCTTGGTGATCCTGCGCGAAGGTGAAATGGCCGTCGGAGGAAAATACCGGCGAGCCGACCCGAAAAGCCGGAATGCCAAACCTGGCAAAACTAAAGTGGTCACTGCGAAAGTAGGCGCCGGACGGATCCGGTAACACGTCCAATAATTGCAGCTGGTGATTTTTCGCGACCTTCAACGCGCTGTGCCGCAAGTTGCTGTACTCGGCACCGGGAACGCCCATGTCGGTGGTTTTACCGGCAAAATTCATACTGTCAAGATTCAGGTTCGCCACCATGTCGGCGTGTGGCCACCAGGGGTTATGCATAAACGCCATGCTGCCAAGCAAACCTTCTTCTTCGGCGCAGGGCCAGAAGAAAATCTGACTGCGTTTGGCCGGTTTAATCACCGCAGCCTGCGCCATCGCCAGTAAAGCCGCTGCTCCGGAAGCATTGTCGATAGCGCCATGCCAGATTTGTGGTTTGCCACCATCGTCAGCGGCTTTGATCCCAAGGTGGTCCCAATGGGCACTGTAGACCACGGCTTCGTGACGTAACTTCGGATCGGTGCCCGGCACCATCGCCAGCACGTTATATTCGACAAATTTGCGCACTGCGCTGTGCAGTTGCACCTGCAACTTCGCCTGTAGCGATACCGGTTTAAAACTGCGTGCTGTCGCCTGTTGCCGCAGTTGCAACAGATCTAACCCTGCGGCGGCAAATAGTTTAGTGGCCGCATTATCATGCAACCAGCCTTCGATTAAATTGCCTTGCTCGCTGACATGAAACCGCTCGTTGCTGTAACCGGCCACCGGTACCCGCCATGGATAAGACGCGCTGGCATCGGTGTGTAATACCAACACGCCGGCGGCACCACGCCTTTTTGCTTCTTCAAATTTATAATCCCAGCGACCGTAATACGACAACGACTCACCACCAAAACGGCCCGGCTCCGCCGCAGTCGCTTTGGGTTGATTCAGCAACATCAGCACAATTTTGCCTTTTACATCTACACCTTTGTAATCGTCCCATTGCTCTTCCGGCGCGGAAATACCAAAACCAACAAACACTATGTCGGCATCCAGCTTTAATTCGGCGCGCGGCTGTGCCGTGGCCAGGACCACATCTTCGCCATACTGCCACTGCCATTGGCTGGTGCCGTGTTGCACCATAATCTTGCTGTCAGGAAGCGTTTTAATGCCAGTAATGGGTACAGGTTGTACAAATTTACCCGGCCGCAGCGGTTGTAAGCCAAGTGCGGCCACCTGCGCTTCCAGATATCGCACTGTCAGGCGGCCACCCTGTTGTCCGGTGCCCCGTCCTTCCAGTAAGTCATCGGCCAGATACGCCAGATGGGCCCGCAGTGGCGGCTCTGCCACTTGCGGATTTGCCGCAGCCGGTGTGGTCGTCATGATTGCAACGGCGGCAATCAATAATACGGATCTCAGTCCTGTGGTCATGTCGTTATCCTTGTTGTTAAACGAACTATCTATTGATGCAAGCCTGGAGAAGAGTTGCCGGGCTGTCAGAACAAGTTCACCGGCCAGTTCAGCACCAGCCGCATCGCACGCTGGGTCGGATCCGGGTAAGGGCCGTTGGCGCGATGATTAATGGCGGTCAACATCAGATCACCGCCGTTGAACAGGCCATATCCAAATCGGTACAACAAAGCAAAGCCTGTTTCATAATGGCGCCGATCTTCCCCTTGTGGACTTCGCAGCGCAGGCGCGGCAGATTGTCCGGCCAATGCCCACAACGATAACTGCAAGCCGGTCACCCCAAGTACCGTATCTGCGATATCCAGTTTGATTTGTTGCGCAAATTCCTGCGGCGCGTTGTAGTCAGACACCATCACAATCGCCAGACCAGGGCCATATGCATCCAACAGGTAATCCAATACCTGGTCGCTCCAGATCCGCTGCACCGACACCGACAAATTGACGCCATGCCAGTTCAAGCCCGCCGTCAGACTACCGGCGTCACCGTCCTGCGGACCTTGTCTGGCACTGCCATCAGCCGTTGTGGTGTAAAATGCCGCCCCCAGCTGCCAGGTGCGACCGGCCTGATCGGTGGTCGCCTGATCGGCAGTCAGATACAACTGTTGCCACAGATTAGTCGCCTGATTAACGTAAAGCTGCAATTTACCCTGCGGTTGGTATTGCCAGGAGAGCCCAGCGTAACGCAGCGAGTCGATGGGGACAAAACCATAAGCACTGAGCAGCGGATCCAGCTGTTCCCGGCCACGCAAGCGCGCCCGGCTCAGTTGTCCGCCTTCGACCCGCAACTCGTCGTTCAACTGCCGATAACCGGTGATCCCGTGCCAGGTCGGTGGTAACCACAGATTGTCTTTGGCCACCATAAACGGCAACGAAATGTCCTGCAGCCCCCAATTCAGTCCCCAGTCCGGCGCCTGCACCCGCAGGCCGTAGCGCCCTGGGTAAGCCAGATCATGATCCTCGCGACCACGCCCCAGATGTGCCAGTTCGCCAATATTGGCCGGATCGTGTAGTGTCACAGCCCCAAATAACGAAGTTTCGGCGAACAACTGCAGTTCGTCGGTGACCTGCCATGGCTGACTTAAATTCAACTGCACACTTTGGTTCCACGGCTGGCGCACCGGCTCCGCTTTGACTCTTTTGTCTTCGATGTAACTGCGCAGCAGCAGATCTGCCTGTAAATCACCGACCTGCGCCACCGCACGACCAGCGGCCAACACGGCCACCACCAACACCGACGCCATCACAACTCGCGGCACCCACAACCCAAACTTCATGCAGGGTCCCCGCTTGGCGAAGGTGGTTTAACACTAAAATGGGTCAGCGCAAAAGTCCCGGCAATGATGCAGACGACACTGGCGGTTGCGGTCAGCGTCATACCAGTGCCGAACACCATAAAAGCAATCAGCAAACCGATAGGGGGTTCAAGGTATTGACCAAAAATGGTTAACGTTTGGGCCTGCCGCATGGCGTAGCTGTAACACAACAACCCCAGTGGCATCAGCGCCCCACTCAGCACAATCACCGCAGTGACCGACCACGAAAGATCCGCCGGTGGCGCCCAGTTGCCATCGCTGATGTACAACACCAGCGCAAACAATATCGAAATATAACTACAGACAGCAGTGAGCTGCATATCGTCATACACCCGATGAAAACGGGTGATCACCACACTGTAAGCCACCCACGCCAGCATACTGGCGACGACACCGCACATCGCGATGAAACTGAATGGGCTCTGGTGTTGATGGCTATCAAGCAGGTACAACGCCAGCCCGGCGACCGTCACCACTAAACCGGCAATCGATTTCAGGTTAAAACGGTAACGCAACAATAAAGCGATCAGCACCGGGCAACAGGAAAACACCACAATGTACCAGGACGCTGAAACTTGCTGCAGCGTCCAGACCTGTGCATAAATCAGCAAGCAGGAGCTGCCAATCAGCCAGCCCCAATCCCGTTTAGGCAGTCGTTTAAAACCTGCCAAAACTTTACCGAAAAAAGGAATAAAGATCAGTCCGGCCAGCAAATAACGCAGCACCATATACTGCGCTGGCGTCACGTACGCCAACGCCACTTTCGCTACACTGGGAACCGCAGCCCAGATCACAATGGCCAGCAGCAACGACAACGCTGCCAGCACCTTGGTTGCCTGAAACGTCTGCATCATCAGAACAATCTTTGCCCGAGAATTTGCTGACACAAGGCACGGACCTGCGACTCACTCAGTCCGGCCCGTAACATCACCCGCAAGCCGGCTTTATCTTTGGCAACAATCGGAAAGAACACCGGCGACACGTAAAACCCGGCGCGGTACAAGGCGACACCAGCGGCTAACACATGTTCGTGGCTGGCTTTGACCAGGCGAATGGGAAACGGATTACCCCGTTGATCGGTTTCGACCAGACTATCAAACAGCTCAATATTGGCCTGCAGCCGTTGTTGCCGTTCAGCCAGTTCCGGGCTGCGATGCAATTCAGCCGCCGCCAGGCAACCACCGATCGCTGCGGTATTCATTGGTTGCGACCACGCCATCGGGCCGCCAAACCGCTCCAGCAGCAACGCATTGTCATGGCTATTTTCACCAAACATAATGGCGGCACCGCTGGCACCAAAGGCTTTATTTAACGTGGCGACAATCACCGTACGCGGATGAATGCGGTCCATCGCCGAACGGATAAACCCTTCGCCGTGCTGGCCCAGAATGGACAAACCATGCGAATCATCAAAATACAGGAACAAGCCGTATTTTTCCTGCAACGCCAGCAAATCAGCCACCGGCGCAAAACCACCCATACTGTAAGTGCCATCACAAACGTAGGCCACATGCTGGTGTTTTTTACACAAATCTTCCAGCGCATTCATATCGTTATGGGCGATGGTGACCACTTCGGTTTCATCGGCGCAAGTCGCCTTGTACAGATTCATCGAAAAATGCGCGTGTTTATCAAACACCATTACCGGCCGAACCCCACCACTCAGATGTCCTGAGGCAATCAGCGGCAACGTACCGGCACTGGCGGCACTGGCCGAAATAGCGGTGGTTACTTTGGCGCCAAACAGCGCCCCAAGTGAGTCTTCAAGTTCCAGTAAAGCCGGCATCTGCACCCGGACCCGTGAAATACAGTGATCCATCACCCGATATTTTTGCAGCGCGGCGACCGCTCCCTGAATGATGTGCGGATGCGAATCAAAATCCAGATATGAGCAGCAGCTCAGGTTAATAAACCGGTGGTTGTCGCGGGTGCTGAAATAGCCGTCGGCACCTAAATCGGCCACAATCCCGGCCAAACCCGCCTGAGTCGTCTCGTGCCAGAAACGTGAACCAATGGCGAGGGCTTTTTCATTGTTGGTAAATCGATTGCGTTGTACTTCATATTCGGCAAGTTGGTTCATCATCAATTCCTTGTTGTAATGGTCATCCTTGAAGTTGCAGAGCTGCCACATTCACGTCGTGGCGACCACCTGGTGTAGACCGCCTGATGTGGAGTATTGAGGGACAAACCACTGCAACTTCAAATACTATGAGCAAATGTGCTTTTTAATCAATCTAATGTTTCAAAAATGTGCATTTAAATCTATAACTTGTTTACACCTCAAAGACGGCTAATTGCTGGCCAGCCATTCAGTTCCGACAGCCTGTTGTCTGGCGGCGCGTAACACTGCGGTCGCCATGGCGGCATCCTGAAAGGCACTACCGACTGACAAATAAGCAGTCACGGCTGGTTGGCTGCCGTTGCTGCGCTGACGTAATTCCTGCGTTTCCTGTGTTTCTTGTGTTTCCTGTAATAGCGCAGCATTTTGCAGCAACGTCTGGATTTCAATGGCCTGTGCAAAAATCGCTGGCGCCTCTTTGCTGGCAGCAACACGATCATCACTGACCAGCACAGCACGATTGAGCAGGCACTCATCCAGTTCACAGAAGTCCGGTGCATGGTTGCCAATCGCGACAATATGACAGCCCGCCGTAACATCTTTGAGCTGGATCAAGGGGCCGTCCGCCGAAGTGGCAGTACAGATAATCTGTGCGCCCAGTACCGCTTGCGACACCGAATCGACCGCACAAATCTCAATCTCTGGCCCCAGTAGCTGTCGATGCGCCGCGACAAACGCCTGCAGTTTTGCCGGATTGCGCGCATACACTTTCACGCTGGAAATCGGTCGGACTTGGCAATGTGCCAGCAGTAATGCCGCTGCCTGGCGACCAGTCCCGATGAGCGCCAACGATGTCGCTTGCCGATTGGCCAGCAGATCGCTGACCAGCGCCGCAGTGGCAGAAGTACGCAGTGTGGTCAGACTTTCACCGTCCAGTAATGCCTGCAATTGCGCGGTGTTGGCATCCATCACCGCCACCACAGCCTCCATCTGACAGCCTTGATCGGCCACCACCAAACCGGCAATTTTCACCACAAATTGCTGGTCAGCCCCCGTCAACACCGGCATCACACCAAAATATCCTTCCGGTGCAGCGGTGCTGATAATGGTTCGTGGCGGACAGTTGAGCGTCGCAGCGTCATAACCGGCGTAGGCTTGCCGCATCACTTCGATAGCTTCACGAGCGCCAATCAGCGCCCGGATCTCACTGGCATTCAGCAGTTTCATGCAACGCCTTCCTGGCTTCGGTGCGTAACGGGATCAGAAAACTGCGTTCGCATTCCATAAACAGCTGGTCTGGATGGACGTAACCACGCGTTTGCACTGTGACTATCCCCTGGCCAGGACGCGATTCGGATTGGCGTTTTGACAGCACAGTGGTCTCGGCGTAAAGCGTATCACCGGCAAAAACCGGCGCCATAAACCGGATATTTTTCCAGCCCAGATTTGCCACACCGCGGGCACTGGTACTGGCCAGACTCAAGCCACCAATAATGGCGAAAGTAATCAGGCTGGAGACCAGTGGTTTGCCAAATTCGGTTTGACTGGCGTACACACTGTCGATATGCAGTGGGTGGGTATTAAAACAAAGCAGCGACATCCAGGTATTGTCCACCTCGGAAATGGTCCGCCCCGGTCGGTGTTCGTAAATATCGCCAACCACAAAATCGTCATAAAACATGCCATGTGATTCACGATACCTTTGGCCACCGACATGCTCTAACGTACTGATATTTTTACTTTTCATTGCGTCCATCTGTTACTTTCAGATCGGTTGATCTGCTCCTGTCCGTCGTAATACATTCAGCGATTGCTTTACAAAAGGTGGTCCGATCATGCAACCATCTAATTTATTCACGCCTTGCGCCGGATTTTTCAGCGCATTTAACACCGCATTGGCGTGCGCCAGTTCAGCACCGGTTGGCAAAAACCCGGCGTTGATTAACGGCACCTGCGATGGATGAATGGCAATTTTTCCGGAAAAACCCATTTCATTGGCGATAGCGATCTCTTCTTGCAATACCGCCGGATCGTTGATGGAAAAACAGGGGGAATCGATTGCCAGCAAGCCGTTGGTGGCAGCGGCCAGCCCCAGTTGATATTTAATCGAATGCATCGCCAGGCCACGACCGTTGATCGGAATGCCCATTTGTGACGACAAATCCGCCACCCCCAAAATCAAACCTTTGAGCATGCCGCCAGCTGCCGCGATTTCATGCAGTCCGCTTAAGCCGTTCAGAGTTTCGATAATGGCAAAGAGTTGGATCTCGGCGCCGATTTCTTTTAACAACTGCTGTACCAGCTGAATTTCTCCGGCTGTTTCTATTTTCGGCAGAATTAAAATGTCGACGTGATGTTTAATCGCATCCAGCCACAACAAATCGCGGATGCCATTCATGCTGGAAAGTGCATTCAACCGGATGGCAACGATGCCGGGTAACCGGGTGGCCAAACATTGCTGCACATCCTGCCGGGCGGCGACTTTCATCGGCTGCGGCACTGAATCTTCCAAATCGAAATGGATGATATCGGCACCACATTCCGTCGCTTTCTGAATCAACTTCCCACTCATGGGCGATGAACATAACCAGCTTTTGTATACCCTCTTCATGTCGATCTCCATTTAAAAACTAACATTGCGTGAATCCATCACGCGGTGAAGTGAAGTACGTGTTTATTGCTGTTACCGGTAAACGCTGGCTACGCTAAGTCGTGCAGGTGGTTTGGTTCAACCTCAGAACCGTTAAATTTGTTGATAATTATTTGATATATTCTTAATGAATGCACGATATTGGTGCGTTTGGCGGGGTGTAGCGGTGCTGCGTAGCTTGAAGGATGCTGGGTATTAATGAGGTGTGCAGGCGTTGATACCAAAACAGCGCTGTGGGTAAAGCTTACTCGCAGCGCCAGTTAAATTGGTCACATCAAACCATTGCTGCACCAATGGTCTGCCGTACCGGGATACCGGTTGGATCAAAGTTTTCCAGGCAAAATACGTTAATGCCCAAATTATCAGGCGTAACGCGTTTGCGATGAAAAGGATATATACCGCAGGTTTTACAGAAAAAGTGCCGCGCGGTATGGGTGTGGAACTGATATTCAGTCAACGCTGCTTCGCTGGTCAGCAGCCGGAACTTTGATTCGTGTACTTTGACCATCAGCGCATTCTTGCGCCGGCAGATCGAGCAGTCGCAGGTCGTCAGCTCCGGAAAATCAGTTTCAATTTCAAACTTCACCGCCCCACAATGACAACTGCCCTGATAGGTTTGCAACGGCCTGGTTCCGATCATTTTTTACTCCTGAAGAATTGATTGGCTTTGTTGGAAGTTCTCGCCACGCCGCCGGTTATGGGACCAGGTAAACCGATGTTATTCTTGAAATTCCCACGGGATTTCATTTTTTGAATAGGGCAATTGCTTACTCTACTCAAAGTTGCATATACCCGTCATCCTTGAAGATTTGGGGTATATACCGTAACAAGATGTTTTAGCCAGCGCGACAAAATTTATCGATATACTGTTGATGTGTCGGCAGTTGTTGTGCTGCGGCTTTCATTGCCTGCCGTAATTTTTCCAGCCAGACGGCACTGTCAATCTGTCGGTGTGCCAACAATGGATCGGTTTGCTTGGGGAAATTGTGCTGGCCAATATGCACGGCTAGCCAACTGGCATTGCCGAACAAATCCATCTCACCGGCGATTAACCGGCCGTACTTGCGAAAATGTTCGACTTTATATCGTAGCGTCTCCGGAATATTCATCGTTGCACAATAACGCCACAACTCGCTGTCGGTGCGTTGTGTCAGATGGTAATGCAAGATAATAAAATCGCGAATATTCTCCATTTCTTTGCTGGCGACCCGGTTGTATTCGCTGATGGTCATGGGATCAAAATCCCGATCCGGAAACAAAGCCAACAACTTGGCAATACCAGCCTGGATCAGATGAATACTGGTCGATTCCAGCGGCTCCAGAAAACCGCTTGATAAACCAATAGCGACGACATTTTTTTGCCAAAATGCTTTACGCCGGCCTGTGACAAATTTCAGCAGCCGTGGCTCCGCCAGGGCTTTCGCATCTAAGTTCTGCAGCAACACATCACAAGCTTGTTGTTCGCCAATAAAAGCTGAACTAAACACATGACCATTGCCGGTGCGATGTTGCAGTGGAATACGCCATTGCCAACCGGCGGTGTGCGCGGTCGAACGGGTGTAAGGCGTAAACTCACCACGGCTAGTGGGCACCGCCCAGGCCCGATCGCAGGGTAACCAGTGTGACCAGTCTTCATAACCGGTATTTAACGTTTGCTCAATCAACAAACCGCGAAAACCGGAGCAATCGATAAATAAGTCCGCAGCAAATTGCTGGCCATTTTCCAGTTGTACCGACTCGATAAAGCCAGTGACCGGATGCTGCTCTACCGCACTAATTTTACCTTCAATCCGCTGTACGCCTTTTTGTTCAGCATAACGGCGCAGATACCGGGCATATAAACCGGCATCAAAATGATAGGCATACTCGTAAGTGGATAATACGTTGCGCGGATCGCTGCCGGGTGGCGAAAACCGGCCCTGACTGGCGGCAGCCCAGGCCATACAATAGTGGTCAAGATCAAAAGCTTGCCCGGCTTCGTGCGCCTGCAACCAATGGTGATGGAAACTGACCAGGTCAAACTGCCGGCCATAACTGCCAAAAGGGTGAAAATAACGATGCTGTAAGGCACCCCAATTTACAAATTCGATGCCCAACTTAAAGGAACCCTGGGTGTGTTTTACAAAGTCGTGCTCATCAATGCCCAGCGATTGGTTAAACATCCGGATCGGTGGAATGGTCGCCTCACCAACCCCAACAGTGCCGATATCGTCAGATTCAATCAACTGTATCTGACACCTTTGCCCGGTCGCGGCGTCGCCTTTTTGCAATGCATTACTAAGCGCTGCTGCGGTCATCCAGCCTGCGGTACCACCGCCGACAATCACAATCCGACGAATACGTTTATCTTCCGGATGGGTCTGTTTATCTGCCAGATGGATCTGTGCGTCTGATGCGGAAGAAGGCGTGAAAGCTGGCTCTGTTGTCATTTGGGTTTAACCTGGTGAAAAGGTCTTAAACTAAAAAAACGGCAGCATGACGAAGTTGATTAGAAATCCCAATCACTCAGTTTAATATGCCGCCGTCGTTTGGTTCATCACAGGTGAACAGTATGCACCGTTTAGAAACTCACAGTGACAGATGCCATAATAGTCCGTCCAATCACCGGACCACCTGAAATCACCGTCGGATTAATAGAACCATCCGCTAAACCACCACTTCCCCGAATATCAAATTTGTCGGTCAGGTTATACACCTGTAAGCCTAACTCCAGATTTTCGGTTGGGCTGTAGCGGGCGTGACCACCAAAGGTGACAGACGCCGGATACTCATTGCCAGCACCATCAATGGCTGCGGTCTGACCGGTGAAATTTAAGCCTGTGACAATTTGATCAGTGACATGATAATTCGACGACAGGGTATAAATCAGATCCGGAATACCGTCAGCCCGCGTCCAGGATGTACTTCCGGCTGCTAATTTTTCGGCATCTGAATAGGTGGCGTTACCCACCACCGAGAAATCACCTAACCGCACTGAACCCAGCATCTCAGCACCACGCGACTTGTATTCGGCGTCAATAATACAACCCCCTGCCGCGCCACCACAGCGCGTCGCCGAGAGCTCATAGGTACTTTGCTTAAAATCACCTTTGAGTAACGTCACTTCAAAAGTGTAATAGCCATCCAGAATATCGCCGCGTTGTTTCAATCCAAATTCAAACTGATTGACAAAATCAACCGCAGCCGTGCGGCCAGCTTGATTAAGCGAACCATCCGCATTAATTTTGCCGCTGACAATTTGCCGATCGCCATTAAAACGACCACCTTTGGAAGCCCGGCTAAATAAACTGGTATTTTCGGTCAACTTGTACAAACCACCGACAGTCCATGACGTATAACTAACTGAATAGTTTAAATTTTCACGATTACCATTCGGCATCATCGTTGGGATTGCCACGCCATCGACCAGCGTATTAAATTCAGCCCCCCCTGCAGCAGACCAGCCTGAAGCATCCACCGTATCTCGACGAACGCTGGCATCTAAGGTGTATAAATCAGTGTCAAAATCGACCGCGACATAAGGTGCGGTATCGGTGTAAGCCAAGTCATAATCACGGCTACAACAATCACCCCAGTTATTGTTAAAACCGGCAATGCCATTGGCGGTGAGTTTGTTGCCGGCATCATCAAATAAATCCAGCATGGCGGGATTATTGCCACTTAATTCAGAATAGGTTTTATTGGTATGCCAATCTGCGGCAATGTTTTGATTCATATAGAAATAACCGGCGCGAACTGACAACGTATCATCATCCAGCGCAAATTGTTTCGACAAGCCCAGATCGTTTACAAAACTACCCACATCGCGAATATTGGTACGGACATTGGTGTTATTGTTCAGGTATTTGCTGTTATAAACATTACCTTCCGATGGGCCATTGGCATAACGAATGGTTTTGACCACAGCGCCGTTGACGGTCGAACCAAGCACGCTTGATGACAAAGCGGTGTTTAAAAACGGGGAAGTAAAGCCACCGCTCATATCGGTCCAACGCATTTTGTTGTCCAACACGATATCGTTTTTAAATTCGTAATGAAGCTCGTTACCCAGCGCCAACGATTCGGTGGTGATCCCGCTCATTGCCACACGTTCTAAATCGCCTTCGCGATTTACAATCATAAACTCTTGATTATGAATAGAATAGTTTGACTGAGTGCGGCCATCAAACCCAGGAAAGGGTTTCAGGTTGCTAAAAGATTTCCCGTTCAGATTGGCTAATGCCGGAGCGCCGGTGTAGTTGGGCTCTTGCGTGTCTGCGACCTTCACCAGAAACCGGATGTAACTGCTGCCATCGGCCAGATATTTCGTCAAATTGCCTTTAATTTGCGCACTGTCACTGACGTTGTAACCGGCATCTAACGGACCACGGCCATGTTTAACAAAACCACCTAAATGAAAGTTGGTGCTATCACTGATCGCGCCGCCATAACGGAAATCCACTTTTTTCTCATCGTGGCCAACACCGGTATTTAAGCGGAGAAAACCACCATCCATCTCACCATAGTTGCTGATGTAGTTGATGATTGCGCCGGGCGCTTGTGAGGTAAAAGTGCCGGCAGTACCACCACGAACCCCTTCGACCCGATCGACACTAGCATCAAACCGCGTCCAATAATCGTTATTGCCAAAGTTCATATCACCGAACAGCACCGTCGGCAGACCATCTTCCTGAATTTGCACAAAGGGTGAACCACCGGTCGCCACCGGCAAACCACGCACCGCGATATTTGAGTTACCACCAGGGCCAGACGTCCCTGCGACCTGGATACCGGGGATCATCCGGAAGACTTCAGCTTCCGAACTCGGTTGAAAATCTTTAATCAATTCAGCGTCAACACTCGTTACCGCCATCGCCGATTCAATTTGCGAACGACCGAACGAGCTAGCCGTCACGACGATCGTTTCGAGCTGTTCTTTTTGCTCATTGCTATTCGCGTCTGGCTTGGCTGCGGTTCCTTTGACCGCGTCATTGGTGGTTAAAGGTTCTGCGCTTTGTGCCATTAACGGCCCTGCGGCCAAAATAGTAGAAGCCAGTAACACCTGTTGTACTGCTATCGAAACTTTTTTCTGCTTGAACATGTCGCCCCCTGTCGGGATTAAATCTTAATCGTTTAAGTATTATTATAAAAAAAACAACTGCTATATTTTATTGGATAGAGTTGTTTTTTAATTCTAAGTGCACTCATATTTCCCGCCACACTCTTAATCGATTAAATCAGGATTTCAGCAATAGTCAAGCCTGAACAGAAAATAAGCAATTAAGAATAAATCAGCGTGTCATTCCATAAGGCGATCAGTGCATCACCCATTCATCAAAACCGAAGCATTTTCAGTGACTAGCAGCTTCTTTTAATCAAGCTTGTTGCAAAGACCCCAAAAAAGGTCCACTGCGTCTTACTGAGTTAATTATCAATTGTTAACAAAATAAACCTTTGGGGTCAGAGTACTACTCTGACCCCAAAAGTTTCTGACCAAACTGGTTAGTGCGACATGGCCGCTAGTCGTTTGGCAGCAGGTTGTGCCAGATGATTCCACCATAAACCTACCGCCATGACTAAAGCAAAGACGGTGGCGAGGTAAAAGCCGTAGCGGACGTTGCCAAATAAATCGCCGACCAATCCCATCAAGAGCGGTCCTAGTGCCGCGGCTAAAGCGGTAAAGGCCAGAATTAACCCGGCGACTGCACCGTGCTGGTGGCGTTCAAAACAGCTGATGCCTTTGGAATTCAGCGTTGGGTACATCATCGACATAAAGAGCCCGGATAACGGCATCAGCCATAACGCCCAATCGACGCCACCCAGCATACTCAAGGCAAAGCAGATAAAAATCGCACTGCCAAACCAGGCCAATAACACTGTCCAATTAAACCGGCTTAGCAACCATTCCGCTAAAAAACGGCCCACAGTCCGCAGAATAAAAAACACCGTAATGGCATGCGCGGCTAAGGTGGTGTATTGGCCTTCGTATTGCTGCAATAAGGTGGGCAACCAGACAAAAATCGCCACTTCAGTCGCGACATAACAAGCAATCGCCAGTGAAAAACCCAGCGCATATTTATCTTTCACTAGTACCAGGCTCTGAAACAACGAGGTTTGCTGTTGCGGCTGATAAGCCGGATATTCCATCCGCCAGGCCAATACCAGCAAGATTGCGCAAATCAGCCCCGCCAGCAGATAAAGCTGGGTCCAGGCCATATTGGCGGCAATCAAAATACCGACCAAGGCTGGCCCAGCAATAGCGCCTAGCCCAAAAAAACCTTCGACCCGGTTCATTAATTTGGTGTGACCTTCGGCATTGCTGCTGATATCGCCGAGTAGCGCCAGCGCTCCGGTTTTAAATAAACCGATACTTAAACCACAAACACCCAGTAACAGCAGATAAAACATAAAGTTATCGCCTAAGGCAAAAGCGATACAAGCTAAGGTATACAACGCCAAACCCGCCAGAATGACTTTTTTCCGCCCGACTTTGTCGGCCAGCCGCCCCAGAAACAAGCCGGACAAACCAATAAAAATCATCGGTACATAATGAAAAGCCGCCGCTTCGGTCAGCGATAACTGAAACTGCTCGACCACTTTGGGAATGATCACCCCGACCGCATCGGTGGTCATGGCAAACACAAAAAACATCAGGCAAGTCATCCACTTGACCTGAGTATGATTGTCCATCGCCAGCACAGGTGCTGCCGGTACTTTTTGAATTTGTTGCATCTGTCTGTCCTGTCATTGAAGCTTTTTTATCAGCTGAGCGTCAGCCAACAAACCCCCCTTTATCCTGCAACTTTAATGATATTAGGCATTTGCTACAGCGCTCATTGTTTTTTTACTGGGTACTTCTCAAAAATTTGCCTGCCGCCTGCTTCTCTTTGCCCCGAAGCGACTGAAAAACTCACGACTAAAATTGCTTAAATTTTCATCTTTTCACATTAAGCTAAACCTACACCTTAATCGTTTAAGTTTCAACTCCTCAACCCATCGTTCAAGACAATTTATATCGTCGCGCCAGCATAAAAGGTTACCATCGGGTTCATCGGCTATTCGCAGGCGGTCATTAGCGGTATGGATGTGTCTAAAAACTCGTTTCGATCCTCATTGTCGCCGGCAAAAGTCTGTTAGGCTGCAGCCATAGTCCAAAGTTTGCCCTATGCCTGCAGTCTGATTAAAATGCGCGTTTGGATTTGAAAAACCACCGCAGGACAGGGTTATACCCAAACAACTTGAAGATGCGTTTTCAGCGGGAGATAAAAGGTCTTGAGGCAAGGCAGCGATTGGAAGCTTTGGTTGTTCCAAAGCGACAAGCGCTAACGCGGCATCAAGGGCTTTTAGCCCCGTCCGTAGGAAGCTGCTGCACCGTGCTGTATTGGTTTTTCCAAAGCAGCTCTGAACGAGTATCTTCAGGTTGTTTGGGTATATAAAGACCAGTTTGACAAAGTCGTGTAGGACAGCAGTTTAATGGAGTTGTAATGAATAAAAGTCTGATCACAAATTTAATCGCCTTGTTGGCGATGGCAATTGGCTGGTTTGCCGCTCTGCCCTGGCTCTGGACGATGGGGTTATTTGCCTTTTCTGGCGCCATTACCAACTGGTTGGCTGTGCATATGTTGTTTGAAAAAGTGCCACTGCTGTATGGTTCAGGCGTGATCCCTGCCCGTTTTAGCGAAATTAAAATCGCTTTGCATCAGTTGGTGATGGAGCAGTTTTTTAGCACGCAAAACCTGCAGCGCCTGGCCGCTGGCAATACAGCTGCTGCAGCAGACTCACCGGCAGTGCAACTCAAACTGGCACCAGTCATTGAAGCCATTGATTTATCACCGGCTTTTTCTGCGCTGCTCGATACAGTGCAACAATCGTCGTTAGGCGGCATGCTGGCAATGTTTGGTGGCCCGGCGATGTTGCAGCCGCTGGAACAACCTTTTATCACTAAATTACGTGCATCGCTGATTGAACTGGCCGATAGCCCACAAGTGCAGGCGCAATTACAACAACAGCTCGTGAGCGGTGACAATATCAGTCAATTGCAGCCAAAAATTGCCATGTTAGTACAAGCGCGATTAGATGAACTGACGCCGCAACTGGTGAAAGAGTTAATTCAACAACTCATTCAACAACATCTCGGCTGGCTGGTAGTTTGGGGTGGTGTGTTTGGTGGGGTGATTGGTTTGATTAGTACGTTGCTCTCCATTTAACTATGGATCAGCATGCCCAACCGGCAGACTGATCCATAGTCAGCAAGGATCAATAATCAGCAACCTTTTTCAAAAATCTCGGCAGAATAATCTTAACCTTCTGAAGTACAGGGAATAACTAAATGGGCGGCGCGCAATGGCATCCATCCCAGCTCACGGCAATTGAACTGGCTCTATTATCGGCAATGGCGTTATATCAAATGCCGGTGTCACAATCAAAATTGTTGGATATCCTACGTACTGGCGGATCAAAAGCACCCGATGGCAAAGCCATAGCCCAACCATTAATCAAAGCGGGGCTGGATGGGCTAATCCGACAAAAATTAATCGAGTTGCCGCCGGGTGCTGGTTATCAATTACATAGCGCTCAGCAAGATTTGCAACTGGAAGTTTATGGTTATTTGCTACAAAGCAAAAGCTTAACGGTGTGGCTGAGTGCGGTGAAACAGCAACTGCAAAAAGAGCATCATTACAGTGGCTGGCGTTCGTATATCCGTAGCTCTTGCCGGCGGGAAATTTGGTTTGCGCTGCTCACTGCAGATCTAGCCTCGTTCGAACAATGGCGCGAAGAATACAACAAAGCCCAGGATGATGGTGAAATGCCGGTAGGCTTACTGCTGCTGGAAAAACCGGCGGGACGCGAGTTGTTTCCACAGCTGAGTTCAGTGGTACAGCAGCATATTCTAATTGACACGCTCACCAACTGTAATTGGCGGTTGTTTGACTGCAGGAGCACCTACCAATATTGTGTTGAATTACTGGCAAACCCCCAGCAACAAACGCTTACGCTGGCCGAATTAACCTGCTGGCAAGCAATGCTGCGTGGCGACCAAAAACAGTTTGAACATTTACTGACTTATTGTGCCACTAAAACCCAAAGCCTGAACTTCTTAAAACCGATGCTGCAAGGTGATTTTGCTACTGCCGTGCAACACCTCGAAAGCTATCTGCTGCAAGTTAAAAAAGAAACCGGCAAACGCAAAGTCGTCTTTACCCGGCTGTTTGGCCTGTTGTACGTGGTGGTGATGCTGGGGCGTGGCACCGCCGAAAGCCGGAAACTGGCGTTGGAACAAACCACCAGTAGTCTGAAACAACACGAAGCCAACAGCTATACGATTTTTCAGCAGTTGTTAAAAGACAACTGGCAGCCCACTGCCCCGGCTAATTATTCCCGGGAATTTATTCAGTTTGGCAGCGACAGTTTGATGGCAGCACTGGCGCTATTCTGGCTTGATGCACTGGATCATGATCACTTTAAACAGCGGATTGTGGCGCTGCGCCAGCAGTGCAACACAACAGGCTATTTATGGGTCGTTGCCGAACTCGATGAATTAGCCGCCGCGCAATTTTCGCTACCGCCACTATTACCTAACTGGCATCAACAACAGCAATTGCGGCCGCTACGTCTGGCGCTGGTGAAAGAAGAAAGCTGGCAATTGGCACTCAAAGCACTGGCGAGTTTATCGCCGGTGAAACAGGTCGCCACGACTGAACAAAAACCACAACGACTGGCCTGGTTGCTGATCAAAGATCGGTATTCCTTTAGCATTGAACCCCGTGAGCAAAAACAAAGCGCCAAAGGGCTGTGGAGTAAAGGCCGGCCAGTCGCATTAAAACGGTTAGCGCTGGAGCCGGAAACCGTTGAAGGTTTAACCGAGCACGATAAAAAACTACTACCCTGCATTTATAAAGACTACGAAGGCTATTACGGGTCAACCAGCTATGAACTTAATACGGAATTGGCGTTCCAGGCACTGATTGGCCATCCAGCGGTATTCTGGAGCGACGCGCCGGAAGTGCCGGTTGAGGTGGCGCAGGCGCAAATTTATCTGCGGCTCACCGAACAAAACCAACATATACAGCTGTTGCTCGAACCATCCGGTGTGGTTGAGAGTGGCCGCTGCTGGGCACAACAAACGCCCACCCGCATTGATGTGTATCAACTGACGCCAGCTATTAAACAGGTGGCGTCCATTCTTGGCAAAAGTCTATTAGTACCCAAAGCCGCCAAAGAGCAACTGGTAAGTGCCATCGAAGCGATAGCGCCGCATTTAAGCATTCATTCCGACTTGCCGGAATTGTCGGCACATCTGCAAAGTATCGATGCAGATCCAACCCTTTACGCGCATCTATTGCCACTGCGGGACGGGCTACGGCTGCAATTTCTGGTACGGCCGCTGCCTGAAGGTAATTGGTTTAAACCGGGCAAAGGCAGTGCCCATCTGGTGGGTGAGCAACAAGGTATTGCGGTCCAAACCAGTCGTGATCTCAAGGCTGAACAAAAACTGCTTAGCAAGATTATCACGGCTTGTCCGGCACTGGACGACAACGATTTTGATGGTCAGGAGTGGACGCTGGACGAGCCTGCCGATTGTCTGGAAGTGTTGTTGCAACTAAAAAACATCGACGCGTCAAAGTTACAGCTGGTGTGGCCGGAAGGCGAACGTTTCCGCCTCAAACAAAGTCGGCAGTTGTCCGATTTAAAACTGAATATCAAACAACAAGGTGACTGGTTTATTGCCGATGGCGAATTGCCACTGGACGACAACAAAGTGCTGGCACTGAAAGAGCTGATTGCCCTTGCCGCCAACAGTAACAGCCGTTTTGTGCAGTTGGCCGATGGTGATTATCTGGCGCTGACCGAGAGTTTCCGCCAGCGCTTGGCAGAGCTTTCGCAATTGTCGGAAGATAATAAAACCGGGCTGAAAATGAATGCGCTCGCGGCCCCCATGCTGGCAGAATTTGCCAATGAAGCCGGTTCGCTCAAAGCCGACAAAGCCTGGCGCGAGCAGGTGAAAAAACTTGATGCACTGGCTGATTATGCGCCCACGCTGCCAACCACCTTACAAGCGGAACTGCGTGATTATCAGCAGCATGGCTTTGAATGGCTGAGCAAACTGGCGCATTGGGGTGTCGGCGCTTGTCTGGCGGACGATATGGGACTGGGTAAAACCATCCAGACGCTGGCGTTGTTGTTACAACGGGCGCCAGAGGGTCCGGCGTTGGTAGTAGCGCCAGTGTCCGTGGCAATGAACTGGCAAAGTGAAGTGTTGCGTTTTGCCCCAACACTGAACGCCAGGTTGTATGGGCAACAACGGTCGCTGGCTGATTTAGGCGCTTTTGATCTGGTGATCGTCAGTTATGGCATGCTGCAATCGGACAGCGAACTGTTTAGTCAGCAACATTGGCACACTGTGGTGCTGGATGAAGCACAAGTCATTAAAAATGATCAGACCAAACGCAGCCAGGCGGCAATGGCGCTACAAGCCGACTTTAAGATGATCGCCAGCGGCACGCCGGTGGAAAATCATTTAGGTGAGCTGTGGAATTTGTTCCGTTTTATCAATCCGGGTTTATTGGGTTCAAAAGAGCGTTTTAACCAGCGTTTTGCAGGACCAATCGAACGTGGTGATAAAACCGCGCGCTTGTTGCTGAAAAAACTGATCCAACCCTTTATTTTGCGCCGCACCAAAACGCAAGTGTTAAGCGAATTGCCATCGCGCACCGAAATTACCCTGCAAGTGGATTTATCCAGCGAAGAGCTGCACTTGTACGAAGCGCTGCGCCAGCAGGCGGTGGAGTCGCTGCAAAACGTATCGGTCGCCGATGGCCAGGCCATTCAGGTGCTGGCCGAAATCACCCGCTTGCGACGTTTTTGTTGTCACCCGCAGCTGGTGTTACCAGATTCAAAACTGCCGGGCAGCAAACTGGCGGTGTTTGCCGAAACGGTGGAAGAACTGCTGGATAACAAACATAAAGTGCTGGTGTTTAGTCAGTTTGTTGACCATCTGGCGATCGTGCGTCGTTACCTCGACAAGCAACAAGTAAGTTATCAATATCTGGATGGCAGCACTTCGCCAAAAGAGCGGAAAAAGCGGGTTGATGCGTTTCAGGCCGGTGAAGGTGAGGTGTTTTTAATCAGCTTAAAAGCCGGTGGCACCGGGCTGAATTTAACCGCGGCCGACTACGTGATCCACCTGGATCCATGGTGGAATCCGGCAGTGGAAGATCAGGCTTCGGACCGCGCCCACCGCATGGGGCAGACCCGACCAGTCACCATTTACCGGCTGGTGACCAGCCATACCATTGAAGAAAAAATACTGGCGTTACATGCGCAAAAACGCGATTTAGCAGACAGTCTGCTCGAAGGCGGTGATATCGCTGGCAAACTGGATACTGCGCAGTTGCTGCAATTGCTCAAAGAAAGCCATTAACCCTTCATCCTTGAAGCTGCAGGGTTGTTGCCACTTCGTGGCGACATCGCTCGTTCGCTGAAGCGTCAGTCCGACTGGAACGCCAGCGCTGCCAGTCACATAGGACAACTATGCTCCTGGGTCGGGCTGGCGTTCCAGCCTCACTCACTCGTCGCGGTTCCACCGTGGCCTACCTGCAACTTCAATGATTTTGGGTATTTACCAGCTACCGTGTAGAGTCCTCAGCGCTGAAAATGCTGCCGATGCAGCTTAATCACTTCACTAAAGATCCCAACCCAATCAGGGTCGTATCGGCTGCCGGAACCGCTATTAATATGCTGCAGCGCTTTTATAAGCGACACCTTGCGCTGCTCAGGGCGGTCGCCGTCATTGGCGATATTGTCAAAAGCATCGGCAATCAGCAGTAACTTGGCGCCTTCGCTGATATCGCCACCGTCTAATCCATCCGGAAAACCGCTGCCGTCATGATGTTCATGATGCTGCCAAATCATCGCGGCTGCATCCTGCCAGCGCGGTGAACTGGCGACTAAACTGGCGCCCATATCGGCGTGGCGCAGCCAGACGGTCAGCTGCGCTGGATCGGCTAAACCCTGGGCGTCCAGCATATTCAGCGGTAAAAACGACATGCCCAAATCATGCAGCATCACGGCGACCGCCAGTTGTAGCGTGTCCACTTTGTTACCGGATGCTTTATTGCCAGATTCTTTATTACCAGCAAGCCGGTTCATTTCCAGCACCAAAAACAACTGCCGCGCGGTGCGGCCAAGCCAACGTGGATGGCGTTGCTCCAGCGCCGGGATCAGCTGAATAAAAAACTCTAAATCAGCGTCCATCCGGATGCCGTAATACTGCAATAACCGCCGACAGGCCGCGATCGCTGATGAGGCCGATTGATCCGTTTCGTCGCCGCTACTGTCAGGAGTGGCTTGACTCACCGTATCCGGCAGCACATCGGCGGTAATGGCAAGGCCTTGTGGATGCTCTGGATCCAGCAAACCCAGAATATGCCGGATGCGCTGTTCTCTGGAACGCTCGTCAGTGCTAGCGAGGCCGGACAGTCGCTGACAAATCTGCTGCAAACTGCTGGTCGACAACGGTTTCGGCTCATTAGCAATACTGGCATCCACCCACTGCTGGGTGCGATCCAAAGTCAGCTGAATGACGTCACAGAGCGCACTGTCATACGCCATCCGGCCTTTGCGAATATCATCCAGCACATCTTCGAGGCTTTGCAGCAGTGGAATAAGCGAAAACAAGCCGATAAAACCCAAATTGCCTTTGATGGTATGCACCACCCGGAAGATGCCGTGCAGCAATTCCGACTGCTGCGGGTTTTGCTCCAGCTCAATCAGCGTGGTTTCGCATTGCTCGTAGGCATCGCGAAAATCTTCAAAAAAGTCGTCGACACAATCACGTTGTAATTCATCAGGACGGTTCAGGTTGAGCTGGCTCATAAGGCTACTTCTTTTGACAAGTTCGAATCAGTCTATACCCAAACGATAGCAAATTGCGGATTTCAACCGTAACATCTGGGGTCAGAGTCAATTGTTAACAAAAATCTGTTAACAATTGACTCTGACCCCAGAATTTGACTCTGACCCCAGAATTTTTTAAGTTGCCGGCCAACCGTGCAATTTGGAAACTCGAAGGTAAACAATGCCGATTGCCGAAGGCGCTGCGCTTTTCGCCCCTTGTTATTTACTGTGCAGCAAGCTCTGCTCTTGGCAGGGCTTCTCCATGCAGGATCACCCATTCAATACGGTCCCATGCCTGCACATTTTCCAGTGGGTTTTCATTGAGTAACAACAAATTGGCTACTTTGCCTGCGCTGACAGTGCCGTATTTATCATCAATCTTCAGCATCTTGGCGTTATTAATCGTTGCCGCCTGAAAAATAGCTCTTGTTGAGATGCCAACTTCGGCCATCGCCTGCATTTCCAGGTAAGTGGCGTAGCCTGGCTGATGGGTGTAAGTGGGCGATGACGGCGTATCGCTGGCAAGTAACAATGGGTGGTTCATGTCGCTCAGCACTTTGGCCGCCTTGGCGCCTTGCAAGCTGGCTTTTTTAAAGACCGCCGCGACTTGCTCCGCTGGCATGTCGCCAAAATCCAGTTGTAATTCATCGCGAAACCATTGCGCTTCCGGCGTTTGGTACCACTGTAACAGACTGTCCGGCACCACTTTTTCCAGTTGTGGATCAGCCAGCGCATCCGCTTCAAACAAGGTGCCCATCCGCGAAATAACCTGAATCGTTGGTTGATAACCAATACCCGACGCATGCACTTTGGCCAAATGTTGCATGATAACTTCAGGCAATTGATTGTTCGCTTCGGCTTGCTTGCGGATATTGCGATCGATACCACTCCAGTTCCACAAGCCGTGAGCAATCACATCCACGTTGCCATCCACCGCCTGCAACTGCATATCGTAGGCATTGGCGTGAGCCAACAGCGGCAAGCCATGGTTGGTGGCCGCGGCGCGCAAGCGTTGTAAGCTATCCTTGCTGTAAACCGGCAGATGATCAGCGTCGCCAAAACCATTTTCGATAAAAATTTTCAGGCAGTCGGCACCACTTTTGGCAATCCGCGCCACCACCACTTCCGGGGTCTGTTTGTCGGCTGCAACGGCCGCAGGCAATGGATGGTGATGCGCAGCTTCAACAATAAAATCAGGACGTTGTTGATAGCGTTTGGCTTTGGGTAATTGATGATTCGGGTATCCGTCCATCACCGGCGCCGCGCCACAGCGAAACAAATCGGGTTTTTGCGGCTGGGCGTTAAACTCACTGACACCTTCAACCGAATTACCGGTATCCAGCACCTGCGTCACCCCAAAATACAAATAACTACGAGGCTGCTGTTGCGCAAATGCCTGATGCAATTGTGCAGCGCCTGGCATCTGCGGCAACAAACCCGGTGTATTGCTGACATGCACATGGCTGTCCATCAACCCCGGTGTTAAAAAGCGGCCACGACCATTAATACGTTTGATAGTTGCCGGAAAATGCTGGCTGGAATTGACCTTGCTGATGCTGACAATCAGGCCGTTTTTAATCAAAACGTTTTGATTGGTTAAGGCGCTGTCGCGTTCGGGTGACAATACGGTAACATGCTCAATCAACAGACTTTCGGTGTCAGTTGCTGCTTGCAGCGGATTGGCATAAAACAGTTGAAAGAATAGAGCCAATAACAAGGTTTTTGGCGCAATACAATTGGGTGAATTCATCAGGTAACTCCGGTTTTGCAAGATTCGACCTGCAGCTTGCCAAAATGGCTGCAGCAAAGCCTGAAGATACTCTGAAGTTTTTCTGAACTTATTTAAGTTATTTTATATCAATACCTTAACTAACACTCTGAATAGCAGGTGACGTTATTTCTTCAGCAGCACAGCAGGCAATACAATGGCAACTGGCTGATTGGCGTATCGATCCGGCCAGTAATTTGCTGCAACTTATGGCTGTACAACAGCAGCAACTTCATCCCGAGAACTGCCAACAAGTGCTGGAACCTCGTGTCATGACGGCGCTGGTGTTATTGCTGCAGGCCGACGGCCAGACGGTGACAGACCAAGCGATGCTCGAAGGCGTGTGGCCGGGTTTGGTGGTGTCAGACGCTTCGTTATACAAAGTGGTGGCAGAGCTTCGTAAAGCTTTGCAGGATCAGCAAAAACCTTATCAGCTGATTGAACGGGTGCACAGCAAAGGTTACCGGCTGCTGCAACCGGCGTTGTGTATTCAGGCTGTCTTGGCACAGACGTTCACCGAGCCAACAGCCACAGAGCAGACTGCCGTCATCCAGTCTACCGTGCCCCATTCTACCGGAACCCAAGCGCCAGCAACCTCGGCTAAAAAAACCGCCACTCCGTTCTGGTCGCTTGGGCTGATCGTGCTGGCTGGCTTTGGCTGGTGGTATTGGCAAGCCGCATCTCCTGCCAGCTCCGCCAATCAGACAACAAATTCCCAGCCCAAAACCGCAGCGGCCTTACACACAACAAAGTCACATTCCAAAGCCGCCCAACTGGCACCAGCCGCCGGTTTTTCCGATACGCAGTGGCAACAATATCAACAAGCTAAATGGCTGGCGCAACAACCCAAAGCCGCAGAGGTCGCAGAGGCCGTTGCACTGTTGACTGCGTTGCTGCCAACCCAGCAGCACTATGCGCCACTACTGACCGACCTTTGTAACAGCTACCATTTGCTGCATATCTACAGCGACTGGCCGCTACCCAAAGTGCTGGCGCTATGTGAGCCTTTACTGCGCCAGGCCTTGCAATTAGAACCGGAGTCCGCAGCAGCACTGGCCAGTTTTGGCGCTTTAATGTTGTCACAACAAAATATCCCGGCGGCGACGCAGTATCTGGATCAGGCTTTGTCGCTGGATGCGCAGGATCGCTACTCTTTGCTGTGGCGCGCCGTGCTGTATCGCAGTCAGGATCAATTTCCGGCCGCCATTGATTTACTCAAGCTGGCAATTCGGCTGGATCCGTTATCTGGCCTGCTAAAACGCCATTATGCCTACAGCCTGATTGGCAATGGCATGCTGAGTGAAGCGCGGGAGCAATTCCGCCAGTCGTTGCTGCTGGACGGCGACTATTCCGACCGCGCGCTGGATGAGCTGGAAATGCTACCGCTGACTACCGCGCGCGCCATCGCCTATTTGCAATGGGCACAACGTTTTCCGGATCGGTTGCAACATCCGGGACGCTTGGTGAATTTGGCCTTAGTACAGCTGAGCCTCAACCAGCTCGTCGAAGCTGCAGCAACCTTGGAACAAGCTGCAATGCAGTATCCACAACACCAGTTTATCTTGCTGGCGCAAGCGATGTTGGCACAGGCCAGCGGCCGTCCGGCAAAGGCTCGCCAGCTACTTATCGAACGTGCGAAGCGTCGGCCCGATCATCGGATGTTTCAGCTGCAGGCTTTGTTACTAGCCGATGATGTTGATTTTCAGCAACTTCAACCGGAAGTTTTGCAGCTGATGCCAGAATTTGCGAAAGATCCGCTGGCTGCCACCCATCAGGCGTTGGCGCAGAAACAGCAAGTGCTGGTGCTGTATTGGCTGTTGACGGTGCCCGAACCTGATCGCGCCCCCTATCAACCACTGATTAGCGATTTTGTCGCAGCGCAAACCGAGGCCGATGGCCTGAGCCTGCAACTGTTGAGTGTGGTGGGCTTAACCGACCAGGCCAATCAGCTGGCATTACAGCTGCTGCAACAAGATTGGCTGCCCTCGCCACACGACAATTATTATCTCGCCGAACAACATCCGTTATGGCGGCAGCTGGATCCAGTTATTTTCGAGCAGATCCAACAACAACGGCAAAGGGTGTTGCAGGCTATCGATAGCCGCTAAATCATTGAGTTCAGACGCTGGATCTGGCACTTTAAGCAGCGCCCTCCCAGCCACCGTTTTTGGTAACAGGAATTTCAAATGAGCAAAAGTGTGTCTGGTGTGTTAATGCTGACGTTGATGGGCTATTGCGGGCTCGTGTACGCCAATCAACAAACAGCCAATCAGCAAACTGCCAATCAAATAACCGCCAGCCAATCCTTCAACTGGCCAGATGGCGCTAAAGCGGCGGTCAGCTTGTCCTATGATGATGCGCTCAATAGTCAACTGGATCATGCCGTCAGCGTGTTGGCTGCACACAACTTCAAAGCCACTTTTTATCTGACACTGAATTCTGACGCCTTCAAAACAAGGCAAGCTGAATGGCAAGCGCTGGCCAAAGCCGGCCATGAACTTGGCAATCACAGTGTGCATCACGCCTGCCGTGCATCATTGGCTAATCGTGAATGGGTGGCCAAAGAGCAGGATTTAGATCAGTGGACGTTGGCCAAAATCAGCGCCGAAATTCAGCAGACCAATCAGCAGTTACAAGCACTTGATCAACAATCCAGCCGCACTTTTACCCCGCCTTGTGGCGATACACAGGTGAAAGATGGTGACTATCTGGCAAGCGTTGCGCCGCTGTTTAGTGGCATTAAAGTGTTGGGTCCGCCAGTGACTGCAATGAGCCAGCTTTCAGGCAAACAATTACCAACCTGGTTTCCGGTGGAACCCACCTTACAGCAACTGATTGATTACACAGAACAAGCAGCACAACACGGCACCATCGCCAGCATTACCTTTCATGGCGTGGGTGGTGATCATCTGCAAGTCGACAGCAAAGTGCATCAGCAATTTCTGGCCTATTTAGCCAAACATCGTGACCGGTTTTGGGTAGATACTTATCACAACATCAGCTTACATTTGATGCGCAACTAGTGGGGTCAGAGTACTACTCTGACCCCAACAATCAGCTGCCCCCAACAATCAGCCTAAGTAGCAAGTCACTCTTGGGGTCAGAGTAGTACTCTGACCCCAAAGGTAGCAGTTACATTTTCACTGGCAGTTCTTTCACGCCCATATTATGCAGCGTGAAGCCAAACGCATCGGCGGCTTGCTCGATGGTTTTCGATACAGGGGTACCAGCACCGTGACCGGCGTTGGTTTCGATGCGGATCAGCTGTGGATTGCTGCCACCAACTTTGGCTTGCAGTTCAGCAGCAAACTTAAAGCTGTGCGCCGGGACTACACGGTCATCGTGATCACCGGTGGTGACCATCGTCGCTGGATAAGCCACGCCTTGTTTCACATTGTGCACTGGCGAATAACCTTTTAAGTACTCGAACATTTCTTTGCTTTGTTCGGCAGTACCATAGTCATAACCCCAGCCAGCACCGGCGGTGAAAGTGTGGTAACGCAGCATATCCAATACACCCACTGCTGGCAGTGCGACTTTCATCAATTCCGGACGTTGGGTCATTACGGCGCCGACTAACAGACCACCGTTGGAGCCACCGCTGATCGCCAATTTAGCGCTTGAAGTAAATTTATTCGCCACCAGGTATTCACCCGCTGCGATAAAATCATCAAACACGTTTTGTTTTTTCAGCTGAATACCGGCGTTATGCCAGTCTTTACCATATTCACCACCACCACGCAGGCTAGGTACCGCATAAATGCCGCCCATTTCCATCCACACCAGATTCGATACACTGAATTTTGGCGTCAGGCTGACGTTAAAACCACCATAGCCGTACAACATGGTTGGATGAGTGCCATCCAGTTGCAGACCTTTTTTGTGGGTGATAATCATCGGCACTTTAGTACCGTCTTTGCTGGTGTAAAACACTTGCTTCGACTCGTAGTCGTCGCTGTTAAACTTCACCGCTGGTTTGAAATACACTGTCGATTCACCGGTTTGCGGATTAAACGCATAACTAGTGCCTGGTGTGTTGTAGTTGGTGAAGCTGTAATACAGCACGGTGTCTTTGGCTTTACCATCAAAACCGCCAACTGAACCCACGCCTGGTAACAGAATGTCGCGCACCAGCTTGCCGTCAAGGTCAAACTGCTGCACTTTTGATACCGCATCAACCATATAATTGGCGAACAGGAAACCGGCACCTTTGCTGACGCTTAACACGTTTTTGGTTTCCGGGATGATATCAACCCACTGATCTTTCGCCGGCTTCGTGGCATCAATCATCACCAGCCGGTTATTTGGTGCATTGAGGTTAGTTTCAAAATACAACTTGCTGCCAACACTAGTTACCAGCTGATAATCCGCAGTGCCTTCGGCATCAACGGTCACAAATGGGCTGTCTGCTTTGGTTAAGTCTTTGATAAACAATTTATTGCCAGAAGTGGCGTTGGCCGCGGTCACAATCAGGTATTGACCATCTTCCGTCACCTGACCGCCGACATACCGGTGTTTTTCTGCATCAACAGCACCGAATAATACTGGATCGTCTTTCTGCGCTGTACCTAACTTGTGGTAGTACAGTTTATGTTGATCAGTTTTCGCCGACAGCTCGCTGCCCGTTGGTTTGTCATAACTGGAATAGAAGAAACCTTCGTTGCCTTTCCACGAAATACCAGAGAACTTCACATCAACCAGTTCAGCTTCGCGCTTTTCTTTGGTTTCTGCGTTAATCACAATCACTTTGCGCCAGTCACTACCACCTTCGGAAATGGCATAAGCGGCAATCGAACCATCATCGCTGAACTGTAAATCAGCCAGTGACGTGGTGGCATCGGCCGAGAACGTGTTTGGATCCAGGAATAATTCAGCTTCAGCACCAGCTTTTTGACGATACACAACGGATTGGTTTTGCAGGCCGTCATTTTTAGAGAAGTAGCTGTAGGCGCCTTCCGTGCTTGGCGTGCCGACTTTTTCGTAGTTCCACAGCTCGGTTAAACGTTGTTTGATTTGTTCGCGATAAGAAATTTTCGCCAAATAATCAAAAGTCACTTTGTTTTGCGCTTTCACCCAGTCGCCGGTTTCAGCGCTGCGATCATCTTCCAGCCAGCGGTATGGGTCCGCCACCTGAGTTTCAAAATATGTGTCGATCACAGGACCCTTGTTGGTCACGGCATAGGTGACAGCAGCGGTCGCAGGAGCTTCAGTTGCTGCAGGCGCGGCAGGAGTAGCTGCCGTTGTCTCAGGTTTTGGACCACACGCGGTTAACAGCGCCAACGTGACGGCACTCAGAGCAAGATATTTCATCGGATTGTTTCCCTAAAGCAAAGAGGTAGATTGTTTTTGGCTTGCGCCGAGCATAACAAAAAAGTCACAGTAGAAGAACAGCAGGATTTGGATTGCGATTGGTCGTCATCAAAACACGACCAATCGCAGTACTCCGCAGCAGATTTTAGGAAGAAGGGAACAGCTTTATATCAGTATTAAAACCAAACAATTTGCCACACCAAATAAACACCTGCCACACCAGCACGCCAAACGGGATATAACCAAAATAACCCAGCAACGGCATTTCTGAAAACAGGTGAATAACGTCAACGTACGGGATGTTATAGACCCAATAATTCGGATTGGTGACCGGTTCGGCCACAAAATGATGGCTGCCGAAATTCCAGAATTCCCAGAAAAAACCATTCAGCAATGACGCCATGCCAATCAACAAACCTGCTGACCAATCCCCTTTGGCAATATCAGTAAAGGGGTTCCAGATGTTCAGCCGCAATAGCACACCGGTCATCACCGCAAAAGGCCCAATCCACACCACCCAAAACAGTGGATATGGATACAACACCATCAGGCCAATCAACAGCGCACCAATGGCAATCAGAATGTTGCCGTTTAAATTCCAGACCGGGCCATTTTTATAACGCGCCACCAGTTTCGGGAAGGTTTGCAGCAAACAATACCACTCCAAAACCACTGGTGTGACCGTGCTGTACGTCAGTAAAAACTCAATGGTGAGCACCGTTTTTGACCAGGGCGCCACAGCCGAATCCGGGTAGTACCAATTGGCTAAGACGAAATAATCATAATATTCAAAATAAGCCCAGCCACCAATCGACACCAGACCGGCCAGCGCCATCAATACCGGTTGTTTTGACACCAGTGAAGCCCCGTTATTGCGCTGATAAACAATGCCATCGAGCACAAACACAAAACCCCACCACATCGGTGTAAAGGACCAATACACCAAATCGCCAAAGGCCATCGAGTGCGACCACATCAGCCACCAGAAAAACAGGTTCACCACCAACCCGGCGTAAAACCACCAGGGCAAAGGTTTGCGATCAGCAGCCGGTGCTGGTGTACCGCCTTTAAAACCCATTTTTTGCGGAATAAGCATCATGCAGCTGATCCAGACCGCACCAATGGCCACCAGAATAAAATAAATCAGATTAAAACCAGGCGCTTGCGCCACAAACTGCGGCGGAAATTCGCCAAAACCGGGGGGTAAATGAGTGGGATAAACAAACCAGGACACAATTAACGGGACGAGCAATGTGGCCAAGACCGGCCATAACAATTGAAAGCGCATAAGCAGTTCTCCCCTCCATCCTTGAAGCTGTAGGGTTGTTGCCTTCGTTCACTCGCCCTAGTCACATAGTTCACTATGCTCCTAGGGTCTCGTTTACTCGTCGCCTACCTACAACTTCAATGATTTTGGGGATATACCCGCTCTCTCGTCGTTGCAGCTTTATTGCAAAGTGCTGTCACGATCTGACTTCTAGAGGTACGGGGATATACCTTCATCCTTGATGCTGTGGTTTGGTCGACTGTCGGCTGCAACTTCATTGATGTTAGTTATTGTTGCGAAATACACGGTTCAAACAAGCTTCAACCGGATTTTGACCTAAAAATGATAGGTCACACCCACCCCGAGCTGACGAGCTTCACCGCGCAATTGAGTGACTGCGGATAATGCGGCAATCGAATCAAATTTAAGCTCGGTATACTCTTTATTCAATAAATTTTTACCAAAAACAGCAAGTTCCAGTTCTGGAGTCGGCTGATAGGCCAGGCGACCATGCCATAAGGTGTAACCTTCCTGCCGGGTATAAGGGTTTTCATACTGGTCAAAAAAGAACTCAGACTGGTAAACAAACCCCAGCTGCAGCAGCAAATGATTCACCACTCCCGATAAGTCATATTCCAACTGACCACTGGCCATCCATTCTGACGAAAACGGTAAACGATTATCCGCCACCAATAAGGTATTGCTCTGATCGGAACCAAGTTCCGCTTTGGGAATATGCCCGACCGCAAAATCCAGTTTCATCGCCGCCACCGGCCGCCAGCTCATTTCAGCTTCCAAACCATATATTGTTGATTCACCAGCATTTTTTAGCACATGATAAGGCGCAGGACCGGAGGTTTGATTCACAAACACTTGCTGATCCTGATAATCATAATAAAACGCCGCCCAGTCGAAGCTCAGCTGCTGCTCCGGCGCCAGCCAATGCCCACCCACTTCCCACGCGGTCAACCGTTCCGGCGCGTAAGTGGAATCGGCGGCTTGCTCTGGGCTGGTGGAATAACCGCCGTTATAACCACCAGCTTTAAAGCCCCGTGACAGACTGTAATACTGGTTGTAGTTGCTACTGATTTTTTGTAGTAGCGCCAGCTTACCGGACCATTCGCTATCGGCCACTTCACCGGCCAGGTCCCACAGTTTTGGAATATACATCGGCACGATGTCTAAATCGGCGCGCGCGACATAATCGGTTTGGTCACGGGTGAAACGAACACCTGCCGTCAAAGTCCATACCTCAGACAACGGCTGATCTAACTGGCTGTATGCCGAAACTGATTGGTTATCTAACTGATTAAAATAGAAAAATTGTGCAGGTACTGCGGCGAGTGCCGGAATAGCGCGAAAATCACGGAATAAATCTAAATCGTTTTGTTGATCCAGACTTTCTTTCAGGTAAAACAAGCCCGAAATCCAGTAACGGCCATCCTGCTCCACCGCCAGGCTTAATTCCTGACTGAAAAACTCGTTATCGGAATCAAAGCTGCCTTCAATAAAATTACCGGGGCCGTCTGAGTCAAACGAATGAAAACGTTGTAAATCTTTGACTGCAGTCACCGATTTAAACTGATAACCAGGTGCTAGTTCACCACTGACATTAACCGAGCCGGTCCATCCTTCGGTATCATGTTTTTTGTCAAAGGTATCGGCAACCGTCTGCCAGAAATCATCGCTTGGCACTGACAATCCAAAACTATCCACACAATTTCTGCTGCCCACTTCTGACAATGGACACCGTGTGCCGGAGCCATCCGCCGCCAGAATGCCAGCGCTATAAATAGGTTTTGGCGCACCTTCGATATCTTCCAGCGTGAATTTACCGCTGATGATCCAGTTTTCCAGCTCAGTGCGCACAGTCAACCGCAGGTTGTTATGGCGCATGCCACCGTCTTGCCCCAGCGGAAACAGGTTTTGCATACTGTATTGATAATCTTTATGTTGCACCGCCAGCCGCGCCGAGGTTTGTTCAGTCAACGGCATATTCACAGCTGCGGTCAGCTGCCGGGTATCATGCTCAGCGATTTCTGCACTGGCATAACCGCCAAATTCGGCGTCCGGTTGCTTTGACATGAGTAAAATTGCGCCGCCGGTGGTATTACGACCGAACAAGGTGCCCTGCGGCCCGCGCAGTACATCCACTTGCTCTAAATCAAACAGGCTGCTGCTTAAAAAGTTGGCGCCACCGCTCACCACATCATCGCTATAAATGGCAATCGGCGAAATGGTGGTGGTGTTGTAATCAAACATGCCGACACCACGAATATTAAACGATGGTGTGGTACCTTCACCGGCCACGGGTGACGCCAGTAAATTTGGCGCCAGACCAGATAACTGCGTGGTATCAGCAATCCGGCGCTGTGCCAGGGCTTCACCATTGAGGCTGCTAACCGCCAATGACACTTCTGATTTGGGTTGTGCGCGTTTTTGCGCATAAACCTCAATCACTTCAATCTTGGCGTCCTGATCCGTTTGACCAGGCGTAACCGGTTCGGCCGCAACAGCCAAAGTTACAGGAGCACACAGCACACAAGCGGTGATGCTGGCGAAAGCAGTGGCGAAAATTGAGTCTGTCATCACTAATCCAAGTCAGAAAATGAATGTTGGCTGTCCATTGCCGCTGAAGTCGTCCGTGAAAAGAGGGTACTGAAGTGGCCTAAGCATAGCTTGCGGCAAAGTAATTCAGCCAGCCTGCCGTTAAAAAAGCGTCAAAAATAATGTAAAAATTCCTAAGTGAAGCAGAATCTGTATGCAAATCAGTGATCGATGCTGAAAATTATTCCCGAAAGCTTAACCAACACTGGTTTTGCCCTTTATTCTTTCACAGTTAATGCATAAGCTCAGTCTTTATCTAAAAACATTGATGTTACCTGGATAGAACTTTCATCATCCGGGTCTGTGGGGAAGTGCCAGGCATGTTGTCACTGCAAAATTTTAGCGATGTTCAGGAACAGCCAGCCTTATCGGCTTATGTTCGGTTATATACCGCCAGTCAGCAGGGGCAACCGCTGCTGATTAAACAAATGGATAAAAACCGGCCACAACCTCCGATGGATTTACAGGCGTTGCAACCACAACTTCCAGCCGTGTTGCAGAGCTGGTCAGACAATCAATACGACTACCAGAGTTTCCCCGCCACGGCGTTGCCAGAGCAGCTTAGTCAGATGATCGGCAATCTGGCGGCCGCCAATCTTGGTGTGCAACTGCAATGGATGTTGCAGCTGACTTTACTGTTGGGATCTTTTCATCAACAACAGCTGGTACTGGGTGATTTACGCGCTTGTGCTATTTTTCGTTGTGCCAATAGCCGTACGCTGGTGTTGCTGGATGCGTCACAAGCAGCGGCAATCAGTAGCGTCAACAGCCTGCAGCTGCATCAACATGATGATTTACACGCCTTGCGCACGATTGCGCCGGAAGCGACGGGCCGGGTCAACGCCCCACTGGATCAACGTACCGATCTGTATAGCCTGGGGGTATTGTTTTACGCCATCGTCGCGGGTCGTTATCCGTTTGAGCAGCAACAACCGATTGAGCTGGTGCACGCCCATATTGCACTCACCCCACCGCCATTGCCTTTACTCCCGGCGCCATTGAATTTATTGATCAATACCTTACTGCAAAAGAATTCGAACCAAAGATACAGTCAGGTCAGTGGTTTACGTCATGATTTGGAACTGTTATTGAATCAGTGGCAACAACAGCAACAGCTGGAATTGCCTGAATTATCATTGCGTCTTGGTGATCAACAACTGCAGTTTTCCAGCCAGTTGTACGGCCGCGAAACACAACAAGCGCAGTTGCTGGCGTTGTATCAGCAGGTGCAGCAACAGCAACAAAATCAGCTACTGCTGATTGAAGGCTATTCCGGTATTGGCAAAACGGCATTGATTGATCAGCTATACCGGCACACGATGCTGGAACGACCGCACTTTTGCCGCGGTAAATTTGATCAATACCAACGCAACCAGCTGTACAGCGCCTGGCAGCAATTATTAACTGACTTGGCTGAACAATTGCTGCAGGAACCGGCAGCGCAATTGCAAATCTGGCAACAGCAGTTGCAACAAGTGCTGGGCAACCAGATTTCGGTGTTATTGGCGCTGATCCCTTCATTGCATCCACTGCTGGCTGACGTAAAGCTCAAACCTGTCACCAGCGGTCGTGAGCCTGAGTTTAATACCAGTCTTGACCCCGGATTTGATCAGCTATTGCTGCAATTTTTCCGGGTAATGGCAGACATTTGCAGCGAGTCAAAACGGCCATTGGTGCTGCTGCTCGACGACGTGCAATGGGCGGATAATTCCAGTTTGCGCTTATTACAGGCCTTACTGACCGACGACGGCGTGCATGGCATTTTATTGATCCTGTCCTATCGGGACCATGAAATGGATGAGGTGCACCCGCTACGCCATTTATTGCAAAAACTGCAACAAGCCGGGGTCGAACCGCAGCGGGTGACGCTGCAAGCGCTTGATCAAACTGCGGTGACCGCCTGGCTCGCCGACACCTTGCGCCAGCCGATGAGTCAGTTAGTTGGATTAAGCCAGCTGTTGATTGAAAAAACTAATGGTAACCCATTCTTTTTACGGCAATTTTTACTGATGCTACAACAGAAAAACTTACTCTGTTGTGATGATAAAGGCCGCTGGAGCTGGGATATCAGCGCGATAGCGCGGCAAAATATTACGGATAATCTGGTAGAACTGACCGCGCAACGATTCGCAACGCTGTCGTCTGATGCGCATCAGCTATTAAAAGTAGCCGCATTGTTAGGGGAAACCGCCGATCTACAGGTATTGGCGGCGGTATTAAAACAATCTTATACCGCGTTGCAACCGGTGATCGCTGAAGTGGTGCGGGCTGGCATCATGACCGCCTACAGCCAGCAACATGGGGCGCAAATTTCCAGCCTGCGTTTTGTGCATGACCGGCTGCAGCAAGCCGCTTTTGCGCTGCAACAGGAAGACGCCACTTCGCTGCACCGCGCGATTGCCGATTATTATCTGCAAGGCCGCAGCGACGCCGACCAGCAACAGCTTTTGTTCGCGTACATCGACCATTTGAACGCAGCTGGCGACAATGCAATTAGCCACTATGGCGCTTTGGCGGTGGCACGGCTGAATATCGCTGCAGCGCGCCAGGCACATGCGGGCAACGCCTGGCACGAAGCAGCCGCTTATTATCAACGCGCTTATCAGCTGAGCACACTTGCCGGCAACACCGACGAAGCAATACTCGCCCAACTGGGGTTTGATAGTTTGCTTGGCATGGCCAATTGCCAATACCTGACACAACAATACGACGCCGCAGGACAAAGTTGCCAGCAACTGAAACTGGCCGCCGACCAGGTGTTGCCAAGGATGCAAGTGGCCCGGCTGGAAATTTTACTGTTATTCGCCCGCAACGACTTCGCGCCGGCTTTTGCCCTGGCGCAGCAAGTGTTACAACCGGTTGGTGTTGATATTAGTCAGCTCGATGACATTCCGGTGCGTTATCTGGAGCTCGAACATCTTTACGATAAGACCCGCATCAGTGATTTAGTGCAGCGACCCGCAATGACGTCCGCTGAATTACTGATGGCGATGGAAATTCTCAATACCCTGCTCACGGTAGCCTATCTGGTAAGCCCGCTGCATTACCTGGCGGTCAGTTATGCGCTGGTCAGCCTGAGTATTCAAAACGGCCATTGCGCCGCGTCCAGCAAAGCTTATTCCACCCATGCCATGATCCTTAGCGGCGCATTTGGTCAGTACAAAGAAGCGCTGGATTTTGCCGATGTAGCCATCCTGGTGAACCAGCAATATCAGGGCAAATTTGCGCCGGAGCTGAATTTCCAGCGTGCTGCAACCGTATTGCACTGGAATGCACCGCTGCAAAATAGTTTGCAGGCGTTGGAACAAAACATTTATTTGGCACTCGGTCAGGGCAATCTGGAATTTTCAGTGCATTCGGCACTGTTTTTCAGTTTTTATCAAAGCCTTAGCGGCACAGCGCTGGATGACGTTGCGGCCAATTTGCAGAAGTACCGCCAATTTATTACCGAGAAAAAATTCGCTTATAACCTCGAATTCATCCGGTTGTGGCAACAGTATGTGCTGAACTTGCAAGCCAGCGATTTAGCAGTGAATGCAGCCGACCCGCTACTGCTAAATGGCGAAGCTTTTGCTGAAGCTGAGCAATTGCCACTGCTCGAACAAACCAACAATGTGACGATTTTATTTTGTTATCACAGTATCAAACTGATGCTGGCTTATTTGTTTAACGATGATGAAGCGGCGATCCGTCATTATCAGGCTGCCCTGCCACTGACCGGCGTGGCAATGTCGTTGTATCATCAGACTGAATTTTATTTTTTCGCGGCGCTATTAGCCACCCGATTGTGCAAACAAAGCCCAGAGCTGCAACAACAGTGGCAACCACTGGCCGAACAATATCTAAACCTGCTACAACAATGGACCAACCGTGCCTCCGCCAATCACCAGCATAAAGTAGCCTTATTGGAGGCTGAACTCGCGGCCGTGGCGCAACAGCCGCTGGCGTGGCAGGCTTATGATCAGGCGCTGAAACTGGCTCAGCAAAGCGGTTTCTGCCAGCACCATGCCATCGCCGCCGAATTAACCGCCGGTTATTGGCAACAACTTGGCAAAGCCGATTTCGCCACGCTGCACTGGCAACAGGCACTTCAGCAATACCAGAACTGGCAGGCCCATCGCAAAGTAGCGCAGCTGCAATTGTTGCAGCCACAACTGCAAACCAAACCACAAAATCAGCTACTGGATATGGCTTCGGTGCTGAAAGCTGCTGAAACACTCAGCGGCCAGATTGACTTAAGCGCCTTTTTGCAGCAAATGATTGATCTGATTGTCGAAAACGCTGGCGCACAAGCCGGGCGATTATTGCTACTGGACGAACAGCAGCAATTACAGCTGAAAGCCAGTTCGCCACCCGCCAGTGCCGCGCGGGCAATGTCCAGTCAGCTGTTGGCACTCGTCAGCCGGACTTTACATCCTAGATTAGTCAACGACCTCGCCGCCAGTGGCAGCTTGTTTCAGGATTTACCACAACCGTTGCCCGCCGCAGTGTTATGTATTCCGGTGATAGTCAGCGGCCAGCTGTGTGGTTTGCTCTATCTGGAGCATTTTGAACTAAGCGGCGCTTTTACCGAAGATCGCATCAATTTACTGCAGTTGCTCGCCAATCAAACGGCGATTTTGTCGGAAAATACCCGCTTGTATCATCAGGTGGTTGCTGCCAATAAAAATCTGGAACAAAAAGTCTGGGAACGCACCCAGGAACTGGCGTCCGCCAAAATCAAAGCCGAATCGGCCACTGCTGCCAAGTCATCGTTCCTGGCGCGAATGAGTCATGAGATCCGCACGCCAATTAACGCGGTGATTGGCTTAAGCCGGTTAACCAACAAAACCAGTCTGACGCTTGAGCAACAGGACTACCTGAGCAAAATTCAGGAATCCGGCGAAGTGCTGCTCAGTCTGGTCAACGATATTCTGGATTTCTCCAAAATTGAAGCCGGTAAACTGGAGCTGGAAATTACCCGCTTCCAGCTGGATAAAGTGCTGCAACGGGCGGTGAATCTAAATGCGTTAAAAGCCCATGCCAAAAGCCTGGAACTGATTTGTAATGTCGACCCGGCGCTGCCTGGCGTGTTGATGGGCGATCCGCTGCGTATACAACAGGTGCTGGTGAATTTAATCAGTAATGCGGTGAAATTCAGTGATCGTGGGGTCATCGGCATTCAGGTGAAATTGCTACAACAGCAGGATCATCAGCTGACGGTGCAACTGGCCGTTAGTGACAATGGCATCGGTATTACGCCGGAGCAGCAACAAGGTTTATTTCAGTCCTTTAGTCAGGCTGATGATTCGATCACCCGCAAATATGGGGGATCCGGATTGGGTCTGGCGATCTGCAAACAACTCTGTGAGCTGATGGGTGGCAAAATCTGGCTGGAAAGTCAGTATGGTCACGGCACCACTTTTTATTGTCAGCTGCAATTACAATCAGCCGACATCCAGCAAACAACGGCGTTGTTACCCCTGGATATCAGCGCACTTAAGGCGTTGGTGGTGGACGATATTGCGCTCGCCAGAACGGTGTTGTTAAGCCTGCTCAGCGAAATGGGCGTGACTGCCGATCAAACCGACAATGGTTATCAGGCGATTGAGATGGTGCGCCAGGCCAAAGCCGCCGCGCAACCTTATGACTTTGTGCTGATGGACTGGCGGATGCCGGGCATTGATGGCATCGAAACCTCACGTCGTATTCAGCAACTGGACGACGCGCCGCATATTCTGATGGTGTCAGCTTATGATCGGGAGCAAGCCCGGGCCAGTTTGCACGATGTCAAAATCAGTCAGTTTATTGAAAAACCGGTGAATCAGTCGATATTGCTGGATGCGCTGTACAGCATGCTGGAGCAGGATATGCCGGTACGGCAGCTGACAACGACCCTCGAAACACCGGATTTATCCAGGTACCGGATTTTGCTGGTTGAAGACCATGCCATCAACCGGCAAGTGGCGCTTGGCCTGCTCAAAGACAGTCAGGTACAGGTCGACATCGCTGAAAATGGTTTGCTGGCGATCCATCGCCTGCAGCAACAACGCTACGATTTAGTGTTGATGGATATTCAGATGCCGGAAATGGATGGTCTGACCGCCTGTCAGCATATCCGCCAGCAACTGCTGTTGACGGATTTACCGGTGATTGCCATGACGGCGCACGCCATGGCCAGTGACATTGCCAAAAGCAAAGCGGTGGGCATGAATGACCATCTGACCAAACCCATTGACCCGCAACAGCTGTACAGCACTTTATTGCAATATTTACCCGCCGAACCGCAAACCAGGCGACCGCTACCAACTGTCGCCGCAGGCCCGACTCTCGCCGAGCAACAACAATGGCAGCAACTGGGCGAATGTTCATTGATTGATGCCGAACGGGCGTTGAAAAACCTCGGTGGCAAGTTATCGTTGTACCTGAAACTGATTAGTGATTTTCAGCAGGAACATTTACAGCAGGCCAATAAGTTGCAGAGTATGTTCCGGCACCAGAAGTGGCAGCCGCTGTATCTGGAGATCCATTCGCTGAAATCAACCAGTGCCTATATTGGCGCCTTTGAATTATCCCAACATTGTCAGCAGTTTGAGACCGCCTTATCGCAACAAAGCGCCACCACCGAGGCGTTACAACCGCTGTGTGATCAACTGCAACTGGTGCTGAAGCAATTGAACAATGTGGTGCCGACTGCACCGCAACACATTCGTTTCCAGCACCTGAACGAAGCTTTAACCGCGTTATTACCTTTGCTGCAGGAATCTGATTTTGCTGCCGAGGATTTATTACCGGCATTACTGGACGTGGCCAGCCATCATCCGCAAGCTTTGGTGGTCGGGCAGATTGCGGCAGATATCCGCCAGGTCGAGTATGAAAAAGCCGCCAGTCAAACGGTGCAATTATTACAACAGTTGCTGCAGTAACGATGGATGAGGGCAAAGTTGACAAGCAGCGGTTTATTGCAAAGACTGAAACAGGCTCAGTGGGGTCTGATTTAAAAAGCCACGCTAGTGGCAGGAGTGTTATGGCGGCGTCGCAGCTAAAACAACGGGTACTGATCATTGACGATCAAAAATCGAACCTAAAAATCCTGAGCGATATATTGCGGGATGAGGTTGAGCTCATTCTGGCGCAGGATGGCGAACAAGGGATCCGTAAAGCGACTGAATTTACACCAGATTTGATTCTACTGGACGTGGTAATGCCCGGTATCGACGGTTTTGAAGTGATCAGGCAACTGAAACAAGACCCGGCCACTTACCTGATCCCGGTCATTTTTATTACCTCGCTGAATGATGTCAGTCACGAAGAACAGGGTTTGTTATTAGGCGCTTGTGATTACATTAACAAACCCTTTCATGCCGCCGTGGTGATGGCCAGGGTAAAACTACATCTGCAGCTTTCCAGGCAACGCGTGATGCTGGAGCAACTGGCCAATATAGACCCACTGACCGCTGTGGCCAACCGCCGTAAATATCAGGAAGTGTTAACCCAACAATGGCGCGATGCCTGTCGCAAACACAGTTGTTTGTCGCTGGTGATGCTCGATGTGGATAACTTCAAAATGTATAACGATCATTATGGCCACGCGGCCGGTGATCGGGTGTTACAGCAGGTCGCGCTGACGCTGGCAGCAGAATTACGCCGGCCATATGATTTTATTGCTCGTTACGGTGGTGAAGAATTTGTTATCATTTTGCCGGATACGCCGGCCGAAGATAGTTGTAGAATCATCGAAGGCTGTCGGGAAGCCATCTTGCGGTTACAAATTCCGCATCAGGCCACCGGTGGTTGTGTGACAATTAGTGCCGGCGGTTTTAGCTGCTGGCCGGAACAACCTGACGATGTCATTTCGGCATTAGCCTTAAAACAGGCTGATGATTTATTGTATCAGGCCAAGCGGCAAGGCAAAAACCGCGTGTTATGGACAGCAGCAGTCAAAAATCAGGGATAACCATGCCGGAACGCGCTCATCTGTTGTTGGTTGATGATGAAAAAACCAACCTCAAAGTATTAGCCGAATTATTAAGGTCAGACTACCGGATCCGGTTGGCTCAGAATGGCCTGCAGGCGCTGGAAAAATGCCGTCAACAACCACCGGATCTGATCCTGATGGATGTGCTGATGCCCGGCATGGATGGTTTTGAGACACTCAAAGCACTGAAAGAAGACACCCTGACCGCCCAAATTCCGGTGATTTTTATTACCGGGTTACAATCCGCCGACCACGAACAACAAGGGTTACAGCTCGGCGCGCAGGATTATATTCACAAGCCTTTTCATGCGGAAGTGGTCAAAGCCCGCGTCGCGACCCAGCTCAAACTGATCCGGCAACGCCAGGAACTACAACAACTTTCCGAACAACTGAACCAGGCCAATGAGGCCAAAAGCCGTTTTCTGGCCACCATCAGCCATGAAATCCGCACTCCGCTGGCCTCGGTGATTGGTTACGCTGAAGCGATTCTGGCCGGCGAATTTGCCGCCAGCGAGCAACTGCAAGCCATCCAGACCATTTGCCAGAACGGTAAACATCTGCAAGCGCTGTTAAACGATTTACTCGATTTATCAAAAATCGCCGCCAACAAACTCGATATTGAATTGTTGCCGGTTAATTTATGTCAGCTGGCCGACGAAATCAGTGCGTTATTACAAGACAAAGCCCGTCAGAAAGGGCTGAATTTCCAGTTTGACTACCAGCTGCCGCTGCCAGCAATGGTGAAAACCGACCCAACGCGGCTGAAACAAATCCTGCTGAATCTGTGTAACAACGCCATCAAGTTTACCGAACAGGGTTTTGTCAAAGTATTGGTGAGCCGCGTTGACGGCCAGTTGCAGTTCGCCATAAGTGACAGCGGCATTGGTATTGCGCCGGATCAACAACAAAAACTATTTCATGCCTTTGGCCAGGCGGACGTCTCGGTGCAACGGCAGTTTGGTGGCACCGGGCTAGGTTTGGTGATTGCGCGTCAGCTCTGTGAAAAACTCGGCGGTCAGCTGCAGCTGCAAAGTTCCAGCCCCGACGGCAGTTGTTTTGTCGCCGCCATTGCCCTGGAAATTCTGCCGGACAGCCCCTGGTTGCAACAACCAGCAGATGTTCTTGAGCAACAACAACGTGTGACCCCGACGCCTCTGCCGCGGCAGCAAATGCGCGGCCGGATTTTATTGGCCGAAGACCAAAATGATACCCGCCAGTTACTGGTGCGAATGCTGCAACATGCCGGGCTGGAAGTAACGGCGGTTGAAAATGGCCAGTTGCTGGTTGAAACCGCGCTGACCGGTGATTTTGATTTGATTTTGTCCGATATTCAGATGCCCAAAATGGACGGGGTTGCGGCTATTGCACTGCTGCGCGCCGCCGGTATTGATACCCCCTGTGTGGCGCTCACCGCCAACACCATGACCCACGAAGTACAGTCTTATCTGGCAGCCGGTTTTGCCACTCATTTAGCCAAACCGGTCGATCGCAATAAATTTGCTGCAGTGTTAAGCCACTTTTTAGGTGGCAAACATCATCGCCAGCAATTACAACTGCCCGCAGCGGAACTGGAAGCCATGACCGCCCGTTTTGTGCAAACCTTGCCGGGGCAGATGGAAGAGCTGGAACAAAACTGTTTGCAAGCCGACTGGTCGGCCGCCCGTTATCAGGCACACGCCCTCAAAGGCACCGCCGCGTTATTTGGTCTGACCGATTTAAGTTTGCTCGCTAGTGAACTGGAGCAACAACTATTGCAATCCGGAACCGTGCCGGCGGATACAAAAATAACAGTTCAACAACTGTGTCAACGGCTGCAGGATCAAAGCAAACAGCTGACGGTTGGTTAACAAATGCCAAGGCACTCACCACGACAGCGATGTGACCCAAAGTAGCACGTTGTCGGATGGTGGTTTTGTGCCGGTAGCGAACTTGGCGAAAAGCCGGAAGCAGCGGCACTTAACTTCAAACACATCCCTGATTTTATCGATAATGGCTTCACTGAGTTTTCCACCACCGTCTTGCAGGCACGGACCGTTGTTGAGCACGTCTAAATTAATAAGGCTGCAGAGAAGTGGTTGATTTAATGTACTTTAAAAGTTAACGTTCGTTGAGTGGAATTCGTGAAAGAAGGCTATTGAATTTGCGTCTTACGGGTTCTTAGCCTTTGAATTAAGACTGTTATGTATAGGAGCATTGCTTGAAAAGTCTAATAGAACTCTATAAAGGATTCTTGTGGGGTCTTGGTTTTGCTGTTGCTACTGGGCTTATATATTCAGTTCTAATATCTACTTTAGCTGCATCTGTAGAATATGGTTACAAAAAACGATTGCAGGAAGTGTCATCAAAGCAATTTAATTTGATGGCGGATTCTCTGGGTTTGGAAATAGTCAAAACTTCAATTGAATCTGAAAAGATTATTTTTGCGACAAAGCACATGAATTTAAATGATGCTTCTTTTATATATGCTACTTACAAAATATCATTGACCCTTTTCAACAAAGCTGGAGATTTTATTTCAAAGTGTGAGTCATCATTTCCTAATGAAAACTCAACAGAGAAAGATATTTATACAGTTGTTGAATGCCCAATAACATTTGGGAGGCCAGATGAATTTGACCATGCAAAGGTTGCTATCAAACGCGAGAAAAGAACATAACAAGCAGATTTTATCGCCAGCAAAAAGCGCTGGCTGCGACGTCAATCCGCTGCGCGGCTTTCCGCGCTAAATTTGGGCGTTATATGCCAGTAATCAAAAAGTCAATAGCAGCGATAATCTCATCTCTGAAAGTGTTTAAGTCTGCGACTGGCTCGGCTAAGATTTTGGTTGGTACACTCGCCATCTGTGGAGTAAGAACGACAAAGTCGCCTTGTTCAATATGGATCGTTGGGCACAAATGACTTGGCGTTTTCTTTTCTAATAAATCAAATGGTGTAAGTGGGATCACTAATCGAGTATTTAATGCACTTAACAGCTCACTTTGTACGTTAACAAAATAGGGATAGGCGGTAGATGTACTTTTGTTGAGATTTTTGTAAAGGATAAATTGAGACATCAGAATATTCGGTATGAATCAGAGAAAAGACCGTGTTTCTCAGTAAGTTCGTTGTAAGCCTGAATAGCTGCGGCATTCTGCTCTAGCCATTCAGCTTTCAACCTAGAGGAAACCTCTTTTTCTAAGGCTTTTTCCATTGTAGCGGATAGATTGATATTAAGGCGCTTCGCTTGTGCAAGTAACTCACTGTTTAAGCTAAGATTTGTGGCCTTTTTGGGGGCTTGTGCACTAAACGTGGTTCTCATAAAGCAACTCCGTGCGTATTTGTGATGCGCATTGATTGTAGTGGTGAACATGGCATATCACAAACAAATTTTATCGCCAGCAAAAGGCGCTGGCTGCGACGGTCACCAAGGATCGCGCGCGTGCGCTTTATCGTTAGGTGAACGTATGAGAACGATATCAGCATTATTATTTATTTTTGTTTCATTTTCGGTATACGCACTAGAAGTTAGCCCGTATAGGCACGCGAAAATAACTTCCGGCCAATGGAAGCAGTATCACGATTTGGTAGTTGAAGAGTTGGCAGCAAGCCGTCGATCTTATGAACAGCACCACTTGGAAGTGTTTTCAGATGATGAAACTCGGGCATCTATTGCGTTTACCATGCCAAACCACGAAGCTCACCCTGCATGGGTTACGCGCCACGTTGTAATGGATAAAAAGGGCATTTCAATTCAAGTAATTGGATATTTCGCTGGTGATGAAAAAGCATTCAAAGTATTGTTTGGTCAATATCAACAAATGGCTAACCAAACCCAGCAACGCGTTAATAAATGATGATGACTTTACCTAACGAGTTGCTCAAGGATACTCCGCCAGCAAGCCTGGATCCGTGGGACTACCACGTTGCGCTAGCCCCTTAACAAGTCATTGGAATGAGAAAATGCTCCTGAATACACGCCTAAGCAGCGTTCTGTTGATGACTTTGTGTTACTCCGCGAGCGCCTTCTGCGAACAACCGCGCACCAAAATTTGCCAAGTGATTTTTGCGAACGACCTTGTCGTACGTGCCAATGTTGAAAGGACTGAGATTATTCAGGATGAAGATGATCCAGAAGGTGTCGCTGGTTGGCGATACGACTTAAAGGTTCAAAAGACATACCGGGGACAGGTAAGCAAGAGCGTCGTTGTCACCAGCCTAAACACAACATCCCGCCTGCTGCTGACCACGGGCAAGGAATACATCGTTTTTGCCTCAAAATCTGCAGGATCCGAATATGAGGCTGGAAACTACTATGGCGAGGTACAGGGGATCGATGGCGAGCCCTTCTCATCCCAGACAGAAAAGAAGATTGTGGAGGTGCTGAACGGAACGTCGTCAGTAATTGAGGGGGAAGTTCGCGACAGCACTTGGAAACTCGCTTCTGGCGCTGTACTTACCATCTCAGGTGAAGAATCCAAGACTGTCACTGTTGGTATTGGTGGCTCATTTCGTATCGAGGTTAAGCCGGGAACTTATCGAATCACAGCCCCACCGAACCTGAGGGTCACAATTTATAGTCCGGACGGTGTGCCCGCTGACCCCTATTCGAACGAAATAGCGCCCATCACCTTGGTCGGCGGTCAGTGCATGCAAATTCAACTGCAGGAGCAATAAATAAGCTAACAAGTCACTCCAGTTGACCGTATAAAGTCACGTTGGCTGAGTTATAGTTATGCGGTTTAATCATGATAAAACTAAAAACTGCCATAAAAATATCTGAATTATATTGGCCTTCATTTATTGAAATAGATGGCGCGGTATTTATTGAGAGCAAACTTAAAAAATCGCATGGAACACCAAAAGAGCCAATGCTGGCTGAGTGCTACGTAAATCATGTGCATATTCTTGATAAATTTAATCATGAAGCCGGGCTAAATGAAGAACCGTGGTGGAATTCTGAGCATAAAGACTTTAAAGCCGGGTATGAGCTGGCAAAAGAAATAACAACAATGTGGGCATGTAAACTAAAAAAGATTTTCCTCAATATAAGTTTGTTGTTATTTGCACAAGAGATGACAACCCGATTATTCGGTTCCACATGATCCGACAAGATCAAGATTTTTACTTTAACATTAATTATTTAAATGAAATGGTAAAAAATGATACTGCCAAAGTTGTTTACACAGATGAAATATACCCAAAATCATTGAAGATTCGGGTAGGCGGCAACTGAACGAATCTGGAGCGCCAGTCCGACCCGGAGCTTAGCAGTTCTAAGTGACTGGGGTGAGCGAAGGCGGCCAACAACCCCGAATCTTCAAGGATGACGGGTATATACGCATAACAAGGTCTGGCGCACGCTGCGTTAGGCAGTGATGGTTCATCTAAGCCAATACAAACTTGGAGCCATCAGACAATTAGCAAATGTAGATTACTAATGTAGATAAAGGGGCTTGGGACAAGGTCTTGTACCCCCAATATCATAGCCCCCGCAGTACTTTCAACACAATGTCTGCATGATCAGCCGGGATTTCCAGGTGTTGATGCGCAAATGCAGCAGGCCATCGCCGCCAGCTGCCGCCAACCGCTGCGACCAGATTGGCAAAATTCAATTGGCTATCAACAGCCTGATAGTTGCTCCAGCGCTGGCAATATTGTAAAAGCGCTGCGCCTTTAGGCTTACGCCAACCGACAGGGTCAATCGTGACCAACTCTGCCACCGGATGACCGGCAGCAATCACTGCAACCGCAGTGCTGGCGCCGTAACTGTGTGCTATGACCAGCGCCTGTTGATCGCAATGTGCATCCAGCCAGCGGCTGAG
>Ga0209504_1000134_pt1 | contig 70137 bp, 59 predicted proteins | sample COGITO_mtgs_1005_FD_184791 | JGI IMG/M metagenome (GOLD analysis project Ga0209504, IMG submission 184791) | Pelagic marine microbial communities from North Sea - COGITO_mtgs_100511 (SPAdes) (version 2) | ecosystem: Environmental > Aquatic > Marine > Epipelagic ... | reverse complement strand
TGAGTTCGTCCGAATCCATCGTCGAAACCTTTACCGGCTGGGCCGCCAAAGCCCCCGGCGCGCCCCTCGAACCGCACACTTATGACCCCGGCCCGCTCGGCGCCGAAGAGGTGGAAGTGGCGGTGGAATACTGCGGCATCTGCCACTCCGATCAGTCGATGATCGACAACGAATGGGGCAATGCCCGCTACCCCTTCATCCCCGGCCATGAAGTGGTCGGCAGCGTGGTGCGCCTTGGCCCGCAGGCGCGCGGCCTGAAGCTCGGCCAGAGGGTGGGCATCGGCTGGTACAAGGGCAGCTGCATGCACTGCAGCTCCTGCATGGAAGGTTCGCACCAGCTGTGCGGCACGGTAAAACCAACGATTGTCGGCAGCAACGGTGGCTTCGCCGACCGCCTGCGCAGCCACTGGGCCTGGGCCGTGCCGCTGCCGGACGGTCTCGACCCGGCACTGGTCGGCCCGCTGTTCTGCGCCGGCTCCACGGTGTTTAGCCCACTGCTGGATTTCGATGTGAAACCCACCGACAAGGTTGGCGTGGTCGGTATCGGTGGCCTCGGTCACCTGGCGCTGGGTTTCCTGAATGCCTGGGGCTGCGAAGTCACCGCCTTCACGTCTTCACTGAGCAAACAGGAAGAAGCCAAACGCCTGGGCGCGCACAAGGTGGTGGCCTCAACCGACAGCGCGGCATTGAAGGCAATTGCCGGCAGCCTGGATTTCCTGCTGGTCACCGCCAGCGCCGATCTGGACTGGAACGCCATGCTCGGCACCCTGCGCGGCAAAGGCCGACTGCACTTTGTCGGCATAGTGCCTAGCGCGATCCCGGTGCATGTATTCAACCTGATCCCCAAGCAGAAGAGCCTGTCCGGCTCGCCGGTCGGCTCACCGGCGAATATGGCAACCATGCTCGAGTTCTGCGCCCGTCATCAGATTCTGCCGCAGGTCGAGCACTTCCCCATGAGCAAGGTCAACGAGGCCATCGACCACCTGCGCGCCGGTAAAGCGCGCTACCGCGTGGTGCTGGACGCCAGCAAGTGACAACAGGGGCAAATCAGTCGCATGATTTGCCCCTTTTTCACCGCCTTATGAGCCACACATGCCGCACCCGATCGAAACACCCAGCGCCACCGACTTCCCGCGCATGCTTGAAGTGTGGGAGGCGGCAGTACGTGCCACCCATGACTTTCTCGAAGAACACGACATTCAGCTGCTCAAACCCTTGTTGATCGAGCAATACTTTCCCCAGGTTCAGCTCAGCTGCATCCGTGGCGCGGATGGCAATGTCAGCGGCTTTCTCGGCTACGCCGAGGGCAAGATCGAGATGCTGTTCGTTGACCCGCAGAAGCACGGTACGGGTATTGGTCGTGCACTGCTCAACGATGCAGTGGTGCGCCTCGGCGCTAGCCAGGTCGACGTCAATGAACAGAACCCCAAGGCGCTGGGTTTCTACCTGAGCCAGGGCTTCGCAGTAGCAGGCCGCTCACCGCTGGATGATGGCGGGCGGCCTTTTCCGATTCTGCACCTGCGCCTCGCTTGATGCGTTAGCGGAATGGCGGCTCATCAAAGCTGCGCAGCTTGCGCGAGTGCAGCGAGTTGAGCTGGTTGCGCAGCAGATCGAGCGCGGTGATGCCGATATGCAGGTGCTGGGTGACTGCGCGCTCGTAGAACGCACCCGCCGCGCCGGGCAGCTTGATCTCGCTGTGCAGCGGTTTGTCCGAGACGCACAGCAGCGTGCCGTAGGGCACCCGCAGGCGATAACCTTGGGCGGCGATGGTGCCGCTTTCCATGTCCACCGCCACGGCGCGGGACAGGTTGATCAGCGGCCGTTCCTGGGCCCAGCGCAGTTCCCAGTTGCGGTCGTCGTAGGTCAGCACGGTGCCAGTGCGCAGGCGCTTTTTCAGCTCATCGCCCTCTTCACCGGTAACCAGCTTGGCCGCTTCCTGCAACGCCTGCTGCACTTCGGCCAGGGCCGGCAGCGGGATATGCGGCGGCAGCACGCGGTCGAGAATGCCGTCGCGGCGCATATAGGCGTGGGCCAGCACGTAGTCGCCGATAGTCTGCGACTGACGCAGGCCGCCGCAGTGGCCGATCATCAGCCAGCAATGCGGACGCAGCACGGCCAGGTGGTCGGTGATGTTCTTAGCGTTGGACGGGCCGACGCCGATATTGACCAGGGTGATGCCGTGGCCGTCGTCGGCCTGCAGGTGGTAAGCCGGCATCTGGTAACGGTGCCAGATGACGTTCTCGATGATCGCCTGCATCTCGCCTTCGGCCATGCCGCGCTCGATCACCACGTTGCCCGGCAGCACCATGCGGTTGAAGCGCGACTCACCGACCAGCATGTCCAGACCATGGCGGATAAATTGGTCGACGTAGCGGTGGTAGTTGGTCAGCAGAATCCACGGCTGCACATGGCGCCAGTCGCTGCCGGTGTAATGCACCAGACGGCGCAGGGAGAAATCCACCCGTGCCGCATCGAACAGCGCCAGGGGCAGCGGGTCGGTGTTTTCCCAGTCGTACAGGCCATCGGCGGTGCCGTCGGTGGCGGCAGACAGATCGGTACTGGGGAACACCCGCGCCAGTTCGGCGGCGGTGACCCCGGAGCCGGCCAGTTCATCGCCCTGCTCGACCACATAGGGATAAGGAATGTTCTGCTGGCTGATGCCCACTTCCACACGCACGGTGAAGTCGCTCATCAGCGGGCGCAGCTGCTCCAGCAAGTATTTACGGAACGCCGCCGGATGGGTGACGGTGATGCTGTAGGTGCCCGGCACCTGCACCTTGGCGTAGGCGCGCACGGTGGTCGGCACTTCGCCCTGACACAGGTAGATCAAACGCAATTCGGGGTAGCGAAACTGGCACTGCTGGGCGGCATCGGGTTTGACGCGCTCTTTCAGGTAGCGTTTGAGCGCCTGGCTAAGGGCGGTGGTCGCCTGCAGGTGCAAGGCGGCCAGACGATCCACCGCTTCTTCAGCGGTGTTGGCGACAATAAAGTCATCGGAACAAGGGTTCACAGGGCACCTTCCTGGCTGATCTCAATGGCTCTATCTTGCCCTGATCCGCCGCGCTTGCGATAGCGCGGCGTTGCTCGCGCAGGCTACTTGAGCAACGCTTGCAGATCCTCGGGCACGGCCTGTGGAGTCAGCGGACCGACCCGGCGTGTACCCGGATTACCCAAGGGAAACAGCCCCAGCAATGAGCCAAGACTGCCGGGGATGCGCAGCAGTTGTGCCAGGCCCTCGGCCCAATCACGCTGACGCCAAGCCCAGGCCAGCATCCATAGGTGGCTGCGCAGGTGTTCACTGAAATAGCGCTGGCCGAGAATGTGCGCGCGCTCCAGATGGCGCAGCTCGGCGGCGGGGTCAAGGCCGCGCTGGGCGCGGGCCAATTGGTATTCCTGCCAGAAGGCTTGTTCGCGGGTCATGGCAACGCTCCTCTCTATTAAGCTGCGTTGCCAGTCTGCAAGTGCGGGGCGGCACCCAGGTCAAGCAACAACAGCTAATCTTCAGCAACCCAATTATCTAGAGGAAAACGCATGCCGCGCGCCCTACTCACTCTTGTGCTGTGCCTGTTACCCAGTGTTCTGCTGGCCGATAGCCTGGACGGCCATTACCTGACCACGCTGGACGGCCAGCCAGCCGAAATGCACCTGCGCAGCCAGGGCCAGCAGGTCACGGGGGAATATGTGGAGGGCGGCAGGTTGCGCCTGCAGATCAGCGGCAGTTTTGACGGTCAGCTGCTCAGCGCGCAGATCAGCGAAGCGCAATCCGGGCAGTTGATCGCCAATATGAATGCCACCTACGCCAACGGCGTGCTCAACACCCATATCGCCGCGCGCAATCCGACGACTGGGGCAACCCTGGAACGCAAGGCGCTGTTCCACCGGCAAAACCTTAGTGCTGCAGCGGCCACGCCAAGTAGCAACCCGAGCGGCAACGCAACACGCGACCCGGCGCTGATCGGCACCTGGGTGCACGAGAAGATCATCAACAGCGGCGGCGCTAGCTTCGCCTCGATGACCACCCAGATGATTCTGCAACTGAGTGATGACGGCAGCGTTTCGCAATGGACACGCAGCGTGGCAGGTGGCGCCGACTGGAACTACGACAGCCCTGGCGAGCTGCAATACAGCGGTCGCTGGCAGAGCAACAACGGCCTGCTGGAGGTGCAGATGCAAGGCCGCAGTGACTACCAGCCCGCCGCCTACTATCGCTTCAGTGACCAGTACCTGGTCACTGAGAGCAATACCGGCAAGCTGATCTGGCAGCGTCGCCGCTGAGTGATCAGGCCGGCTGGTGCAGACGCGCGTTGAACAACGGCCCGCGGCTATAAGCCGACAGCGCCTTGGCGGCGGCCAGTACACCCAGATCAACCAGTGGCTCGATCAGGATCACGCTCATATAGGCCAGACCGAAGCTGCCCACCGCCGCCAGGTTCTCGCCAGAAAAGCCGTTGCCGTAGAACGCCCAGAAGCCGACCCAGGCAACGATGCCGCCCTGATAGGCCGTCGACAGCGCCAGCGCCTGCTTGTAGGAGAGGTCCACATAAGCAGTGCCCGGCGCAATGATGCGCTTGGCCAGCAGGCTGATAGCCCACAGCGGCACCAGCAGCGTGGTGACGTTCATGCCGTACTGCGGCAGGTCAAACTGGGCAAACAGCAAGCCCTGCAACAACAAGCCAAGCGCCAGACCGATAGCTGTGGCACCGGCGCCGAACAGCAGAAGCAGCGTCGAGCCCAGAATCAGATGCACCTCGGAGACGCCCACGGGGTGATGCGGCAACACCTCGAAGAAGCAGAACACCAGGGCAGTGGTCAGCAGGCTACGCAGCGCTAGGGCGGCAGCGCCGCCATTATCGCGTACGCTGTCGAGCGCAAGCTTGGCGCAAAGGCCAAATGCACCTGCGGCGGTTGCATAACTAAGAAAGATTTTGGCGCCAGTAACGACTTCGGGTTCGATGTGCATAGAGATTCCTGTACCGCGCCCACCGCGCGATGATCTGGATAGAGGGGATGGGCATAAGCGCCCGGCTTCGATGGCAGGTCTCCTGGCTCACGGCTTGACACTGCGCCCGCCTTCCCGACCTTGCGGTCAGTGGCATCTGGGCGTTATTCACCGTTTACAGTTGCGGGGGCAGCCAGGGCATTGGCGACGTGCGCCGCACCCTGTTCCCTTTTCATCCAGTCGCATAAATGCGAACCGGAACCATCGGCGGCCACCTTACCCGGCGGCTAAGAGAAATGACAGCGCCAGGCGCCTTACGCCGTATGACGCAAGCAGGTGAAGACGCCACTGGCGTTGGCGCACAGCTGCCCCTGAGCATCATGCAGCGTGGCCTGCACTGCGACCTGTCGCCCCTCGCGCTGCTGCACACGGGCTTCGGTGCGGAGCGGCAAAGCCGCAAGACCAATCGGGCGCAGGTAATTTACCTGCAGGCTGGCGGTCACATAGACCTCTTCGGCGCTGGCCTGCGAATACACCGCCAGCCCCAGCGCCGCATCGAACAGCGTGGCGGTGTAGCCGCCGTGCACTCCGCCGAGCGGATTGAAGTGCACAGCCGGCGGCTGACTGCTGAAGCTCGCCACTCCGGCTGCCGCCTGCAGCTGAGAGATACCGTAGTCCGCACCGATATCACCGGCCAGCCAGGCTTGTAACTGCTGAAAAAGACTGGCGTGCATGCTCGACGCCTTAGATCAAATGCGGCGTGCTGCGCGCCACCAGCGCTTCAAGATCCAGCCCACGCGGCAAGGTGCCGTAAACCCGACCGCCCTGCCCGCCCAGACGGCTGGCGATAAAGGCATCGGACACTGGCGCATTGCCGGCTTCCAACAGCAGCTTGGCTTGCAGCGCCAGGGCTACGTCTTCAGTCAGCTGACGGGCGCGATACTGGATATCGGCGGTATCGCGAAAATCCGCCTGCAGCTTGGCGATATGGGCTTTCAAAAGCGCATCACCATGGCCGTCGCCCAACTCAGCGAACAGCGCATCGAGCACGCCCGGCTCCTTGGACAGGGCGCGCAGCACGTCCAGGCACTGCACGTTGCCCGAGCCTTCCCAGGTCGAGTTGACCGGTGCTTCGCGGTACAGGCGCGGCAGGATGGTGTCCTCGACATACCCGGCGCCACCCATGCATTCGGCGGCCTCGTTGATCATTGCCGGCGCGCGTTTGCAGATCCAATACTTGCCTACGGCGGTAACCAAGCGGGCGAACTTGTCTTCCTGTTCGTCATGCGGATTGTCCAGCGCCTTGCCCATGCGCATGGTCAGCGCCAGCGCCGCTTCGCTTTCCAGAGCCAGATCGGCCAGTACGTTCTGCATCAACGGCTGCTCGCTCAGTACACGGCCGCCAACCTGGCGATGGGCGCAGTGGTGTGCGGCCTGAGTCAGGGCCTGACGCATCAGCGCGCTGGAGCCAATCATGCAGTCGAAGCGGGTCAGCGCCACCATCTCGATAATGGTCGGCACGCCACGGCCTTCTTCGCCGACCATCCAGGCCAGGGCGCCGCGAAACTCCACTTCGCTGGAGGCGTTCGACCAGTTGCCCAGCTTGTTTTTCAGGCGCTGGATATACAACTCGTTACGCGTGCCGTCCGGGCGGTGGCGCGGCAGCAGAAAACAGGTCAGGCCCTTGGTGGTGTACGCCAGGGTCAGAAAGGCATCGCACATCGGCGCCGAGCAGAACCACTTGTGGCCGACCAGCTCGTAGGCCTGGCCCGGGCCGCCAAGGCCCACAGGGTAGGCGCGGGTGGTGTTGGCGCGCACATCGGTGCCGCCCTGCTTCTCGGTCATGGCCATGCCGATGGTCGCGCCGGTTTTCTGCTCAATCGGCAGGTTGCGCGGATCGTACTGAGTCGAGAGGATTTTCGGCAGCCACTTCTCGGCCACATCGGCCTGCAGCTTGAGCGCCGGCACGCTGGCGAAGGTCATGGTCAGCGGGCAACCGCTGCCGGCTTCGGCCTGGCTGTGCAGATAACTCATGGCGGCGCGCGCCACCTGGGCGCCGGCACGCGGGTCGGTCCAGGGCATGGACGGCAGACCATGCTCGATGGCTGCGCTCATCAACTGGTGATAGGCCGGGTGAAACTCCACCAGATCGGCGCGATGGCCATAGCGGTCATGGCTTTTGAACACCGGCTTGTTTTCGTTGGCGAGAAAACCGGCGGCCATCAGCTCACCACCGGCCAGCGCGCCATACACATCCAGGCGCTGCTCGGCCCAGCCGCCGCCGAAGCGCTTGCTCCACTCCTGCAGCGGCAGGTCAACGCGGTACAGGTTGGCGCCATCCAGCGGCGGCACCTGGTTGAACACTTCATGGGTTTCGGCGTGTTGGCTGGCATTCATGGCTGAGGCTCCTCTTCAGGCAATGGGGCGCCCACGGCGCGTAGACAAAAGGTGACCAGGGCCTGGCTGACTTCAGCCAGGCTGGGGGCTGGATAACCGGCTTCGCGGGCCGCACGGGCGGGCGGCGACAGTGGGCCGACCAGGGCTTCGGCGATGGCGCCGACCAGGCAGGCAGCAACCAAGTTGATTTGTTGCACGCGAAACACGCCTTGGGCGACGCCCTCCTGCAGCAATTCGACGAACAGGTCGGCATAGGCTTCGCGGTAGAACAGGCGCTGCTCATCGACTTCCGGATCAACCGGCTCGGCGATCAGGGCGAAGGCCAAACGGCGGCTGTCCCAGGCCCGCGCGGCAAAGCGCTCAAGCCCTGCGGCCAGACGCTGCACCGGGCTGCCTGGGCCACGCACGCTGATCGCCAACGCATCCACTTCACGCTGGCTGGCCACCGCAAACACCTCGGCCGCCAGGCTGCCCTTGCTGCTGAAGTGGCGGTACAGGCTGCCGGTGGCGATGCCGACATCCTCAGCCAGCGCCTGCATGGTCAAGGCAGCAAAACCGCCCTCAGCAACCCGCACCAGCGCGGCGCTGATGATGCGTTCACGCAGCGCCTGGTCGCGGTCGATACGCAAGGCAGTGGTGCGATAGGCCATGATCTGAATCCTGATTCACTATTGCTCAAGTGAATCAGGATTCAGAGTTTGGCTAAAGGGCGATTCCGGGCACAACAGCGGGCATATTGGCCAGCCGTTGGCGTATACAACTCAATAACGAATTTACGGTCTCGCGAGCTTGAGCCTGTTTTTAACGCAGTAAGGCCGACGCGCAGCAGGTCGTAGATCAGGACTCGCGGCAGAGCACCCAGTCGTGCAACAGATTGCGCAGCTGCTCGAACTTCACCGGCTTGGCCAGGTAATCGCTCATACCGGCAGCCAGGCAGCGCTCGCGGTCGCCGCTGTGGCTGTGGGCGGTGATCGCCAGCACCGGCAGCAACTGACAGCCCGGCAGGTTGCGCAGCGCCCGGCAGGTGGCGAAACCGTCCATCACCGGCATCTGGCAATCCAGCAGCACCGCGTCGATGGTCTCGTTGCGCAGCACCTCCAGCGCTTCGGCACCGTTATCGGCGGTGCGCACCTGATACCCGAGTTTGAGCAGCATGCCACGGGTCACCAACTGGTTGATCGCGTTGTCCTCGACGATCAACACCGTGCACTGCTCAGGCGCGCGCAGCGCCGGGCCTGTGGCGCGTAGCACCACTGCAGCCGGGGTGGTCATCTGCACCGGCAGGGCCAGTGGCAGCTCCAGGCGAAAGCAGCTGCCCTGGCCCGGATGGGATTCATGGCTGAGATCACCGCCGAGCAGATCGACCAGCTGCCGGCAGATCGCCAGGCCAATGCCCAGGCCGCCGTACTCGCGGGTCATCGAACCATCCAGCTGCTGGAAGCGCTGATACAGCTTACCGTCGGCCGGCACGGCGAAGCCCACGCCAGTGTCGATCACCTCGATACGCAGCGGCAGGATATCGCTGGCCGTACCGCCGCGAGCAACCCGTACGCGCACTTCGCCATGCTGGGTGAACTTGATGGCGTTATCCAACAGGCAGCTAAGGCTTTGCATCAGCTTGCTGGCATCGCCTTCAAGGGTGTCGGGCAGGCTGTCGTCCAGTTCCAGTACAAAGCGCAGGCCCTTGTCTGCGGCGCGCGGCGCGTACTGCGCACGCAAGCCATCGAACAACCCGCGCAGGCTGAACGGCTCGCGCCGTGGGTACAGCCGCCCGGCCTGCAGTTCGGTCAGAGCGAGGATGTCATTGACCATGCGCATCATGTCGCGGGCGGAACTGGCGGCCGTACGCTGGTAGTGCGCCAGCTCGCCATCGAGTTCGAGCATCTGCATCAGTTCCAGCGAACCAATCACCCCGTTCATCGGCGTGCGCAGTTCGTGGGTGACGGTGGCGAGGAATTCATCCTTCAAGCGGTTGCTGTTGGCCAGTTCTTGGTTGAAGGCTTCGAGCTTGAGCCCGGCCTCCTGGAGGATGCGCGTGCGCTCTTCCTTCATCGCGTTGATACGGTCGGCCAGGGCCAGCGAGAGCAGGCCGACTTCCAGCGCCGAGCCGATCTGGCTGGCGTACATGGTGAGGAACATATTCGGCAGGTAGCCCAGCACCATCAGGGTGTTGATCATTCCGCCGGCGAGAAAGGCCGTCCAGGCGATGATGAAATAACGCGCCACACGCATGCCGCGCATCCAGGCGAGGATGCCGGCACTGAAGATCACCACGGTAAAGCCCAGCGCCAGGTAGGTCGCCAGGCGCAGCGACAAGGCGTAACTGGCCGTCAGCGCCAGGGTCATCACCAATACGCCGCAGGCCATCATCAGCAACAGGGCGCGGTCGACCCAGGGACTGTGCTCGGCGGTATGCAGAAAACTGCGGGCAAACTGACAACCGAACAACGCCGCCGCGCCAATCAGGAACGGCGTGGCGGCGTTCGCCCACCAGGGGCTGTTGGGCCAGAAATACTCGATGGCCGCACCGTTGACCGATAGCTGATAAAAGCCAAACGAGGCGATATAGAGGATGTAATACAGGTAGCTGGTGTCACGCACGCTGAGGAAGATAAACAGGTTGTAGATCAGCATCACCAGCAGCACGCCGTAGATGATGCCCAGCACATAGATGCGCGCAGGCTGCTCTTCCAGGTAAGCATTCGGCGCCCACAGGGTCAGCGGTGCCTGGATCGAGCCCTGGCTTTCCAGGCGCAGATAAACACTCTGCCGTTGCCCCGGCGGCAACTTCAGTTCGAATACATAGTTGTGCTGTTTGATCTCACGGCTGGAGAACGGCAGGGCATCGCCGGTGTGCTGGCTCAGCTGATAACGCCCCTGCGCATCGGGCAGGTACAGCTGCACATGATCAAGCGGCGGATAGGCCAGCTCCAGCAACCAGGGCTGCACACCTGTCGCCTGCTGCGGGCGGTATTCCAGATCCAGACGCAGCCAGAACACCGAGCGCGAATAGCCGGCGTTCAGCACACCCTTGTCGTGCTGGCGGAAACTGGCCTGCAGGGCCGGCGAGGTGATGTCCTCGATGCTGGCATCGCCGCGTACATCCTCGAATACCGACATGGCCTTGCCGAGCGGCAGGCTGCGGGTGTTTTCGTCAAAAACCAATGCCCCGGCCAACCCTGGCACCAGCATGAAGAAACAGAGAAGGATGTAGTGCATGCAGCTCAGCCAGAGTAAGCCAGCAGCGCCTTAGGTAGCGCAGCTGGAAGCGGTGTAGTTGGATGCTGGCACTCTAGGGGCTGTTGCCGTTTCAGCGCAAGCCGCGTTGCTGCGCAAAATCTCGCCAGGCTAGGCGTGGGACGCAGGTAATGGTGTTCCCTTGCCAAGTTCCACAACACCGCATGGCGAGATTTTTCGCGCAACCCGCAGGGCCGGGCCAGTTTTAGCGCGATGCTGCGTTTCTCGACACTCATGTGGAACAACCAAACTTCGCGTCTCGTGCCTGGCCTCGCGCTAAAACTGGCTCCGGCGCGGTCGCGATGAAACGGTAACAGCCCCTAACATAGGCCCTTGCGCCAGAGCCCCAGGAAAAAGCTGGACGCGCATAATGCCGCTCACTTAAACCACGTTAACGGCATTTACGTGTAGCCCGGATGCAATCCGGGAACCTTCTGAATTCCGAAAAACGTCCCGGATTATATCCGGGCTACGGGCATGCGACAGATCGTCCGCTTGGCTGGCTTTCCTGCCACGGCGGGGTCTGCAAGCCGTGGTTTGGTGGTAAGCTCGCGCACCATGAAAACGCCTACCTCTCGCCCCGTAGTGCTGTGCCTGTCCGGTCATGACCCCAGTGGTGGTGCCGGCCTGCAAGCCGATATCGAAGCCCTGCTCGCCCAAGGTTGTCACGCTGCCCCTACCGTGACCGCGCTGACCGTGCAGGACACCGTCAATGTGTCCGACTTCCGCGTACTCGACCGCGAGTGGGTATTGGCCCAGGCCAATGCGGTGATCAACGACCTGCCAGTCGAAGCGGTCAAGCTCGGCATGCTCGGCTCGGTCGAAATGGTCGAAACCGTGCTGGAAATCATGCAGCGCCTGCCGGGCATCCCGCTGGTCTGCGACCCGGTGCTGCGCGCCGGCGGCGGTGGCGCGCTGGGCAAGGATGAAGTCGGCTACGCCATGCGTGAGCGCCTACTGCCCGTCGCCACTATCGCCACGCCGAACCTGCCAGAAGCGCGCATCCTCGCCGAACTGCCGGATGGCAGCGCCGATGAGTGCGCCGAGAAGCTGCTGCCGTATATCCAGCACCTGCTGATCACTGGTGGCCATGGCGATGAACGCGAAGTGCACAACCGCCTCTATAGCCGCGACGGCAGCCGCCACACCTTTACCTGCCAGCGCCTGCCCGGCAGCTATCACGGCTCCGGCTGCACCCTGGCCAGCACCCTGGCCGGTCGCCTGGCACTGGGCCAGGAACTGGTCAGCGCCGTGCAATTTGCCCTCGACTACACCTGGCGCACCCTGCGCGACGCCGAACAACCGGGCCACGGCCAGCACATCCCGCGTCGCCTGCCGCTGGATGCTTATTAATAGAAAGCCGCTGATGGAGCGCGTCCAATGAAACTGCGTGGCCTGTATGCCATCACCGACAGCGAATTGCTCAAGGGCAAGCTGCTGCCCTACGTCGAAGCTGCGCTCAAAGGCGGCGCGACACTGCTGCAATACCGCGACAAATCCAGCGATGACGCCCGCCGCCTGCGCGAGGCCGAAGCCCTGCGTGAGCTGTGCAACCGCTACGGCGCCGCGCTGATCGTCAATGACGACGCCGAGTTGGCCGCGCGCCTCGGCGTGGGCCTGCACCTGGGCCAAGGCGACGGTTCACTGTCCGCCGCCCGTGCGCTGCTCGGCCGCAAAGCGATTATCGGCGGCACCTGCCACGCCCAGCTGGAACTGGCCGAAGCCGCCGCCAAGGAGGGCGCCAGCTATGTCGCCTTCGGCCGCTTCTTCAATTCCACCACCAAGCCCGGCGCGCCGGCGGCTGATGTCGAGCTGCTGACGGCGGCGAAAGCCAAGGTCAACCTGCCGATTGTCGCCATCGGCGGCGTGACCCTGGATAACGCACCTGAGCTGATCGCCCACGGCGCCAGCATGGTTGCGGTGGTGCACGGCCTGTTCGGCGCCGACTCGGCCGCCGAAGTCGAGCGCCGCGCCCGCGCCTTTAGCGCCCTGTTTATTTCTAAATAATCGTTATCAGGGGCGGCACGGTTCGCCCCAACGCCCAGCTTGAGAGGCCCTGCCATGTCCCGCTCCGAAACCCTCTTCGCCAACGCGCAAAAGCACATCCCCGGCGGCGTCAACTCGCCAGTGCGCGCCTTCAAAAGCGTCGGCGGCACGCCGCTGTTCTTCAAGCACGCCGAAGGCGCCTACGTCACCGATGAAGACGACAAGCGTTATGTCGATTACGTCGGTTCCTGGGGCCCGATGATCCTCGGCCACAGCCACCCGGAAGTCCTCGACGCGGTGCGCAATCAGCTGCAGCACGGCCTGTCATACGGCGCGCCGACCGCGATGGAAACCGAGATGGCCGATCTGGTGTGCAGCCTGGTGCCGTCGATGGAAATGGTGCGCATGGTCAGCTCCGGCACCGAAGCGACCATGAGCGCCATTCGCCTGGCCCGTGGTTACACCGGCCGCGACAACATCATCAAATTCGAAGGCTGCTACCACGGCCATTCCGACAGCCTGCTGGTGAAAGCCGGCTCCGGCCTGCTAACCCAGGGCGTACCCAGCTCGGCCGGCGTGCCGGCGAACTTCGCCAAACACACCCTGACCCTACCGTTCAACGACCTGGCAGCGGTTGAGCAGATGCTCAGCGAAGTCGGCTCGACTGTGGCCTGCATCATCGTCGAGCCGGTGGCGGGCAATATGAACTGCGTGCCGCCGGCACCGGGCTACCTGCAGGGCCTGCGCGAGCAGTGCGACAAACACGGCGTGGTGCTGATCTTCGATGAAGTGATGACCGGCTTCCGCGTCGCCCTCGGCGGCGCCCAGGCGTATTACGGCGTCACCCCGGACCTGACCACTTTCGGCAAGATCATCGGCGGCGGCATGCCAGTCGGCTGCTTCGGCGGCAAACGCGAAATCATGCATTGCATCGCCCCGCTCGGCCCGGTGTACCAGGCCGGCACCCTGTCGGGTAACCCGCTGGCCATGGCCGCCGGCCTGACCACTTTGCGCCTGATCAAACGCCCGGGCTTCCACGCCGAGCTGACGGACTACACCAGCCGCATGCTGCAAGGCCTGCAGGACCGCGCCGATGCGGCCGGCATCCCGTTCGTCACCACTCAGGCGGGCGGCATGTTCGGCCTGTATTTCAGCGGCGCCGACGATATCGTCACCTTTGATGATGTGATGGCCAGCGATGCCGAGCGCTTCAAGCGCTTCTTCCACCTGATGCTGGCTGGCGGCGTGTACCTGGCCCCGAGCGCTTTCGAGGCGGGTTTCACCTCCATTGCCCATGGCGATGCCGAGCTGAAAATCACCCTGGACGCCGCCGAGCGCGCTTTTGCCGAGCTGAAGAAAGCCTGATGCAGTACAGCACCGCCTTTAGCGACGCGATCCTGGCCCTGGCCTGTCTGGCCTGCGCAATTGCCATCGGCAAAGCCCGCAAGCACTACGGCGAGGCCGATCAGCCCGGGCTGTTCTGCGCCTTGCTGGGGTTTCTTCTGCCTGCGGCTGCGGCAGCCGTCGGGGTGATTCGCTTTGGCATCGACCCCAGCGCGCAGGCCGCGCATCTGTGGCTAAGCCAAGCCAGCAGCTTTCTCGGCCTACCGTTGCTCGGCGCCGCCGCACTCGCCCTGGGCCGCGGCTGGCAGTGGAGCCGTGCCAACTGGGGACGCATCCTGCTGGGTCTGTGCGCGTTCTTCGAACTGTTCCGGCAAATGCACCTGTTGGAGGATTACCGCCTGCTGCTCAACCTGGCGACCCTGTTGCTGATTCTCTACGCCGGCGCTGTGCAGTGGCCCAAGCGTGCCCCTCTCGCCGCGGCGATTGCCGTGGTCGGGTTGTTTCTGCTGGCCGGTCTGGCCGTCGGCACCGAGGGCTTTATCGGTTCTTTACGCCGAGTCGACTTGTTCCACGCCCTGCTGACACCCGCCTACCCACTGCTGGCCTGGCTGCTACTGAGCCTGCCTGGCAGCGCAAAACATGGCCGCACGGAAGAAAACCCGGTAAAGACTTTGTAAGAACGCCGCTGCTTATTTCATAATGTGATGGCTGCCGCGTTCCGGCGGCCAGGCACATCGCCTGTTGTGCATCCCGAGGTAAACGGATTTTCATGAAACGCACCGGCCGCACCCTGTCCCTGGGCTGCCTGTTGCTCCTGCTGCCACTGCTTGCCTCGGCGAGCGGCAACTCCTTGCTGATCCCCGCGCTTGGCAGCTGCTCACTCAACACCGCACCTGAAGAGCTGCCCGCTGCTGTCGAAGCCTGCGAGCAAGCTGCCCGCAATGGCGACTTGCAGGCGGAGTTCGAGCTGGGCGAGTTCTATTACGACGGTAAACGCGTCGAACGCGACCTCAGCCAGGCGCTGAAATGGTTCGAACAAGCCTCGTTGCAAGGCCACGCGCAATCGCAGTACCGCCTGGGCATGATGTTTTTCCGCGGTGAAGGCGTACAAGCAAACGCCGTGCAGGCTTATATCGTGCTGAAGATGGCGGCGGTGAACGGCTCGGACGAAGCCATGGATAGCGCCGACCTGATCGCCGCACAGATGCCGCGCAACGAACTGGAAATCGCCAGCCAGGTACTCGGGCAGATATTCCGCAACTACCTGCTGGAACTGCAGAACGCCGACACCTTCACCTCGCCGTTTGCCCCGCTGCCGTAGTCAAACCGTTTGGCGTGAAGCGTAGCGAGCGAAGAGCAGGCAAGGCAAAAACTGGCGAGGCAGCGGAGTTTACTGGTGTAAATGAGCATGCCGAGCCAGTTTTTAACGCCGCATGGTCGAGCGCAGTAGCTTCACTTGTCAGGCATCGGCATGGGGAAGGGCATCACATTGCCGCCACCCTTGGCTTCGCTGATCTTCGGCGTGCCCAGGCGCTCGACTTCATCGATGCGGATGATCGCGTGCATGGGGATAAAACTGCGCACCACACCGTCGAATTGCGCCTTGAGCTTTTCCTCGCTAGGGTCGACGACCACCTGGGTGCGCTCGCCGAAGACGAACTCCTCCACTTCCAGAAAGCCCCACAGATCGCTTTGAAAGATCTGCTTGGCGTACATCTCGTACACCTGACCCTGGTTAAGGAAAATCACCTTGTAGATGGGTTCGCGCTTGCTCATGGCTATGCAGTTCGTACCGAGGGGTTAATTGAAAGGGCGCGGATCATAGCATAGCCGCCTAGCAGCCAACGCCAGGGTCTGTTGCCGCTTCGTTCGCGGCCGCGCCGGAGCCTGTTTTAGCGCGAGGCAAGGCACGAGACACGAAGTTTGTTCAGCACATCCATGTGCTTCACCCCTTCGGGGCTTACGCGCAAAAACGCTCCCTGCGTTTTTGTGGTTGTTCCAAATGAGTGTCGAGAAACGCAGCATCGCGCTAAAACAGGCCCGGCCCTTCGGGTTGCGCGCAAAATCTCGCCACGCGGTGTTGGAGGACTTGGCAAGGGAACAACCATTACCTGCGTCCTCCGCCTAGCCTGGCGAGATTTTTCGCGGCAACGCGGCTCGCGACGAAGCGACAGCAGACCCTAGGAACCCTGGCACTAGCTCCCTATAATGCGCGGTTCTTCGAATCACCCTTTTTGAGCGCGCATGACCAAGAAGCTTTATATCGAAACCCACGGTTGCCAGATGAACGAGTACGACAGCTCGCGCATGATCGACCTGCTGGGCGAACATCAAGCCCTGGAAGTCACCGAGAAGGCCGCAGACGCTGACATCATCCTGCTCAACACCTGCTCGATCCGTGAAAAAGCCCAGGACAAGGTGTTCTCGCAACTCGGCCGCTGGCAAAAGCTGAAGATTGCCAACCCCGACCTGGTGATCGGCGTCGGCGGCTGTGTAGCCAGCCAGGAAGGCGCGGCGATTCGTGATCGCGCGCCCTACGTCGACGTGGTGTTCGGCCCGCAGACCCTGCACCGCCTGCCGGAAATGATCGACGCCGCGCGCACCACCAAGATCGCCCAGGTCGACATCAGCTTCCCCGAGATCGAGAAATTCGACCGCCTGCCCGAACCGCGCGTCGACGGCCCCAGCGCCTACGTGTCGGTGATGGAAGGCTGCAGCAAGTACTGCACTTTCTGCGTGGTGCCCTACACCCGTGGCGAAGAAGTCAGCCGCCCCATGGCCGACGTGCTCGGCGAGATCATCCACCTGGCCGAACACGGCGTGCGTGAAATCACCCTGCTCGGGCAGAACGTCAATGGTTACCGTGGCGCGACCCAGAACGGGCAGATCGCCGACTTCGCCGAGCTGCTCTACGCCGTGGCCGCCATCGATGGCATCGACCGTATTCGCTACACCACCAGCCATCCGCTGGAGTTCTCCGACGCGCTGATCCAGGCCCACGCCGAGATCCCCGAGCTGGTGAAATACCTGCACCTGCCGGTGCAATCGGGCTCCGACCGAATTCTCGCGGCGATGAAGCGCAACCACACCGCACTCGAATACAAATCGCGCATCCGCAAGCTGCGCGCCGCCGTGCCGGACATCCTGATCAGCTCGGACTTTATCGTCGGCTTCCCCGGGGAAACCGAGAAGGACTTCGAGCAGACCATGAAGCTGGTCGAGGATGTCGGTTTCGACTTCTGCTACTCCTTCGTCTACAGCGCGCGCCCCGGCACCCCGGCGGCCGACCTGCCCGATGACACCCCGCTGGAGCTGAAAAAACAGCGCCTGGCACTGCTGCAACACCGCATCACCCAGCAGGGTTTCGAGAACAGCCGACGCATGGCCGGCACCGTGCAGCGCATCCTGGTCAACGATTACTCGAAAAAGGACCCCGGCATGCTCCAGGGCCGTACCGAGAGCAATCGGGTGGTCAACTTCCGCAGCGATAACCCGCGCCTGATCGGCCAGTTTGTCGACGTGCATATCGACGAAGCCATGCCCAACTCGCTGCGCGGCACGCTGATCAACGAAACCGTCTGCAACTAAAGCCGCAGCGGCCCGAGCTTCCCCCTCGCGGCCGCTAGCGCTATTCTTCGTTTCACTACCCCAGCCGACTGGCGGCCATCACACGACCTTGAACGCACCCATAGAACCACTCCGCTTTATCCTTGAACCCTTTGAGGCTCGCCGCTTCGCTAACCTGTGCGGCCAATTTGATGAGCACCTGCGCCTGATCGAACAGCGCCTGAGCATCGAATTGCGCAACCGCGGCAACCAGTTCGAACTGGTCGGCACCGCCGGTCAGACCCGCGCTGCCGAGCAGCTGCTGCGCCGCCTCTACCGTGAAGCCGAAAACACCGAACTGTCGCCCGACCTGGTGCACCTGTTTCTGCAGGAGTCCGGCATCGAGGAAATGAGCAACCCGACCGTCGAAGCCAGCGTCGCCCTGCGTACCCGCAAGGGCATGATTCGCCCGCGCGGGGCCAATCAGCAGCGCTACGTCAAAGCCATCCTCGACCACGACATCAACTTCGGTGTCGGCCCCGCCGGTACCGGCAAAACCTATCTGGCCGTGGCCTGCGCCGTCGATGCCCTGGAGCGCGAGCAGATTCGCCGCATCCTGCTGGTACGCCCGGCGGTAGAGGCTGGCGAGAAGCTCGGCTTCCTCCCCGGCGACCTGTCACAGAAGATCGACCCTTACCTGCGCCCGCTCTACGACGCGCTGTACGAGATGCTCGGTTTCGAGCAGGTGGCCAAGCTGATCGAGAAACAGGTGATCGAAGTCGCGCCGCTGGCTTATATGCGCGGCCGCACGCTGAACAACAGCTTTATCATCCTCGACGAAAGCCAGAACACCACGCTGGAACAGATGAAGATGTTCCTTACCCGCATCGGCTTCGGCTCGACAGCGGTGATCACCGGCGATATCACCCAGGTCGACCTGCCGCGCGGCACCAAAAGTGGCCTGACCCACGTGATCGACGTGTTGCGTGACGTTCCGGGCATCAGCTTTACCCACTTCAAGCCCAAGGACGTGGTGCGCCACCCACTGGTGCAACGCATCGTCGAGGCCTACGAGCGCTACGACAACCGCATGCACGGCAAGCTGGATGACGAGCAGGATGAGCGCAATGCTTGAGCTTGACCTGCAGATCGCCAGCGACGCCGCAGCCCTGCCGAGCGAGGCGCAGTTCCGCACCTGGTGCGAGATTGCCCTGCGCCAGCGCAGCGCCGACTCCGAGCTGACCATTCGCCTGGTCGACGAAGCCGAAGGCCGCGAACTCAATCACACCTGGCGTCATAAGGATTACGCCACCAACGTACTATCCTTCCCAGCCGATGTACCTGATGAAATGCTGGATATCCCGCTGCTCGGCGATCTGGTGATCTGCGTGCCGGTGGTTGAGCGCGAAGCCCAGGAACAAGCGAAAACCAGCGAGGCGCACTGGGCGCACCTGGTGATCCACGGCTGCTTGCACCTGCTCGGCTACGACCACATCGAGGATGAGGAAGCCGAAGAGATGGAAGCGCTGGAACGAGAATTGCTGGCTGAGTTGGGGCACTCCGACCCCTACGCCGACCACGAATAAGAGGGCACCTACAAACTACTGCACTCGGCCATACTGCGTTGCACTCAGTCTCAAATGCTCATGTACAACTCGTACACTGCGCTTTTCGACTGAGCGCGCCTTGCCTGGCCATCGCTCGCTACGTTTGTAAGCACCCTCTACAACCCAACTGAAATTACAAAAGGTTCCTGAGTAACCACCATGAGCGAAGACCGATCGAGCAACGAGCAGAAGTCCTGGTTTAACAGACTGACCCAGGCTTTTGCTCATGAGCCGAAAAACCGCAAGGAATTGCTGGAAGTGCTGCGCGAAGCGCATCAGAACAAGCTGCTCGACAGCGAAGCACTGGCCATCGTTGAAGGTGCAATTCAGGTCGCCGACCTGCAGGTTCGCGACATTATGGTGCCGCGCTCACAGATGATGAGCATCAAGGCCAACCAGACGCCCAAGGAATTCCTGCCCTCGATCATCGAAGCCGCGCACTCGCGCTATCCCGTGGTGGGCGAGAGCCTCGACGATGTGGTCGGCATCCTCCTGGCCAAGGATCTGCTGCCGCTGATCCTTTCGGGCGAACAGCCCAACTTCAATATCAAGGACCTGCTGCGCCCGGCCACCTTCGTGCCCGAGTCCAAGCGCCTCAACGTGCTGCTGCGCGAGTTCCGCGCCAACCACAACCACATGGCCGTGGTCATTGATGAGTACGGCGGCGTTGCCGGCCTGGTGACCATCGAGGACGTGCTGGAGCAGATCGTCGGCGATATCGAAGACGAACACGACGTGGAAGAAGACAGCTACGTCAAACCACTGCCCTCCGGCGACTTCCTGGTCAAGGCACTGACGCCGATTGACAGCTTCAACGAAGCCTTCGATACCGAATTTTCCGATGACGAATTCGACACCGTCGGCGGCCTGGTGATGAGCGCCTTCGGCCATCTGCCCAAGCGCAACGAAGTAACCCAGATCGGCGAGTTCCGCTTCCGCGTACTCAACGCCGACAGCCGCCGCATCCACCTGCTGCGCCTGAGCCCGGTTAGTAACTGACATCCGCTGGCCACCTGAAACGGTGGCCAGCTCGCAACACTTCCCCCGCCTGCTCTGCCGCTTTACCCTTGCGCCACCTCAATCCAAGGACCTGCATGCAATGCACTGGATAACCCGACCTGGCTGGCCCGGCAACCTGATCGCGCTGCTGGCCGGCGCTATCACGCCCCTGGCGCTGGCGCCGTATGACCTGTGGCCGCTGGCCATCCTCTCCATCGCCCTGTTCTACCTCGGCCTGCGTGACCTCGCGCCGCGTCAGGCGGTGCTGCGTGGCTGGAGTTATGGCTTTGGCGTATTCGCCGCCGGCACCAGCTGGGTGTACGTCAGCATCCACGATTACGGCGCGGCCTCGCCGCCCTTGGCGGTGTTTCTGACCCTGCTGTTTGTCGGCGGCCTCGGTCTGCTGTTCGCCCTTAGCGCCTGGGTCTGGACGCGCTGGCTGCGCCGGGTCGAAGCGCCGCTGGCCGATGCCCTGGCCTTCGCTGCCCTGTGGCTGGCGCAGGAAGCCTTCCGCAGCTGGTTTCTCACCGGCTTCCCCTGGCTGTATGCCGGTTACAGCCAGCTGGATGGCCCGCTGGCCGGGCTGGCCCCGCTGGGCGGCGTGTGGCTGCTGTCCTTTGCCTTGGCGCTGAGCGCCGCGCTGCTGGTGAATCTGGCCCAACTGCGCACGCGCAAGGCGTTTCTCGTCATCGGCGTTGTGCTATTAGTCGCCCCGTGGATCGCCGGCCTTACACTCAAGGGCCACGCCTGGACCCAGCCGCTGGGCGAACCGCTGAGCGTGTCGGCCATGCAGGGCAATATCGAGCAGAACATGAAGTGGGACCCCGAGCAGCTCAACGCGCAGCTCGCGCTGTACCGCGACATGACCTTCAGCGCCAAGCCGACCGACCTGATCGTCTGGCCGGAAACCGCCATCCCGGTGCTCAAGGACCGCGCTCAGGGCTACCTGGGCATGATCAATCGCTTCGCCAACGAGCGGAATGCCGCGCTGATTACCGGCGTGCCGATTCGCCAAAGCAACGAGCGCGGCGAACAACGCTACTACAACGGCATCAGCGTGGTCGGCCAGGGCAGCGGCGATTACCTCAAGCAGAAGCTGGTGCCCTTCGGTGAATACGTGCCGCTGCAGGAAGTGCTGCGCGGGCTGATCGCCTTCTTCGACCTGCCGATGTCCGACTTCGCCCGTGGCTCCGCCGAACAAAGCCTGCTGCAGGCCAAGGGCCATTCGATTGCCGCGTTTATCTGCTATGAAGTGGTCTACCCGGAGTTTTCCGCCGGCCTGGCCGCGCAGAGCGACCTGCTGCTGACCATCAGCAACGACACCTGGTTTGGCCGCTCCATCGGCCCGCTGCAACACTTGCAGATGGCGCAGATGCGCGCCCTGGAAGCCGGCCGCTGGATGATCCGCGCGACCAACAACGGCGTCACCGCACTGATCGACCCGCAAGGCCAGATCACCACACAACTGCCGCAGTTCGAACAGGCAGTGCTCTACGGCCAGGTGCAACCGATGCAGGGGCTCACGCCTTACCTGTACTGGCGCGGTTGGCCGATGCTGATTATCTGCCTGCTGTTATTTGCCTGGGCGCTGCTCGCCAGCCGTATGGCCAAAACGCTGTAGAACCTGACCGAACTCGCTTAAGGCGGTAACACGTAGGGTGGATGACGCTTCACCCATCCACCATTGCGGCCTGATGGTGGATGAAAAAAGCGTCATCCACCCTACCTCCTACACCCGCATGGCGAAGACGCTTTAACGACGAAAAAAGCGGTAAAACTCGCGCAGCTCAGCCTGCGCGTCGCCGATGCTGACTGGGGTGAAGCGCAGTGGATGGTGCGCCGGACACTGCGCCAGGCGGCCCTGATCGAGCGGGTGCAGCCAACCGAGCAGCGGGTAACCGCCCATGCTCTGGTGGTCGGCCTGGAGGATGATCGGCTGGCCATCCGGCGGCACCTGAATCGCCCCACGGCCAACCCCCAATGACCACTGCCGCACGGGCGGCTGCACGGCCTCGCCGAGCAGCCGCGCGCCCATGCGGTCGGAGTGCGGGCTGAGCTGCCAGGTCTGAGCGAAAAAGCCCTGCAACTGGTCTTCCTCGAAACTCGCCGCATCGCCGCCGGTAATCACCCGCATCAAGGGTTTGCAGGCGTAATCCGGCAGATAGGGCCAGGGCACGCTGACGCCGCGGGTGAAATGCGCAGGCCGACAAGCCAGCAGATCCCCTGCCTGCAACGCCTGCCCCAGCCCTTCGCGCAGCTGCACGCTGACGCTACCCAGCACCGGCGCTGCAATAAAACCGCCCGCCACCGCCAGATAGGCACGCTGGCCGCTGCGGGCAAAGCCCAGGCGCAGCTGCTGGCCTTTGCGCAGCGGCAGGCGCGTCCACAAGGGCTGCGGCTGATCATCCACACTCAGCGGCACTTGGGCGCCGCAAACCGCCACCCAGGTGTCGACCTCGACCTGCAACTCGACACCGCCCAGGGCGACTTCCAGCAACGGAGTGCCCCACGGATTGTTCAGCAGATGATTGGCCCAGGCCGCGCCATGCCAATCCAGCGGCCCGGCGGGCGATACGCCAAGGTGTTGCCAGCCCAGCCGCCCAGCATCCTGCAGCAGGCTCTGCGGCCCTGGTTTGAGCACCCGCAGGCCGCTCATAACTGACCGCCTTCGCGGATAAAGTCGCGCTCATCGATGCTGCGAAAACGCACCCGATCACCCAGCGCCAGCGGGCATGGCGGCGTTCGCGTAGCATCGAACAGCGACCAGGGGCAACGGCCGATCAGGTGCCAGCCGCCGGGCGAGCTGTGTGGGTAGATCGCCGTCTGCCGCTCGGCAATCGCCAGGCTACCGGCCGGTACGGCGATACGTGGGGTGGCGCGGCGCGGCAAGGCCAGACGCGCATCCAGCTCGCCGAGGTAGGCAAAACCTGGGGCAAAACCAATCGCGCCAACGCGGTACTCGGTCGCCGCATGCAGCGCGATCACCTGAGTGCTGCTCAGCCGGCACAGACGCGCGACCTCGGCGAGGTCTTCACCGTTATACAAAATGGGGATTTCATGCAGCCGCCCGGCCTGCGCGACAAAAGGCTCGGCCAGCCAGCGCTCCAACAGCGGTTTGAGCCGCTCGGCCAGTGCCAGGTGATCGGTGCGCAGCAGGTCGTAGTGCAACAGCAGGCTGGTCCAGCCCGGCACCAGGTCGGTGAGCTCTTCGCCCAGTTCGCTACGGATGCGCTCGGCCAGCAGGGCGATCCGTTGCGGCAGCTGCGCATCCGGCTGTTCGGCCAGCACCAGCAGCAGCGCTTCGGCACCGGCCGGTTCGAGGCGGATCATAGAGTGTCCAGGCTGGCCCGCAAACGCCGCAGCACGGCCAGGGAGTCGGCGTTATCGCCATGCACGCACAGGCTGTCGGCGCGCAACTGCAGCGGCTTTCCATCGATATCAGCAAACGGCTCACCCTGGGCAATCGCCAGGGCCTGCTGGAAAATCCGCTGCGGATCATGGTGCACCGCGCCGCTCAAACGCCGAGGCGCCAATTGCCCATCGGCCAGGTAAGCGCGGTCAGCAAAGGCCTCGAACATCAACGGCACATCCGCGGCATCGGCCAGGCGCAGCTCGCGGCTATTATCGGCCAGCGCCAGCACCATCAGCGACAAGCCCTTGCGGTAACTGGCGCAGGCCTCCAGCACCGCGTTGAACAGCGCATCGTCACGCACCAGGTCGTTGTACAACGCACCATGGGGTTTGATGTAGGCCAGCTGAGTGCCGGCCGCACGGCAGAAGGCCTCCAGCGCGCCAAGCTGATACAGCACCAGCGCGGTAACCTCCTCCGGCGAGCAGGCGATATGCCGACGGCCGAAACCAAGTAGATCCGGATAGGCCGGGTGCGCACCAATGCTCACCCCATGCTGCACCGCCAGGGCGACGGTGCGTTGCATGGTCAGGGGGTCGGAGGCATGAAAGCCGCACGCCAGATTGGCCTGATCAATCAGCGGCATGGCATGCACGTCATCGCCCATGCGCCATACGCCGAAGCTTTCACCCATGTCGCAGTTCAGCAGGATTGTTTTCATGCCCACAAGCTTAGTGGCGCATTGCCGTGGCGGGAAGTCGGGCCGGATCAATAAGCCAGCTTGAGGCGCTCCAGCTCCTGCTTGCTGATCGCGGGTTGATCCTTCTTCGGCTGCCAGTGCTTGCCGTTCCAGGCATCTTCACCGACCCAGGCTTTGAACAGCTGCAGATTGGCCTGGCGTTCGGCTTCATCATTACCCAGGTGCTGGTACATGCCGCCGGGCTTGCCCTTGCCGTTGCTCTGCCCATCATCCAGCTGGCGCATCAGCGAGCCGGTTTGCGGCCAGCCGATAAAGTGCAGAAGCTCGGCATAGCTGTCCATGCGCGGCCCTTTGTTCTGCTTCTTGTAGGCGTCTTTATTCTGCTGCCACTGCCCCCAATACACCGAGGTGCTGCCATGGCACGCGGCGCAGCGCGCCTGCCAGAGCGGCTGGATCTGCTGGCTATAGGTGACGCTCTCGGCCTGAGCCAAGGGGGGCGCCAGAACGGCGACAAACAGGAATGATTTCAGCTTCACGGGGCTTTCTCGGCGGGTAACCAGGCTGATTTCTAGCGAACAGCGCTGCGTTTGGGAAATTGACTGTCGCGATACAGTTGATAGTCAAAGCTGCAGCAGTTGCAGCGGCTCCTTGGGAATGCAGCAGCAGGCCAGAATCTGCCCGGCCGGTAGAGCTAGAGCCGGTTGCTGGCGCCACTCCACTTCGCCTTTACAACTCAGCCGGCAGCTGCCGCAATGCCCGCCCCAGCAATCGGCGGGCAACTCCACGCCCTGTTCGTGCAGGGCATGCAGCAGGCTCGGTTGGCCGTTGTAGTCCAGCGTCTCACCTTGCCAGTCGATGGCGAACTGCCCGGCACCCGCACCCAGAGCGCCAGCGCCGAAAGCCTCCCAATGCACCCGTGAATCAGGCAAACCCAGGTCGCTCAGATGCGCTAAACAAGCCTTGAGCAAGGCGTCACCGGCGCAGATAAACACCTCACTGTCGGCCGTGACGATCTCGCTCAAGCGCTGCCGATCCAGCCGCCCCTGCCAAGCCAAGGGAGCCTGACTGTCGCGGCTAAGCGCAGGGCGATAGTCGAACTCAGGATGCGCATCCGCAAGCGCCAGCAGCTCCTGGTGATAGGCCAGAGCCGCCTGGTCACGCCCGCCATAGAGCAAGGTCAGACGCCGGCCGCCTGGACGCTTGAGCCAGGCATGCAGCATGGCGCGCATCGGCGTGATGCCAACGCCGCCGGCAATCAGCAGCAGGTGCGGGCCGTGTTGCGGCTCCAAGGTGAAATGTCCGGCCGGCGGCAGAATGCGCAGCGAGCGCCCCGGCAGCGCCTGCTCGGCCAGCCATTGGCTCATGCGGCCCAGCGCTTCGCGCTTGATACACAGCTGATACTGCCAGGGCCGAGCATGCCAGGCGGCCAGGGAATAGCAGCGGCGCATGGGCCGCGAGCCCGGCGGCTGGGCAAGAATGGTGAGGAATTGCCCCGGCGCGAAACGCGGCAGCGGCAAGCGCCAGGGATGCACCAGTTCCAGGTGCAGCAGATCCTCGCTCAGCCATTGGCTGCGGCGAATGCGCAGACGCCGGCCCAAGCGCTGCTGGCGACCCTGCCACCAGAGCCACAGGCCGTGCAGGCTGATGGCCAGAGTCGCCAGCGCGCCGAGCAGGCTCAGGCCAATCAGCAGCGCGGCGAGGTAGATCATTTAGCAGGCCGTTGAAAAACGTAGGCGAGGCAGCCGAGACAAGGCAAAAACAGGCGAAAAAGCGGAGTGTACGAGGAGCTGTACATGAGCATTTTGAGCCTGTTTTTAACGCCGTATCGGCAACGCAGGTAGTTTTTCAACGGTCTGTTAGATGGCGGCGCGGCGGCGCGACTGCCACCAAACCCACACACCGGTCAGACCGAGCAGGGCCAGGGTGAAGCCGAGCACATCGATCCACACCCACTCGCCGCTTTTGCCGAAAAACGCCTTGCCGGTGTGCATATCCATCACCAGCTTGCCGATGGTGTAGGGCTTGGCCACTTCACCCTGGGCTGCCAATAACGCGTCATTGCCGGCCCAGGCGTTCCAGCTCAAGCCGTCGCGGCTTTGCAGCGCGCCGATGTCCTTGACGCTGGCCATCAGTTGGCCGTCGGCCAGGCGAGTAATACCGTGCACATCGCCTTCAAGACGCAGGGTAAGGTCATCGCCCTGCAGCTGATACAGACCCATCTTGCTGGCAACCCACAGGTTGTCGCCTTCACTCATCAACTGACGAACTTCGACATCGGCCTGGCGTTGCGGCGCCTCATCCGCCTGCTGGACGAACAAGCCCTGCTGGCTGCCCAGCCACAAACGACCATCGGCGGTCTGGGCCACGCTGCGCAGCTCAAGCTCCTTTTCCATGGGCATGGACAGCCAGCTGATCGGCATATCCTTGATGCCCAGGCTCTTCTCATGCGCCAGGAAGATGGCCGTGACGCCGACAATAAACATCGGCAGGGCCAGTAGCACCCCGCTCCACAGGTGAATTTGACGGCTCGACATAGCGGTGACTCCTCAGGGTTACCAGCGGATTTCCAGGCTCATGCTGTACAGCGGCTCGGAATATTCTTGGGTGACTTCACGGTTTTTCAGCGACCCGTCAGCGTTGTATGCACGCTTTTCCTGGTCTTTTTGTGCCTGGCCGATGTTCTCGGCAGCCAGGCGCAAGGTCATGTCGTCCGTCAGGTTGGCGTTGACGAACAGGTCGAAGAACTCGACCTCGGTGGTACTGGTGCTCTCGTTGCTATTGCCTATTTCATCATCGAAATCACCCGCCTTGTTCCAGCTGCCGCCCACCGTCAAAACAGTGGCCGGAATGCGGTACTCCAGACCGATGTTGGCCAGGTAGCCAGGCTGCTGTTTGAAGCGGCGCTTCTCGCCCGTGGCCTGATCCTTCACTTCGGAATCCAGCCAGCTGTAACCGGCCGCGCTGCTCAGGCCGTCGATGCCCAGCCAGGCGAGGTCGCTGGAAAACTCCAGCTCGGCGCCCCACAGCTTGCCGTCACCGGTGTTGCGGGTCTGCTTGTAGTACTCGCCATCACCACTGTCGAGGTAGGTCACTTCCTCCATCAGGTGCTTGATGTCGCGACGGAACAGGTTGAGGCCGATCAGCCCGGCATTGTCACCCAGGTAGTGTTCCAGCCCCAGGTCGTAGCCCAGGGACTCCTCGGGCTCCAGCGCCGGATTACCGATCTTGTTCGGGTCAGAGATGGTGCCGCTCTTGCTGTCGACCATCGGCGTGATGTCATCGAACTTCGGCCGGCGCACGGTGCGTGCCACGCTGCTGCGCAGTGCCCAGGCCTCGGCCAGGTCCCAGCGGTAATGCAGGGACGGGGCAAAGTGCTCTTCACGGCCATCGGCTTCGCTGCCGGGGATCGAGCTTGCCAGCTCGGAGCTTTCCCAGCGCAGGCCAGGCTGCAGGTGGTGCTTATCGTTGATGCGCCAGGTGTCGGTGACGTACAGGTCGAAGCGCTTCTCTTCCAGCTCGTACTGGCCGTTGGCCTCAGCCTGAGTCACGCCATTGCTGACCCGGATCTTGTCGCGCTCGCGGTTCTTTTCGCTGTAGTCATAACCGGCCAGCAGCTCATGGTCGCCACGCCAGTGGGTCAGGCTCTGGCCGAACTGCCACTCGCGGTCATTCTTGTCTTCGTCCTCGGTCTCACGCTTGTCCAGCGCACCATTGGCCTTGTAGATCAGCTTGGATTTGCGTTTCTGGTCGTCCAGGTCGCGTACGCTGAAATGGCTGTCGAGCTGCAGATCCTCAGCCAGGGGCCGTTCCCAGCCCAGGCTCAGACCGAGGTTGCGGCTGTCCATCAGCTCTTTCTCGAACTCCGAGCCGTTGCCGGTGCCGTCAGCCTTGAATTTGAGCTTGTCCTTGTCGCGGTGCATTTCACTGTCGAGCAGCAGCAGGTCGACATTGAGCATGTCGCCGCCTTCGCTCTGCCAGCCCCAGTGCGGGGTCAGGAAGTTTTCGAAGAAGCGCTTGTTCTCACGCTCCTGCTCACGCGCGCCGGCAACACCGGCGGCGTTATAGGCCACTTTGTCCTTGAGTTTGGGCAGGCTGCGGGTCTGTCGGCCGCCGCTGATCAACCATTGCTGCTGCAGGTCGGCCTCGCCCCAGCTGAACTGTGCACTTCCATCCATTGGCCGCTGATCGCCACTGGCAGCACCGAGAATCACCTTGCGCTGCGCCGTGCTGCGTTTCTTCAGGATGATATTGAGAGTGCCACCGATGCCCTGGGCGTCCATCTGTGCGGTGGGCGAACGGAGGATCTCGATACGGTCGATCATTGCCATCGGAATCTGGTCGAGCTGCACTTCGCGCTTCTCGCCGCTGTCGGGCATGCGCCGACCATCCAGCAGAACCTGGGTGTACTCCTTGTCCAGGCCGCGCAGACGCAGGTCCTTGTTATCGCCAGGAGCACCGCCGAAATACATGCCGGTCTTGCGACGCAGAGCATCGCCGAGGCTGCCGTTGCCGGAACGACGCAGCTCCTCGCCATCGATCACCACCTTGGGCGCGACCGACTGGCGGCGCTCTTCAGTGGCGATGCGCACACCATCCACACGCATGGTCGGCAATGCCGTAACACCGCTATCGGCCGCCTGGGCGACCAATGGGGACAGCGTCGCCAGCGCCAGCAATGACAACAGACGCGGCTGCGCCTTAAGACTGAATGGCCATTGCTGCTGCATACGAACCTCCCCCGGAAAATGAGGCGCGATTCTAATTGCCAATCAACCGCATTACCAAATGAATTTGAAATACATTTGGCAATGCGTAAAAACCCTCAAGCTCCCGGTTCAGTAAACGTCGCGGCGATAGGGACCCTCTTCGCGCAGCGTGTTGATTGCGACTCTGCCGAGCCGTGCTCGGCAACACGCCGCCGGACGCCAACGCCCATGAAAAAAGCGTCAGAAAACTCGCCCGAGCCAGTTGGGACGAATACCGAACACAGCAGACGCAGTCACTTTTCGAGAATGTATAGCCTTTGTAAATGTTTAGCATTTGTATAAAGGCCTTATATAGAATCGCCCTCCTGTTTTCCTATCACGCGAATTCCATGAACGGTTTCCCCTGGCTCGGCACCCTGCGGCAATGGCACTGGATCAGCTCGGCGCTGTGTTTGGCCGGCATGCTGTTGTTTGCCGTGACCGGCATCACCCTCAACCATGCCGCGCAGATCGAAGCCAAACCGCAGGTTGTCAGCCATCAGGCGCAACTACCTGAAGCGCTGCAGACTGCACTGCAAAACAAACAGCCAAGCCAGGGCTTACCGCTGGAGCTGCGCCAGTGGCTGGAAACCGAGCTGGCGATTCGCCTGGATGGCCGCGACGCCGAATGGTCGGATGGCGAGCTGTATATCGGTCTGCCGCGCCCTGGCGGCGATGCCTGGCTGAGCCTGGATATCGAGTCCGGCGCACTGGAGTTCGAGTCCACCGACCGGGGCTGGATCGCCTACCTGAATGACCTGCACAAGGGCCGCAACACCGGTACGGCCTGGTCCTGGTTTATCGATGCATTCGCCGTACTGAGCGTGGTGTTCTGCCTCAGCGGCCTGCTGTTGCTGCAACGCTACGCCGGCAACCGCCCCAGCACCTGGCCGATGCTCGGTCTTGGCCTGGTGCTCCCCGTTCTGCTGGCTCTGCTGTTTATTCACTAAGGACATTCTGATGCCGAAACGCTTGCTGCTGCCCCTCTGCGCCCTGTTGAGCGCGCCCGTTCTGGCTGCCGAGTTGCAGCTTGAGGTGGAAATTCCACGCCTGCAGGTGGCCGAGTACCACCGCCCCTATGTCGCCATCTGGCTGGAGCAACCGGACCAGCAGCACATCGCCAACCTGGCGGTGTGGTACGACCAGAAGCTCAAGGACAAAGAAGGCGAGAAGTGGCTTAAAGACATGCGCCAGTGGTGGCGGCGCAGCGGCCGTATCCTGGAGATGCCGGTCGATGGCGTCAGTGGTGCAACCCGCGCCGTGGGCAAACACAGCTTGAGTTTCAGCAGCGCCGACGCCCCCTTCAAGCAGCTGCCAGCCGGCGAATACCGCGTGGTGGTGGAAGCCGCCCGCGAAGTCGGCGGTCGCGAACTGTTGCGCCTGCCATTCACCTGGCCACCGCAGCAAGCCGCCGAACACAGCGCCCAGGGCAGTAGCGAGCTGGGTCAAATCAACCTGCAACTCAAGCCTTGAACTTCAGCCCTCATTTATTAAGGAAGACTGCCATGCACCCACTCGTAAAATGGACCGCCCTGACCCTGGCCATCTGCCTGCCGCTTTCCGCCCAGGCCCACCGCGCCTGGATGCTGCCATCGGCCACGGTACTCTCTGGTGAAGACCCGTGGGTGACCGTGGACGCAGCCGTATCCAACGACCTGTTCTATTTCGAGCATTTCCCGCTGCGCATCCAGGGCATCGGCAACCTCGACAGCGCACCTGTCGGCGGCCCACCCGGCATGCGTCCACGCCCAGCCGCCGTGCTGCAACTGTTCGCTCCGGACGGCAGCGCCGCCAAGGCCGAGAACGGCAGCATCGGCCGCTACCGCAGTACCTTCGACCTGCACCTGACGCAGAAAGGCACCTACAAGCTGGCCATCGCCAACAGCGGCCTGTTCGCCAGCTGGAAAGAAGGCCAGGAAAATAAGCGTTGGATGGGCAAGGCCGAAGATTTCGCCAAGCAGGTTCCGGCAGGCGCAGCCGAGCTGAAAGTGGCGCAGAACAACAGCCGCATGGAAGTCTTCGTCACCTCCGGCAACCCGACCACCAGCGTGCTGAAAACCACCGGTGTGGGCCTGGAGCTGGCGCCGATCACCCACCCCAACGACCTGTTCGCCGGTGAAGCCGCCGAATTCACGCTGCTGCTCGATGGCAAACCAGCCGCCGGTGTGGAAGTCAGCGTGATCCCCGGCGGCAATCGCTACCGCGACGACTTGGGCGAGATCAAAACCACCAGCGACGCCAACGGCAAGATCAGCATCACCTGGCCACAAGCCGGTATGTACTGGCTGGAAGCCGAGCTGAAAACCAGCGAAGGCGTCAGCGCACCGGCCACCGAGCGCCGCGCGTCCTACAGCGCAACCCTGGAAGTACTGGCACCCTGATACACCGTAGCCTGGATGCAATCCGGGATGATCATTTGCCGCCATCCCCGGATTGCATCCGGGCTACGTTATACAACTTGATACCGGTCTACCTGCTTGAGCGCCTTTCCCGCCCTTCGCCGCCACCTGCGCCACTGGCCTCTGCCGACCTGCCTATTACTGGCCGGCCTGCTGCTCTGGCTGCAACCGGCGCGTGAACTCAGCGCCGCACTGGTCAGCACCACCTATATCGCGCTGTGCCTGCACTACTGCTGGCCACAGCGCCGCAACCCACACGCAGCCCAAACTGGCGAACTGCTGATTGCCTACGCCAGCCAGGGCGGTCAGGCACAGTTGCTGGCCGAACGCAGCTGCGCGCAACTGCTCGCCAGCGGCATGCCGGCACGCTGCATCGCCCTGAATCAGCTGAGCAGCACGCAGCTGGCAAGCCTCGAACGCCTGCTACTGGTGGTCAGCACCTATGGCGATGGCGAAGCACCGGACAACGCTGCACGCTTTGAACGCGCACTGCAAAGCCTGCCAGCGCTGCCGCAACTGCACTTCGCCATTCTGGCCCTGGGCGACAGCAGCTACCCGCAGTTCTGCGCCTTCGGCCAGCGCCTGCAACAACGCCTGCAGGCACTCAAAGCGCAGCCGCTGTTCGACCTGCTCAGCGTCGATTGCCTGGATGCCGGCACCCTGCGCCACTGGCAGCAACAGCTCGGCCACTTAAGCGGCAACAGCGATTTTGTCGACTGGCAGCCCGCGCACTACCACCCCTGGAGACTGGAGCGGCGCAGCTGCCTTAACCCCGGCAGCGTTGGTGCGCCGATCTTCCACCTGAGCCTGAGCAGCACGGCAGCAGTCGACTGGCGCGCCGGCGACATTGCCGAAATCGGCCCACGCCATGCCCCGCAGCGAGTTAGCGATTGCCTGCAGCAGCTGGGGCTTGAGCCGCACACTCGCCTGGCTAACGGCCAGTTGCTAAGCGATACCTTGAGCACACTGCATCTGCCCACATCCCGACCTGATAAAAACGCCATAGAGCAGTGGCTTGCCGAACTGACGCCCCTGCCGCACCGCGAATACTCGATTGCTTCCAGCCACGGCAGCGGCCAGCTCGATCTGCTGGTACGCCTACAATACCAGGCCGATGGCAGCCCTGGCCTGGGCTCGGGCTGGCTGTGCCAGCATGCCGAAGTGGGCGCTACGCTCGACCTGCGTATTCACCGCAACCCCGGCTTCCATGGCCCGGACGCCGCCACGCCACTGATCCTGATCGGCAGCGGCAGCGGCATCGCCGGCCTGCGCGCGCACCTGCAGGAGCGCGCCGCCGCACCTGGGACACGCAACTGGCTGCTGTTTGGTGAGCGTAACGCCGCCCACGATGCCCTGCTGAGCGACGAGCTACACGCCTGGCAACACAGCGGCCACCTCGCACGCCTCGACCTCACCTATTCGCGCGACGGCCACCCGCAGCGCTATGTGCAGGACGCCCTGCGCGACGCCGCCAGCACCCTGCACGCCTGGCTGGCCGAAGGCGCCGCCATCTACCTGTGCGGCAGCCTCGAAGGCATGGGCCGCGATGTCGACGCTTGCCTGCGTCAGTTGCTGGGTGATGAGCAGCTGGAACAGCTGAGCCAAAGCGGCCGCTATCGGCGGGATTTGTACTGAAGGCAAGCCGGTCGACTGGTTTAGTCGCACACTCAAACCCAATGCAATCTTGTGAGCATCCCGCCCAAAGGTCACAGCGCAATTGCTTACACCGCGACTCATAGCCTTATGCCGATGCCAGCAGCGCTGGTAGCTCTGCCATGTCGACGCAGGCCTTGGCCACGATGCGTTCGCCAGACCCCGACTACGCCCCACCGTCAGCTTCCCGCGTAGCCTTTGAATAGCCGCACAAAACAAAACCCCGGTCACTACAGGCAGTGGCCGGGGTTTCGAATGAAGCTGTGGCGGCTACCCGCCAGCGAATCTGGCGGTAGCAGCGCATGCAGACTTAGAAGCTATAAGTAGCCGACAGCACCGCCGAACGTGCATCACCGTATTCGATGGCCGAAGAGCGGCTAGCTGCACCCAACTGCTGGCGCACACTCTGCACATAGTCCTTGTCGAACAGGTTGTTCATGTTCAGCTGCAGGTCGAGCTCATCGGTGACCTTGTAGCCAAGCATGGCGTTGTGCACCCAGTAGGCATCCAGCTTGGCGTTATCGCTGGAGGTCACGTTGCGCTCGCTGGCGTAACGCGCACCGTAGCCGACACGCCAGCCAGCTGGCAGCTCGTAGGTGGTCCACAGGTTGAACGAACGTGGTGGCGTGTTGCCCAGTGCCTGACCTTCACGGGCGATACCGGCGGCGGTATCCGCAGCCTTGAGGGTTTCGCTGTCGAGGAAGGTGTAGTTGGCGTAGACGTTCCACTGATCGGTAATACGACCGGTCACACCAAACTCGACACCCTGCACGCGCTGCTCACCCGCCAGCTGGGTAGAGCCATCGGCCATGGTTTCACGGGCGTTAGTCTTCTCCACACGGAACAGCGCAGCATCGAGTTGCAGGCGGCTATTGAGAAACTCCCACTTGGTGCCCAGCTCCCAGGTTTCGTTCTCTTCCGGGTCAAGCTCGGTAGCAGCTGCAGTCAGTGCACCGGAAGACGCCAGGTTCTCGGCCGCCGGGTTGAAGGAGGTGCCGTAAGCCAGATAGATACGACCATTTTCAGCTGGTTTGTAGACCAAACCAGCACGCCCACTCAGCTCCTTGTCACGCGAGTCCACACGCGTCACGGTACCGGCCGGCAGCGCTACGTTCTTCGAGTCGCCCTTGATCCAGTCATAACGCAGTCCTAGGCTCAGGTCCCATTGCTCGTTCAGAGCAATGGTGTCAAACGCATAGATGGCTTCGTTTTCCAGCTGAGTACTGGTCTCGGCGGAACGAGCCTTGCTGGTCGGCCCACTGTAGTGGCCCGGCGGGTTACCCAGATCGAAACTCTGGCCAGTGAAATTCAAGCCATAGCTGTAGGTATTGCGATCGTAATCTTCACGCGAAACCTCAACGCCAGTAACCAGGGTGTGACCCAGGCCGAAGGTGTCGAAATACGCAGTCAGGTTGGTCTGGTTGATCCACATTTCGCTGGTCACATCGCGGCCATAGCCCTGCGGGCCGGCTGGACGGTAACGACCGGCCGGAACACCCGTCAAGTTGACGTGGGACGCGGAAATGACCGTGTCACGCTTAACTTGGCTGTAACGGCTGAGGTTCTGCAGGCGCAGGCTGTCGCTGAAGTCGTGTTCGAATTTGACGGTGAAGGCATCCGTCTGGATCTCTTCCTTGTCGATGTTCTTCCAACCGAAGAATGCATCGCGATCAACACCCGCCAGGCGCTTGCCATCGAAGGCAGGCACGCCGTAGTCCGGCAAATTGTCGTCGTTCTGGTGCAGGTAGCTCAGGGTCAGGCGAGTCGATTCGCTCAGGCCCAGCAGCAACGACGGTGCAATACCCCAGCGCTGACGGTCGACATAATCACGACCCGGAACATCGTTCTCATGGGCCATCAGATTGAGGCGCACTGCACTGCCGGTGCCGACACCTTCCAGGGTCTGATTGGTGTCCAGGGTCAGGCGGTGGTAGTTGTCAGTGCCCAGGCTCGCACCAATTTCGGTGAAGTCACGCTGACGTGGCTGCTTGCTGACCTGGTTGATGCTGCCGCCCGTGGTGCCAGAGCCGCCAAATACCGAGTTGGGGCCCTTGATGACTTCGACGGCTTCGATGTTGAAGGTGTCGGTACGGTTGTTCTGCGAGCTGTCACGCAGGCCGTCGATCTGCATATTGGCGTTGGCGCTGAAACCACGGATGTTGATGCTGTCGCCCGAGCCGCCACCGCCTTCACCGGCGTTGAAGGTGATACCGGATACGTTGGCCAACACTTCTTTCATGCTCAGGGCTTTCTGCTCTTTGAGCAGCGCCTGCGGCACCACGGTGATGGTTTGCGGGGTATCGAGCAGCGGCACAGCGTATTTAGCCGAGGACGATGCCTCGGTCTTGTAGTCTTCGGCCTGCTGGCCTTTGACCGTTACGCTACCCAACTCAACCGGCGTCCTTGCCTTTTGCGGCGCTTGCTCAGCGGCCATACCAGCGCCCGCCCAGGACGCGATTACCAGACCAATGGCCGAAGCCAGAACACGACGCTGCGGCAGGTTGCCGGCTTTTGTACCCATACCCATAAGAACCACCCCCAATCAAAACGAGGCGTGATTCTAATTGATAACTATTATCAAGCAATAGTCGTTTACACCTTTATTCCTATTTAGTTCCATTGCCGTGATTTTTATCGTGTAGGCACTGGCTGCCAATACTGGCCAGGTCACGGCAGCCAGTCAGGGCCATGGCCACTTCCAGCTCGGCGCGCAGCAGTTGCACCACATGCGCCACTCCGCTCGCACCGGCGGCGGCCAAGCCGTACACATAAGGCCGCCCGACCAATACGGCATCGGCGCCCAGGGCCAAGGCCTTGAAAACATCCGTACCGCGACGAATACCGCCATCGAGCAACAGCGGCACGCGCCCTTGCACTGCGGCGGCGATTTGCGCCAGCACCTCGATGGTCGCCGGCTGACCATCAAGGGTGCGCCCACCATGGTTGGAAACGATGATGCCGTCGACGCCTTCGGCTACCGCCCGCTGCGCATCTTCGGCAGTCATCACGCCCTTGAGCAGGATCGGCAGGCGCGTCAGTGAGCGCAGCCACTGCACACCCGCCCAACCGGGAGCTGCCGCCATTAACGCCCCACCGAGCAACAGGCCCCCGCTGGGCGGCGCACTCTCGCGTAGCGGTTGCATGCCGCGCAGATTGACCGCTTCGATGCCCTCGGGCAGAGAGAAACCCGCGCGCTGCTCACGGTTGCGCACGCCATTCACTGGCGCATCCACCGTCAGCACCAGCGCCTGATAACCCGCGGCTTCGGCGCGTTTGACCAACGCCTCGGTAAAGGCCCGATCCGGCTGGATATACAGCTGAAACCACAACGGATTGTGCGCCTGCTCGGCCACGTCTTCGAGGGACACACTGGCCTGGGTGCTGAGCACCATGCCGGCTTGTACCGCCGACGCGGCCAGCACCGTGGCCAACTCGCCATCGGCATGAGCCAAACGTTGATAGGCCACCGGGGCGAGGAAAATCGGGTGAGCAAAGGTCTGACCGAACAGCTGCAGATGGGTATTGCCGCCGCTCAGATCGGCCAGCACCCGCGTGCGCAAACGAATGCGCTGAAACGCCGCCTGATTCTCCGCCAGAGTCAGCTCATCGGCCGCACCGCCGGCGATATAGGCCCAGGCCTGGGCGCTCATTCGCTCGCGGGCCAGGGGCTCATAGTCCGCCACGGCGGCGATGCTCAGCGGGATCTGCGTCAATTTCGGCAACGGCATATCGGTCATGTATTGGCCCACTGCCGTAGCAGGTTGTGATAAACCCCGGTCAAACGCGCCAACTCGGCCGATTCGGGCACTTCAAGGGTCAGCGCCTGCACCGCCCGATCCAGCTCCAGCAACAGGTTGCGCTGGGTGTCATCGCGCACCAGGCTCTGAATCCAGAAGAACGCCGCATAGCGTGTGCCACGAGTCACCGGCTCAACCCGATGCAAGCTGCTGCCGGGATACAGCACCAGATGCCCTGCCGGCAGTTTGACGCGGTGGCTGCCGTAGCTGTCTTCGACCACCAGTTCGCCACCGTCGTACTCGTCCGGATCACTGAAAAACAACGTGGCCGACAGGTCGCTACGCACCCGATGCGGCGTGCCCGGCACGCTGAAAATCGCGTTATCAATATGGTTGCCATAGGTGCCGCCGCCGCTGTAGCGGTTGAAGCGCGGCGGCAATACCTTCAGCGGCAAGGCTGCCGAGACAAACTGCGGGTGATTGCCTAGACGCTGCACAATAAAGTCGCCGATCTGCAGCGTCAGCGGATCATCCTGCGCCAGTTGCTGATTGGCCTTGGCCTTGGCCGCCTGATAGCCCGCCGTCAGCCGACCATCTTGCCAGCTGGCTTGCTCAAAGGCCTGACGGCATTCGCCCACCTGCTCGGGCGTCAGCACATCGGCAATGCTCAACATCATGATTCGCTCTCCTCACCGGTCGCCCTGAGCGCCCGCCACCAAACAGTTGCAAATGATTCTAAATAGCTAGGCCGCACTATGACAGCGCCGCACGCCGGGACCGTTGATCCAGCCCAATAAATTGAGCCGATGCCATTGGCCTACCGGTTGGGACACAGCATAAAAAACGCCCCGGAGGCCAAAGCATCCGGGGCGCGTTTTACTGCCTGAGCAACTTAGAAGCGGAAGTCGGTGCTCAGGGTCAGGGTACGCGGATCACCAAGCATGGCGCGACGACCATTCCAGTTGGTGGAAACGGCGTACTCCTCATCGGTCAGGTTATCCAGGTTGACCCGCACATCCAGGTTCGGATTGACCGCATAGGACGCCATCGCATTGAAGGTGGTGTAGCTCGGTAGCTTGCCCACTGCGCCGTTGGGAATAATGCGCTCGGCATCGTCCGGACGGCCCAGGTAAGACGAACCCACGTGCTTGGCACCCGCACCAATGGTCACGCCAACCGGCAGACGATAGGTGGTCCACAGGCTACCCGACACCCGCGGGGTAAAGGCCAGCTCATCACCGCTGGTACGCACCACAGTGCCGTAGTCGCCAGCGTCGGCGCGCTTGCGCACCTCATCCAGGTAGGCGCTGTGCTTGCGTTCGCTGTCCATAAAGACGATGCCGGCAAACACATTCCAGTCAGTGGTGATCTGACCAGTGGCACTTAACTCCAGGCCTTTGACGATCTGCTTGCCATAGCCCTTGAGGGTGGCCGGCGCAGGCTGGCCGACATCACGCCCGGTAATCGGCACGCGCTTCTCGGTGTAGAACAGCGCAGCTGCGGTCGAGAGACGCTTGTCGAAAAAGTCCCACTTGGTACCCAGCTCGTAGTTGTCGGCTTTGACCGGATCGGCGCCTTGCACCAGACCCGGCATGGACTGGCCGTTGACCCGAGAGATATCTGAGCCGGACAGGAAAGAACCCGCAGGCTGCACCGAACGACCGTATGCGGCGTAGATGCTGCCGTACTCCACCGGCTTGTACACCAGGCCCAGCTTGCCGGCCACGGTGAACTCGGTGTCATCGTAGCCATCCGGGCCGACAGGTGCGCCGGCAAGGGTCTTGCTGCTGATATCGACCTGGTAGTTTTCCAGGCGCAGGCCGCCGGTTACTTGCCATTGTTTATTCAGCTCAATGGTGTCGTAGACGTACAGGGCAACCGTATCAACGGTCACCTCATTCAGATCACGCAGCTGGCCGCGTTTAGCCGTAGGGCCAGTACGCTGCCAATCGGGATTGAACGGATCGACCGCCACTTGCGGCCGTACCTCGGCATAGGTGCGACCCTCGGATTTCTCATGGGTCAGCTCCAAGCCGGTGGCCAGGTTGTGCTGCAGGCTGCCGGTGGCAAACTGCGCCGACAGATTGGTCTGGTTGGACAGGCTGGTGTTTACCCGGTCATAAAACTGGGTGTCAGTCAGCAGATCGCCCTGCGCGGCGCGGTACTGGAATGGCACGGTGTAACGCGCATCACGGTCAACCCGTGCCCAGCGCGCCTGGTTGCTTATGGTCATGCCAGTGGACAGGTCGTGCTCGACACGCGCCAGGAAGGCATCGCTGGTGGTGTCGTCATAATCGGACTTGAGGCCATAGAAGGTGTCGCGATCCACCGACGACAACGCTGGATCATAGGGCGTATTGCCCTTAAGCCCCTTGACCGAGGCGCCGGACACGCCCCAATCCGGACGATCATTCATCTGCACATGCTCATAGGCGAAGATCGCCCGGGTATCAGTGCCCAGACCAAAAGCCACCGACGGAGCGATGCCCCAGCTGTTGTTCTCCGCGTGCTCGCGGCCAGCAACGCCGCTGTCTTCCAGCAGCAGGTTGAGGCGCGCGGCAGTGGTCTCGTTGATCACCTGGTTGGTATCCAGGGTCATGCGCTTGCGTGCTTCGGAGTCGTACTGGTCGAAGGCATAACTGATGCCGCCGCCGATAAATTCTTCCAGGGTCGGCGTCTTGGTCACCAGGTTGATATAACCGCCGGCACCACCACGGCCGTTATCGGCGGCCGGGCCCTTGGCTACTTCGACCGACTCAACGTTGAACACGTCGCGGGTGTAGCTGCCGTTGTCGCGCGCACCGTCGATAAAGATGCTGCCGCTGGTGTCGAAACCGCGCAGGCTGAAATTATTGGTGCCGCTGGAAAAGCCGTTTTCGCCGGCATTGAAGCTGATACCCGGGGTGTTGCTCAGCACGTCTGTCAGGTTGCGTGCGCCCTGCTCTTTGAACAGCGCTTCAGGGATCACGCTGAAGGTTTGCGGCGTATCCAGCAGTGGTGCGGTCTGCTTCGGCGAGGAGGCCTTGTCGACCTTGTAGCCTGTGTCCTGCTGACCTTTGACCGTAACGCTGCCCAGCTCAACCGGGGCCTTCACGGCTTCGGCGGCAAAGCTGTGGCTGGCGCACGAAGCAATGGCAAAGCCAATTGCACTGGCCAGCAGGCGGCGTTGTGGGAGATTTCTGCGCTTTTTATCGTAGTTGTTCATGAGAATCGCTCAGGCTTTAAAAACTGACGCAATTCTAATTAGTAAGCACTCTCAATCAATCTTTACATCTCGTTTACAGGAACTCCTTTGTAACAAAATTGTCAGCCCTCGCCACCAAGCCTATGCAGGGCCAACCCCAGCAGAACGACGCAAAGGCTCTAGCGCCAGCAATAGCGGCTGGCGCCAGCAAATTGGCCGGCCCGTAGAATGTTGCAGGCACAAAAAAGGCACGGAGTCAGCCGTGCCTTTTTGCTCAGCAACTGGCCGAGAGTTACAGGTAGAACGACTTCAGCGGCGGGAAGCCATTGAATTCCACCGCGCTGTAACTGGTGGTGTAGGCGCCGGTGGACAGCCAGTACAGACGGTCGCCGATCGACAGGTTGAGCGGCAGGCCGTACTTGTAGTTCTCGTACATGATGTCGGCGCTGTCGCAGGTTGGGCCGGCGATCACCACCTCTTCCATCTCGCCTTTCTTCTCAGTCCAGATCGGGAACTTGATGGCTTCGTCCATGGTTTCGATCAGGCCGCTGAACTTGCCCACGTCCACATACACCCAACGCTCGACGGCGGTACGCGACTTGCGCGCGACCAGCACCACTTCGCTGACCAGGATGCCGGCGTTGGCGATCAGCGAGCGGCCTGGTTCCAGGATGATTTCCGGCAGGTCGTCGCCGAAGTCTTCCTTGAGGAAGCGGATGATTTCCTCGGCGTAGGTTTCCAGGCTGTTGGTACGGGTGATGTAGTTGGCCGGGAAACCGCCACCCATATTGATCAGCTTGAGGACGATGCCGTCTTCTTCTTTAAGACGCTCGAAGATCACCTTGACCTTGGCAATCGCCGCATCCCATACCGAGATGTCGCGCTGCTGCGAACCAACGTGGAAGGAAATGCCGTACGGCACCAGACCCAGGTCACGGGCAAGGATCAGCAGATCCATGGCCATGTCGGTCTGGCAGCCGAATTTGCGCGACAGTGGCCAATCGGCCGTGGTCGAACCTTCGGTAAGGATGCGCACATAGACTTTCGCGCCCGGCGCAGCCTTGGCGATATTGCGCAGGTCGGCTTCCGAGTCGGTGGCGAACAGGCGCACGCCCTTCTCGTAAAAGTAGCGGATGTCCTTGGATTTCTTGATGGTGTTGCCGTAGCTGATGCGGTCGGCACTGACGCCGCGCTCCATCACCTTGTCCAGCTCGTAGATCGAGGCGATGTCGAAACTGGAGCCTTTTTCCTTGAGCAGGTCGATGATCTCGACCGCCGGGTTGGCCTTGACCGCGTAATACACCTTGGCGAATTCGAAACCGGCGCGCAGGTCATCGTAGGCCTGGCTGATGATCGCGGTATCGATCACCACGAACGGGGTTTCCTGGGTGTCGGCGAACGCCTTCATGCGCTGAAAAGTAGCGGGTGCGTAGTAGTCTTCGACCTTGATCGACATGCTTGGGACTCCAGTTGGCGGAACCAGTTAAAACGCTTTCAGTCAGGCAAGAGCTACACAGCAGTCACTTGCCCACCATTTAGGGATGCTCGGCGGTTAAACCACGCGAGCCGAACGCCTGATCAGTTTCCCCACTTTGGTTCGCCTACTTCCCAAGGCATGTCGCCGAGTACCCCAAGGGTCTCTCGTCGTCAGTACTTGAGCCGGATGGATCGTTGCCAGCATGGACGTTCGGGCGCGAACTTTAGGGCCATGGGGGGCTGAGATCAATCAAAAAATGCCGTGCTTTTGACCCCCTTTGTCGCCTTATTGATTGATCGTTTTATATTCAAAACAAAACGTCAGGAATGCTGCACAAAGCGCGGCAAAACCCTGGTTTGGTCCTCTGACTACAGGTCACCGCGCTGAGCGACGTTTACCGTTATAATCGCCGCCTTTTTTGACAGACCGACTATTCAGTCGACGGGTTCCCGCACAATGACCATCCAGGCCACCGAAGTCGGCAAACGCCGTACATTCGCGATCATCTCTCACCCCGACGCCGGTAAGACCACCATTACCGAGAAGCTGCTGCTGATGGGCAAGGCGATTGCCGTGGCCGGCACGGTGAAGTCGCGTAAATCCGACCGTCACGCGACGTCCGACTGGATGGAAATGGAAAAGCAGCGCGGTATCTCCATCACCACCTCGGTGATGCAGTTCCCCTACCGCGATCATATGGTCAACCTGCTCGACACCCCGGGCCACGAAGACTTCTCTGAAGACACCTACCGCACCCTGACGGCGGTGGACAGCGCGCTGATGGTGCTCGACGGCGGCAAGGGCGTTGAGCCACGCACCATCGCCCTGATGGACGTGTGCCGCCTGCGCGACACGCCGATTGTCAGCTTTATCAACAAGCTCGACCGCGACATCCGCGACCCGATCGAACTGCTCGACGAGATCGAAGCAGTGCTGAAGATCAAGGCCGCGCCGATCACCTGGCCGATTGGCTGCTACCGCGACTTCAAGGGCGTGTACCACCTGGCCGACGACTACATCATTGTCTACACCCCGGGGCACGGCCACGAGCGCACCGAGACCAAGATCATCCAGCACCTCGACTCCGATGAGGCCCGCGCCCACCTGGGCGACGAGTACGAGCGTTTTGTCGAGCAGCTGGAACTGGTGCAGGGTGCTTGCCACGAGTTCAACCAGCAGGAGTTCCTCGACGGCCAACTGACCCCGGTGTTCTTCGGCACAGCGCTGGGCAACTTCGGTGTCGACCATGTACTGGATGCCGTGGTCGACTGGGCACCCAAGCCGCTGGCGCGTATCGCCAACGAGCGCACCGTGGAACCGGTGGAAGAGAAATTCAGCGGCTTCGTGTTCAAGATCCAGGCGAACATGGACCCCAAGCACCGCGACCGCATCGCCTTTATGCGTATCTGCTCGGGCAAATACAGCCAGGGTATGAAGATGCGCCATGTGCGTACCGGTAAGGATGTGCGCATCGGTGACGCCCTGACCTTCTTCTCCAGCGAGCGCGAGATGCTGGTCGAGGCCTATGCTGGCGACATCATCGGCCTGCACAACCACGGCACCATCCAGATCGGCGACACCTTCACCGAGGGCGAAGCGCTGGGCTTCACCGGTATCCCGCACTTCGCCCCGGAACTGTTCCGCCGCGTACGCCTGAAAGACCCGCTGAAATCCAAACAACTGCGCCAGGGCCTGCAACAGCTGGCCGAAGAAGGCGCGACCCAGGTGTTCTTCCCCGAACGCAGCAACGACATCATCCTCGGCGCAGTCGGCGTGCTGCAGTTCGATGTGGTCGCCAGCCGCCTGAAAGAGGAATACAAGGTCGAATGCGCCTACGAGCCGATCACCGTCTGGTCGGCGCGCTGGATCGACTGCAGCGACAAGAAGAAGCTCGAGGAATTCAGCAACAAGGCCGTGGAAAACCTCGCCCTGGATGGCGGCGGCCACCTCACCTACCTGGCCCCGACCCGGGTCAACCTGAGCCTGATGGAAGAGCGCTGGCCGGACGTGAAATTCCGCGCTACGCGCGAGCATCACTAAACAGCACCACCCTCTCCCCAACCCTCTCCCGCCAGCGGGAGAGGGAGCCGAACGCAGCAGGCCGTAGATATGCTAGCGACGCCTCGATCATTGGCTGAATCACTAATCCAACAAGCTACGCGGTCAACTCCCCTCGCCCGCTTGCGGGAGAGGGGCTGGGGGAGAGGGCCGCTTGTGCGCCACCCATAAGCGCAACAGTTCCAGCACCGCATCTGTTTGCAGCAGCACCTCATGATTCCAGAAGCGCAACACCTCAAAGCCCTGCCCCCGTAGCCAGTCATCACGCTGCCGGTCATAGGCTGACTGCTCCAAATGCTGACCACCATCCAGTTCAACGACCAGGCCTATCTCCAGGCACACGAAATCCGCGATGTAATGGCCCAACGGCTTTTGCCGTTTGAACTTGAGCCCCATAAAGCGATGGGCGCGCAGTTGATACCAGAGGCAACGTTCCGCATCCGTCATATCTCGTCGCAACGCCCTCGCACGCGCCCTAATCAGCTCGTCCATAAGCTACCCTGCTCCCTGCAAAGACCGCTGTTTGAGCAAACACTAGACCATGCACCTGATCGACACCCACACCCACTTGGACTTCCCCGACTTCGATGCTGATCGCGGCGAGCTGCTGACCCGCTGCCACGCCATGGGAGTCGAGCGCCTGGTGGTGCTGGGTGTGCATCAGGCCAACTGGCAGCGTGTGTGGGATCTGGCACAGACCGAAGACAGCCTGTACGCGGCTTTCGGCTTGCACCCGGCTTACCTGGATGAACACCGCCCCGAGCACCTCAACGAGCTGCGTGATTGGTTGGCACGCTACGCTGGCCACCCCAAGCTCTGCGCCGTGGGTGAGTTCGGCCTGGACTACTTTCTCGAACAGCTGGATCGCGAGCGGCAGCAACAGCTGTTCGAAGCGCAGCTCAAACTGGCCAGCGAGTTCGAGCTGCCCGCCCTACTCCACGTACGCCGCGCCCATGCGGCGACCATCGCCACGCTGAAACGCCTCAAGCCAGCGCGTGGCGGCATCATCCATGCCTTCGCCGGCAGCACTGAAGAAGCACGGGAATACCTCAAGCTCGGTTTCAAACTCGGCCTGGGCGGCGCACCGACCTGGCCGCAGGCACTGCGCCTGCGCAAGGTGGTAGCGCAACTACCGCTTGAGGCCATCGTGCTAGAAACCGACTCACCAGACATGGCCCCCGCCATGCACCCCAACCAGCGCAACAGTCCGGAACACCTGCCGGACATCTGCACAGCCCTGGCCGAGTTACGCGGCATCAGCGCTGACGAGCTGGCCAGCGCCAGCAGCCGCAACGCCGCTGAGTTGTTTGGCTGGGCGACTGCCTGAGCAGAAGCATCAGTGGCTGATCATCCACGGCCGGGCGCTGGGTTTGGTTTTCAGCGCATGGGGGTTGGCCTTGGTTGGCGCCAAGGGCTTGTTCGGTGTGCAGCAACCACAACCTTTCGGGTGCTTGCGGCTCTGCGCATATTCTTCAACCGTTTGTGGCGCATTGGCACTGCGCTCGTTGGCCGCAATGGCGCGGCGCTGACTGCCGGACATGGTAGCCAGGCTCGGCGCACTGAGAATCACCCGTGCGCTGGCCCCACCACACCAAGGACAGCTGCAGGGCTGGTCACGCTCGGCCATCGGCCGCAGCTGGGTGAAGTCGCCGCAATCGGTGCAGTCGTATTCGTAGATCGGCATCGCGTCGTTCCTCTTCATCGTGGCTAAGCAACCACCCCTCGGCTTGGGCATCCTGCGTCGCCCTACCTCCTGCATCCATGCAGTCGTCTCCCGTTAATGCCAGAGGGGTGCGCTGGATTACTTGTCCGGGGCGATGGGCAGGTCGATGCTGCCATCGAGGAACTTGGTCGGGCCGTTGGCGTTGGGGTTGATATCGAACTCGAAGATCTCCGTCGGCAGCCATAGGGTGGCGCAGGCGTTGGGCACATCGACGATACCGCTGATATGTCCCTGCACCGGCGCAGAACCGAGCAGCGCATAGCCCTGGGCCGGCGAATAGCCGAACTTGGTCAGGTAGTTGATGGCATTCAGGCAGGCCTGCTTGTAGGCAATGTTGACGTCCAGGTAATGCTGCTTGCCGGCCTCGTCCACCGAGATGCCTTCGAAGATCAGGTAGTTCTTGTAGTTCGGGGTGATCGGGCTCGGTTTGAACACCGGGTTCTTGATCCCGTACTTGGCCATGCCACCCTTGATCAGCTCGACCTTCATATGCACCCAGCCAGCCATCTCGATGGCGCCGCAGAAGGTGATTTCGCCATCGCCCTGACTGAAGTGCAGGTCACCCACCGACAGCCCGGCGCCATTCACATACACCGGGAAGAAGATCTTCGAGCCACGCGACAGGTCCTTGATGTCGCAGTTACCGCCATGCTCACGCGGCGGCACGGTACGCGCACCGGTCAACGCGGCCAGGTCGCGGGCCTCACCCTTCATCTTGCCCATATGTGCAGTCGGCGCCATCGGCGGGTTGGCCAGGGCCGGGACGCGGTGCGGGTTGGTGTCGATCAGCTCCTGTTCGCGCTTGTTCCAGTCGGCGAGCATCTTGTGGTCCGGCAGGCAGCCAATCAGACCGGGGTGGATCAACCCGGCGAAGTTAACCCCCGGAATGTGCCGACTGCTGGTGAACATACCCTTGAAGTCCCAGATGGCCTTCTGCGCCATCGGGAAGTGATCGGTAAGGAAACCACCGCCATTCTGCCGCGAGAAGAAGCCGTTGAAGCCCCACTGCGAGTCGGGCATGGCACCGATGTCGAGCAGGTCGACCACCAGCAGGTCGCCCGGCTCGGCACCGTGTACGCCCACCGGGCCGGACAGGTAATGCACGGTGGACAAGTCCACATCGCGCACATCGCTGGCGTCGTCGTTGTTCTTGATCGCGCCGGCGGTCCAGTCATAGGTTTCGAGAATGAAATCGTCACCCGGCTTGACCCAACAGGCCATCGGAATATCCGGATGCCAGCGGTTGTGGATCTGCTCGTTTTCGGTGGCGGGCTGGTTGAGGTCGACCTTGATCAGCGTTTCGGTCATGACAAAGCTCCTGGGACCATTGAGGGGACTTGGCGCCACGGCGCCGGGGTACGGAGCTAGTCTTGAACGACGGCGATAAACCGCAAATACGTTGGATGACGTATGCCCGCCCCTGCAATAACGAGCCGTTTTCCAGGCATGAAAAAGCGGCCAGCGCATGGAGAACACGCCAGCCGCAAAACGGGAAATCCAAACCGTAGCCCGGATGTAATCCGGGGCAGATTCAACATCCGTCCCGGATTGCATCCGGGCTACATGGGGACGCCATCACACCGACAGGTAACGGCTGATCGTCGCCTCGTCGACTTTGTCACGGCTCTCCTCGACCACGAACTTGCCCTTCTCAATCACCAGGAATCGATCAGCGATTTCCATGGTGAACGACAGCACCTGTTCGGAGACCACGATGGTCAGGTCACGCAGGTTGCGAATCTCCTTCAGGGTGCGAGCGATGTCCTTGATGATCGACGGCTGGATGCCCTCGGTCGGCTCATCGAGCAGCAGCACCTTGGGGTTGGTGGCCAACGCGCGGGCGATGGCCAGTTGCTGTTGCTGACCGCCAGAAAGGTTGCCGCCCTTGCGGTGGCGCATCTCCTGCAGCACCGGGAACAGCGCATACAAATCGTCTGGCACCTTGCCCTTGGCGGAGGCCGGTAAACCCGTCTGGATATTCTCCAGCACGGTCATGCTGGGGAAGATCATCCGCCCCTGAGGCACGTAGGCTATGCCGCTCTCGACTCGCTGATGAGTCTCCAGCTTGGAAATGTCGCAACCGTCCACACTGATCTGCCCGCCCCACTGCGGCAGCACGCCCATCAGGCTTTTGAACAGGGTGGTCTTGCCCATACCGTTACGGCCCATCACCGCGACGATCTCGCGCTTGGCCACATTCAGGTTGAGGTCATGGAGGATCTGACTCTGGCCATAGCCGGAGGCGAGGTTGCTGATCTGGAACATGGAAAACTCCTTACTGAACGTAGCCCGGATGAAATCCGGGAGTCGGCCTCGATGCCGGACACCTCTCCCGGATTGCATCCGGGCTACAGGGCTGAACGCCTTCGTCGCTGGGGCTCAATGCCCCAGATACACCTCAATCACTTTCGGGTTGCTCTGCACCGCCTCCATGCTGCCTTCGGCTAGCACCTTGCCCTGATGTAGCACGGTGACCTTGTGCGCGATGCTTTTGACGAACTCCATGTCGTGCTCGATCACCAGTACCGAACGGCCCTTGCTGATGCGCTTGAGCAGCTCGGCGGTCTGCATGCGTTCGTTGACGCTCATGCCGGCCACCGGCTCGTCGAGCATCAGCAGCGCCGGGTCCTGCATCAGCAGCATGCCGATCTCCAGCCACTGCTTCTGACCGTGAGACAGCAGATCGGCCTGCAGGTAGAGGTTGTCGGTAAGCATGATTTCCGCCGCGATCTGCTCGACCCGCGCAATCACCTCGGCGGTGCGTTTGAAAAACAGCGCGCCGAATACCTTGCGCCCCTTGGGGTAAGACATTTCCAGGTTCTCGAACACCGTGAGGTTTTCGTAAATCGAGGGGTTCTGGAACTTGCGCCCGACCCCGGCGCGGACGATGTCAAACTCGCGCATCTTGGTCAGCTCGCGGTTCTCGAACTGGATGCTGCCGGCGGTGGCCTTGGTCTTGCCGCAGATCAGGTCGAGCACCGTGGTCTTGCCGGCGCCGTTGGGGCCGATCACTACGCGCACCTCATTACGGTCGATATACAGGTTGAGGTCATCCACCGCCTTGAAACCATCGAACGACACGGTCAGGCCTTCGATGGCCAGCACCGGTTTGGGCATCTGGAACGCACTTGGCTGACTCATGGGGTGGTCTCCAGTTCACGGGTTTGGCTGCTGGCCACCGGGGCCTCAGCAACAGGTGCTGGCGTGGCCGGCACTGCAGGTTTGCGAGCCAGCTTGCCCAGCCATTTGCGTCCGTGGCTTTCCCACAGACCAGCCAGGCCGTTGGGGAAGTACATGACCACGGCGATAAACAGCCCGCCCATCAGGTACAGCCACAGCTCGGGGAAGGTTTCGGAAAAGTAGGTCTTGCCGTAGTTGACCAGCAGCGCGCCGTACACCGCGCCGAGCAGCGACATGCGCCCGCCGACGGCGGCGAAGATCACCATCTCGATCGACGGCACGATGCCGACGAAGCTCGGCGACATAAAGCCAACCTGCAGGGCGAACATCGCCCCGCCGATGGCCGAGAACGCCGCCGCCACGCAGAACACGAATATCTTGAAACTGGCCACGTCGTAACCGGAGAAACGTACCCGCTCTTCCTTGTCGCGCATGGCCATCAGCAGGCGGCCGAGCTTGGAGGCGAGGATAAAGCGGCCGATCAGGATGCAGCCGAACAACAGGAAGGCGTTGATGAAGTAGAGGATCATCTTCGAGCTGTCGTCGCGAATGTCCCAACCCATCAGGGTTTTCAGATCGGTGATGCCGTTGACCCCACCCGTCAGGCCCTGCTGGCCGATGATCAGCACGGTGAGAATCAGCGCAATCGCCTGGGTGACGATGGAGAAGTACACGTCACCGACACGGCGCTTGAACATCGCCACACCGATCACCAGCGCCAATATCACCGGCACCGCGATCACCGCCAGCAGGGTGAAACCGAAGCTGTGGAACGGCTGCCAGAGCAGCGGCAGTTCGGTGATCTGGTTCCAGTCCATAAAGTCCGGAATACCGGGGGTGGACTGGATCTTGGTGCTTTCCGGGTCGCTGGCTTCGAGCTTGAGAAACATCGCCATGCAGTAACCGCCGAGGCCGAAGAACACGCCCTGGCCGAGGCTGAGAATGCCGCCGTAGCCCCAGCAGAGCACCAGTCCTACGGCAACAAAGGCGTAGGTCAGGTACTTGCCGACCATGTTCAGGCGAAAGGCATCCAGCGCCAGCGGAAACACCACCAGGATCAATGTGGCCAGCACCGCCAGGCCGATTGCGCCCTGCTTGCCGCCAAGAAACTTATCGAGTGTCGGGTTCATGGGACGGCTCCTTACTTACGCACTTTGATGGAGAACAGCCCTTGCGGACGCAGCATCAGAATCAGGATCACCGCCGACAGGGTGAACACCTTGGCCATCGAACCGCTCATAAAGAACTCCATCAGCGACTGCGCCTGGGCAATGCTGAAGGCCGAGGCGATGGTGCCGAGCAGGCTCGACGCGCCACCGAACACCACAACCAGGAAGGTGTCGACGATGTACAGGGAACCGGCGGTCGGCCCGGTCGAGCCGATGGTGGTGAAGGCCGCGCCCGCCACCCCAGCCACACCGCAGCCGAGGGCGAAGGTCATGCGGTCGACCTTCTTGGTGTTGATGCCCACGGCGCGGCTCATCACCCGGTTCTGCACCGTGGCGCGCACCTGCAAGCCCCAGCGCGAGCGGTAGAGCATGAGGAAGATCATGCCGGTCATCAGCACGGTCAGGCCCATGACGAACAGGCCGTTACGCGGGATGTCGATGGCTTCGGTGGGGTTCCACGAGCCCATCAGCCATTCCGGCAAGGTGGCGCTGACCTCACGCGCACCGAAGATCGAGCGGAACGCCTGCTGCATCACCAGCGACAGTCCCCAGGTGGCCAGCAAGGTGTCCAGCGGGCGCTGGTAGAGCTTGCTGATCATCGCCCACTCGGCGAGCCAGCCAATCGCACCGGCGATAAAAAACGACAGCACGATGGCGAGAAAAAAATAGTACGGGCCGAAAAACGGCGCGTATTGCTCGGTCAGTACCGAGACCACGTAGGTGGTGTAGGCGCCGATGGTGAGGAACTCACCGTGGGCCATGTTGATCACGCCCATCTGGCCGAAGATGATCGCCAGCCCCAGGGCCATCAGCAGCAGGACGCAGAAAACGGACAAGCCGTTGAAGCCCTGCATGGCCGCGATGGCACCAAATTCCGATAGCCATTCCATGATGATGGTCTCCAGCTGGAAGAAAGAAACACGTCAGCCCCTACAGGCGTCAGGCGCACCCTTGCGGGTACGCCCTGGCCATTGCGGCGGCCTGCGCCGTGGTTACTGGTAGCCTTTCGGGAATGGGTTCGGCTCAATCAGGTCGGATTCGAAAACCACCTTGAACTGACCGTCAGCCTGCACCTGACCGATGCGGGTCTTGCTCCACAGGTGATGGTTGTCATGCACCTTGACGTAGCCTTCAGGCGCAGTGGTCAGCTCGATGCCTGGGGAGGCGGCGGCGACCTTGTCGACGTCGAAGCTGCCGGCTTTTTCGACCGCAGCCTTCCACAGCCATGGGCCGAGGTAGGCGGCCTGGGTCACGTCACCGATCACCGAGTCCTTGCCGAACTTGGCCTTGAAGGCTTCCACGAAGGCTTTGTTGTTCGGGTTGTCGAGGCTCTGGAAGTACTTCATGGAGGCGTAGAAGCCGTCCATGTTCTCGCCGCCAATGCCCAGCAGTTCATCCTCGGTCACCGACAGGGTCAGCAGGTTCTGTTTGGCGCTGGTGACGCCGGCGGCTTTCATCTGCTTGTAGAAGGCCACGTTGGAGCCACCGACCACCGCAGTGAAGACCACGTCAGGCTTCTTCAGCTTGACCTTGTTGATCAGCGAACCGAACTGGGTGTTGCCCAGCGGGTAGTACTCCTCGCCCACCACGGTGCCGCCGAGCACGTTTTCGATGTGCTTGCGCGCGATCTTCATCGAGGTGCGCGGCCAGATGTAGTCCGAGCCGATCAGGTAGAAGGTCTTGGCGCCCTTCTCCTTGGCGATCCAGTCGAGGCCGGCAAGGATCTGCTGGGTGGCTTCCTGGCCGGTGTAGATGACGTTCTTCGACTGCTCCAGGCCTTCATAGAAAGTCGGGTAATAGAGCAAGCCATTTTCCTTCTCGAACACCGGCAACACGGCTTTGCGTGAGGCCGAGGTCCAGCAGCCGAACACGGCGGCAACTTTGTCGCCGACCAGCAGCTTCTTGGCTTTCTCAGCGAAGGTCGGCCAGTCGGAGGCGCCGTCTTCCTGAATGATCTTGATCTGCCGGCCGAGGATGCCGCCGCTGGCGTTGATCTGCTCGATGGCCAGGCGCTCGGCCTGGATCGAACCGGTTTCGGAAATGGCCATGGTGCCGGTGGCCGAGTGCAGCTGGCCGACCGTCACTTCGGTATCGGTCACGGCCAGGCCGGTGGTGTTGACGTCGGCCAAGGCCATCTGGCTGAACACACTGGCCGCCAGCAGCGAGAGTGCCGCAGCACCCAACGCTAGCCGACGAGGGAGAAAGCGAGTCGGTGAATCCATGGTCATGCTCCTCTGGTGGTTTTCCTCCCTGGCTCGCCTTGCGGGTACCAGTTCGGTTCGCCACCAGCATGCGTTTGCCACCGATGCGGGCGGTATACGCAGCATGACGTAACGGCATACGTCATCTGACGTACTGCCGCGCGCCCCACGCTGGTGCAAGCTCACGCCCGAGCTGCTGGCAGAGAGAAGCTCGCGCGCGGAAGGACGGCGGCTGCAGACGCAGGGCATGGATGTTGCAGATTCAAACAGGCGTATTAACGTCGTTCCAGGAGCGTCCTTCGTGCAACCGACCGGCACCCAGCGCATCGTCAAGATCCGTCGCGACTACAACAGCTGGGTCGCCGACGAGACCATGGAAGACTACGCCTTGCGTTTCACCCCCAAGTCGTTTCGCAAATGGTCGGAGCTGCGCATCGCCAACACCGCCCTCAGCGCGGTGTCGTTTCTCGCCCTGGAGGCCATCGGCGGTGCTCTGGCGCTGAGTTACGGCTTCACCAACACGCTGTGGGCGATCCTTGCGGTGAGCCTGGTGATCTTCCTCACCGGCCTGCCGATCAGCTACTACGCCGCGCGCTATGGCGTGGACATGGACCTGCTTACTCGCGGCGCCGGCTTCGGCTATATCGGCTCAACCATCACCTCGCTGATCTACGCCAGCTTCACCTTTCTGTTCTTCGCCCTTGAGGCGGCGATAATGGCCCTGGCGCTGGAGCTGTACTTCAACATCCCGCTGGCGCTGGCCTATGTGATCTGCTCGGTGATCGTCATCCCGTTGGTGGCCTACGGCATCACCCTGATCAACCGATTGCAGATGTGGACCCAGCCGCTGTGGCTGTTTCTGCTGTTCCTGCCCTACATCTTTGTCATCAGCAAGAACCCCGAAGCGTTCAGCGACTGGACCAGCTTTGCCGGCCGCGAGGGCGAAGGCGGTGCGTTCAACCTGCTGTACTTTGGCGCCGCCTGCACCGTGGCCCTGGCGTTGGTCACGCAGATTGGCGAGCAGGTCGACTACCTACGCTTTCTGCCGGAAAAGACCCGGCGCAACCGCAAGCGCTGGTGGGCCGCCCTGCTGATGGCCGGGCCCGGCTGGATCATCCCCGGCGCGCTGAAAATGCTCGCCGGCGCCTTCCTGGCCTTTCTCGCGTTGCAGCATGAAATCCCCATGGAGCGCGCCGCCGAGCCGACGCAGATGTACCTGGTGGCGTTCAACTATGTGTTCAGCTCACCGGAGTGGGCGCTGGCGGCGATGGTGCTGTTCGTTATCGTCAGCCAGGTGAAGATCAACATGACCAACGCCTACGCCGGCTCGCTGGCCTGGTCGAACTTCTTTGCCCGCGTCACCCACAGCCATCCGGGGCGCGTGGTGTGGCTGGTGTTCAACGTGGCCATCGCGCTGATGCTGATGGAGCTGGGGGTGTTTCAGGCCATTGAGGAAGTGCTCGGCCTGTACGCCAATATCGCCATCGCCTGGATCGGTGCGGTGGTCGCCGACCTGGTGATCAACAAGCCGCTGGGCCTGTCGCCCAAGCACATCGAGTTCAAGCGCGCGCACCTCTACGACATCAACCCGGTGGGTGTCGGCGCCATGCTGATCGCCTCCTTGCTGTCGATCCTGGCCCACGGCGGCTTGTTCGGCCAACTGGCGCAGGCCGCCTCGCCGGTCGTCGCACTCGGCTCGGCCATGCTCTTCGCCCCGCTGATTGCCTGGCTGACCGGCGGGCGCTACTACCTGGCGCGCAGCAGCGACCCGCTGTTGCTCTATCCCCTCGGCGTCACCACCACTGTGCAATGCGGCCTGTGCAGCAATGCCTTCGAGAGCGAAGACATGGCCTTCTGCCCGGCCTACAGCACGCCGATCTGCTCACTGTGCTGCTCGCTCGATGCGCGCTGCGGTGATGCCTGCAAGCCACGAGCGCGGCTGTCCGAGCAGCTCGATGACTTTATTCGCTGGCTGTTCCCGCGGGTCTCGATCCCGCGCCTGCACAGCCGCTTGGCGCAGTACCTAGGCTTACTGACGGTATTGGTGGCGCTGCTGTTCGGCGCCCTGGCACTGATCTACAGCCAGGTCTCCCAGGGGCTCGTGGCGCAATCGCCGGAGGCGCAGGAAACCCTCTATCTGGCGTTTCTCAAGGCCTTCCTGACCCTCTCGCTGTTCGCCGCGATCCTCGCCTGGTGGGTGGTGCTAACCCGTGAAAGCCGCCGCGTGGCTCAGGAGGAATCCGACCGCCAGACCCAACTGCTGATGCAGGAGATCGAAGCCCACCGCAAGACCGACGAGGCTCTGCAGAAAGCCAAGGAAGCCAGCGAAGCCGCCAACGCCGCCAAGAGCCGTTACGTCACCGGGCTGTCCCACGAGCTGCGCACGCCGCTCAACAGCATCCTCGGCTACACGCAAATTCTGCAGCGCGATGCCGGCATGCCTGGGCAGCATCAAGACGCCCTGGCCACCATCTTTCGCAGTGGCTCGCACCTGCTGTCGCTGATCGACGGGCTGCTTGATGTGGCCAAGATCGAGGCCGGTAAGCTCAACCTGGAGCTGACGGAAATCCCCTTCCCCGAATTTATCCACCAGCTCGAACGCATGTTCACTCCTCAGGCCGAAGAAAAAGGCCTGCGCTTTCGCCTGGAAACCAGCGGGCGCATGCCGGCGGTGGTGCGCGGCGACGAGAAGCGCGTGCGGCAGATTCTGATCAACCTACTCGGCAATGCGGTGCGTTTTACCGACAGCGGCGAGGTCTGCCTGCGCGTCAGCTATCTGCGTGAAACCGCCAGCTTCGAGATCGTCGATACCGGCATCGGCATCGACCCCGAGCAGATCGAGCGCATCTTCCAACCGTTCGAGCGCGGCGATCTGATGCGCCAGGACAACGGCGTCGGCCTCGGCCTGACCATCACGCGCATGCTCACCTCGCTGATGGGCGGCGAGCTGTCGGTGAAAAGCGTGCTGGATCAGGGCACCAGCTTCCAGGTGCGCCTGTTCCTCTCCGAGGTACGCGTGCCGCAGGCGGTGGTGCATGTGGAGCACGACATCATTGGTTATCAGGGCCCGCGCCGGCTGATTCTGGTGGTGGACGACCATATCGAGCACCGTCGCGTGCTGGCCGGCATGCTCGAACCGCTGGGGTTCAACATCATCCAGGCCGCCAGCGGTCAGGAAGCGATTCGCCAGGCCGCCCTGCTGCACCCCGACCTGATTCTGATGGACCTGTCGATGCCGCAAATGGACGGTTGGGAAACCAGCCGGCTGATCCGCCGCAATGCCATGTCCCAGGCACCGATCATCGTGATCTCCGCCAACGCCTTTGCCGATGACCGCGAGCGTAGCGTGGCCGCCGCCTGCAACGACTACCTGGCCAAACCGGTGCATACCCCGGAACTGCTTGAACGCATCCACAAGCAACTCGATCTGCAATGGCTGCGGCGCACCGCGCCATTGCCAACGCCGCCGCTCGCAACCCGCGTGCTACCAAGCAGCAGTGACCTCGACGCACTGCGCGAGCTCGGCGCCATGGGCTATATCCGCGGCATTCTGGAGAAACTCGACGCCATTGATCGGCTGACACCCGCCAGCACCAGCTTCACCACGCCCCTGCGCGCCCTGGTGAAAAGCTACCGTCTGGACGAATTCAACCGCCAACTCAAGGAGGCCGAACATGAACGCGCTGACCAATCCATCTGAGCACAGCCCCGGCCCGGCCGAGCGCGGGGTGATCCTGATCGTCGATGACACCCCGGACAACCTGGCGCTACTCTCCGATGCCCTCGATGAAGTGGGCTACATGGTGCTGGTGGCGCTGGATGGCCTGAGCGCGCTGAGCCGCATCCAGCGCCGGCGTCCCGACTTGATCCTGCTCGACGCGATGATGCCGGGGCTGGACGGCTTCGAGACCTGCCAGCGGATCAAGGCCGATCCGGCCACTGCCGACATTCCAGTGCTGTTTATGACCGCCCTGACCGACAGCGAGCATGTGGTCAAGGGCTTCGCCGCCGGCGGTATCGACTACGTGACCAAACCGATCAATACCGAGGAAGTCCTCGCCCGCGTGGCCTCGCACCTGCGCACCGCGCGCATCCTGCAAACGGCGCGCGCCGCCAGCCAGGCGCAACCGCTGACGCTGAACGATGAGCCCGCCTATGCCACCCTCTCGGCGCGCTTTCAGCTCACCGAGCGCGAAGTGGAAGTGCTGCGCTGGGTGGCCTGCGGCAAGACCAACCGCGACATCGGCGACATTCTTGGCCTCAGCCCGCGCACGGTGAACAAGCACCTGGAACACGTCTACATCAAACTCGGCGTGGAAACCCGCACCGCCGCCACCTCGGTAGCCCTCTCCGCCATGGCCGAGCGCGCCTGAACCACGCTGACAGCCAGGCATAAAAAAACCCGCCAAGGTGGCGGGCTTTTGCAAGCGAGTTGCTGATCAGACGCGGAATGCACCAATCAACTGTTTCAAGCGCGCTACCAGCCCGGACAGCTCACGACTGGCCTGTTCGGTCTGGCTGGCACCTTCGGCTGTGCGCTCGCCGGCCTGGCTGATTTCGACGATGTTCTGGTCGATATCCTGCGCCACGGCGGTCTGCTCTTCGGCAGCGGTGGCGATCTGCTGGTTCTGATCGACGATCATGCCCACAGCGCCGAGGATGTTCTCCAGCGCCTGCTGCACCTTGCCCGACTCATTGACCGTGGTATCGGCCATCTGGTGGCTGGCATTCATCGCCTTGACCGCCGCGCCGACGCCGCTTTGCAGCTTGGCAATCATCGACTCGATTTGCTCGGTGGACTGCTGAGTGCGCTTGGCCAGGTTACGCACCTCGTCGGCCACCACGGCAAAGCCGCGCCCCTGTTCGCCGGCACGCGCCGCCTCGATGGCTGCGTTAAGCGCGAGCAGGTTGGTCTGCTCGGCGATGCCCTTGATCACGTCCAGCACCTGACTGATCGACGCGCTATCGCTGGCCAGCTTGTTGATCACGCTTACGGATTGATCGATTTCCCCGGCCAGGCGCTGAATGCTGCCGACCTGGGATTCGACCAGCGCGCGCCCACTGACCGTTTCATCGTTCACGCTTTGCGCACTGCCCACTGCGGCGGCAGCGCTGTGCGCCACTTCCTGAGCGGTGGCTGACATCTGATTCATTGCGGTGGCAATCAGGTCGATCTGCCCACGCTGGCCGGCAACCGCCTGGTTGCTCTCACCGGAGACCTGCTGCACGCGGTCCGCCTGGCGCTCGACCTCTACCACGGTCTGGCCCACACGCTCGATCAACTGGTGGATCTTGCTCACCGTCTCATTGAACACCTGGCCCAGCTCGCCCAACTCATCCTGACTCTGCGCCTTGAAGCTGACGGTCATATCACCGGCCGCCACCTGATTCATCACCTGACCGAGTTTTTTCAGGGTGGTGCGGATCGACACATAGAAGCCGCCGTAGAGGTAGACGATCAGCAGGAACACCACCACCAGGGCCGCGACCAGTAGCACCATCTGCGTACGGTTTTCCTCCAGACGCACCTGCAGCTGCTTGTCGAGGAACACCAACACCGCATCATTGAGCTGGTAGGTCTGCTCCATGGCGCCGCTGACATCCGCGTAGAACTGCGCCCAGGGCGTATCCAGCGAATCGGCGACTACCACCTGATCCTCGAAGACCGTGGTACTGGTTTTCAGCGTCTCCAGGCTGTTTGCAGCCAGACTGGCCAGCTCGGTACGGGCCTGCGCGCTGCTGTTGAGCGATGCCTGCAGATTCAGGCCATATTCGGCATGCAGCTTCTCCAGCTCCAGCAGCAGCTCATCAAATTTTGTACTGGCCGATGAATTGAGAAAACCCTGAGCCAGCGAGTAGGAACCAATGGCACGGCCTTCACTGAGTACCGCGGTGACCTTGGGCGTATCCACCGTCACCAACTCGATCATCTGCCGCACAGCGCCCTGACGGTCCTGGCTCAGGCCGGCCTGGCTAGCAACCAGCTTGATAAACACCTGAGAGCTGCCCAGCAGCTTTTCGGCCAGGGCGATCTTGCCCTGCAGCGAGGTCTCAGCCTGCACCGCAGCCAGCTCGGCAATCAGCTCATCGCGCTTGCTGTTGAATTCTTCGATCTGCTCAGGCTCGCGCACTACCGCGGCCATGCCCTGCAATGCTTCGCTGATGCCGCCTTGCAGCTTGACCAGGCGCGCTTCAAGATCACCCGCCTGACCGGACTGACCGATCATCGCGTTGACCTCGGTGAGGTCGACGAAATCTTCGAGGTTGCGCCGTAGCGTCAGACTTTCGCCGAGCAGATCAATGCTCTCGAGAGCCGCCTGGGTACTGATGAACTGCCGGTAGGAGTCACGCACCAGGTAGAAGTTGGTGACCAGCATGGGCAGAAAGAACAGAACACTGATCAGACTGAATTTCATGCCGAAGCTGAGGCGATTCATTAGCGCGATGGCCGGATACAACACGGTCTTCACAGGACGTCTCCAGTTCTATTTATTGTTGTGTAGGGTTACAAAACGGCCGTGCAGAATCTCAAACGGCGGCTTGTATGTCCCTTGCTGCTCGACCTGTGGCATTTGCATCAACGGGGTAAATACGGGCGGATTAATGTGATCAATGTCACAAAATAACGGTCGAGCATGGCGCCATGTATACCTCTTATCGACTCCAACCTCTGTAACTTAAGGTTAATGATGCGCACATCACTGAAGCTCGGTATTGATCTGGGCGGCAGCAAAGTCGAAATAATCGCCTTGGAAAACGGCCAGCAAGTCTTGCGCCGCCGCGCCCCAACGCCGCAGGGCGATTACCAGAAAACCGTCGCCCTGATTGCCAGCTTAGTTGAAGATTGCGAGCGCGAACTGGGCTGCCGCGGCAGCGTCGGTGTCGGCATCCCCGGCACCCGCTCCCCCGACCACGGGCGGATCAAGAATGCCAACTCGCAGTGCTTGATCGGCGAGGATCTGCAGGCCGATCTTGAGCAGCGCCTACAGCGCCCCATACGCTTGGCCAATGATGCTGACTGCTTTGCTCTCTCGGAAGCCTGCGATGGCGCTGGCGAAGGCGCAATAAGTGTTTTCGGCGTCATCCTAGGCACCGGCGTCGGTGGTGGTCTGGTCGTACGCCAACAACTGCTCAGCGGCCCGAACGCCATCGCTGGCGAATGGGGGCACAACCCGCTGCCCTGGCGGCGCGATGAGGACGGCCCGAGCCGACGTTGTTATTGCGGCCAGGATGACTGCATCGAAACCTTTCTAAGTGGCCCGGGCTGGGCAGCCCGCAGCAATCTTGGCCTGGACGCAAGCGCCCTGGTGAGCGCCGCAGAAGCCGGCGATACCGCCGCACAACAGGCCGTTGCCCGCTATTGCGACCAGCTGGCGCGCGGCCTGGCGTCGGTGATCAACCTGATTGATCCGCATGTGATTGTGCTAGGCGGCGGCATGTCCAACTGCACTGCGCTCTACTCCCAGGTAGCGCCACTGCTACCGCGCTATGTGTTTTCCGATCAGGTCAACACGCGCCTGCTACAGGCCAAACATGGCGACTCCAGCGGTGTACGCGGCGCGGCCTGGCTGTGGAACGAATAGCCCGCCCTAGATAAGCAGGGTCCAAACAGCAAACACCGCGTACCAGAACACTGCGGCGCGCACTAACAGCTGCCACAGCGCGTCCAGGCTGCTGACCCCGACCTCGCCAATCACCGGCTCCGGCGTCTCGCCAGCAGCACGCGCAGTAATGATCGCCAACTGCGCCGCGCTGATATCCCAGCTGAGCAGCTCATGCAGTAAGGTTCGGCTGACGCCGGCGAAGTTACCTACCAGGGCAAAGCTCGCGGCGAGCACACGCACCGGTAGCCAGTCGAAGCCATGACGCACCTGCACTGCAGCTTCACGCAAGGCCGGCAGAGTGGCATGTTCGCTGGCCAGGGCGACCAAGCGATACGCCAGCGCCGCCAATGGGCCGAGCAAGGCATACCAAAAGATCACCGCAAAGAAGCTCTGGTAGGCCTGCCACACCAGATGACCCTGCACGCGCTGTAGCAACTCACCCTCTTCGTCCGCCTCCAGCGCCAGATCACGCCGCGCCACCAGATACGCAGCCTCGGCATCTTCACGGCGCCAGCTGTCGCGAAACGGCCCCAGTGCTGCCAGCAAATCACCGCGACCCAGGCTGTAAATCACCACCAGCAGATGCACCGGCAGCGCCAGCCAACCATAGGCTACGGGCTCCAATACCAGCAGAATCAGCCCCAGAGCGAACAACGGCAACAGTACCAGCAAGGCCAGTGCCAGCCAGGGCCGCTCAGCCCACTGCGGCTTGCTCTCGGTAGCCGTCAATAAACGCAACCAAGGGCCATCATGTTGAATGGGCTTACGCCAGGACGAGAATTTCTCGACCCACAGCACCAGCAGTAGCACCAGAAAATTCATGTCAGCTCCTTGTCTTGCTGCAATGCCATGCGCACACGCTGCCAGTCGAATGCAGGGCCGGGGTCGGTTTTGCGGCCTGGCGCAATATCGCTATGGCCACAGATGCGTTCCAGAGTGATGGCCGGGTAAGCCGTCTGCAGCTGCCGGGTCAGTTCAATCAGCGCCGCATACTGCGCTGCCGTAAACGGCAGATCATCCGTACCTTCAAGCTCGATACCTAAGGAAAAATCATTACAGTTTTCCCGTTCGGCAAACCGCGACACTCCGGCATGCCAGGCGCGCTCATTACAAGAGACGAACTGCGTGACGGCGCCATCACGCTCGATAAAGAAATGCGCGGACACCTGCAGGCTGGCGATGCTGGCGAAATAAGGATGTTCGTCCACATCCAGACGATTCTGAAAAAACGCCTGCACCTTGCCCGTGCCGAACTGCCCAGGCGGCAGGCTGATGTTATGGATCACCAACAGAGAAACTTCGCCAAGCGGCCGCTGATTGAAGTTCGGCGATGGGCAGCGCTGGATGCCATCGCACCAGCCACTGGAAGGGTCCAGCTGCATAAAGACTCCTTGAACGAGCCACCACTCTAGCAGGCTGTTGAAAAACTACCTACGTTGCCGAGGCGTCGTTAAAAACAGACTCAAAATGCTCATTTACAGCTTGTAAACTCCGCTTTTTCGCCGCTTTGACCAGCCGAAGGCTGTTACTGGTGTAGCGCCTAGCCTCGACTGTCTCGCCTACGCGTTTCAACGACCTGCAAGTGCAGCCCATGCTCAAGACCAAGGGAGAATGCCGAACAGAGGCGCAGATGCAAAAACGCCGCCGGGGCAATACCCCGACGGCGTTGTAGTGACGCATCAATACGAGTCGATCAAGCGCCCTTGAGCTTGCGCAGGTTACCGATCACCGACTCCAGTGCCCGGTCAAACAGCAGCGCATCATCGAGCAGGCGAATCGCGCCGCGGCGGAACTCCACAGCCAGGCCCATACGGGTCTTCTCCAGAACCTTCATACCGGTACGGTTGACGAAGATGTACTTGCCAGTTGGCTTGATCACCGCCGCCAGCTTGCACCGCAGCTTGTGCTCTTCATCTTCCTGAAATTCGACCCAGCTACCGACTCGCAGGTTATCGACCTGCAGCAACGACTCATCGTCGTCCGGCAGACTGGTTTCCGGTTCAGCAGCACGCAGTTCGCCAGGCGCCAGCAGAATGATCTCTTCGACCACCTCGACCATCGCCGGCTCTTCAACCGCTTCCGCAGCTGGCAGCTCCAGCAATGGCAACTCGATACCGGCCTCGGCCAACGCGGCACGCTGCTCTTCATCGATTTCAGCAAGCGGCGGCAGATCGCCCTGCGGATTTTCTTCCGGCAGGCTGCGCTTGAAGCGCTGGAAGGCCTGCACATGCAAGGCTTCCAGCTGGCTGAAAAACTCACCGGTGGAGAACGGATCAAACGCAGCGCTTGCCATGCCTTCACGCAGCGCTTTAAGCAGCCCCGGCACCATTTCCAGCAGACGCATGCGCGCTTCCGGCTCTTCGTGCAGTTCAACACTCCAGACCAGATCATCCATGGTCGCCAGGGCCGCTTGCCACTCCCCTGACTCAACGCCGTGCTTCAGGCAGGTCAGCATCAGCACCTTGCTCCAGGCCTCCTGCAGCAAACGCACCACCACTTCCGGCAGAGTCTTGCCGAGCAAGCGCTCATTCAGCGCCTGCTCAACTTCACGCCGTGCTAATGCAGCCTTGGCACTACCTTCTTCGGCATCGCGGGTGCGCTGCTCAAGCAACTCGCTACGGCGGCGTTCGTCGCCAGTGAAGGCCAGAAACTCGGCCAGCAACTCGGAGAAGATCACCGGGTCATCGACAAAATCATTGAGCAAGCGTTGCACCACCTGCTCGATCTTCTGATACAGGCTGTCGCGCTGCGCATCGTCCTGCTCACCCCAACCCAGAGCGGCAGAGGCAATTTCATTGAGCAAACGACGGGCCGGATGGCTACCACGGCTGAAGAAGGTCTTATCGATCACCGCCACTTTCAGCATCGGGATCTGCAGGCGGCCTATCAGCGCCTTGAGCGAATCCGGCAAAGTGCGGTCGTCGAGAATAAATTCGAAGAGCATCGACACCAGGTTGATAACGTCTTCATCAACCTCGCCGACCACCCGCGCCTTGCCGGCTTTGGCGCTGGCACGGGTCAGCAGACCTTCCAGCTGCTCACGCAGATCAAAATCGTCACTCCGCTGCGCGGGCGCACGCTGCTGCATATGCGAGAGCAGGCGCATCAAGTCATTGCTGGAGATTGGCATCGCATCGGCTGGGCGATTACGCCGCGGAATCACCGAGCCACGCGCCTGGGAAAGCAGCTCCTGCAGCGCGCCAAAGACTTCCTGCACGCCCTCATTAGCAAACTCAGCCGAGAGTTCCGACGATGCATCCTGACGAACACCGCCTGCCGGTGTACTGGCGCGCGAAGGATTACGCCGCGCGGGGGCGGATTTGAGCTCAGGCAACACTCCAGCCGCGATCAGCGCCTGATTGGCTTCGGCATACAACTGATCGAGATCGCTGAGTACGTACTTCTCGAACAGCTTAAGGATGATCAGCTTGACCCGAATCTCGACGCCCAGGCTGCTGCAGGCATCAAGGAAAAATTCGCAGAGACTGGTCGGACCGACAGGGTTGCTTTTGTCGTCCAGCTTCTTGCTGACCATGGCGTTGAAGCGCGTGGTCAGATGGCTGAGCGCCGCACCGTCACGACTGACCACCTTGGCCACCATCGAATCCAGTGCCACCGACTCTTCCAACGCGTCGTTCTGCACCAGCGACAGGGTGTCAAACGACACCGCATCCAAAGGCGCAGGCTTACCGATTTCATATTGATTCAGGGTGGCAAAGGCCTCGAAGACCTTTTGCAGAAAGCCGCGCTCGATATTTTTGCGCTTCAAGCGCAGATCGCGCATCGCCTCGAAGAACGCATTCTGCTCGGCATTGCTGGTGGCACGATCCGCCATCTCGAACAGCGTATCGTCCGCATTGTCGAACAGCGCCTGCAACGCCGTCTTCAGCTGTTGCGCAGCTTTGTCACGCACATTTGTCAGCGCCACAGGCAGTCTTCCTACCGGCGAGGTGGGCGATTGCTCAGGGGCCACCTTACTCAGGTGAACCACGTTCGCATCAGTCTTCATTGCGAGTCTCCTGCAGACTGCCCCTCTTGGGCGAACCGATCTGCACAGCGATCAACTGAGCGTCATCCGTAACGTCAAAGGCCTGGCGTCAACAATTCTAAAAAGTAAAGCCATTATAGGGATGCGCGCGCACATACCAAGCTGACTTTTCCTCCAGACATGACCCGCGTCACAGATGCAGCGCCACAGCTTCCCAACGGTTACCTGCACATGACCAACGCAACACGCTATACGTAGCGGCCATGCGAGTTAACGAAGAACCTCCATCAGCATAGCCCCACCGCCGCCAGAGAACAGCCGCAAACACTGCGCAAACAGCCATCAATCCCTATAATCGGCGCATTCTGCTGACTGGAGCTCATCATGCCTAACCTTATCCTCGCCGACCTCGCCAACGAAATCGAGGCCAATGTGCGCCGCGCACTGGCAGAGGATATCGGCAGTGGCGACATCACCGCACAGCTGATACCCGCCGAGCGCCTAGCACATGCCAAAGTCATCACCCGCGAGTCCGCAGTTATCTGCGGCACCGCCTGGGTCGATGCGGTATTTCGCCAACTCGATCCACGGGTCGCCGTACACTGGCATATCCAGGACGGCCAGCGCGCCGAGCCCAACCAAGTGCTTTTTGAACTCGAAGGCCCCGCCCGCGCCCTGCTTAGCGGCGAACGCAGCGCCCTGAACTTTCTACAAATCCTCTCCGCTGTCGCCACCCGCTGCCAGCACTATGCAGACCTGGTGCAAGGTACCGCCGTCAAACTGCTCGACACCCGCAAAACCCTACCGGGCCTGCGTCTGGCGCAGAAATATGCCGTAACTCAGGGCGACTGCTACAACCACCGCATAGGCCTATATGACGCCTTCCTTATAAAGGAAAACCATATCGCCGCCTGCGGCGGCATCGCCCAGGCCATAGCCGCCGCACACAAGATAGCCCCCGGCAAACCGGTGGAAGTTGAAGTGGAGAGTTTGGAAGAGCTGCGCCAGGCATTAGATGCCGGGGCTGACATCATCATGCTTGATGAGCTGAGGTTGGATGAGATGCGCGAAGCTGTAGCACTCACCCAAGGCCAAGCAAAACTGGAAGCCTCGGGCGGGGTAAACGAAAGTACCTTGCGGGCGATTGCCGAGACAGGGGTGGATTACATTTCGATTGGCACGCTGACCAAGGATGTGAAGGCGGTGGACCTGTCGATGCGGCTTAGCCTTTAGCAAAGCCGCACACAACAAACGGAGTTCACTGACTCTCGATAAAGTCATACAACCGCATCCGCTGGGTATCCACACACACAGAACCTTTTGTATAAGAACTCTCAATATCTACACGCAAGCAACCATCCATCTCTTTACTTCCAGCCCGCAACAGCGCGCCTAGCTGCTCAGGCGCGCCAGGCATTGGCTGAAACAAATCGTAACGCTCTTGCAAAGGTGTGGCGCCATTCAGAACGTCTTTTATATGTTGCTGCAAGAACTCTTCCGGCGTACCCGGCACGGGCACATAGTAAAATCTGGGCAACCAACCCGTAAGCCTCTTCTGAGCCTCTAGGTCAAACCCCTTGATGGAAAGGCTCTCTTGGTTGTGCACGTAAAGGGTATCGAACACCTGCACCACTGCCAGCGGCCTAACCAGATGGGCCGCATACACCCCACCCGCCAGCGCTACAACTTGTATCAGGCCAATAAGCGTTAAATCACGGCGTAGCTCAGCTGACGGCTTACGGCGGTTAAATACAATCAGGGTTAGGCATGGCCCCAAGACCAAATCGACCAAGGCTATAATCTGTACGCCTTGCCAGCCGCCCGCAGCCGCAAATAGAGCGCCCGGGAAAAACCACAGCCACATTGCACCCAGCAACGCAGCAAAAATAGCCAGACTGATCAGCAGATGAATGGCAAACGCATGCAAACGCCCTATTTCCACTGTCAAACCTCACTCAATAAAAAAGCCCCCATGACGGGGGCTTTCATTAGCAACACATAACTAAATGCTATGCCCAACTAAATTTGACGCTTAGCGGCACTCGCTCGGCGCAAAACGCGCTGGCAGGGTACCCATCTGAATGGTTGGCAGCAGGCGCGCAGCACCGACAGCGTTCGCATCAGAAGCGCAGCTCCAATCCAGAGCGCCAGTCTGGTTGGCAGCCAAAGCAGTGGCCAACTGAACAATGGCACCAGCATCGTTACGGGTATACGGGGTCCAGGTCAGCGTATCTGCACCGGCAGTAATTCCGCCAGTATTGGCACCGTTGAAGGTCGCAGTCACCAGGCCAGTTACACCATCAATACGTATTCTCGATACATATTTGGTTACCGCACCATTACCGCCGGCCTGAGCATTATATGTAGCAGCCATAGCTGCCAGTTCGGCGACCGTATTTGCGTCAGTGCCCAACTGCTTCATTGCTGAGGCAGCCAGACCAACGCCTTCCGACACGCGAGCACGAACGGTATAGTCCTGGTAAGCCGGCAGCGCAACGGCAGCCAAAATACCGATGATCGCAACCACAATCATCAATTCAATCAGGGTAAAGCCTTTCTGCATTTGAGCTTTCATAACAATCTCCGAAGTGTGTTTAGGTCAACGACCTGACTTTAACCAAAGCAGATTGCGTGCCAACTCAAAAACACCCCGCACTTGCACAGTGCCCACTTCACCGCGCCCGCTGCCAAACACTTTCCAGGCACTTACTGCCTTTTTTTGTCACCTGCTCCACACACATTTGGCAGCCCTGATCAACTAGGCTATAACGCAGGCATTGTTATGGAGCCTGCAATGAACGATAGCGTGTCCCTTACCGGCCTTGCTCGACAGATGGTCTTGGCTGAACTGCTGGATGAAAAAACCGCCCAGCAGGCTCAAAACCAAGCCCAGCGCAATAAGCTGTCGCTGGTCACATACCTTGTGCAGAACAAGCTGGTCAAAAGCCGAGTCCTTGCGGAACTGGCATCAGAACAGTTCGGCGTCTCCTTCGTTGACCTCCATTCCATCGACAAGGACGGTCAGCCGAAAGATATAGTGAGCGAAAAACTCGTTCGCCAGCACCGCATACTTCCTCTCTATAAACGCGGCAACAAGCTGTTCGTCGGTGTGTCCGACCCTACCAATCACCAAGCCATTACGGACGTTCAGTTCAGTACAGGCCTGAACACCGAGGCAATTCTTGTCGAAGACGACAAGCTCGGTGACGCAATTGACAAGTTCTTCGATACCAGCTCAAGCGGCATGGGTGAACTGGACGATATAGACCTTGATGGCCTTGACGTTGAGAGCGCCAATGACGAGGTGGCGGATAGCGGTGAGACCAATACCGCCGACGACGCCCCTGTAGTGCGCTTTGTTAATAAAATGCTGCTCGATGCAATAAAGGGCGGCGCATCGGATTTGCACTTCGAGCCCTACGAAAAAGCCTATCGCGTGCGCTTTCGCACTGACGGCATCTTGCAGGAAATTGCACGCCCCCCCATCCAGCTTTCTCCTCGGATATCCGCTCGACTTAAAGTAATGGCCGGCCTAGATATCTCGGAGCGACGCAAGCCGCAAGATGGCCGCATCAAAATGCGTATATCCAAGAGCAAATCTATAGATTTCCGCGTAAGTACCTGCCCAACCCTCTGGGGTGAAAAGATTGTGATGCGGATCCTTGACTCCGCGAGCGCACAAATGGGGATTGACGCCCTTGGGTACGAAGAGGTACAGAAAGAATTATACCTATCCGCACTCAAACAACCTCAAGGCATGATTTTGGTTACTGGCCCTACCGGCTCAGGCAAAACCGTATCGCTATACACAGGTCTGAATATTCTTAATACCGTTGATGTAAACATCTCCACAGCGGAAGACCCAGTAGAAATAAACTTGGAAGGCATAAATCAAGTCAACGTTAACCCCAAGCAGGGCATGGACTTTACTGCCGCCCTAAAATCATTCCTGCGCCAAGACCCGGACATCATCATGGTGGGCGAAATTCGCGATTTGGATACAGCCTCCATTGCAATCAAAGCAGCCCAAACTGGACACATGGTGATGTCGACATTACATACCAACAGCGCAGCGGAAACCCTTACACGCCTGCGCAATATGGGCGTACCTTCGTTTAACATCGCAACATCTGTAAACCTAATCATTGCGCAACGCCTCGCACGTAAGCTATGTGGTCATTGCAAGAAAGAAATTCAGATCCCTCGCGAGACCCTCATCGAAGAAGGGTTTCCGGAAAACAGAATCGGCACATTCAAAATTTACGAGCCTGTAGGCTGCGAAAACTGTAACGGCGGCTACAAGGGCCGTGTTGGGATTTATGAAGTGGTTAAAAACACGCCGGCCCTGCAGCGGATTATCATGGAGGAAGGCAACTCGATTGATATTTCCATCCAGATGCGCAAAGACGGCTTTAATGACCTGCGTACCTCAGCCCTGCTGAAGGCTATGCAAGGCGTAACCAGCCTCGCAGAAGTGAACCGCGTGACAAAGGACTAACCGATGGCCGTTAAAGCACTAAAATCCAGTACCTTCGCATGGGAAGGTACTGACAAGAAAGGCTCGAAGATTAAAGGCGAAGCAAGCGGGCAAAGCCCTGCGCTCGTAAAAGCCCAGCTCAGAAAACAAGGTATAAATCCAACAAAGGTTCGGAAAAAATCCGTCTCACTATTCAGCGGCGGTAAGAAAATAACGCCCATGGACATAGCCTTATTCGCAAGGCAAATGGCCACCATGATGAAAGCTGGCGTACCATTGCTACAATCATTTGACATTATTGGGGAGGGGCTAGATAACCAAAATATGCGCAAATTGGTTGATGACATCAAGCAACATGTGGCTGCCGGCAACAGCTTTGCTGCGTCGCTGCGCACTCGCCCTCAATATTTTGACGACTTGTTTTGCAACCTAGTCGATGCCGGCGAGCAAGCGGGCGCACTAGAAGACTTACTTGATAGAGTAGCCACATATAAAGAAAAAACAGAAGCACTCAAAGCAAAAATCAAGAAAGCTATGAATTACCCAATTGCAGTTGTCCTAATTGCAATTATAGTTTCAGCCATTTTGCTAATAAAAGTCGTGCCTCAATTCGAGGCTGTCTTCGAAAACTTTAACGCAGAACTGCCAGCATTCACTCAATTTGTAATTGGCATATCCCAAGCTCTGCAAAAATGGTGGTTCATTTTCCTGATTGGTGCATTTGCATTATTTTTTTCCATTTCAGAAATAAAGAAAAGATCAGAAAAATTTCGTAACTGGATTGACCGAACTGCACTGAAAGCACCAATTATCGGAGACATCATATACAAGTCTTCTGTTGCCCGGTATGCACGCACCTTAGCTACCACATTTGCCGCCGGTGTACCGCTAGTAGAAGCACTAGACTCTGTGGCAGGAGCGACAGGTAACGTAGTATTTAAAAATGCGGTAAATAAAATAAAACAAGATGTAAGCTCCGGCATGCAATTAAACTTCTCTATGCGCACCACGGAAGTTTTCCCATCTATGGCTATCCAAATGACAGCAATCGGCGAGGAGTCTGGCGCCCTAGATATGATGCTGGACAAGGTAGCAAGTTATTATGAAGCAGAGGTAGACAACGCGGTCGACGGCCTGACCAGTTTAATGGAGCCACTAATCATGTCCGTACTCGGCGTGCTAGTCGGCGGTCTAATCATTGCCATGTACCTACCTATCTTCCAACTGGGCGCAGTTGTTTAACTTATGGCGGCGACCGACATTCTGGCCAGCCATGTGCTGGCCTTTATTTTATGTGTACTACTGATCGGCTTGCTAGTCGGTAGTTTTCTCAACGTATTGATTTATCGCCTCCCCGCTATGATGCAGCGCGACTGGCGTGAGCAGGCCCGTGAAATATTGGAGCTGCCCGCCGAGCCCCAAACAGCAACTTTCAATCTGGTATTGCCCAACTCAACTTGCCCACACTGCGCCCATGAAATAAAGCCATGGGAAAATATCCCACTTATCAGCTACCTGTTTCTGCGCGGTAAGTGTTCTAGCTGTAAAGCACCTATCAGCCTGCGCTACCCTTTGGTTGAACTGACCTGCGGACTGCTGTCGGCTTTTATCGCCTGGCACTTCGGTTTTACTTGGCAGGCGGGCGCAATGCTGCTGTTGACCTGGGGCCTGCTGGCGATGAGCTTCATAGATGTCGATCACCAGCTACTGCCGGACTCATTAGTGCTGCCACTGCTGTGGCTCGGCTTAATTGCCAATATCTTTGGCCTGTTCACCAGCCTGGAGGATGCGCTCTGGGGGGCGATTGCTGGCTATCTGAGCCTGTGGTCGGTGTACTGGTTGTTCAAGCTGGTAACCGGCAAGGAAGGCATGGGTTATGGCGACTTCAAGTTGCTCGCCATGCTCGGCGCCTGGGGTGGCTGGCAGGTATTGCCGCTGACGATATTGCTATCGTCATTGGTTGGCGCGGTGCTGGGCTTGATCATGCTGCGCCTGCGAAATGCTGAAACCAGCACTCCTATACCCTTTGGTCCTTATCTGGCGATTGCCGGTTGGATTGCCTTGCTCTGGGGAGAGCAAATCACTTCCAGTTATCTGCAAATCGCCGGTTTCTGATAAAGCACCGGCGGTGGAAGGTGTTTTAGCGGCGAGCGGCTCAAGAGCAGTCGCGGCTAAAGCCCCTCCTACAGGCCAATAACGTAGCCCGGATGCAATCCGGGAAATCACCACAGCCCCGGATTGTATCCGAGCTACGATTTTCGCTGACCATTCAGCGAGCCCGTAGATACGCCTGCATCTTTCGCGGCATGGCCCGCTTGTGTCTTGCCCCCACGATAAAATCGGGGGTGAGAGCGACGGACAGCAAGCTGAATGGCCGGTGTGCTTGAAGCACGTGTAGGAGCTCAAGCTGCTGTCCGTCCGCCTCTGACCTTAAGCCC